>Ga0306923_10006360_pt1 | contig 11637 bp, 6 predicted proteins | sample sta12Can44000108_FD_203841 | JGI IMG/M metagenome (GOLD analysis project Ga0306923, IMG submission 203841) | Lab enrichment of tropical soil microbial communities from Luquillo Experimental Forest, Puerto Rico - statanox.12C.anox.44.000.108 (v2)... | ecosystem: Environmental > Terrestrial > Soil...
GCTGGGGCTGGTGGATAACGTCAACGTGCTGGCGGTGCGCGATGCGAACCTGCAACCGCTCCCGCTGGGTACCTTCATCATCGATCACACGACGCAGTGGGCGCCCTATTTCTACGTGCAGGATTCCTGGCGGGTCACGCAATCGTTGACCCTGAGCCTGGGGCTTTCCTACGGCTGGCAAACCTCGCCGACGGAGACCCACAACCTGCAGACGGTAATGATCAACGCGGAGAACAACCAATTGCTGGACGCCCAGCAGTACATGCAGTCGCGGCTGCAAGGCGCGCTGACAGGTCAGAATTACAACCCGACGCTTGGCTTTGCGACGGTGGGGCAGGCGAAGGTGCCGGTTTATAACGTCGATCGGGGCGACATTGCTCCGCGGGCCAGCTTTGCGTGGAAACCAAATGGGAAACTGTTTGGCGGTAAGACGGTGTTGCGTGGTGGATTTGCGATAGTGTACGACCGTTCCAATACGGTGCAGAGCGTGGAAATCCCCATGCTCGGCGTGGGATTCGATCAGAACATCATCGTGCAGGCGCCCTTGTGCAATGCAACCGGCGCCGGCGGAAGCGGCTGCAACCCGACTGCGGGAACGGCCGCCAATCCGGGGCTGGCCAGCTTTCGTGTGGGTGTGGACGGTACGCTGCCGACGCCGGTACCAACTGCTGTGACCTCGCCGGTGATTCCGCCGCCGGGCTACACGGAAACGCTGTCCTTCCAGGTGGACCCGAAGACCAAAGTCGGGCGCAGTTACAACGTGGATCTGAGTCTGCAGCGTGAACTCCCCGGGGGCCTCATTGTAGAGGCCGCGTACCTCGGAAGATTCTCACGGCGTCTGCCACAAGCGGTCAACCTGGCGTCCGCGCCATACATGATGGTGGACTCGGCCTCGAACCAGACGTTCGCGCAGGCGTTCGATGCCGTTGCCGGAGCGCTTCGCGCCGGACAGGCTGCCGCCAGCATTCCCGCCCAGCCCTTTTTCGAGAATCAGTTCGCCGGCCTGGCCAAGCTGCAGGGTACGGCTTCGGCAACCGCGTTCATCGTGGGACGAAACAGTTCCAGCTTCACGCAGGGCAATGTGGGAACCTTGTTCATCAATCTTGCAGGGTACCGACGTTCGATCGGGCTGCTGCCGCTGACCAACGACCAGTCGCAGGTGGAGTTCATGCGCACCTACATCGGTCAATCCAACTACAACGCCGGAATTCTGACGATCCAAAAGCGGCTGAGCCACGGCCTGTCCCTGGGTGCGAACTACACTTACTCGCACGCGCTCGACGATAACCTGTCGAACCAGAACAATGCCGGCTTTTACGGTAACAGCTTCCATCCCGGGGTCGACTACGGCCCGTCGAGCTACGACCGTCATCACGTATTCAACGCAAACTACGTCTACGATCTTCCCATTGGAAACGGAAGGGCGATTCGTACCGGGAAAGTGCTGAGCGAGATCGTTGGCGGCTGGTACACGTCGGGGATTATCACAATGTTCAGCGGCTTGCCGCTAACGGTGACGGAAAGCTCGCAAGTGTTTGGCGGCGCCACGTCGACTATCACCGTGAACAGCGCAATGATTCCCACTGGGTCGATTGCGTCCAGTGGCGTTAACGGGGGATCGGCTGGCTGCACGCTGAGCGGCGTGGGCAGCGTGGGCACGACCGCGGCAACGGGGTCTGGTTTCAATCTCTTCTCGAATCCGTGCGCGGTTTACGGGAGCCTGCGCTACATCCAGCTCAGCAGCGACACGCGGACAGGCCGCGCCAACCCGATGCGCGGCTTGCCGGTGCGCAACATGGACATGCGGTTCGGCAAGGATTTCGCGCTCGGCGGCGAAGCCAGGAGGCGGCTCGGTTTCTCGGCGGATTTCTTCAACGTGTTCAACCATCACAATTTCTCGACTCCGAGCCTCAACTATACGAGCCCCACGTCGTTCGGCGTAATCACGGGGACGTACACTCCGGCCAATCGGACGAATAGCGCTAGGTGGATTGAAATGGGGTTGCGGCTGGATTTCTAAGGCGTTCAGGCTCTACGATCGTCAACCGGTCCGCCGGGGCGATCTCTCCCCGTTGTCAGTATTCGGCACTTCCGAAAAATGTCCTTGCTGAGATTTTCTCGGTAACCGGTCAACCTCCGGGAAACGTTCACATCAAGGTCTAAGACGTTACGATAGAAGCAATGCAACAAGCCGAGCCGTTTTGGTGCGGATTTAAGGATGAGGAGTTGCTTGCAGTGCGCATCTGCGATCTTGGCGTTCGGGTCGAGCATAGCGAATTGAGTCCGCGCATCGAGCAGCTCTACAATGAGCTTGCGGCACGCGGTGTCTCTTTGCGACCGGATTGCTATCTCGGTGACGAATGGTTCTCACCGGAAGGTGTGCCGGCGATTTCCATTCCCTTTTACCTGGCGCATCCGCGCCTCAAGGCCCTCGAACTGCACCAGATGCTAGAAGTCGAAGGCGGCACCGCCGATTGGTGCCAGATGCTCCTCCGGCATGAATGCGGACATGCAATAGATCACGCCTACCGGTTCTCCTCACGGGACGACTGGCGCGAAATTTTTGGCAGTCCGGAAGCGGAGTACGCGCCAGAGACCTACACGCCGCGTCCGTATAGCAAGAGCTTCGTCCGACACCTGCCTAATTGGTATGCCCAAGCCCATCCCGACGAAGATTTCGCTGAGACATTCGCCGTGTGGCTTACCTTTGCGCCGGAGGACTGGCGGCAGCGATATCACGGTTGGAAAGCGCTGGAGAAGCTCGATTACGTCCACAAACTGATGAGCGAGGTGGCCGGCAACTCGCCCTCGATCACTCGTGGCCGCCGCATCTCCGAGGCTCGAAAGCTTCGCACCACGCTCGCCCGTCACTACACAGGCCGTCGCAAACTGTACGCCGAGGATTTTCCTGATTTCTACGATGCGGATCTGCGCGCCATCTTTGAAAACGGTGAACCGGGAGGCGAGCCCGCCGCAACCATGATGCGGCGCCACCGCGGCGCCTTGATTACGTCCTTAGTCCAATGGACCGGCCAGCGCAAGTATACCGTCAGCATGCTGGTGCGCAAGCTCATGCTGCGGTGCCGGGCGTTGAAGCTTACAACTCCAAAAGATCCCGTGCTCCTATATTTTGAGCTAGCCTCGTATCTCGCCAGCCTGGTCACCAATCACCTGTATACGGGCAGGTTCAAGAGGTCGGTATAGGGATGAAGATTCTAATCCTGTTCGACCTAGCATACCGGCTAGACCCTGACGAGACCCTCTCTCCTGAGCGACTGAAGGAAGAGCAAAGACCCACCGAAGCAGACGTAATGAAGTCTCTTCTGCGTCTTGGCCACAGCGTCGAGACGCTCGCAGTATTCGACAACGTCACCCACATCATTGAAAAGATCAACAGCTGCGTACCGGATGTGGTATTTAATCTCTCTGAGAGTTTCCACCACAATCGTGCGCATGAGCCGAATATACCTGCGCTTCTGGAACTGATGAAGGTGCGGTACACGGGCTCTGGTCCGGATGCACTGCTGTTATGTAAAGATAAGGCGATTACGAAGAAAGTACTTGCATACCACCACGTGCACGTACCCGGCTTCGTGGTTTCGCACCGCCTGTCCCCGCTTCGCCGACTGAAGCGCTTCAAGTTTCCGGCATTCGTTAAGCCGCGCTACGAAGAGTCTTCCGATGGCATCAGCAAAGCCTCCTTTGTGCGCGACGAGCGCGAAGCTCTCGAGCGCGCACAATTCCTTCACCAGAAATTCGATTGCGACGTCCTGATCGAGGAGTACATCGACGGCCGCGAACTCTACGTAAGCGTGCTCGGCAGCCGGAGGCCTACTGTCTTTCCACCGCGCGAAGTCTTCTTCAGCAACATGCCGGCCGACGCTCCCAAGTTTGCCACGTACCATGCGAAATGGAACGACGCCTACCGCAAGAAATGGGGCATCACCAATGGTGCCGCAGAGGAACTGCCGCCTGAGATCGACAGGGACCTGCGGAAGATCGCCCGCAATGTCTACGGCTGGCTGAAGATTCGCGGTTGCGGGCGTCTCGATGTCCGAATGACTCCCAACGGCGAGCTATTCGTGATCGAAGTCAACCCGAATCCATCTCTCTCCCAAGACGAGGATTTCGCCCAATCGGCGGCCGCCGCTGGCATGGATTACGACGCCCTGATTACGGCGATTCTGTCGCTGGCGATGTAATCGCCGCCCTAAACTTGGTCGTCGTCCACGTGAAATCTTGGTCCCTCAGCTCCGGAGTGTGGCCTAATTGACCGTCCGCTTTGAACGTCTCCGGACCCTTTACGTCTTCGTCGTCATGGAGAGTCCGGTGCCCGCGCCGACCGAGCCTATGGAACGAGTGCTGCTTCCAGCATCAGTGGCCAAGAACCTTCCAATCACGGGTGTTGCAATTTTGAAGGACGGACCTCCTCACTTGTGCTGTTGAGCGCGAGGCTACCCGATTGCCTTGACAATTTGATGCCTGAAAGGCCATTGAGGCGGAGGCTACCGCGCCGCGTGCGTATACGGCTCGGTAGTGAAACCACGTTCGCTTGTTGCGGCGACCAGTGGACGAAGAGTGGGGTTACCGTCCACTCGCCACTCGACTTCCGCCATGGGCTGCCATTGTACTAGAACGGCGATCCGTGGCAGAGCTGGTCGCGAGAATGCCTACTCCTCCGGCGTTGTCGATCAAGCCAGGGCGACGATTGTTCAGGTCGGCGCTAGGCAGGTTCGTTGCGATCTGGTTTTGCAGGTGCCCAAGCAGAGTGCGAACACGGTTCGAGGTTTCCTCTTCGCGGACGAGAAAATCGGGGCTCGGGCAGGACCGAGCGTGCGTGGTGGTCATCGGCGTGAATGGTGGGGTGTGGCGAAGCATGCCGGTCGATTCTTGCGGCGAAATTGATCTCTTTGGAGTTGAAGCGGGCGAGGCGATCTCAGTACGCCAGCAGGTGGTCGATGGCGGCGACGAGGGTGTCAGTTTGGGGGAGGATCGCGGCTTCGAGCTGCGGGTGGTAGCCGACCCAGGTATCGAGGGCGCCGACGCGGCGGACGGGGGCGTCGAGTTTATCGAATAGTTCGTCGGCGATGCGGGCGGCGATTTCGGCGCCGTAGCCCCAGGATAGGGTGTCCTCGTGGACCACCAGGACGCGGCTGGTCTTTTCGACGGAGCCGCGGATCGCATTCCAATCGTAGGGCGCGAGAGTGCGGAGGTCGAGGATCTCGATACTGACGGCGGCGTCGCGGCGCTCGATCTGAGTGGCGGCGAGCAGGGCCTTCTGCACGAGCGCGCCATAGGTAATGACGGTGAGATTCTGGCCGGGCTTAACGACCTTGGCGCTGCCGAACGGAATGGTGTAATCGGGGCCGGGGTGCGGGGAGCGGTTGTAGGGCTCGCGGTAGAGGCGCTTGTGTTCGAGGAAGAGGACTGGGTCGTCCGAGCGCAGGGCGGTGCGAAGCAGGCCGCAGGCGTCGGCGGCGTTGCTCGGGAAGACGACGCGCAGGCCAGGGATGTGGGTGAAGATCGACTCGCCGCACTGGCTGTGATAGATGGCGCCGCCGTTGAGATAGCCGCCGATGGGGACGCGGATGACGGCGGGCGCGGCGAAGGCGCCGTTGGAGCGCCAGCGCATGGTGGCGAGCTCATCGCGGAGCTGCATCATGGCGGGCCAGATGTAATCGAAGAACTGAATTTCGGCGACGGGTTTGAGTCCGCGGATGGCCATGCCGATGGCGCGGCCGACAATGGCGGCTTCGGCGATGGGAGTGTTGAAGGCCCGACGCGCGCCGAATTCGGATTGCAATCCGTGCGTGACCTTGAAGACGCCGCCCTTGCCTTTGACCTCGGAGAGATTCTGTTCGCGGGAGGCGTCGGCCACATCTTCGCCGAAGACGAGGATATCGGGGTTGCGCCGCATTTCCTCGCGAAGGGTGGCGTTGATCAGATCGACCATGGTCATGGGCGCGCCCTGGAAACGGGGTTCGGAGTGGAAGGCCGTCCCGCAGGGGTCGAGATCGGAATAAAGGTGGACCAGGGCGGAGGCCGGTGACGGCGGCTCGTCGTGCAGGGCGATTTGCGTGGCCTGCTGGATCTCTTCGTCGATGTCGTGGGTGATGTCCTGGAGCATGCGGCGGTCGAGGACGCCTTCGTCGATCAGCAGCTTGGGAAAGCGGAGGACGGGATCGCGCTCGGCTTCGGCGGCGCGCTCGGCAGGGGTTTTGTAGAGGCGCTCATCGTCCGAGAGGGAGTGGGAGTAAGGGCGGATGCAGTGGGCATGGACGAGCGCGGGGCCGTTGCCTTCGCGGCAGTAGCGGACGGCGGCCTGCATGGCGTGCCAGGAGGCGAAGAAATCGGTGCCGTCGATTTCCTGCCGGAAGAGGCCGGGGACGGCGGCGGTGAGGGCCGATATGCTGCCTCCCGCGGTCTGCTGTTCGATGGGGACGCTGATGGCGTAGCCGTTGTCCTCGATCAGGTAGATGAGCGGGAGCCGCTTGAGGGCGGCGATGTTGAGTGATTCCCAGAACTCGCCTTCGCTGGTGGCGCCATCGCCGGAGCAGACGAGGGTGACTTCGTCGGACTTGGGGTCGAGGTAGCGCCCGGCTTCGGCGCAGCCGGCCGCCTGGTTGTACTGGGTGCCGGTAGGCGAAGAAGAACTGACGATTTTGTAAGCGGCGTGGCCCCAGTGCGAGGGCATCTGGCGGCCGCCGGAAGCAGGGTCGGCGGCGGCGCCCACGGCTTGCTGAAGCATTTCGAGAGGTGTGACGCCGAGCGTGAGGCAGAGGGCGCGATCCCGGTAATAGGGATAGACCCAATCGCGGGCGGCGCGGATAGACATGGCGGCGGCGACCTGGATGGCTTCGTGTCCGGCGCCAGAGATCTGGAAGAAGATGCGGTTCTGGCGCTTCAGGGCGATCTCGCGATCGTCCAGGCGGCGCGCGGTGTGCATGATGCGGAAGGCGCGGACGAGCTCGTCGGGAGGGAGGACGCCGGCAGGATTCTGACTGCGCTGAATGCTGGTATTGGTGGCCACTCGTCCCTCCGTTTACAGTTTATCCGATGAGGTGGGAAAACCGTCTCTCGCAGAGCCGCAGAGGCGCCGAGTCGCGCAAAGAAAACCTTGACTGGAAAATGAATTCCTGTCCTAGCAACTTCTCGGGGAGGGCGGCGCACCCGGACAAAGATCCAGATATTGCGATGCGTTAGTGTTCCTTTGCGTTGCTTTGCGGCTTAGCGGCTTCGCGAGAAATCTGGTGGTTCTCGCAAAGCCGCTAAGCCGCAAAGTAACGCAAAGAAAACCAACACAAGGGAAACCAAAGTCACTTTCCGGCGGTGATTCACGGGCTATGATGAACGAATGCGGTATTTGGTGGTGTTGGTGCTAGGGTGGGCGGTTTGCGCGGCTGAGAAGCCGGTGCGGGTGGAAGGTGGACTGATATCCGGGGTGGTTGGGAAGGATCCGGGGATACGGGTGTACCGGGGGATACCGTTCGCGGGGCCGCCGGTGGGGCCATTGCGCTGGCGGACTCCTGAGCCGCCGGCGAAGTGGGAAGGGGTGCGGACGGCGGCGAAGTTCTCCGCGACCTGCATGCAGGTGCCCTACCCGGAGGGTTCGCCCTATCGCGCGGCGGCCGAACCGGTGAGCGAGGATTGCCTCTATCTGAACGTGTGGACGGGGGCGAAGTCGGCGGAGGAACGCCGGCCGGTGATGGTATGGATCCACGGCGGGGCGCTGACGCGGGGATCGGGATCGCTTGACGCCTACGACGGCGAGGAATTCGCCAGGCGAGGTGTAGTGCTGGTCACGATCAATTACCGGCTGGGCCTGCTGGGGTACATGGCGCATCCGGAGCTGACGAAGGAGAGCGAGCATCATGTCTCGGGGAACTACGGGATGCTCGATCAACTGGCGGCGCTCGAGTGGGTGCGGGCGAACATCGCGGCGTTCGGCGGGGATGCCGGGCGGGTGACGATCTTCGGGGAATCGGCGGGGTCGTGGAGCGTGAATACGCTGGTGGCGAGTCCGAAGGCGAAGGGGCTGTTCGCGCGGGCGATCGGGGAGAGCGGTGCGTCCTTCGCGCCGCTGGCGGTGCTGGCCGATGCGGAGAAAGGCGGCGAGCGGGTCGCGGCGCAACTGGGCGCGGCGTCGTTGGCGGAGCTTCGGGCGAAGCCCGCGGAGGAGTTCGTCAAATTGGGCGCCGACCTGGCGCGGCCGAACGTGGATGGCTGGCTGCTGCCGGCGCAGGTGAAGGCAATCTTCGCGCAGGGCAAACAGAACGACGTGCCGGTGCTGATGGGGTCGAACGCGGATGAAGGCACGGCGTTCACGCCGCCATCGGTGACGCCCGCGGCGTTCAAAGGCATGGCGGCGATGCGTTATGGACCGCTGGCGGAGCAGTTCCTGGCGCTGTATAGCGCGGCGACCGAGCAGGAGGCACGGGCATCGGCGGCGGCGGCAATTCGCGATCAGACATTCGGGTGGGAGATGCGCACCTGGGCGCGGATGCAGACGGAGACGGGGAAATCCAGGGCCTTCCTTTACTACTTCAGCCGCGTGCCGCCGACGCCGGTGGGAGCGGCGCTGGGCGCCTATCACGCTTCCGAAATCGCGTACGTATTTCATCACGTGACGAGCGATCGAGAGGTGGACCGGAAGCTCACGGACGCGATGACGCGATACTGGGTAAACTTCGCGGCGACGGGCGACCCGAACGGGAAGGATCTGTTGGAATGGCCCGCATTTTCCGCGAAGGAGGAAGTGGCGATGGGGCTCGGGGACCAGATTGGAGTTATCGAGATTCCGCACAAGGCCGCGCTGGATTTTTTGGACAGCGCGATGAGCAGGCGTTAGTTGAGCGGGGGAAAATCGCAGGCGGCGCCGCGGGCGGTGTACGGGTGGCTGGCGCTGCTCTTGATGCTCTGGTCGGCCAATTTCATCTTCGCGCGATTCGCGCTGCGCGAATTGCCGCTCGGGGTGGTGCTGGGCTTCCGGTACGTGTTTTCCGCGGCGTTGATGCTGCCGGTGATGGCGCTGGGCGGAGGCGGAGCCGCGCGTTCGAAGCATGCGTGGAACCGGCGCGATCTGCCGGGACTGCTGACGATTGGGCTGCTGGGGCTGGTGGGGAACCAGGCGCTGTTTGTAATCGGGATCAGTATGACGAGCGTGGCGCACGCGGGTGTGATCACGACACTCTCGCCGGTGCTGGTGCTGCTGGGATCGGCGGCGCTCGGTCATGAGCGGATTTCAGGGGCACGGATCGCGGGGCTGGTGACGGCGGCTTGCGGAGTGGTGGTGCTGCAGTTCAGCCGCGGGTCGGCGGGCGCGGCTACGTTGAAGGGAGACGCGGTGATGCTGGCGTCGGTGGTGGTGTTCGCGGCGTTCAACCTGGCGGCGAAGCCGTATGCGGAGCGGGCGGGCACCATCCGGATGAATGCGATCGCTTACTTCGCGGCGGGTGCGGTGGCGCTGCCGCTAGCGTTGTGGAGTTTGAACCGGGGTGCGCATGGGAGCGTGCTGGCGTGGTTCGGCGTGGCCTACATGGCGGCGGGTTCCTCGGTGGCGGGTTATTTGATTTACGCGTACGCATTGCGGCACCTGGCGGCGTCGCGGGTGTCGGTGGTGGTGTATCTGCAACCGGTGGTGGTGACGCTGCTGGCGATCGCGATGCTGGGGGAGCGGCCGGGCGCGTGGTTCCTGCCGGCAGTAGGGTTGGTGCTGGCGGGCGTGTGGGTGGTAGAGCGGCGGTGACAGCTACCAAAAATAGGCGGCGAGGACGCGCGGTGGGCTGGGGGTGCTCTCGGCGACTTTGACCTGGAGGACGATCTGGATGTTCTTGCGCGACCAGTCGCGCGGCGCCGCGCGCAAGGCTTCGCGGAACTGGGTGGGGGTGGCAAGGAAGGCGCCGGCGGCCTGGGTTCCGTAGGTGGTGATGCCACCGGCGGAGATTACGGTCTGGCCGGTGCTGGGATCGGCGCGGCGGGTCACGAGAGCGTAATCCTCATCGGCGATCCAGCCGTGCGAACCGCGGGAGATGCTCCAGGTGAGGTCGGTTCCGCGATCGCGGTCACGGACTCCGCGGGTGGTAGGACCATCGTTGATCAGGGAGAATCGCAAGTCTTCGGTGAGTCGCAGGGTCCAATCGTTATTGAAAGCGCCGATGAGGACCACGGGGTTGCCCTGGAGTTCGGCAAAAGGAGTGGTCTGTGACCCGCGCAGCCGGTAGAGCTTTTCGTGGGCGGTGAGATAGCCCGAGATGTGGGCCATGGCGAAAGAGTCGCCGATCCACAGGAAACGATCGCGCAAGGGCACCAGGCGGCTGATTGGAATCGTCGCGCCGGGGTCCTCTGGAGGGCGCTCGGGATAGTAGCTCATACGGCTTTGGCCGACGCAGATCTGCACCGGAGCATGCGCAGCCAGGATGGGCGCCCAGAACTGGTCGAGCTCCGTGCGAGGCGGTTGGCCCGAGTTGCGCACGCCGGCGAGCCACCCGGCGAGCGCGGCGACAAGGGCGACGGAGAGGAAGAGCCAGAGCCGGAAGACTCTCCGGTCGGACGGCGAGCTCTTCGGCGGCAGTGCCGGGGCTGGCGTGCGAAACTCCGGGACGTAGGCGCCGGAGGGCAATTCGATGCGGAGTCCGGCGGGTCCGGCGCCGCTCTCCTGGTAGTGCTGCGCCAGGCGCTTGCGGACTTCGGCGGCGGCGTTGCGTACGACGGCGTCCTGATTGGTGTCGTAGTCGAGGTCGCGGTCGAAGACGGCGTGGCCGATGGTGCGTTCCTTGATGGGGAGGCCGGGGTACCGCAGGCTCTGTTCGACCACGTAGCGGAGGAGTGCCGAACAGCGGCGGCTGTGGCGGAAGTGGGCCCCCGCCAATACCTGCTCGAGATGGCCGCGAACATCGTCGCGATCCTCGCGTGGCAAGGCATCGACCGATGACATCACCGCATTTTAACCCCGGTTGAGACGTAGTGTACGTGTAGAAATTCACCGCTTGAGTAAAACTAACGCAATAAAGAGATTGGGGGCTGAAAATCGACGTCCTCGACTGTCGTCGGCTAGTGGGGGGCACGGGTTAGTACGAGAATCGCACTATCTTACGGGGTCTTCGCCCGGTCGGTGTGTCCCGGGCGGGTCCTTAGCGAACGAAGAAGTCAACTAAGGAGCTAGCCATGAAACTGACAGTTGCCACATTATTTCTCCTGATTTCCGGAATGAGCTGGGGGCAGACAGTCACCAGCCAGGAAATCTCAGGATTGATCCAGGATGTGTCCGGATCCGCCGTGCCAAATGTCACGGTCAGTGTAAAGAATGGTGAGACCGGGTTTATCCGCACGGCACAAGCCAATGAGAGCGGATATTACGTGGTATCCAACCTCCCGATCGGGACGTATGAGTTGTCCGTAGAGGTAAAGGGCTTCAAGAAATTCGTCAACATCGGCCTGGTGTTGAACGTAAACTCCAAATTGCAGGCGAACGTCCGCCTGGAGGTCGGGAACGTGACGGAATCAGTCACGGTAGCAGCCGATGCGGTGCAGGTGGAGACTGCGACCGGCGAAGTGGGCCGGCTGGTAACGGGCGAACAGGCAACCAATCTCCAATTGAACGGGCGGAATTTCCCCCAGCTACTGCAACTGCTGCCGGGC
>Ga0306923_10006364_pt1 | contig 11635 bp, 6 predicted proteins | sample sta12Can44000108_FD_203841 | JGI IMG/M metagenome (GOLD analysis project Ga0306923, IMG submission 203841) | Lab enrichment of tropical soil microbial communities from Luquillo Experimental Forest, Puerto Rico - statanox.12C.anox.44.000.108 (v2)... | ecosystem: Environmental > Terrestrial > Soil...
TGGTGGCAGCCTTTACAGTCCACCGGCCCCTTCGCCTCCTGGCGATGGCAGCCGACGCAGCGCTCGTGGGCGACCTTCGGCGTGAACTCGATCTTCGTGATCGCGTTGGGGCCGTGGCAGTTCTTGCACGACGCATGGCGCTTCAGGTGGGCGCGGTGATCGACGGTGACCGTGCCGTAGTAGCGCGTGACCCGCTTCACCCGATCCGGCGGCGGCGGCAACGCCTCGAGCACGACGCCCTCGAGCTGGTCGGCCGGGATTGAGCCGAGCAGCGGATCCAGAGGGACGACCTGCGTCGCGAAGAGCTCGCCAGTCGGTCGCGGCTCGGCCGCGGTCGACGGCTCGGCCGCGACGAGAGCCACCGCGAGCAGGGCGGCCACCGTCGGAGGCATGCCCACAAGGTACATGAATTTCGCGGCCGGATACATTGCCGCCCGAAGGTGTGAGCTCAATGAAAATCAGCGCTTGCGTCAATTGGCGCTGGTGGTGGGCGAAATGGCGCAAATTGATTGAGGTCAAATGAGTTCGCGCGCCCTGGTGGGGATCGGACCCGTGGCGGTTTGACGCAGGAGCCGACGGTGTGTGAGGAATTCTCGCCAGTTGAACGACACCGCGTCTGCACTGCGCGGCGTGGCCGAGGGGCCCGGACCGATGCGCGCATCACCGAACTCGTTTGCGAAGCTCCTCGTGGTCGCGCTCGCGGCCGCGGCCTCGATGCTGCTCGCCTGCGGGGGCAGCGTTCGCGAGCCCACGGGCACGAGCACGGCGAAGGGCGTGGTCGGCTCGTACTTCCTCGTCACCGTGTTCCCTCCGGACAACGGCTTCGTCGACTCCACCGACGGGCGGATCCACTGCGGCCCGGCAGGCTCGGGCGCCAACGCTTGCGGCCCCGTGTCCTACTCGTGGAGCCAGACCGCCACGCTGAACGCCACGCCACAGGCTGGCTACGGCTTCCAGAGCTGGGCGGGCGACTGCGCGAGCACCGGGGCCTGCGTCCTCGAGGCAGGCGCCGACAAGTACGTGATCGCGATCTTCGCGCCCGCAGGACAGGTCGGGCACCCGAACTTCACGTCGCCCGCCCTCCACGGCCCCGCGTACCTCGACCTCCTCGGGAACGTGTCGGGCGCGCTGAACTGCGCGGTCGCGGCGTGCCACGGGACGAACCTGCAGGGCGTGGGCATCGCGCCGGACTGCTTCACCTGCCACGCGCAGGCGGGCTGGACGTCGTGGCAGACGAACTGCTCCTTCTGCCACGGCTCGACCACGCCGGCGGCGAAGGCGGGCTATTCGGTCGCCAGTCTTCCGGAGCTGTCCGCACCGCCCGACGGGATCTCGCAGCGCTTGAACCAGGTCGCGGTCCCCGCGCGCGTCGGCGCCCACCAGGCGCACCTCACCGGCGTCTCGGCGAGCGGCACGCGGATGTCCGCGCGGTATCCCTGCGAGTTCTGTCACGCCGTGCCGACGAGCCTCTCGCACGTGCGAGGCTCGACCGCGCGCGCGAACGTCGTCCTGTCCGCTCAGATCCCGGGCAACCCCGCCACCTACAACGCGGACGGCACGTGCACCACGTACTGCCACAGCCGCGGGAACGCTCCGAGCGCCGTGGGCACCTCGCCGGCGTGGGGCTCGGGCGCGATCGCGTGCGGCGGCTGCCACGGGGCTCCTCCCCCCGCGCCCCACCCGCCGCTCTCGACCTGCCACGTCTGCCACCCCACCACCGTGCTCGACGACGGCACGATCGACCCCGCGGGCACCCACGTGAACGGACACCTCGACATCACCGGCGGCGGCGCGTGCAACGGATGCCACGGGTTCCCGCCGGACAGCGGCGCGCACAAGAAGCACGACGGCCTCACGACGATCGATACGTTCCCGAGCGGCTACGGCGACCTCGGCATCCTGGCGACTCGCGTGCCGGGCGCGACCCCGACGACCGCGCCCGCGGTGTACGCGTTCGGCTGCGGGAACTGCCACCCGCTCGACGCCGCGAGGCACATGGACGGCGTGGTGGAGATCGAGCTCTACGACGCGAGCGCCACGGCGGGCAGCCTGAAGCGCCTCTCGTCTCCCACCGCGTCGTACGACGCGTCCGCGAAGACCTGCAGCGGGACCTACTGCCACTCCAGCGGGCAGGCGACCCCGGCGTTCGTCGCGACGCCGGGCTGGACCTCCGGCGTGCACCTCGGCTGCGACGGTTGCCACTCGAACCCGCCTCGCTACGACTCGGGCGCTCCGGGGAGCGCCACCGCGAACGGCCACGTGAACCTGGCGGAGGACGGGTGGGAGTACGGCCACTTCGCCGGCCTCGCGGGGCCGTGGCACTCGAGCAAGCACGGCGGCGCCTACGTCGCCGGCGACGACTCGTCGGCGATCACGTGCCAGACCTGCCACTTCGACACCACCGATCCGGCGAACACCGGCCCGAGCGGCTTCTACTACCTGGACACGAGCGGCGCGTATCAGCTCCCCGGCGGTGATGCCTCGCGCGTGGGGACGCTCTGGTACCAGCAGCTCCAGTGCACCTCCTGTCACTCCGCCGGCAGCGCGACCGCGCCGCTGGGGAGCGGGAAGGTGCTCCCGCTCCGCCATGTGAACGGGACCCGCGACGTGGTGTTCGACCCGCGGGACACGCTCCCCGACATCGCCTGGCTCCCGCCCGCGCCCGATCGCCCCACGGCGCCGTACTGGGTCACCAGCAGCAGCCGCGGGCTGCCCTGGCCGGCGAACGTGATCTGGAGCGGCACCACGGCGTCGTTCAGCGTTCGGTCTGCGACATTCGACCGCACGACGAAGACGTGCAGCAACGTCGCCTGCCACCTGGCCGACGTGCCGGTGTGGGGCGACCGGGACGGCTCGAGCAAGTGCCGCTCGTGCCATCCGATGCGGTGAGCGAGACCTGCTCGATGCGCTGGGCGCGGGCCCCCTGCGCCATTGCGCCGCAGGGGGGCCGTTCGAACGCGGCCCCACATGGGGTACCATGAAGAAATGCGAAGGCTTCTCGCCGTCGCGCTGCTCGTGTCGGCGCCCCCGGCCTTTGCCGCCCAGGCGGTGGCCGTGTCGGTGGAGGAGCTGGCGCGGACCTCCGACGCCGTGATCCGCGGGCGTGTGCTCGAGGCGACGGCGGCGTGGAGCGAGGATCACCGCCGCATCTACACGACCTTCGAGGTCCGCCGCGACTCCGTCCTCCGCGGGCGCGCGCCGGCGCGCCCCCGCGTCGTCGTCCCCGGCGGCGTGATCGGGGGGGTGGGGCAGCGCGTCGACGCCGCCCCCACCATCGCGCCGGGCGAGGACGTCGTGCTGTTCCTGCAGCGCACGAAGGCGGGCACGTTCCACGTGAACGGCTTTGCCCAGGGCAAGTTCACTGTCGAGGGCCGCGTGGCGCGGCCCGATCTGTCGCACCTGACGTTCCAGGAGTCGTCCATCCGCGCCGCAGAGCGGCGCGTCGAAGAGATGCCGCTCGCAGAGCTCGAGCGGCGCGTGAGGAGCACTCGATGAATCGTTTCGTCCGACTCTTGGCCGCTGTAGCCCTCCTCGCCGGCGCCGGCAGCGCGAGCGCCTTCACGCGCATCACGACGACGCGGCGCGACGGCGCCAGCCAGGCGGCCGATCCCGGGCTCTTGCTGTGGTGGAAGAACCGGCAGATCACCTTCCACGTGAACGCCGCGGGCACGGATGCCACCGGGTGCACGGCACAGCAGGCGGAGGACACCGTCGCGGCCGCGCTCACCGGGAGCTGGCCGAACGCGACGCGGCCCGGCGAGGCCTCGGCCTGCACCGACGTCTCGTTCGTGCACGGGTCGGCGACGACGCAGATCGCGATGGGCAAGGACAACGTGAACCTCGTGGTCTTCCGGAAGGGGGCGTGCAAGTACATCCCGGAGATCGCGGCCGACCCGTGCCAGCTCACCGAGGGGGCGTGCACCGCGAAGTACAACTGCTGGGAGCACGACCTCAACGTGCGTGGCCTCACGACCACGACGTACGACTCGGCCTCCGGCGAGATCCTCGATGCAGACGTGGAGCTGTTCGCATGGAACGGCGCGCAGCCCTACGGCGCGTACTTCACGTGCACCACCTCGAGCACGACCTGCACGCCCAATCCGGTGACGAGCGGTGCGCGCCCGACGACCGACTGCGTCTCCATGGACGCGGGCGCGGTCGCGACGCACGAGTCTGGCCACATGCTCGGGCTCGATCACGTGTGCACGAGCACCGTCGCGCCGTACACCACCTGCCCGTCGGGCCAGTCGCCGGTCATGACGCCGCTCGTCGGTGACCTCTCGCACCGCGTGCTCACGGCGGACGACGTCGAGGGCGTCTGCACGATCTATCCGAAGGGCGCGGCGACCTCCGCGTCGCCGGGCGTGGACACGTCGGGCAAGTCGGGTGGTAGCAGCGGCGGCGGCTGCAACACCGGCGGCGGCGCCGGCGTCCTCGCGCTCCTCGGAGCGGCCGCGGCGGCGTGGCGGTCGCGGCGGCGGAGGTAGCGGAACGAGGAGGTGGAGCGGGGGACCCCGCTCCACCCGCTGTGTTCATCCCTGCCGCTGCGCTATCCGCCGAGGTGGTTCACGTGCACCACGCCCGGCCCCACGGGGGTCGCGGGGCCGTGGCAAGCCGAGGTGGAGCAGCCCGGCGACGTCGGTGCGAGCGGCGTGAAATCGTGCGTCGTGTGGCAGTCGATGCAGGTCATGCCCGCGTGCGACGCGGTCACGAATGCGCGGCTATCACCGCCCTGCGGACCATAGTTCACGCCGCCGACGATCCCGGGGACCGAGGGATCACCCTGGTCGTCAGGATCGTGGCACGAGTAGCAGACCTTCGTCGCGGCGAGGCCGAGGGCGCTCGCGCTGAGCGTCGTCTGCACGTACGAGGCGCTCGTGGGATTGAACACCCACTGGTATGGCGTCGTCAGCCAGGTGAGGTCCGGATAGGCTGTCGCCGCGGCCGTCCAGTCCACGTAGGCCGGGGTGAAGTCGCGATCGAGGACCGCGCCGTACTTCGACAGCTTGGCGGGGCCGCTCGAGGCGGGGTCGTGGCAGACCTCGCACTTGGTGGCCTGCCATGCCTGGCCCGCCTGGGGATTGTTGAGACTCCAGGGACCCGTCTGGTTAATCGGCGTGACGAAGTAGGCGATCCCCAGCGGCCGCTGGAACATCGAGTGGCACTGTAGGCATTGATCAACGAGCAGCTCGTTCGTGTTGTGGTCGGTGTTGAGGAGGATGTCCGACGCCGAGGCCGAGTGCAGGTCCGCGGCCGAGGCCCAGAGGGCCCCTTCGCTGATGTGGCAGCCGCGACAGTTCGCCCCGCTGCTGATGTACGGATGGACATTGGAGGTTGGCGTACCGCCGTGGCACGACGAGCAGGAGGGTGCGATGCCCATGCCCTGCAGGTTGATGCCGTGGCAGTCCGTGCAGCTGAGCGTGTTGGACAGGTACGCCGTCCCGTGGTCCGTGCCACTCACCCAGTTCGGGTGGACCGTCGTTGGCGCCGTGCTTCCGGTGTAGGCGACGGCGTACGCGACGACGTACTTGTCGGCGTTACCCGTCACGCTGCAAGTCTTGCCCGAGCAGTCGCCGTACCAGCCGTTGAACACCTCGTTGTACGTGGTCGTGTTCGGCGCGGTGCCAACCACCCAGGAGGCGCTGAGGTTGTACGTGAGGTCCACCTTCGTGCCGGATGGGAAATCCGCCGAGAGGGTATTCGCGGGCTGACCCGAGCGGTAGCCCCAGGTAACAGCAACCGCGGGAGAGGGAACCGCAGTGAAGGTGCCGTGCCCCTGCATGTTCACGGTGACGGTGAAGGTGCTGCCGGCGGTACCCTTCGCGGTGCTGGACGATCTGGGCTTCGCGTCGCCTCCGCATCCTGATGCGGCGATGACGGCGACCAGGGCAACTACCAACGAGATACAGCGCATGCGGGTGCCTCCCACACGACCCACGCCGAGCGCGGACCGTGCTTTCTCTTCGTGAGATGCCGGACGCCGGGTGCCCAGCCCTTCGTCCGCCTACGTCGTTAGCCGTTGCCGTGTGCCACGAGGCGCGATTGCGATACCCGTGCCGCAGCGCGGCGAGGATCGCGCGCGAGAAATCGTGGCGGATTGCGGAGGCTTGGCGCCGGGCATCGCGGAGCGAACTGGGGCAACCTACCCAGAGCACATCAGGGGCCGCGTGCAACTTGCGGCCTAGCGCGAGACGAATCTCTTCGTGTGATGGAATCGTCGCGCTCGATTCGAAGCCGCGGTCAAGGCAGAGTCGCGAGCGAGGTAGCAAATGGCGCCGAACGGACGGCGGTTCGCGGCGAATCTCGCGAATGGCGCGACGTGAGCTCGGCGAGCCGTACGGACGGCACGAGGGCGCGCCCAGCTCGGGGCAGAGGCACCCTCCGGCGAATTCCCTCGGCAGCGGTGGGGCATTACGCACTGCGCCAGTTGTCAGCGATTGAAAAACGAGACAGCGCTGCGTTGGAAGTAGAGGCGCCCTCCGCCGGCCGATCGACGGGACGCATCGAACGCGGCGATCTCACCTGAAGCGGAGCGCGGGGTAAGACGCACCGTGAACGTGAGGGCCCCGCGAGCGCTTCGCTGGCGGGGCCTTCACGTTCACGCCGTGGGAGCCGGGACGGATCCCGGCTCCCCCGGTTCACTCGGTTACGGCAGCAGGCCCGCGGACTTCAGGCCAGCGATGACCGTGCTGAGCTCCGCGTCCGACGCGCTCACGCCGCCCGTACCGGTCACCCGGTAGCCGAACGTCGCCGCGTGATTGTTGAGCGTCGTGAGGCCCATGGTCGTGACGGTCGACGGCGTCCCTCCAGGGGCGAGGGCGGGCCAGGTGATCAGGTAGTCCGCCATCTGGTCCGCGTTGATGATCGTCGCGCGGTGGCACGAGCCGCAGGCGCGGTCGGCCGGACCGGTGATCACCGCCGGGATTCCGGCGACCGGCGGGCCAGCAACGTAGCCCGGGATGTTCGTGCTCTTGTTCTTGAGCGCCCACGACGCCGAGGTGAGGCCCGGCAGCGACAGGTCCTGCGCCGGCGGGTCGTACGTGCCGGCGTAGTGGCAGGACTCGCAGTTCTGGATCGTGAAGTTCGGGTAAACGGAGCTGATGTGCTCGTTGTACTCGAACGCCTGGACCGGATCCGCGAAGTCCACGGCGGCGCGCCTGCCACCCGCGTTCTGGTACTGGAACGAGTGGATGGCGTGGACGTACGAGTCGATCGACTTCGACTGCATCTCGTAGTGGCCCGCCCCGACATCGACGTTGTGGCACATGCGGCAGGCGACGACGCCAGCCGAGCCTCTCGAGGGGCTGTGGAACGTCGTCCCGAGCGCCTCATGGCACTTGTTGCACTTCGCCACATCGACGATCTGCTTGCCGTACTGGCTCGGGACCTGCGCGCCAGTCGTGAGGTCGATCGTCGCCGTGACGCCGTTCGCGGCAATCTGGGTACCGTCGGAGAGCGTCACCATCGGGAGGAAGCCGATCTCTGCCTTCGTCGAGTCGGTTGCAGGGATGTACGAGCCGTTTGCGGCGAGGGAGTCGAGGTCGCCTTGGACGGCCGGGTCGGCGACATTCAGAGGCACGACCGCCGTCCACGGGCCGGTGCTGGGTCCGATGGGCGTGATCGTCGCGACCGTCGTGCCAACCCCCACGCACTCGATGTTGGCGACGAAGTCCTTCGAGTTGTAGCCGTACCAGGCGAACGGGATACACGTATTCCCATCCACGGTCGGGTCGGCGACGGTTGCGCCGGCCGGCAGGCCCGACATCGAGAACTGGACCGTGAGCGTCTTCGCGGTCGTGTCCAGCACGATCGAGGTGATCTGGGAGGTGATCGTCGAGGTGTACTTCGAGCCGTCGGCAGCGTAGACCGACTTGATCTTGCCGCCTGGCGCGGCGGTATGGACCTGCTTGAACAGCGGGACCGGGGTCGTCATCCCGAACAGCATCGGGCCGCGGCCGGGGTGCGGGGTGGTCGCGATCGCGCCTGGAGTGAAGCCGTCAGCGATGTTCTCAGCGTGGCAGGCGTTGCACTTGAGGTACGTCCCGCTCTCGTTCACCGTGCCCGCAGGGCCGATGAGGTTGTGGTTGCTGTCGTACACGTCGACCCAGTTGAACGTGTGGTGCGAGAGCGCGGTCCCGAGCATCGGACCGGCGAAGCTCGGCGCGCGACCCGCGGTGTCCGTCGTGCTCGTCGTCGGGTGGCAGCTCTTGCACACCTTGCCGTCGAAGTTCGCGTCGGTGAGGACGTTCGCGTTCATCTGGCCCGGGTTCGCGGGATCCTCGTGGCAGGTGACGCAGTTCGCCACCGACTGGGGATAGCCGAACTCGAACGCGTGCGAGTTGTGGGTGTCGTTCATCAGGTTGGCGGTGTAGGCGTACTGGAGCTTCATCGCGGGCGTGAGGGTCTCGTTGGCGGCGACCCAGGCGGCCGTGTTGTCGGCGAGCACGTACCAGCCGGCGTCGGTGCCGCGCTTGAAGTCCGTGTGGCACGCCTTGCAGGCGACGAAGTCGCTCAGGCCGGCGACGGTGGCCTGGCGGTAGCCGTGCTTCGAGTACGGGGCGCCGTGGCAGCGCTCGCAACCCTTCACGTTCGCGGTCGAGGTGTAGCCGATCGTGCCGTTCAGGACCTTCGCCACGCTCACCATGTTGTTCATGAGCGCGTAGTGGCGGCCGTTGGGGTTCAAGTTGCCCTCGAGGTTCGGGACGAGGGCGTCACCGAAGTAGCCGTAGACGTAGGCGTTGCCTGCGGCGAGCGGATCCGTCGGCAGGTTGTCCTTCACCATCGTGTACGTGCAGCTCGAGCCGTTCGTCAGCGTCATCGACCCGTAGGCGAAGCTGCTGCTGTCGGTGTTCTGACCGCTCACCGAGCCGTCGGGGTCGACGTCGGCGGTCGCCTTGTACGACGGGTTCGGGAAGTCGTTGTTGGTCGCGTCATACGTCTGGAACTGCATCGCCTTCTGCTTCAGCGTCGTCGGATCCGGGCACAGCCCGCTCTTCTTGAGCGTGAACGTCACCGTCGACTTGTAGGTACCCGTCTTCGTGCCGGTGGACGTGGCGACGCCCACGATGCTCGCCGCGAACTGCGTCGTCGCGGGGTTGATGCCGCTGGCGAACGAATTGTAGGCCGCCTGGTGATTCTGTCCGCCCTTGTTGTGGCAGATGAGGCACTCCTCCTTGCCGCCGAAGACGTGGGCGGTACCACTCGCCGTGTGGCAAGTGGTGCAAGCCGGCGCGACGCCGACGCCCTGGCCGGTGATGCCGTGGCACAGGCCGCAGTTGAGGTCGGTCTGGCCGGCCTTCGGGTGCCCGGCCGCCCAGTTCGGGTGCGCCTGGGGCGTCGCGGAGAAGTACGAGACGACGTACTTGTCGGCGCCACCGCTCAGGGAGCACGTGCTCGTGCCCTGGCAGTCGCCGAACCAGCCGTTGAAGTAGTTCGTGCCGGCGACCGTCGCCGTGAGGACGACCGTCGTGCCCGACGGGAACGTCGCGGAGCAGGTGGTGTTGGCGGCGCAGTTGATGCCCGCCGGCGCCGACACGACGGTGCCGGGACCCTGGTTGTTCAGCGTGACCGTGAAGTTGACGCCTGCGGTGCCCTTCGCACCCGAGGTGGAGCTCGGCTTGGCCCCTCCACCACAGCCTGCTGCCGCAATGGCGCCGATGAGCGCCAAAGCCAACGAGATACGACGCATGTGTAGTATCCCCCAATGCTCGCGCTCTCATGCGCGAAGCAATGGTTCCCCTGCGTGCACTGCCAGACGCCGAGTGCCCAGCCCTGCGTCCGCCAGCAACTACGCCGTGCCGATGAGCCGGAAGCTCGCGCTGCACCCCCCGTGCCCGGCACCGATCGATGAGACTTCTCTCAGGGATTTCTCAGAGATACGTCCCCGTTCGGCCGAAAGGGGCGCGAGCGGCGCTGGGGCAAAGTTCTCAGGTTGTCGCACCCCCTCCAAGAGCGGTGCGTCCGACTGACGCATCAATCGGTAAATGGTCCGATAGGACAATTTGAGCCGATGGGCGCGCTCCCCAGTTCGAGGATGTGCATGTGCGCGCGCGGCCGACGGTCGCAGATGCACGCTCGGGGCAGGCGGACTCCAGGATCACGAGGCGTTGCCGGTGGATGGGCGATGCGGGGCCCGTCTCCGCCTCCGCGAAGGCGTGCGCCTGTGCGCATGCGACTGGGTGGGGTAATTCACGCACCGTGAAGAGACGCGAAGTCGATTCAGCATGCAACGATGAGAAAGTCCCCCGCGGCAGACCGCGGGCCGGAGCAGGGGACCACCCCATGCTCAACATGAATTGCAGCCACGGCTAGCTGGGGGAGAAAGGAGAAGGCCTCCGCATAGAACCGCGGGGGCCTTCTTCATGTGCGCTGACGCCGCCTCAGGAGAGAACGAGGTCCCCTTCGCTCCTCACTTGCAGCTGACCTTGAGCTTCACCCGGTACCCGCTCTTCGTCTCGAGCTGCACGATTCCGGGACGGTAGCTCACCTTGTTGTAGCAATTGGCCGGGGCGTGGAACTCCCGGGAGCACAGGTGCAGCTGGACCGGACCCTGGTAGGACCACTCGCTGCCCTTTCTGGCGGCGATCAGGTCCTGCTCGGAGTCTCCGACGTTGTTCACGAGCGTGAGCTTCGCCGGCTTCCTGGTGCTGATCTCCGCCACCTCGACCTTCACCTTGCGGGCCCCGAGGACGACGCCCTTGCCCTCGCCGTCGCCCTCGGATTTCCCCTTGCAGGCGTCGGCCTTCGCCTGGGCGACGAGCGGCATCGCGGCCAGCGCCACGACGATGAAGAGCCTGCGGACGTTCAAGTCGATCATGGTTCCTCGTTGTCCCCTCTCGAAATGAAGGGGGCGGGCCCGAAGGCCCGCCCCGGTGAATCAGGTCACCGGGAGCTCGGAAGCGCCCGGTGAGCCGTCAGCTGCTACGGGTGCACCTTGGCGATGTCCGCCACCCCGCCGGAGCCGTGGCAGCCCAGGCACTTCTCGGAGTTCAGGTTCACCATCGCGGTGCTGGCGGCCTCGTAGATGTGGCCGCCGTTGCCGGTCATGTGAGCCATCGCGTCCGCCGAGTCGTGGCAGGAGAAGCACGCCGCCGCGATCGGGGAGCCGACGAGGTTCGCGCCCGTCCGCGCCGTCGTGGCGCCGGTCGCCGCGCTGAACGAGAAGCCCGTGCCGTAGCTCGCCGTCGTGTTGACGTACGAGACCGCCAGGTTCATCCCGTTGGGGTAAGTGCCCTTGGCGTACGTCGTCCAGAGCAGGTTCGGAGCCGCAGCCTGCGTCTGGGCGAGGAAGCCATCCACGTGGCACTCGGAGCAGGCGACCGTACCGGGGTACGTCACCTCGGGGTAGTAGAACCGCGGCGCCACCTCGAGACCCGAGAGGTTGTCGATGCAGGCACCGGCGGTGGTGTAGGCGCCACCAGCGGCGGGAACCGCCGCGGCTCCAGCCGGAACGGCGGGCGTCGCGCCAGCCGCCACGAACGTCGCCCCGACGTTGCAGCCGCCCTCCCACGCGAACTTCACGGTGCGGATGTCGGTGCCGTGGACGCCGTGGACGAACGTCGACGCGTTGGCCGACCAGCCGCCGCTCCCCTGGCTCGGGTTGTGGCAGAACGAGCAGGTCGGGGCGTCGTTGCGC
>Ga0306923_10006366_pt1 | contig 11631 bp, 8 predicted proteins | sample sta12Can44000108_FD_203841 | JGI IMG/M metagenome (GOLD analysis project Ga0306923, IMG submission 203841) | Lab enrichment of tropical soil microbial communities from Luquillo Experimental Forest, Puerto Rico - statanox.12C.anox.44.000.108 (v2)... | ecosystem: Environmental > Terrestrial > Soil...
GGGCACGGGCGAACCATAGAACATGCGCAAGTGACGAGCGGGTGAACGGATCGGGGCGGAAAGGTGAACGCCGTTCGTCGTGCCCACACGGGTAGTAAAACCGGACCTCCTACATCCACGCACCCATGCGGCCCAGGTGTTCCTTTTCACGGCGGAATTCGATCGGATAACATCGTCCGACTTCCCGCAGTCTTGCGTCGTTCTGGAGGGGGTCACGCCCGACCGGATCCACCACCGCAGCTCGTTCCTGCGCGTCGCGCCAAGCACGCGCGAGGACTTCGCGTCGTGGCTGAGCGGCGTCTCGCGTCCAGGCGCGCTGCTGATCTCGGTGGGCCTCATGGCGTGCGTCGCGGTAGGCGACGATCTCACCGGCACCGAGGTGTCGTTCACCCTCCTCTACCTCGGCCCCATCGCCTTCGCCACCTGGTTCGCAGGCGCCGGCTACGGCGTCTTCCTCTCCTTCGCGAGCGCGTTCGCCGCCATCGTCTGCGACGCGAGCACGCGCGTGGAGCCTCTGCCCGCGGCGATCCAGGCCTGGAACCTCTCGGTGCAGTTCGGCGTCTTCGTGTCGCTCGCGTTCCTCCTCGGCGCGCTGAAGGCGCGCCTCGAGGGCGAGCAGCAGCTCGCGCGCACCGACCCGCTCACCGCGCTCTCCAACCGGCGCGCGTTCCTCGAGTCGGCGGCCATCGAGGTGGAGCGCGCGCGGCGCACGGCGCAGCCGCTCACCGTGGCCTACGTCGACTGCGACGACTTCAAGCGCGTGAACGACCTGCTCGGCCACGCCGAGGGCGATCAGCTCCTCGCGATGGTGGCGGCGACGTTGCGCGGCGAGACGCGCGCGGCCGACGTGGTGGCGCGGCTCGGAGGCGACGAGTTCGGCCTCCTGCTCGTGGACACCGACGGCCCCACCGCGGAGGCGCTGCTGCAGCGCCTGCGCCTCGCGCTCCTCCAGGTGATGCGCGAGCACGGCTGGAAGGTGACGTTCTCGATCGGCGCGGTCACGTTCCTCGTCGCGCCGTTCTCGGCCGAGGACATGATCTCGCGCGCCGATCAGCTCATGTACGCGACGAAGCGGCGCGGGAAGAACGGCCTCTCTCACGAGGTGGTCGGCGGGCGCTCGTCGCCGTCCCGGCCCGTCGTCTCCGCGCAGCAGGCGAGCGCGTAAAAGGCACCTGCGCCGCCCCGCGGCGCCGCGCGGGCGCCTCGCCGAAGGCGGCGTATGCCGCCGGCGAGGCGCACGGCCCCGCGCGAGCAGGGGTGGGGCCCCATCAGCTCTGCTGATGGGGCGGGGCAGCATGCCCCGTTCGTAGATGGAAGCTCTTCGGCCGTGTCAGGGCCGCTAGGCCGAGGTGCGAGAGCGAGAGGCCGAGGCCCGAGGCCTTCCACCCCACCCACGGCAGCGCCGGGTCGAGCGCGTCGCAGCGGTTCATGTACACCGTGCCCGCCTCCAGCCGGCGGCCGAGGGCGGTCGCGCGGCGCTCCGAGCGCGTCCACACCGACGCGCTCAACCCAAAGCGTGAGTCGTTCATGCGCGCCACCGCCTCGTCGTCCGATTCGACCGGCTGCACGATCGCGAGCGGCCCGAAGCTCTCCTCCTGCACCGCCGGCGCCTCGTGCGGTACGCCCTCGAGCAGCGTCGGCAGGAAGAAGCGCCCCTTTCCGTCGACCGTCGCCGGCCCTCCGCCGCACAGGACGCGGGCGCCGTGCGCGAGCGCGTCGGCGATCTGCCGCGAGAGCCGCGCCTGCTCCTCTGGCACCGCGAGCGGCCCGAGCGTGGTCTCCTCGCGCCGCGGCTCGCCGGGCACCCACGCGCGCGCCGCCTCGAGCGCCGCCTCGACGAACGCGCCGTACACCTGGCGGTGCACGTAGATCCGCTTCACGCCGCAGCAGCTCTGCCCCGCGTTGTAGAACGCGCCCTCCACCACGTTCGCCGCCGCGTACGCGACGTCGGCGTCCTCCGCCACGTAGGCGGCGTCCTTCCCGCCGAGCTCCAGCACCACCGGCAGGAGCCGCTCCGCCGCGCGCCGGTGCACCTCGCGCCCGGCGGCGTTCGAGCCGGTGAGCGCGGCGAGCCCCACCTCCGGCCGGGCGAGCACCCCGGCCACCACCTCGTGCCCCGCGATGAGCGGCTCCACGAGCCCCTCCGGCGCACCCGCCTCCCGGAACGCCCGCGCGAAGTGCATCGCGCAGAGCGGCGTGCGGGAGGCGTGCTTCAGGACCACCGCGTTCCCTGCGAGCACCGCCGGCGCGACCACGTTCACCGCGGTGAGCAGCGGGTAGTTCCAGGGCGCGACGTCCACCACCACGCCCACCGGCTCTCGCGCGATGAAGCGGCTGAAGCCGGCCTTCTCTGGCAGCCGCTCGTCGGCGAGCACCTGCGGGGCGATGGAGGCGACGTGCTCCGCGCGCTGGCAGCACGTCTCCACCTCCCGCCGCGCCTCCGCCACCGGCTTCCCCATCTGCCCGGTGATCTGCTGGGCGATCTCGTCCGCCCGTGCCCGGAGCCGCTCGCAGAACCGCAGCACGAGCCGCGCGCGCTCCTCCGGCGGAACGCGCGCCCACTCCCGCTGCGCGGCGGCGGCTCGGTCCACCGCCGCCATCGCCTCGGCGATCGGCGCGAGCGGGAGCTCGAGGGCGATCTCTCCGGTGAAGGGGTCGTCGAGCCGCAGGAAGTCGGGCATGGGCGATGGATAGCCGGCTCAGCCAGGGTGGTCGAGGTCGCGGGAGGGGCCGAGGTGGGCTAGGTTCCGCGCCATGCAATTCTTCGCGACCTGCGCCCGCGGCACGGAGGGCCCCCTCCGCAGCGAGCTCGCCGCCCTGAAGCTGAAGCACCTCCACGGCGAGCGCGGCGGCGTCGCCTTCGCGGGCGACCTCGAGGCGGGGATGAAGGCCTGCCTGCACTCGCGGGTGGCGATGCGAGTGCTCCTGGAGCTCGCGCGCTTCCCCGCGCCCGACGCCGACGCGCTCTACGAGGGCGCGCGCTCGGTGGATTGGACCGAGTGGCTGACCGCGCGGACGACGCTCGCGGTCGAGTCCACGCTGCGGGAGTCCGCGCTCACCCACTCCGGCTTCACCTCGCTGAAGGTGAAGGACGCGGTGGTGGACGTGCTGCGCGACAAGCTCGGCGAGCGGCCCGACGTGGACTCGAAGGCCCCCGACGTCCGGATCGTCCTGCACCTCGCGCGAGACGAGGCGAGCCTCTCGCTCGACCTCGCCGGCGAGCCGCTCCACCGCCGCGGCTACCGCGCGGTCACCGCCGTGGCGCCGCTGAAGGAGTCGCTCGCGGCGGCCGTGCTCGCGCTCGGCGGCGTCGAGCTGGGGCTGCCGTTCCTCGATCCGATGTGCGGCTCGGGGACGCTGGCCATCGAGCATGCGCTGCGGGCGCGGCGCATCGCACCGGGCCTGGACCGCGCCTTCTCGTTCCAGCGCTGGCCGCGCTACCGCGGCGGCTGGCAGTCGATCTGGGACCGGATGAAGGTCGAGGCGAAGGCGGGAGAGCTCACGCATGCGCCGGCGCCGATCGTCGCGAGCGACTACCACCCGAAGGCGATCGCCGCGGCACAGGCCTGCGCCCAGGCGGCCGGGGTGGCGGCCGACATCCGGATCGAGAAGGCCGACGCGCGCGACGCCCGTCCGTTCGCCGAGGCGGGGACGATCTGCACGAACCCTCCCTACGGCGAGCGGATCGCCGGGGAGCAGGGGGGCCGGTCGCGCTCGCTCCAGCTCGGTGGGCTCTACCGCGGCTTCGCCGAGGCCCTCGAGCGCTTCCAGGGCTGGGACGCGGTGCTCCTCTCCGGCTCACCGCTCCTCGAGCGGGAGCTGAAGCGGAAGCCCGAGATCTCGCACCGGCTCTGGAACGGACCGCTCGAGGTGAAGCTGCTGAAGTACCGGATTCGGTAGCTCGCGCAGCTTCGCAGCGCTGTTCGGTACGCTCACCGCACCTTCACGCCCATCGCGAGCCCCTCGGCGGTGGGCAGCATCGTCGCGCGAAACCGGCCTCCGCGCGCGAGCCGTCCGGCGAACGCGCGGAGCGGCGCCACCGCGCCGGCGTCCTCGCCCTTCCACGACGGATCGTGCACGTGGCCGAAGGCGAAGGCGTTGTCGGCGAGGACGACGCCGCCCACGCGGAGGTTCCGCTCCGCCCAGTCGAGGTAGGCCGGGTAGCCCGACTTGTCGGCGTCCACGAAGACGAGGTCGAACGGCCCCTCGCCCTCGATCTCCGCGAGGAGCGTGCGAGCGTTCCCGACGTGCACCCGCGCCCGCGCGTCGAGTCCGGCTCGGCGGAACGATTCCCGCGCGACGGCGGCGTTCTTCTCCTGCAGCTCGAAGGTGTGGAGGACGCCGTCCGGCGCCATGCCGCGCAGCAGGCACACGCCGCTGTAGCCGCCGAGCGTTCCGATCTCCACCACCCGACGCGCCGCGCAGGCGCGCGCGATGAGCTCGAGGTGGAGCCCGTCCATCGCGCCCACCTGGATCGCCGGCAGCCCCGCCGCGAGGGATCGCTCGCGGATCTCCGCGAGCACCGGATCCTCCGGGGCGAAGGTCTCCACTGCCCACGCCCCGAGCGCAGGGTCGCCCTGACCGAAGGCTTTCACCGGAGGCGAACCCATCTCAGCGATGCTCCCCGGAGCTCGCCCGCGGCTCCGCCGATGTGAGCGCCGCGAGCCGCTGCTGCAGCTTCTGCTCGAGCCGCCGCTCGCGGTTCCGGAGTTGCGCGCGCGGGAGCTTCGCCGCCTCGGCCACCGCCGACTCGAGCGTGACGCGAGCCCCGGCACGATCGCCCTGCTCCTCCTGTAGCGTGGCGCGGAGATCCTGGATCCGGAGCCTGCGCGGCCCGTAGGCATTCGCGAGCGCCCGGTCGGCGGCGGCGAGCGCCTCCGGGCCACGGCCGAGCTTCGCGAGGATGCGGGCCGTGTAGTAGGGAGGGTCGTAGTCGCCCGGGAGCGCGCGCTCGTCGGCGGCGAGCCCGGGGAGCGCGTCGGCGGGGCGGCCGTTCGCGATCGCCGCAGCGGCGAGCGGCTCCACGTACGCCGCGCGGGCCCGCGCGCTCTTCGCCGCCGCGCGCACCTCCAGGACGGCGGTCCACCACTCGCCCGCGATCGCGCGAGCGCCCTCCGCGTCCTTCGCCTGCTCGCGCGCCGCGTGGAGGGTCTCGTAGACGGCGAGCCGATCGATGGGCAGGAGCTTCGGGAACCGGAGCGCCGCGCGAGTGGACTGCTCGAGCCGCGCCGTGAGCGCCGTCCGGTCGGGAGCGTCCGCCGGCAGGTCGCCCGCGCAGCCGAGGCCGGTGATCGCCACGTTCGCGGCGGACGAGCCCTCCCCGAGCGTGGGCAGGAGCCGATCCGCCTCGCTGGCGCAGCGCTGCGGGTTGTCGAATGACAGCAGATAGAGGAGGGTCTCCGCGGCGCGGCCACGGCGCGGCCAGGCGACGCCGCCCTGGGCGATGGCGTCCGCGTAGAGCTTCGTCGCGAGCGCGGTGTCCCACTCGGCGTGTGCGCGATCGGCGCGGACGAGCACCGCGTCGGCGCCCCGCGCGCCGTTGCGAAGCGCGCGGGTCGCGTCGGCGAGGAGCCGCTCGAGTTCGTCCACCGTCGCGGTCCCCGGCCACTTCAGGATCGCCCGCTCCTCCCCGGGATCGATGACGACGAGGCTCGGGTAGGCCTGCACCGGGAACTTCTCGAGGAAGGCGGCGTTCCGCTCGTTCTCCCCGTCGATCTCGAGCCAGACGAACCGTCCGGCGTGGCGCGCGAGCCGAGGATCCTGGAGGACCGTGGCCCGCATCGCGCGGCACGAGGGTCACCAGGGCGCCCACACGTCCACCACGATCGCCACGTTCCGCGCGCGGGCTTGCGCGAGCGCACGGGGGTAGTCGTCGGGGATGAACGGGAGCGGACCCTTCGCGGCGTGGGCGGGGGTCGCTGCGAGGGCGACCGCGACGATGAGAGCGCGCATCGCGATCCATATATCTGCGTGCCGGGGTGGCGTCAGCTTCCTCGCCCGGATGTCCCGCCTGCGCTCGCCTCCTCGCTCGCAGCACGACCGCCGCGCACGCTGCTCGCGCAGCACGCGGGCGCTGGGCCGTGGCGGCGCGCGTCTCTTGCACCCCCCAGAGGTCGTCGCCAGGTTCCGCTCACGACTCGACCGAGCAAGCGCGAGAACCACATGCGTAAAGCCCTCACCACCCTCCTCGTTCTCGCAGCCTGCGGCGCCTGCGGTGGCGCGCCGTCCACGACCGCCGCCGACACCGGCGCGGGCCCGGCGAACGTTCCCGCGACGAGTGCGGCGTCCCCCGGCGCTCCCACGACGACGACTTCTCCCTCGCCGACGGCGTCTGCGACTGCGACGGCGAGCTGCTGGTCGAGCTTCGGCCCGATGGACACCGTGCGCGCGATCTCCGGCACGGCGAGCGATCTGTGGGCCGTGGGCCTGCCCGGCGCCGCGGTCCACTTCGACGGCGCGAGCTGGACGCCCTCGTGCTTGCCCGATCCGGTGAGCCTCGCCGCCGTGTGGGTCGCCGCTCCCAGCGACGTCTGGGCGGCGGGCGAGCAGGCGGTCTATCGCTGGAACGGCTCGTCGTGGATGCGGCAGAACCTCGGCTTCACGGTGAACGGCCCGTTCATCGCCGCGTGGGGCACCTCGCCCGCCGACGTGTGGCTCCTCGCGGAGGACGCGGTCGTGCACTTCGACGGCCGCGCCTTCACGCGCGCGACGCTCGACGACATGCGCGCGCTCGGCTTCCCCTTCGGCGCGTTCCGCGACGTGTGGGGCACCGGCGCCGCCGACGTGTGGATCGCCGCCGACCGCGGCACGCTCCACTTCGACGGCAGCGCGTGGTGGGCGAGCCTCGCCGCACCCGAGGAGCAGCTCCTCCACGGCGTGTGGGCGGGGGCGGCGAACGACGCCTGGGTGGTGGGCGTGTCGCTCGACGGCGGCGGCGCGGCGTGGCGCTGGTCGGGAGCGGGCTGGAAGCAGGAGGCCTGGCAGGGCGGCGCGCCGCTGTTCGGCGCGGTGCGCGGCGCGGCCGGGGCGGAGTTCTTCGTCACCGCGACCGACGTGCTGCAGCGCCAGGGCACCACGGTGCGCTCGCTCGCGCCCCCGGCGCAGCCCGCCGGCGCTCCGCTCGCGCTCGCGGTGAACGACCTGTGGCTGCCGGATGCGCGCGGCGTCGCGCACTGGAACGGGACCGCGTGGACGCGGAGCCTCGACGTGCCGAGGTGACCGACCCGACCCTCTCCCCGCAGAGCGGGGAGAGGGAGCTCGAACTACTCCTTCCTCTTCAAGCTGAGCCCCATGGTGAATCGCGCCACCGGCTCGGACCCGTACTTCGCGGGCACGGTCGCGAGCACCTCCACCGGCAGCGTGACCCGCTCCCCGGTCGCGTCCGCTTCCTCGACCGCCGCGCGGATCGCCGCGCCCTGCGTCGTGCGGAACACCACGTCGCCGTCCGCGCGCTTCAGGAACTCGCCCTTCACCTCGGCGAAGACGAGCTTCACCTTGCGGTGCCGCTGGAAGATGAGGCGCGCCGCGTTCAGCCCCGCCGCGAGATCGGCGCCGGCGCACAGCGCGCCGAAGTACATCGACCCGAGGTGGTTCTTCGCCCGGTAGGTGAGCGGGATCCTCACCGCGCAGCCGCGGTCGTCCAGCTCGTCGACGCGTGGGCCGAGGAAGAGCAGCACCGGGATCCGGAGGCCGAGCAGGCGGACGAGGGCGGTGGCCTGGAGGAGCATCGCGTGAGCCTCGAGGGTGCGGGTGGAGCGGAGCGCCGTCGTTATACCCCTCCCCGTGCTGGCCGACTTCCACCCAGTCGTGGCGCGCTGGTTCGAGCGCCGCTTCGGGACACCCACGGAGCCGCAGGCCGCCGCCTGGCCGCGCATCGCCTCGGGGCGCGACGTGCTCGTCTCGGCGCCCACCGGCTCGGGGAAGACGCTCGCCGCGTTCCTCTCCTGCCTCGACCGGCTCTTCCGGCGTGCCCTCGACGGCGGCGGCACGCTGCCCGACGCCACCGAGGTGGTCTACGTCTCGCCGCTGAAGGCGCTCGGCAACGACATCGAGAAGAACCTGCGCGAGCCGCTCGCGGAGCTTCGCGAGGAGCTCGCGGGGGGCCCGGAGATCCGCGTGCTCGTGCGGAGCGGCGACACGCCTGCCGCGCGCCGCCAGGCGATGGTGCGCCGGCCGCCGCACGTGCTCGTCACCACCCCGGAGTCGCTCTACCTGCTCCTCACGAGCGAGCGGGGCCGCGCGATGCTGCGCACCGTCCGCACCGTCGTGTGCGACGAGCTCCACGCCGTCGCCGCGGACAAGCGCGGCGCGCACCTCGCCCTCTCCCTCACGCGCCTCGACGCGCTCGCGGAGACGCCCCCGCAGCGCATCGGGCTCTCGGCCACCGTCCACCCTCTCGACGAGGTCGCCGCGTTCCTCACGCCGCGCCCGTGCGACGTGGTGGAGATCGGCCGCCGCCGGGCGCTCGACCTCGAGATCGAGGTGCCTGACGACGAGCTGTCGTCGGTCCCGTCGCGCGAGCTGTGGGCCGAGACCTACGACCGCGTGGCGCGCCACGTGCTCTCCCACCGGACCACGCTCGTCTTCGTGAACACGCGCCGGCTCGTGGAGCGCGCGGCGCACGCGCTCGCGGAGCGGCTCGGCGAGGACCAGGTGGCGGCGCACCACGGCAGCCTCTCCCGCGCGCGCCGGCTCGACGCCGAGGAGCGGCTGAAGAGCGGCCGCCTGCGCTGCGCGGTGGCGACGGCCTCGCTCGAGCTCGGCATCGACGTGGGCGCCGTGGAGCTCGTGTGCCAGCTCGGCTCGCCGGGCGCGCTCGCCACCGGCCTGCAGCGGATCGGCCGCGCGGGCCACTGGCGCGGCGCCATCCCCAAGGGGCGGCTCTTCCCGCTCACGCGCGACGAGCTCCTCGAATGCGCGGCGTTCGTGCGCGGCGCGCGCGCGGGGCGCGTGGAGGAGACGCGGGCGCGGCACTGGCCGCGCGACGTGCTCGCGCAGCAGCTCGTGGCCGCGTGCGCGGCGGAGCCGTGGGACGAGGACGCGCTCTTCGAGCTCGTGCGCCGCGCGCACCCCTACCGCGACCTGCCGCGCGCCGAGTTCGACGCGCTCGTCTCGATGCTCTCGGAGGGCATCTCCACGCGCCGCGGGCGCGCGGGCGCGCTCCTGCACCGCGACGGCGTCCACCGCCGGCTGCGCGGGCGCCGCGGCGCGCGCCTCGCCGCGCTCACCGGCGCGGGCGCCATCCCCGACACCGCACAGTTCCAGGTGCTGGCGGAGCCGGAGAACGCGGTCATCGGGCAGGTGGACGAGGACTTCGCGGTGGAGAGCCTCGCCGGCGACGTGTTCCAGCTCGGGAACGCGTCGTGGCGCGTGCGCCGCGTCGAGAACGGCACCGTGCGGGTGGAGGACGCGCACGGCGCGCCGCCCGGCATCCCGTTCTGGGTGGCCGAGGCGCCGGGGCGGAGCGCCGCGCTGTCCGAGGAGGTGTCGCGGCTCCGCGCCGACCTGGAGCCGCGGCTGGGCGATCCCGTCGCCGCGGCGGCCTGGCTCTCCGCCGAGTGTGCGGTGCCGGAGGCCGGCGCGCGGCAGGCCGTGGAGTACCTCGCCGCCGCGCGTGCAGTCCTGGGCGCGCTCCCCACCCAGGACACGCTCGTCGCCGAACGGTTCTTCGACGAGGCGGGCGGGATGCAGGTGGTGGTGCACGCGCCGTTCGGCGCGCGCGCGAACCGCGCCCTCGGGCTCGCGCTCCGTAAGCGCTTCTGCCGCAGCTACGACTTCGAGCTCCAGGCCGCCGCCACCGACGAGGGCGTGCTCCTCTCGCTCGGCCCCCAGCACTCCTTCCCGCTCGAGTCGATCTTCGCGCTCGTGGACGCGAGCGGCGCGGAGGAGGTGCTCACGCAGGCCGCGCTCCAGTCGCCGATGTTCGGAGTGCGCTGGCGCTGGGACGCCACCCGCGCGCTCGCGATCCCGCGCGTGCGCGGCGGGAGGCGCCTGCCGCCGAACCTCGCGCGCATGAAGGCCCAGGACCTCCTCGCCGCGGTCTTCCCGCAGGCCGTCGCCTGCCAGGACAACGCGCCCGCAGGGCCCATCGAGGCGCCCGACCACCCCCTCGTCCGTGAGGCGATCCGCGACTGCCTCGACGAGGCCATGGACGCGGGCACGCTCGCGGCGCTGCTCGAGCGCATCGAGCGGGGCGCGGCCCGGCTCGTCGCGGTGGACACCCGAGAGCCCTCGCCGCTCGCGCACGAGATCGTGGGCGCGCGGCCCTGGGCCTTCCTCGACGACGCGCCGCTGGAGGAGCGCCGGGCTCGCGCGGTGGCGCTCCGGCGCGCGCTCCCGGCCGTGGAGGCGCAGGAGCTGGGCGCGCTCGATCCGGCCGCCATCGCCCTGGTGGAGGACCAGATCGCGCCCGACCTGCGCGACGCCGACGAGCTGCACGATCTCCTCCTCGACGTCGTGCTCCTGCCGGCCGAGGAGCGCTGGGAGTCCCTCTTCGGCGCGCTCGCCGCCGACGGCCGAGCGCACGCGCTCGAGCGCGACAGGCGAAGGTTCTGGGCCGCGACCGAGCGGATCGCCCTCGCGCGCGCGCCGGGTCACGAGGCGCTCGCGACCGCGCTCCGCGGCTGGCTCCCGCGGCTCGGGCCGACCACCGCCGCCGAGCTCGGGGCGCGGCTCGCGATCGCGCCCGCTCTGGCCGAGGAGGCGCTCCGGCTCCTGGAGCTCGAGGGGCTCGTGCTGCGCGGCCGCTTCACCGACCGCCCGTGGGCCGAGGACGCGCCACACTGGTGCGAGCGGAACGTGCTCGCGCGGATCCACCGCGCCACGCTCGCGACGCTCCGGCGCGAGATCGAGCCCTGCTCGCCCGCCGACTTCGTGCGCTTCCTCCTGCGCTGGCAGCATGCGCTCCCCGGCGCGCGGCTCCACGGGCGCGAGGGGGTCGCCGAGGCGGTGGCACAGCTCCAGGGCTTCCACGCCGCCGCGGGCACCTGGGAGCGGGAGCTCCTCCCGGCGCGCGTGGCCGGCTACGAGCCGCGCTGGCTCGACGAGCTGTGCCTCTCCGGCGAGGTGGCCTGGGGCCGGCTCGCGGTGGCGTCGCCCGACGACGAGCCCCGGCGCCGCGCCGCGCCCACGCGCCAGGCCCCGGTGACGCTCGCCCTGCGCGAGGACCTCGGCTGGCTCGCCGCTGCCGCGGGTCCCGCCGCGCCGCCCTCGCCCGGCGCAGCCTCCGTCGCGGAGGCCCTCGCGCGCGGCGGGGCGCTCTTCGCGGGGGACCTGTGCGCCGCGACCGGCCGGCCACGGGCCGAGGTGGAGGCGGCGCTGTGGGACCTCGTCTCCGCGGGGGTAGTGACCTGCGACGGCTTCGCCGGGCTGCGGGCGCTGCTCGGCCACGCGCCGGGGCACGGCCGCGCGCGGGCAGCTGCGATCGGCGGGAGGTGGTCGATCCTCCGCCGCGATCCGGCGTCGGCCGCCGGCGCACCCGACCCGCGCGACGCGCTCGTGGAGCGCGTGGCGGGGCAGCTCCTCCGGCGCTGGGGCGTCGTCTTCCGCGACCTCGCCCACCGCGAGCCGGGCGCGCCGCCATGGCGCGAGTTCGTGCGCGTGTACCGGCGGCTCGAGGCCCGCGGCGAGCTG
>Ga0306923_10006369_pt1 | contig 11629 bp, 16 predicted proteins | sample sta12Can44000108_FD_203841 | JGI IMG/M metagenome (GOLD analysis project Ga0306923, IMG submission 203841) | Lab enrichment of tropical soil microbial communities from Luquillo Experimental Forest, Puerto Rico - statanox.12C.anox.44.000.108 (v2)... | ecosystem: Environmental > Terrestrial >...
CTGGAATGGCTGAACACATCTGTCTACTTAAACCTCGATTAGCTGGTGCTACTACTCATAGCAGGCTTCATGCCATGTCGCAGGTGAATCCGATTATTCCGTTTCAATGGTAGAGGCTGAGTATATGCAGTGAGATAGGGATATTACATTCGTTCAACTAAGCAGGCGCTCTCCATTTCTAGTCGTTTTTGCTATCCAAACGGATAGTTCGGAACTATCTGTTTGGTTGGTTCGGAGGCGGGGAGTTTTACTGAGAGCGTGTATGCGCTCTAAGCGACACCTTCGCGGACGTACCTGTAGCTTCACAGGACTCTCCAGACGCGCACAAGCAAGTCGATGGCGCCGAAGAGCGAGAGCACCCGGTAGGCGATCTTTCGAGTAGTGGGAAGAGTCGCGAGATTTCGGTTGAGAGTCTTGGCCAGTCTCGCTACCCAGGTCTTCTTCTGAGGCATGTGCACGTCTCCATTCAACTTTTGACGTGCACAGAAAAATCATGCACCCCCGGGACGACAGCGTCAAGTTTGCCACACGGCCCAAACTGAGGATATGTGAACCGTCAGCACCCTACTCCCGTCGCACCTGCCACAGATACACGAGTGCACTCTCGTCGGGCCTGCTTAGAGGCGTTGATTTCCAGTCAATGTGTCGCGGGTTCGATGCGTCCGTCCTTCGTCACCCGTCAATGGCACCGATCGCTGCAAGCGGCCAGAGTAGAATCACCAAAAGCTTCCGAAGTAGCGACGGGTTCCTGCTCCCGTCTAGTTGAGCACCTGCGCTTCCGATGCTTGCGTATCCGAGAAGTCCGAGAACGATGTATATGCTAATCGCGATATAGATTAGTTTCATGGCCGACACGGATTTCGATCTAAATTGGCCGGGCGGGGCTCATGAGATCGCTCGTCCAGAATCGCCGAGACCTCATGTCCATACGAACGATACCTTGACGAGCACAACTTGCTGTGACGGGCGTCACAGGACTCTGTATCAGACTACCCCACGAATCATGTTCAGATCCGTTGCGAACGCAGGGTGAGCGGTGAGCTAACGCAAATGAAGAACCTCTACGGATTGGTTGGGCGAGAGGGGTCTTTTGAGTGGTCGCCCATCGGGTACTCCGCCTGTCCAGGGACTTAGGATGAGGCCAGGTGAAGGAAAACAGCCGTTGGGTAGTCGTGACAATTGATTTTTGTTCATCAGAAAGGTCGTGGCAATCAAAGATGGGGAACAGCTGGCTAAAGGTCAAAAACCGAGCATTTGCAGCCACTTTACATTGCGAGCGCCTCCGTGTGGATGAGGACCTCGCCGCCATCGCTTCTGGTGCACTGTGCACTAGCGACCGAGGAACGGGAGGGCTTTTTGAAAACGTCAGGTGCAAGCTATCCCCCGGGCAGGTGCCGTCAGGCAAGTAAACCCTTGGCGACAAAGGCGGACCTATTTCCCAGAAGCCCGTTTCGGGCCCGTGTCTAGCCGGCCACCCACCCAGAATCGTCGGCCTCCTCTGCAATGGGTTGCATCGTCTATAATTTGCGCGTGCGTCATGGCCCTTGCGGTGCTGATTGGTCATGCAATCGTCAAGCATTTATCAGGAGCAATCATGGATGAAGACAGTTTTATTCCGGTTGCAGCCAATGGCAGGTCGCGAAGTGACCTCGTCGAGCGCGGGTTCAGTCGCCAGCCGCTCAGGGTTGATGCAGACATAGCACGCGCGCTGGATTCGTTATCCCATGCAGCCTGGTCTGTTCCAAAGGACAAATACTACGATGGGGGCGAAAGGTATCGTTCCCTAAATCGTGTCAGGGCCGAGATTGTTGAGGGGGGTGTAAAGGTTTGGTTGAGCGAAGAGAACACGCCCTACGTACAGCTGAAAAAATACAACACGACAATCGGCGGCCAGCCGCGAGAGTACGCTCCGCTGCCACCGGCGATCGCCGGTTCGATAGGCGTTCGAAAGATGATTGCTCACCACCTTCATTACCTACCGCTGTCGACGGTGGGTACGAAGTACTTGGTCAACGTTCATCTAATAAGGTTCGCCGCTGCGCCTGGCCGGCCGTGCGACACGAGTCCACCGGGCTTACACAAAGACGGGGAAAAGTATATCGCCACGCATCTAGTGGGCCGCTGCGGCGCTCAGGGCGGCGAAGTCGTCATAACTAACAATGACAAGCAGGAAATGGATCGCTTCACGATGCGCGAATCGGGTGAGTGTTATGTCTTCGACGATGATCGAGTCTGGCATATGTTAACGCCAGTCGCCGTATTGGAAGGCAATCAGTACGCCTACCGTGACACGCTGGCATTCGATATGCTGCCAGAGGGATGGGAACCCACGAAGTGATCGGTGACGGAAGGACTCGACCCCCGGCAGCTAAGCTAGGTTGATCCCTTGATTCAAAACAAATGACTGTTATAGAGATAGAGTTTATTCCCGTCGCGGCGAAATTACCGGCCATGTTGAGCTTGCGCAACGAACCAGACTGATCTTCCCTCTAACCTCTGCCGGAAATTGAAGCTCCATCCCCGCGAGCCATGCGGGAGCAGAGCTATGAATACTTCTCAGGCCGAAGTGCCATTAATTAGAAAGTGGATCGCGGTTGTGGTCGTGGTTGCCGGTGTGGTACTTCTCGGTCTTGCGCTGTGTGCGGGCATTACAGTGGGCCTGATACTCTCGGGCAGCTAGCGATTGGCCGGCACCGCGCGGTTTCTCAATTTGTTGCGCAGATAGTGTGCGGTTGCGAATGGCCCATGGAAACGTCTCCGGCCTGTCTTTCGCCAAAACGCTATCCACCGTCGAAAACGCACTGACACTTCAATGCGAACGTAGAACACGCTACGCGAATCGAGTCGCCCACGACAAGACAGCTGAAGCAGCAGCCTGTGATTCAGGCTGACATATATATCAGGACGGATTCCGAATGTGCTGGCTTCGGAGCTAGCACAATGAAATTGTCTTAGGCAGCCCGGTCGTATCGATGATGCAGTCCACCGAGCCTATCGTGAGAAATAACTCGCCCGGCGTTTGCGGAACAAATCCTCCCCGCCGGAGTTCCCTTCCGTAGTCCGAGATGCGTGCGGTCCACGTAGTAATAGCAAAGGTAGTCGAGGAGAAGTCTCTTCAAATGCCGTTCGTTCACAGCAATGACATGCTCCAACAGCTCCCCCCGACAGCTTTCGATCCAGCGCTCCGCCACCCCGTTCTGCCAGGGACTCTCGAACGAGGTTTGGATCGCCTCAATCCCGAGGGATCGCACGGCAGTGGGACCTCCACTCCGTACTTCCGGTCCCGGTCGAAGATCAGAAACCGCGGAACCGAGCCAAACGGAAAGGCCTCCCGCAACTGCTGCGCGACTCACTGGCTCGTCGGATGCTTGGTGACGTTGCAGTGCAGGACGCGCCTCCGGTCATGGGCGATCACGAAAAAGCAGTACGGCACGCCAAAGCTGATGGTGGGAACCGTGAAGAAGTCCATCGCGGCAACCACTTCCTGGTGGTTGCGCAGAAAGGCCAGCCATCGTTTACCTGGCTCGGGGTCCCTTGGCGCTCGTTTCATCCAGCGGGAGATCGTCCGTTCCGAGATGTCGAACCCGAGCATCAGCAGTTCCCCATGGATGCGTGGCGCTCCCCAAGTGGGGTTTTCCGCAACCATGCGGAAGATCAACCCCGCAGCTCCTTCGGCGTCGGCCTTCGCCCAACCGGCCACCGGATCCGGGAGATCAGCCTCCAATACATGCGAAAGCCGGCCCGGTGCCAGCGGATAACAGTTTCAGGAGTGACGATGATGACCACCTGCTTCCATCGCGACCACAGCCGACTGATGGCAACCCAGAAGAACTTGTCAAACAGATTGAGAGCTGGCCGAGGACGACGCCGTTTCAGCACGCTCAACCGCCGTCGCAACACGAAGTTTTCAAAGATGAGATCTTGGCGGTTAGAACATTCGAAGGAGCGACCCGAGCGCGAGCCACAGCACGCTGAGCATAATCGAAGTTATAAGAATTCTGGCAGCCGGCCGCCGGCTATGTGACTAATTTCAATGTCGGCCAGAGTTTTGGCGAGGCACAGCCTCAACGTGCGGAGGGATGCAGGAGCCAGCTCAGGTCAACGCCGACGGCGAAGGAAAAGATGTTGAGCTGCAACGGTATGCTGCGGTTGTAGTCGAATTCCAGGTCGAGGTGCGAGGTAGGCTTGAAATCGATACTGCCGTTGAAGCCGTTATCACGGACGAGGTCTGCGCCGCCAGTGGAAACGCTGGCGTTCTTGTAATTTTTGCGATTGGTGGTAGGTCCACTCGCGGAGCAGTGTAAGGATTTGCCACAACGGAATACTCGGCTGATCATGGTCTGGTTTCCCCACGGTGCGACATCATAGGCTGCGACCGTGAAGCTGAACTGACCGGGGTCGTATTCCAGCCCGCCGTCGAACGCAGCGTTGTATCCGAAGGTGATGAAGGGGCGATGGAAATAACGAGTGTCGAGAATGGTGTTGCCGACCGTGGCATCGAGAAAGGGCGAGAAGTCGCCGAAGGCATGATCAACGTGGTTCGCAAAATTCCAAGTAGCGTGGCCGGTACTCAGTCCCTTCCCGGTGTCTCCGGTCGGAGCCGTCAGGCGAACCGTAGAGGCCAAATTCATGAAAGGGTCCGGATAGCTCAGCCGAAGATCCGTGAAGACGTTTCCGACGCCGATGCCGGAGGCCGCCCCTGGATTGCTTTGTTTCGTGGAAGAGGGTGTCCCGATGAAATAGAAAGGAACACCGAAGTCGATCCCGAAATGACGCGTAAAGTTGCGGCCGACGGCAGCTCCCAGATCGTAGACGGTGCCATCGGAACTGGAGCTGCCTTCAAAGCGCGTGCCCAGCGTCCACCCAGGCACGAAGCCACCCGTGCTGCCACCATTCGGAGCGGTGGCAGCGGGATTCGGGGATTGAGCATCCAGAAGGGGACAAAGAACCAGGAATGCAAGCGCACAGACGAGCCCACGGCGCGAGAGCATTTGGGTTGACGACATGGTTTTCTGGAATCGGGCGGAAATACCGTTCACAACTCACCTTCGTCAAGAGGAATTAGTTTCACAAACTCAAAAACGAAAGCAGCACCCTGAGCCGCGTTCAACCATGGCTCATGTGGGGAGGCGGCTGGAGTATCCCTTACTTCCAGTTTAGAGTTCGAGGTCGCTTGAAGAAGAGCAATGCTGTACGGCGGTTTTCGTATTCACTACCTGTTCGGGAGGGCGGGTGAGGGCCCATGGAGCAAATAGGAGAAAACTGCAAGTCGGTCGTAGGTTAGAACGCGAAAACATCCACGATCAGATTCGCTTTGCGATTCAGCAGAACGATGTGGCCGCTGACTAAGACGTGTGCGCAGTCCTCATCAGTTCGCAGTCAACGAACGTAATCTGCGTGACTTTGATGAAGGATCAGTTGGTCACGAATGGTTTCTTGAGGCCTGGTCGCACGCTTTAGAGGAATAGGCCAAATCTGTTCCACAGCGCGTCTTTAACCTTTTACGCTGACGGTTACGGATCTTACTAAATGAAATTTCAGACGCGTCTCCGCGCCCAAGGATATATCTTTCTTTCCTGTCGCCGCCGCTCCGGCAGTTCCTGCCCCTGCGCCGATCGCGCTGCCGATCAAGGCTCCCTTGCCCCCTCCGGCCAGTCCGCCAATCAGCGCACCACCCGCTGCGCCACCGCCGATGAAACCAAGGTTGCGCTTGTTGTGATTCTGTCCCGTTTTCGCAACGGTGTTGGTCTCGATGTCGTAGGACTTGCCGTCGACTTCCACGGAGCTAAGCGCCACACTTAACCGGGCCGGGACGTGGAGGCGGCCCGAGTCTTTTGCGTCAACCACACGGCCAGTCACGTGCGCACCTGCAGGAATGATCGTCTTTCCATCCTTGACCACAGGTTGCGAGAGACTTGCCGCAAAGCTATCTCCTGCGTGATTGGTGTTGCTGGCAAGCGTTTCGTCCACGGTTACCTCAAATTGCGCCCCTTCTGGAATCGTGACCTTAATGCTCGACTCGAACAAACCACTCAGCAACCCCTTCTTCGAATCATTTGCAGCGTCGGCCGTCCCCTGACTATTTTGTTCAACATTCGACTCCGCAGTCGCGCTCGACGCAGGCGCGTGATTACACCCAGCAAGCAAGAGCGCTGATAGAAATGCGCTACAAAGAATTTGACCCAAAGACCGATTCACTTTGCCACACCTCCACCCTTCGATTTAGCAAACAGCGCGCCATACACGGCGAGTATAAGTTACTGAATACAAGCAGACTATTGGCCACGAAAGCGCTTGCGCTATGTAATTATTTCATGGCTCCTGCAGTGGCCATGGCTACTCCTAGCCGCATCCGAGGAGGTCCAGAGTCCAGAACCAATTTTTTGCGTGTACTTGGCCATCGAGAGGACTCAGCTGCAACTCGTGACCGCAAGGCATACTCTGGCGCTAATCTTGCTGCGTAACGCTTCCCTCAGGCGCGATCGCTTCTGCCATACGGAAAATGGCCGCGAGCACTTCGAGGACGACCCGGCAATATAAAACCCAGAAGAAATACCCGACTAAAGCCGCAAGCAAGGCAAGCAATCCCTGCACCGGTGCTTGCTGAAAGGCCAGCACCACCCAGGCGACACCGACGACAAGCCCGACAAGCAGATGGAGCCCGTAGAGAAACTTCAACATCCGAGGCGTTGCCCACACACGAAATGTGAAATCCATTAATCCTTCCCACATTCCTTTTGCTTCCGGCATGTGATCTCCTCCTAAGAGACCCATCTCAAGGAAGAAGTATAGACAACAGACGGCTTACGCATCGGACGACATCTGCCGAACGCCGCGAAAGCGACAATTGGTGCTACGGCGAGCAAATGTGAAAACGGATGGCAAACGGCCTGTGCTAAGGACAGTCCTCACGTCCACGCCCGCCGTCGATTCATGAGGACCGGCAAGCGGGTTATGCGAGACGCGTTCGGCACTTCTGGCTACTCGGGAGCGGCGCGCTGGCTGGGGAGAGGATTGGAGCGGATGGCGGCGGCTAAACAGGCTTATTTCCCAGGCCTCCTGGCGCAGCTTTACGCGTGTACTTCGCCAAAACGACGAGCGACTTAATGGACGTGCACAAGGCACAAAAAAAGACCGGCAATCCAGAAGATCAGCACCGTGCAGACGAGTGTGAAAACGTTTTCGAAGCTCAGCATTGGTGTGGATCTGGGAGATCGCTCCAGTGCGTACTGCATTTTGAATGAAGCAGGAGAGATCGTTTTGGAGCACAAGCTGCCGAGCACACCGGAAGCCATGAAGCAGGTTCGGTCGTATGCCGCGGTGTCGCATCGTTCATCATTTCGGGATTGTAAAGCGACGGCCTACTTGCTCATGCTCGGTCGAGTCGCGCCGACTATTCTATTACTATGGCAAGTTCTCGAACGGCCACTTGTCAACCAAATGCATTTTTGCTTTGGCAGCGATAACATTCGCCGACTTCTCACAGAAAAGGCATATAAATTTCTGTCGCTCGCCTTCTACCGGTTCGAGATTTTCATCTGTGCTGAGACGGACTACTGCCATCGGAAGCTTGCAATTAGGGCAAGAAAACAAAAGCGTATGAACGTATCTCGTGGTCATCGGCGGCCCTCCGAGATTTGAGGACCAAATTTTAATTGTGACGTAATTTGTCCAGCAATACAGAGAACAATGTAGATGTTGGCCATTTTTCGACCAGCACGAAAAAGGCTATCGAATCCATCGACACAACAAAACAGGAATAGGTCGAATTGTTTGGTTCCCACCGGCATCTTCAGTGCTGAGAAGGTGAGACTCGCAAAGCGAGATCTAACTTCAGTATTGCCGATCTGGTCCAGAATCTTCAAGACGCAATCGGGGCCTCAATCCACTGGTCCGGTTAGCGCTCGACATCCCCAGCGCGCTTCACCGGGCTATTGGCTAGGAGGTTTTTGTTTGACCGCCTTAGGCGCTGGCTCGGCGATGTTGTAATCGCGCCCCACTGCCACCGTTGAGGTTCCGTCGGCATTGACCGTGACAGTATATGTTCCCTTGCCCTGCACGCCCTTTAGCTTGCCTGTCCCTCCCGTATAAGACCACGTGCCTTTGGAGGGCCCCGCCGGCTGGCCGTTTTTGATGGTCGTCGAATCGTGGAAGCTGACATGCCGGCCCCTTTCCGAGCTCCATGGTGTGCCCGGCCCGGTCCGAGTCGGCCTTTCCTACGGTTTCCGGCTTGCCGCACTGCGCCGTGCCCGAGATCTTCGTCTGCGCCATTGCGCCTGTTTCCTGCGGAATCATGGGCGAAATGACAATTCGCCAGAGACACGTCTTCGGCGGCCTTCCAGGATCGTTGTGTGGCGACCGAGAACACGGTGAGCTTAAACGCGATGCTAATCCCTAAGGTCAATTTCTGGAAGTCCACATGCGCGCTCGCACCAGGCGCGTCTGGGGTGTATCACTTTTCCCCGCTCTGTAACCTAACCCCTCAATCGAAGCAGCGGACAGAGGATAGGAGAGAGTAAACGTGCCCTCTTTTTGCGGCATCGCAAAACAAATTAACCATTGTGATTTTTATCCAGTAGCCGCCTGAGCGCGGGGCTCTCCGGTGAAAGGCACCCGTACATGAATCGTGGTCCCTGCCGACGGCTTCGAATCAATCACAATGGTCCCGCCAATCAGCCGAACTCGCTCTTGCATGCTCGTAAGCCCCAGACCTGCGCTTCGCCTTGCTGATTCGATGTCGAATCCCTTGCCCAAATCACTTACTATCAGCCGAATCTCACCTGCGTTCTCCGCTAGTTGCACGTCAATCCGTTCCGCCCCGCTGTGCTTGGCGGCATTGTGCACAGCCTCCTGTAGAACACGAAACAGACATAGCGAGATTTCCTGCGGCGCTTTTGGCACATCATGACTTTTGAAGTCGATCTCCAATTCTTGTCGGTCGCCGAATGTTTTGCACCAGCTTCTCATGCCCTTCGCAAGATCGAGAGAATCCGGTATCGAAGAGTACAACTCGTGCGACAAAGCGTAGACATTCGACGATGTATCTAACGTCATTTGTTGCAGTTCCTGCAAATGACCCCGAACTTCGGATGGCAAATCTTTGTGCTTTGCTCGAAGCTGATCGAGTCCGATAGCCACCAGAGCAAGGCGTTGGTTGATGTCGTCGTGAAGCTCCCTCGCGATCCGGACGCGTTCTTGCTCCTGTGCCTCAACCAACTTTCGGGTCATGCCGGAGAGTGCCTGTTCAGCCTGCTTGCGCTCGGTGATATCTATGTTGACGCCGAGCATTCGTGAAGGCTCGCCGGACTCATCCATAAGCACCTGCCCGCGACTAGCTATCCAATGAACACTTCCGTCGGGCCAGACCACGCGCCATTCTGCCTCTGTGGGTCGCCCGGTTCTCATCATCTCGCGAGTCAACTCTTTGATTCTTTCCCGATCTTCAGGATGAATCAGATTTTCAAAAGCGGTCAGTGTCCCGCCAAAGCCGCCCGGCGGCAAGCCGTACAATGCTTCCGTTTCCGGCGTCCAAATATCCATTCCAGTTCGAAGGTTCAAATCAAACGTTCCAATGTGAGCAGCCCACTGTCCCAATCGCAGCCGTTCCTCGCTCTCCTGCAAAGCTTGTTGTGCTTGCTTGAGTTCCGTGATGTCAATCGCCATGCCCAGCATCCGTGTCGGCTCGCCCGTGTGGCGAAAGTAAAATTGACCCTTGGCGGCAATCCACCGTATGGTTCCGTCCCTGCGCACGACGCGAAATTCCGCCGAATATGGCGTTCCGTTCTTCATCGCCTCGTTTACAGCATTCCAAACGCGGCCTCGATCTTGCGGGTGTATGCGGCGACGGAAGTCTTCCACGCATCCGGTATAGGTATGGCCTGGGATTCCAAACATGGTCTCCAGGTTGCCGAACCACGTGTCTCGCCCGCTCTTAACGTCCCAGTCCCATCCCACGGTCTTGCCGGACTCCATGGCCATGCGAAGCCGATCCCTAGCCAGGCCGAAATGCGAGGCTAGTTCGCGTTTGGCCAAATACTCTTTGATGTAGGCCGCACTCGCGAGACTCACAATCATGGCGATCGCGAACGCCACGCGCAGCATACGCAGCCCGGCATTTTCGTTCCGCTCGAAAAGCTCCCAAAAAATCGGGAAAGAAATCATCACCACGACCAGCATGGCCCACACCGACGCCTGCGATTCTTGCCTGCCATCGAATGCTGCTGCTTTTGTTTCAGGACGAGGTCCTCTCCGCGCGCCTAATGGCACCCACACAAACCAGCAAACCGAAGCGGTCAGCCCTAGGCCATAGAGTTTGCCGTTAACGTATCCTCCTGAGTCGATCGATAGGTTGGCGACCGAGGAACTCAGCGCGTAGAGGGTGGACGCGCCCAACAGATGGAGGTAAGTGGATTCCCAGGCAGCCTCCACTCGTAAGGTCAACATCCCTACGGCTAGGATCAACGCAAGGTTCTCTAACAAATACAACAGGTCAAAACGCAGCGCGTAGCTAAAGTGTGCGTCACTTGGGAACAAGTACTGATAGGGGAAGACCACGTAAGCGTATACAAAGACCGACAAGAGTAGAACGAAAAGAGCGTTCAACCCCGCCGTGTATGGCTTGCGATCAGGTTGGTTATGGTGTGGAAGGGTGGCCACTGCCGCCAGCAGCACAGCAACATGGAGAAACAGCAGGGAATCGGCAATCGAATTGCCGGGAACCTCGACTCCTAGAACAAGCTCATAATACAGCGTAAGGCCCTGGTGCGCCCCCCAAAGACCATAGGCAACGGCAAGCAACGCCCAGAACAGACGGCCACCCAACGTGTTTTGGATCCCATTCCGGATCACGAAACAAGTTCCCAGAAAAAGAAGAAGTAAGTAACTAATGGCGCTGTAGGAAACTACGAAGGGACCCGGCTTTACGGCCAGTGAGAGTACCGCCTTAATTATCGCTATTCCGATCAACGCGGCGGGCCAGGAAGACGCCACTAACCTTCTCATTGACTTAGCGGTTTCAGGCATGGACTGGACCAAGTTTTTCTCCTTGGCTTGCTGTTTGAAGAACTAGCCGTTACTCAGCGATCGCAGTTCTATATTATTCGATTATAAGCGATTAGTCCTTATGCCAATAACTTGCGAAAAGCGCCGGGCTCGCGCTCGCTTGGAATTTCATGGGCGACTTTCTAAGGGAAGTCGAGTCGCTTAAGAATCGATTCGAGCAATTCTCGTGTCTTCCGATGCGGCTTCTTCTTGCCAGCTCTCAATTCGATAATCTCCCGTCACGACAGTTGTTTTCCACACGCTTTGACAAGCGCACGCGTTTAATTCCAGCTGTGCTTCGCGAGAACTTCGTCTGACTTCAAAATCAATAGGATACGTGAGGCTGCGTAACGCTGTTTCCTGGACGAATTCGGGTCGGAGGGACACCGACACCATCGCGAATGTTTGAATATGACTCACAAATTCAAGCGGGAGTCCTCCACTGACGCCAAGATCTGCAGACAGTATGAGTGATGCACTTAACAGAGCCGATATCGTTAGAGATGAACGAAAAAACGCGCTTTCCGTGGGGTAACCCGTGAGTCCGATGATAGAGCTGACTACTCAAACCAGCTTGCGGACTGCGGAT
>Ga0306923_10006372_pt1 | contig 11626 bp, 12 predicted proteins | sample sta12Can44000108_FD_203841 | JGI IMG/M metagenome (GOLD analysis project Ga0306923, IMG submission 203841) | Lab enrichment of tropical soil microbial communities from Luquillo Experimental Forest, Puerto Rico - statanox.12C.anox.44.000.108 (v2)... | ecosystem: Environmental > Terrestrial >...
GTGCACGAGACCGAGGGCGCCGACCGGGACGGCATCGAGCTGCCGCCCGCGCACCGGGAGCTGATCGAGCGGGTGGCGGCCGTGAACCCGCGCACCGTCGTGGTGCTCTCCAACGGCGCCGTGCTGCGCACCAAGCCCTGGGACGACAGCGTCCCCGCGCTCGTCGAGGGCTGGCTGCTCGGCCAGGCGAGCGGCAGCGCGCTCGCCGACGTGCTGTTCGGCCGGGTCAACCCGTCCGGGCGGCTGGCCGAGACGATCCCGCTCCGGCTCGAGGACCACCCGTCGTACCTGGACTTTCCCGGGGAGAACAGCCACGTCCGCTACGGCGAGGGCATCCATGTCGGGTACCGCGGCTTCGACGCCCGTGAGCAGGAGGTGGCGTACCCGTTCGGCTTCGGCCTGTCCTACACCACCTTCGGCTACGGCGAGGCGACCGCCGTCGCCACCGACGCCGGCATCGAAATCCGGGTACCGGTCACCAACACCGGCGGCCTCGACGGCCGCGAGGTGGTCCAGGCGTACGTGAGCCTGCCGGGCTCCACGGTCCGCCGCGCGCCGCGCGAGCTGAAGGCGTTCGCCAGCGTCGAGATCGCCGCCGGCGAGACCGCCGCAGTGGTGCTCACCATCGCCCGCGACGACCTGGCCTACTGGGACACCCGGCTGGGACGCTGGGTGGTCGAGGGCGGCGAGTACCACTGCGCCGTCGGCGCCTCGTCGCGGGACCTGCGCACCATCGCGGTCGTCGAGGTCGCCGGCGACGACGCCCGCGCGCCGCTGACGCCGGACTCGACGGTCGGGGAGTGGTTCGCCGACCCCCGCGGCGTCGAACTGCTCGGGCAGGCGTTCGCCGCGGCGTCCGGCGACGGGCCGATCGCGAGGCTCGTCGCCAACCCAGAGCTCATGACCTTCATCGGCAGCCTGCCGCTGAGCCGGATGACCGCCTTCCCCGGCAGCCCGCTCACGCCCGAGGCGCTCGAGAAACTGGTCGCCGCCGCGAACGGCTAACGCTTCCCTTTCATCCCGAACGGTCGCGGCTGACTCTCCTCCTGCCGGCTGACTGACTCTCCTCCTGCCGGCTGAGTAGGAGGTTCAGCCCACCGGGCGATGCGCGCGGATCCAGCCCGCTGATACCAGTTGAGTATGGCCGAAACCAGCACTTACCAGTCGGGCGCGGATCGCGCCGCACCGGCGGACACCCGCCGGGACGGCCGGGTGCCCGGCGTCGTCTGGCTCATCGCCGCCGTGTTCGTCGCGGTCGAGCTCGCGGTCAGCGACCGGTACGGCTTCCAGCAGGATGAGCTGTACTTTCTGGTAGCGAGTCACCACCTTTCGTTTGGATATGTGGATCAGCCGCCGCTCGCCGTGCTGCTCGCCCGCACCACCGACATCTTCGGCGTGAACCCGACGGCGATCCGGATCCTCCCGGCGCTGGCGGGCGGGGTCATCGTCGTCATCGCGGCCAGGCTGGCGGCGCTGTTCGGCGCGCGCCGCGGCGGACAGGCCCTCGCCGCGCTCGCCATCGCCACCGCGGGGGTGATCCTCGGCGCGACGCACATCGGCAACACCACGCCGTACGACCTGCTGGCATGGGCGGTCATCCTGCTGTGCGTGAGCACCGCGCTGCTGCGCGGCCGGCCCCGCTGGTGGCTCGGCGCGGGCGCGGCGGCCGGCCTGGGCCTGGAAAACGAATACCTGGTGACCACCCTGATCGGCGCCCTGGTCGCCGGCATACTCCTCACGTCCGCGCACCGCCGCGTCCTCGCGACGCCGTGGCCCTGGCTCGGCGGCCTCATCGCGCTCGTCATCTGGGCACCCAACCTCGCCTGGCAGTTCGCGAACGGCTGGCCGCAGCTCACGATGGCCAGCGCGCTGCACCAGCAGAACACCTCTGCGGCCGACTACATCGCCGGCCTGCCCAGCCAGCTCCTCTACGTCGGCATCTTCGGCGTCCCGCTCGTCATCGCGGGGTTCATCCGCCTCTACCGGCACCCTGAACTGCGGTTCCTCGGCATCGCCGCCACCCTCGTCGTGGTCTACGTGCTGGCCTGGGTACCCGGCAAGGTCTACTACTCCGACGGCATGCTCCCCGCGGTCATCGCGGCGGGCTCGGTATCGGCCGAGCGCTGGCTCGCCTATGCCCCCCGCCGGCGCCTGCGGCAGGGCCTCATCGCCGCCGGCGCGGTGCTGAGCATCCTCCTGGTAGTGCCGAACACGCTGCCGGTCCTCCCGATCGCCGTCCTGCACAAGGTGCCGCCGGACAAGACCGTCAACGACAGCATCGGCTGGCCCCAGCTCGCCGCCGCGGTCGCCGCCCAGGACGCGGCGCTCACCCGCGCCGGCCAGCCGCCGACCTCCATCTACACGATCGCCTACGCCGAAGACGGCGCCCTCCAGCTCTACGGCGGCCCCTACCATCTGCCGCCGGTCGTCTCCGCCCACAACTCCTTCTGGACATGGGGACCGGGCAGCGCATCCGACGCCAGGGTGCTCGTGGTCGACGGGCTGGCACAGCTGCGCCCGTACTTCGCGAGCTGCCGCCCGCTGGCCACCTTCAACCCGCCGGACCAGGTACAGAGCGACTGGAACGACATCACGATCGGCGTCTGCACCGGCCCGGCGGCCAGCTGGCACGCGCTATGGCCGCACCTGAAGCACTACGACTAGACGGCCCGGCGGTTAACGCGAAGGATCCTGCGGCCCCCAGGTCGAGGGATCTTTCGCGTTGTCCAGCCAGTGCCTTGGGGCGGCGGTATTGTCCGTGATCGTGGACAGCAGCGACGTCAGTCAGTGGTTCGGTGAGTACCTCAGCGCCTTCGTGGCCTGCGCCCGCGGCGAGACCGACACCGCTTCATTGCTCGCCTACTACGGCGTTCCGCTGTTGCTCACCACCGATGACGGGTCCTTCGTGCTGACGAACGGCGACGAGGTCGTTGCGGCGATGCGGCAGCAGATCGACGGGATGCGCGCGGCCGGCTACGAACGCACCGAGGTCGTCCGCTCCCAGGTCACCGTCCTGAACGCCGCGTCCGCTCTCTACTACGGGACGTACTCGTGGCACCGGAGCGACGGCAGCGAGATCCGCCGGCCAACCCTGACGTACCTGGTGACCGACGGGCCGGACGGCCGCCGCATTTCAGCGCTGGCGGTTCATAGCCCCTGATTCCGCACCGGGATCAGCGGGGGAGTGCTCGCGGATCGCGGTGGCGAATGCCGAGACAGCCGGATGGTGGCGGGTTCCCTTCCGGCAGGCGATGCTGGTGCGGCGGCGGGCGGCCAGGGGAGTAAGCGTGATGCCAGGCGGTGTTGCGGTCACGCCGAGCCGCGGGATCAGGGAGACACCCTGGCCTGCCGCCACGAGGGCCAGGACGGTGGCGAAGTCGTCGGCGTGGTGGCGGATGCGCGGCGTGAAGCCGCAGGCCTGGCAGGCGCGGATCACCATGGTGTGGCACAGGGTGTCCGGGCTGCCCGCGATCCACGGGGCGTCGCGCCAGTCCCGGATGCTGGTTTCCGCGGTGCCGCGCTGCCCGGCGGGGGTGGCCAGGTAGACGGGCTCCTCGAGCAGCGGTTCGGTGTCCAGTGCGGGGTCTGGTTCGGCCGGGACGTAGTCGTAGACGAAGGTGAGGGCGACGTCGATCGTTCCCGCCCGCAGGGCGCCGGGCACGGCGACGGGATCCAGTTCGGTCACCATGAGCTCGAGCCCCGGGTGGTCGCGGCCGAGCGTGACCAGGGCCGGGGGCAGGATGGTGCGCGCCGCGGTGGGGAACGCGCCGATGCGCAGCGGGCCGGTCAGGCTGGTGCGGGCAGCGGCGAGCGCGGCCGATGCCTCTTCCAGGACCGCGAGGGCCGATTCGGCGTAGCCGACCAGGACCGCGCCCGCGGCGGTGAGGGCCACCCGCCGGCCCGCGCGCTCGAGCAGCGGCACGCCTGCCTCCCGTTCCAGCGCGGCGAGCTGCTGCGACACGGCAGAGGGGGTATAGGCGAGGGCGTCGGCGACTGCGGTGATCGTTCCCCGGCGGGACAGTTCGAGCAGCAGCCGGAGCCTGCGCACGTCGATCATTAGACCAGCTTACAAATCAGTGCAGAAACCTGAACTGGATCTGCACGGTGCGGCGGGGCAAGCTCGGTTCCATGGAACACTCACTGCACGGCCTGTACGTCCCGCTCATCACGCCCTTCACCGACGAGGGAGACCTGGCGCCCGGCGCGCTTGAGAAGCTGGCACACGCTGTCATCGAGGCCGGCGCGGCCGGCCTGGTGGCCCTCGGGACCACCGGCGAGCCGGCCACGCTCACCGCAGCCGAGCGACGCGCGGTCCTGGACGTCTGCGCGCGGGTCTGCCGCGAGCGCGGCGCCACCCTGATCGCGGGGGCGGGCTCGAACGACACCGCCGGCACGGCCCGGGCCCTGCGGGAACTGGACGCCTGGCCGGAGGTGTCGGCCGCGCTGACCGTGGTGCCGTACTACACCCGGCCGTCTCAGGACGGGATAATCGCCCACTTCACCCGGCTCGCCGCCGGCAGCCCGGTGCCTGTCATCGTGTACAACATCCCGTACCGCACCGGCACCTCCGTGAGCCTGGGGACGCTCCGCGAACTGGCTCGCATACCGGGGATCGCCGGGGTCAAGCAGGCCGCGGGCGGCGTCGACCGCGACACCGTCCTGCTGCTGGCCGACCCGCCAGAAGATTTCGCGGTGCTGGCCGGCGATGACGTGTTCGCTTCCCCGCTCCTCGCGCTCGGCGCCGCGGGCGGCATTCTCGCCTCCGCTCACCTGTGCACCAGCGAGTTCGCCGGGCTCATCGCCGCCTGGCATGCCGGGAAGGCCGCGCGGGCGAGCGAACTGGGGCACCGCCTCGCCCCGCTCTCGGCGGCGCTGTTCGCCGAGCCCAACCCGGTCGTCATCAAGGGCGTGCTGCACGCCCAGGGCATGATCCCCAGCCCGGCGGTGCGACTGCCGCTCCTGCCCGCCCGCCACGACACGGTGCACGCCGCCATGACCTTGCTCGACACGATGTGCGCGGGCCTGCCTGGATTAGATGCAGGCGTCACCTCATAATGAGGTCGAGGCGAACACTGGCACTGTTCGACAGGGCCAAGGCCGGTAATCCGGTGTCATTAACACCACAGTCATCTGGGAACCGCAGCGAAAGCTTCTGCCTCGGCCCTTCGTCGGATCACGCGCGAAGAGGGGGAACACCAATGGGTACAGAGCGACAGGTGATGCAGGAGTACCTCGATGCACTCGTCAAGCGCGCCGACTTCCCCGGCTACTTCACCGCGGACGTCGTCGCCACGTTTGAGGGGACCGACCAGCGGGCCGAGGGGCGGGAGGCCGCCGGGCAACTGATCCGGTACGTGCATGAGGGCGCGTTCGACGCGCGGATGGAGCTGAAAAACCTGCTGGCCGATGACGGCAAGGCGGCAATCGAGGCGGACTTCGTCGGCACTCACACCGGCGAGTTCGCCGGAATCCAGCCCACGGGCCGGATGGTCCGGGTCCCGTACTCGGTGGTCTATGACCTGCGCGGTGATCTGATCAGCGCGCTCCGCATCTACTTCCCGATGAGCATGCTGATCGAACAGCTAACCAGCTGAACCACGCCCCGCTGTCCTGCCGGGGCATGCTCCCACGATCGGAGAAACGGTTCCGTCTAAGGCCCAGGGAATCGCGGTAGAAGCGGAGGCCCGCGTCAAGATCTGGAACCGGGACGGTGACCGCATCGACCATCTGCAGCAAAGGGATAGTGCCGGACATAGGCCAAGTCTCCCCGCGTTCTCGTCCGCGTTATCTCGCGTGCGGTGGACAACTAAACTCCCCGATTTCCAGCGAGTCTTCTTCCAGGTCAGTCAGTTTCGCACAATTCCCGCGCGTCTCGGCAAAACATGCCGCGAGAAAGCGGCCTGGATGTATCTGGCGTGGGGCCAGGCCCTCTTCGTTGGTAGCCGCCGCGGTATCGGCGGGCCCATCCGGCCCACGGGGGCGGTGCCGCGGCGGCTGGCATGGCATGGCATTACCTCAACCAAGAGGGGAGCGTGGACGACGATGATGTCCACGAAAACGGCCTGGGGTGAGAACCCAGCGCTGTCGTACCGAAACCTGCGAGCGATCATCGGATACGTCGGGCTGACGCTGCCGGCGGTCCTGCTCCTCGCGGGACTCGTTGACGGCCATATCGAGTCGTCCCTTAGCGCGTACTACTACACGAAGGTCGGCAACGTCTTCACCGGAGCGCTGTGCGTCATCGGCGTCTTCCTGCTGGCCTACCGCCTCGCGTCGTGGGCGATAGACAACATCGCGACGACGCTCGCCGGCATCGCCGCCCTCGGTGTCGCGTTCTTCCATGCCGCTCCGAAGAATGCCACGCTGAGCCAGCTCCGGCTGTCCGACGTGCACCTGACCTGCGCCGCGGCGCTGTTCATCCTTCTGGGCGCGATCTCGCTGTTCATCTTCCCCCTCGACATGTCGCCAGCAGAGAAGCTGAAGTGGAAGTGGCGCATGAACTGCTACCGGAGCCTCGGCGCGCTGATCTGGCTGTCGATCGTTCTCATGCCGGCGCTCAACTGGCTGGCCCGCTCGTTCTATGACGACTACCACGTCTTCTTGATCCTGGAGGCGATTTGCGTAATCGCGTTCGCGGCGTCGTTCATCCTCAAGGGGCACGGTCAGGCGAGCGACCGCTACTTCAGCAAGATGGCAGAGCAGCCGCCACCACCCGCCGGGAGACGCCCGCCGGACGGCGGGGACGCCCTACCTGCGCAGACACCGCAGCCTACAGGCCGGCCTTAGCGCGAGGCCGGTGCCGCGGCGGCTGGCTCCGGCCCATGCGCGGCCTCACCCGCGCGTGGGCCGGCTCCACCGGGTGTTCTTCCGTAAACCCATCGATTGAACACCCGGCTGGCATCGGGCCAGGCGCACGATGATGGTGCCATGACGAAACAGCTTGAGAACACGGTCGCCCTGGTCACCGGGTCGAGCAGCGGGATTGGCGCGGCGACTGCCCGGCGGCTGGCCGCCGAGGGGGCGGCCGTCGCCTTGGTGGCGCGGCGCCGGGACCGGCTGGACGACCTCGCGGCGGCGATCCGGGCGGACGGCGGGACCGCGCTGGCGGTGCCGGCCGACATGACCAGCCAGCAGCAGGCGGCGGATGCGGTCGGACAGGCCGTCACCGGGCTGGGCCGGATGGACATCGTGGTCAACAATGCCGGGATCATGCTGCTGAGCCCGGCCCTGGACGCCTCGGTCGATGAGTGGGACGAGATGATCGCCCTGAACGTGCAGGGCATGCTCTACCTCACCCACGCGGCGCTGCCGCACCTGGTCCGCGCCGCCGAAGACTCTCCCCGCCGGGTGGCGGACCTGGTCACCATCACCTCCACCGCCGGGCGGGTCGCCCGGCCCGGAAGCAGCGTTTACAGCCTCACCAAATTCGGCGCGGCGGCGTTCTCCGAGGCGCTTCGCCAGGAGCTGCTCAGCCGCCGGGTGCGGGTGAGCGTGGTCGAGCCCGGCACAGTGGACACCGAACTTGTCACCCACCTCCGCGACGACATCCGGCAGGCGGCGCAGCGCCAGACTGCCTCGATCGAGCCGCTGCGGCCCGACGACATCGCCGACGCGGTGGCCTACATCGTGACCAGGGACCGCCGGGTGGCGGTCAACGAAGTCCTCGTCCGCGCCGCCGAGCAGACCTGGTAGAGCTCACCCGGCCGGCCAAACGGCCGGCCGCACCGCATTGCTTGCGTCCCGCCCGTGGCTTATGCCGCGCGACCGGTGCGGAGCGCGGTGCGCTGGCCTGGGACGGAGCACTGCGCTGGTCCCGGGCCGGCCTCCTCGAACGCGGCGGCGACCGTCGCGACGGCCCAGCGCATCCGCATAACCGCGGTCTCCGGGTGGTCGCCGTAGGCCTGCGCTACCCGCGCCGCGCAGCCGCGGGCGCCGAAGGCGCGGACAGCCGCCGCGATGGCCTGGCCGACCTGCTCGGTGCTGGGCTCACCGGAACGCTGCAGAGCCGATGCGAACAGTGCGTCGGCCCGCACGGTGCTGATGCTGGAGTCATATGTCGCTGACCGCATCCTGGGCCCCCTTAACTGGTGCCTGTACTGGTAAGTCTGCACTGTGGGTCTGACATTTCCGCGCTGCTGCCGGGGGCTTCCCGGGCGTTGCCGATATCAGCCTGCTGCGTGGAGTTCCCCGTACCTTCATACGGAGGAACGGGCATCACGACTGATACGTTCAAGGCGAATATGGCGCAGCTGGCGGCGAGCTCAAAGAACTCGCGAGCGGCAGGGCGACGGTGGCTCAATTCCGGGTTACACCCATGACTGCGACGCTGTCGACCGGAGAGGATCCGTAGGTCGTGACCGTAAAACCACCTTCCGTTCGCTGCTCGGCGCGTCAGCGGTAATCCATGTTCACGCGAAGGCGCCGGAAGCCGCGGGCAACGCTCATCAAGGACATTGCCCCGGGTCATGGCCGGCCGCGGCGGGCCCGGCAGGCAGCGCACCCGCCGGCTGGAGGATTCATCAGGTGGCAGGCGCTGACGCTGCTGACGGTGGGATCGGTCGGCTACCTCGGGTCAGCGCCGGCGCTGTCGGTCTACGGGCTCGCCTCGGTGTTCTTGTATGTCCTGCCGGCGTTCCTGTTTCTGCTCCCCGTGTCGCTAGTCGCCGCCGAGCTGGCCTCCGGCTGGCAGGGCGGGGTCTACAACTGGGTACGCGAGGGCATCTCCGCTCCGATGGGGCTGCTCGCGGTGTGGTGCGAGTTCGCCCAGACGATCTTCTACTACCCGGCCTTGCTCGCCTATGTCGCCAGCACGCTCGCCTACGTCTTCGATCAGCGCCTCGCCGATAACGGCGTCTACAACGCCGTTGTCATCGTGGTTTTGTTCTGGGCCGGCGTCGCCGTGTCGTCACGCGGGGTCCCGCTCGTGGCCAGGCTCTCCTCGGGCGGGACCGTGCTCGGGACGCTGATCCCGGCAGCGATCCTGGTCGCTCTTGGCGTCGCATACCTGCTGCAGGGCAACCACTCGGCCGCGCCGATGACCGCCAGCCATATCCTGCCGGCGTGGGAGGGGCCCGCCAGCATCGTCCTGATCGTCAACAGCTTTTTCACTTATGCCGGGGTCGAAGTCAACGCCGTGCACGTCGACGAGCTCCGCAACCCCGGGCGTGAGTATCCGAAGTCCATCTTCGTCGCCACGGCGCTGGTCCTGCTTATCTTTATCGGCCCGACGCTGGCGATCTCCTGGGTGATTCCCGCGCAGCAGATCAGCTTCACCGCCGGCGTTATGCAGGCTTTCAACAGCCTCCTGGGACACTTCGGCCTCGCGTTCGGCGTGCCGTTGCTCGCGATCGCCCTGGTGGTCGGGGCGCTCGCCGGGATGATGGCCTGGCTAGACGGCCCGTCCGAAGGGCTGCTGCGGATCGGGCGCGAGCAGGGTTTTCTCCCGCCCTATTTTCAGAAGGTCAACGGGCAGGGCATCGAGGTGCGCATCCTCGCGGCGCAGGGGGCCGTGATCACGCTCATCGCGCTGCTTTACGCCTTCATACCGAGCGTCTCGCACGCATACTGGATCTTCGCCGTGATGGCCACGCAGGTGTACCTGATCATGTACGTGCTGATGTTCATCGCGGCGATCAGGCTGCGGCGTTCGCAACCGGATCACGCGCGCGGTTACCGAGCTCCGGCGCTGGGCCTGCTGTGCCTGCTCGGCGCGACGTCATCCGTGGCCGCTCTGGTGATCGGGTTCGTCCCTCCAGCGCAGTTCGGTCACTCTAACCCGCTCGAGTACGGCGTCCTGATACTGGCCGGGGTCCTCGTCATCGGGATTGTCCCGCCGCTGCTGATGGACCGGCTCCGCAAGCCCGGGTGGAAGGCGGCCGGCGGCCTGCGGGGTGACGGCTTGAATGTCAGTGGCTCGCAATAGACAGGAGTCATGAAATGGTCAGCGATGGCGACCGCCAGGCCGATGATGTAGCGGCACGGGCTGCCCAGCGCGATCTTGTCCGCCGTGGCTACGACGCCATTTCGGCTGCCTACCGCGGTGATGACGGTCAGGCGGCCGCCTCCTCCGCGGAGGACGTCAGCCGCTACGCCGGCTGGGCCGCAGAGCTGGCTGGCCTGCTGCCCGCTGGCGCTACGGTCGCCGACCTGGGCTGCGGTATCGGCCTGCCAGCGACCCGCGCACTGACTGACCATCGGCTGCGGGTCATCGGCGTTGACTTCTCCGCCGTCCAGCTCACCCGCGCCCGGCGCCTCGTCCCCGCGGCCCGCCTTGTTCAAGCCGACATGACCGCGCTGCACTTGCGGCCCGGCAGCATGGACGCCGTGGTGTCTTTCTACGCCCTCATCCACGTGCCACTGGCCGATCAGCAGGCCCTGTTCCCCCGCATCCGCGGCTGGCTGCGCCTGGGCGGCTACCTGCTGGCCATCACCGGCGCTCAGCGCTGGACCGGCACCGAGCCCTACCTCGGCGCCGACATGTTCTGGGATCACGCCGACACCGCCACCTACCTCAAGTGGCTAACAGCAGCGCGGTTCATCCCCGTCTGGCACCGCTACATCCCGGAAGGTACCTCCGGGCACAGCCTCATCCTCGCCCGCGCCTCCTGACGACTGCCCGCTACCCGAACCGGCGTCGCAGCGGCCGGCTACGCCAGGTCGTCGCGTGCCGAGTAGGGGCGCCCTGGCCAGTAGGGCCACTCCTCGAACCAGGTGCAGCGGCCGTCACCGGCGAGCCGGATGACCCACAGATCGCGGTACTCCTGCCTGGGCGGGTCTCCGTAGTGGACCTCGGCCCGGACCACAGCCGTCGGGCCGTCCACGGCAAGGATCTCGGTGACCAGGGTGAAGACCTCGTCCGGGCCTTCCCTTGCGTCCTCCCACATCCGTCCGATCGCGTCCAGGCCGGTAACGGGCTGTTCGTAGGGAGACTGCAGGTAGATAGCGTCCCCGGTGAACAGGTCAGCGAGCGCTCCGGTGCCCGGCGCCCGCCAGGCCGCCTCGTATCCGGCCAGCCACCGGCCCACCGCTGCGCGGTCCGTCACATGCCTCATGGTGCCCGACACCGGCGCATCAGCCAACCCCGCCCGCGGTATGAGCGCGCGTTAGCTTACGTGGCTAACGGGCCACACGATTTCGGCTTATGCCGCACGGCAGGTGCGGAGTGCGGTGGCCTGACCGGGGGCGGGGCAGTGCGCTGGCTGCCGGCTGGCCCCTTCGGGCGCGCCGGTGACCATCGCGAGGGCCCAGCGCATCCGGACGACCGCGGTCTCCGGGTGCTCGCCGTAGGCCTGGGCTACCCGCGCCGCGCAGCCGCGGGCGCCGAAGGCGCGGACGGCCGCCGCGATGGCCTGGCCGACCTGCGCGGCGCTGGGCTCATCGGAACGCTGCAGAGCCGATGCGAACAGCGCGTCGGCCCGGACAGTGCTGATGCTGAGGTCGTAAGTCGCTGACCGCATCGTGGGCCTCCTTCTAACCTGGTACCTGTATCGATACGCCTGCACTGCGGCCTGATACACCAGGGCAGACTCCGCGACGCGGGTGAACTCATCGGTGGCCGCGGGGCGGGACCGCGGTGCGGGCGCCGCCCGGGGGTCAGCGCCGGGAAGTTGTCTCGCCATCCGGACAC
>Ga0306923_10006374_pt1 | contig 11625 bp, 6 predicted proteins | sample sta12Can44000108_FD_203841 | JGI IMG/M metagenome (GOLD analysis project Ga0306923, IMG submission 203841) | Lab enrichment of tropical soil microbial communities from Luquillo Experimental Forest, Puerto Rico - statanox.12C.anox.44.000.108 (v2)... | ecosystem: Environmental > Terrestrial > Soil...
CGGCGAGCACCTCCGCGAGGGCTCGGCCTTGGTCGTAGCCTCCTCGCGCGGCCTGCAGACGCGTTGACGGATCCGACGCATTGGCGTCGAACACGTCACCCGCGCCGCCATCCGGAAAGACGGTCTCGACCCTGCTGCCCCCTGCGCGCAGTTCGTCGACTTGGGTTGCGAGATCCATGCCCCACTCCAGCGGCATCCGCGACCTGCCGCCGAACGGTGACAGCACCAGCACCCGCCCGTATCCGGCTGCCAGATCGGCGTTCTCACTGCGTCGATAGCCGCCGTTGATGTATCGGTTCTCGCCGATGCGGTAGGGAGGGAAGGGACCGAAGCCGTTGCTGGTGCTGGCGGCGACGGCGTCCACCAGATCGACTCCGCTGTGCCGGTCGAACACGACTGGTTCCCCGCTACGCGCATCGACAGCCGCGATAAGCACAGGCTGTTGCGGCCAGTGCTGGCTGGGAAGCCGAGCCGCGACGATGTCGCGCCAGCGCGTCTGGCCAGAGCCGTCGGAAGCATCCATTTCGAGCGCCGCCGCCCCCATCCTGCGGCGCATGTCGGACGCATCCTCCGCGGAACCGATGATCTCGTTCGACCACTCCATGTAAGTCGGCCCCGAGAAATTCGGAGCACGTCCCCTGTCCGATCCGGCGTCGCCAGCCTGTGGCGCAGGCACCTCGGCGTGGATCGCAGCATACAGTTCGGCCGGCCGTGTCCCGCTGGTTATCTGGGCAGCCACCGTCGATCCTGCCGACGTCCCGATGATGAGATCGGCATCGGTTACATCAACCCCGGCATCGGACAGGCCAGCGATGAGACCGAGCTCCCACGCATTGCCTACCGCTCCGCCACCGGCGAGAACCAAGGCTCGCTTGGTTGAGTTGCCCGCTTGTCTCGTGGCGCCGGCCTGCTGGCCGGGCATCGGCCAATTCCCGTGCCTTGGCGAAGAAGGTGTTGTGTTCATGGGAGTCGCCGTTTCGCTTCGTAATCGGTCGGCAGTGGAGAATGCCAATTACAACCATCATCCCGGCGAGGCCGTCGTGTGGGCGGTCCGGGGCAGCATCGGCGGATTCGCGGGAATGCCCGGATCGGGGAGCAGGAGGGACATCGAGCGGAATGCGGCTGATCGACGATGCGGAGCGCAGGGCACGGCTGGGCAGGCGGCACGCGCTAGCGCCGCAGCATCGGGTGGCGGACGCGCTGGCGGCGATCCGGGCGATGACGGTGCTGCATGCCACCGAGCCGGCCACCCCGTACCTGTCGCTGTTCGCCCGGATCGACTCGTTCACCCGGGCAGACCTGGACGATGCGCTGTTTGCGTCGAGGTCGCTGGTCAAGCAGCTCGCGATGCGGCGCACCCTGTTCGTCTTCCCGCGGGAGCTGCTGCCTGCCGCGGTGAGCGGCCCGTCCGCCCGGGTCGCCCGCCAGGAGTACGGGAGGCTGGTCACGGACCTCGAACGCAGCGGTGTCACCGGCGACGGCGCGAGCTGGCTGGCCACCGCCCGCGAGGCGGTGCTTGCGCGGCTGGCCGGTGGGGCCGAGCTGAGCGCCACGGAGCTGCGGGAAGGCCTGGCCGAGCTGGCCGGCCGGGTGTCTTGGTACGAGCACAAGCCCTACGGCCAGGTGCTCCACGTCGCGCCGCGGGTGCTGGCCTGGCTGTCGGCGGCCGGGGATCTGGTGCGCGGCCGCAACGCCGGGCACTGGCGGATTACCCGGCCGCTGTGGACGCGGATGGACGACTGGCTCGGCGCCCCCGTCGACCGGTGCGAGGCGAGCGAGGGATACGCCGAGCTCGTCGCCGCCTACCTGCGCACCTTCGGCCCGGTCACCGAACGGGACCTGGTGTGGTGGTTCGGCGCGACCAAGGGCGCGATGCGGCAGGCGCTGTCGGACCTGAACGCGGCGCAGGTGCGGCTGGAGCGGGCGCAGGCCGGCTGGGTGCTGCCCGACGACGTGGACCCCGAGCCGCCGGTCGAGCCGTGGGCGGCGCTGCTGCCCGCGCTCGACCCCACCGCGCTCGGCTGGAAGGAGCGCGACTTCTACCTCGCCCCGGACTTCTACTCAGCCATCTTCGACCGGTCCGGCAACTGCGGCACCACCGCCTGGTGGGACGGAAAGATCGTCGGCGCGTACGTGCAGGACGACGCGGGGCGGCTCGAGCTGATCGTGCCCCGGGATCCGGGGCGTGCCGCGCGGGCTGCGCTTCGGGCGGAGGCCGGGCGGCTGGGTGACTGGTTGGACGGGGAGAAGGTCACGGCGCTGTACAAGTGCCCGCTGGTCACCTGGGACCGCACCGGGCCGATCAGCGAGCGACTGGGACTCCAAGCAACTCACCGGAGGCGAAAATGACGTCACAGCAGCCGAACCGGACAGAAAGGGCCAGCCTCCTCCCGGTGTCGCCATAACACCCAAACGCGTTCGAACTCCCTCGTTTGCTCGCGATGATGTCCGGGGCTATCATTGTGATATCACTTTTCCGAGGCGGGGGAACGGGCGCGACAGCGCTCAGGCAAGGAGGCGGTAGATGAGCACACCGGAAGGCGCGGGCACCGGGTTGACTCGCTACCCGGGACCGGCGGCGCCCAGGACGGACGGAGCGGCGGTCGTGGTGCGCGGGCTGTGGAAGAAGTTCGGTGCGAAGGAAGCCGTGGCCGGCATCGACCTGGAGGTCGCGGCGGGTTCGCTGGCCGGACTCGTCGGGCCGAACGGGGCCGGCAAAACCACGTCGCTGTCGATGATGACCGGGCTGCTGCGGCCAGACAGCGGCCAGATCCTGGTCAACGGCATTGACGTGTGGGCGGATCCGCCCGCGGCCAAGGCGGCCATCGGCGTGGTGCCCGCGGAGGTCAGGCTGTTCGACCGGCTGAGCGGGGAGGAACTGCTGGAGTACGCCGGCCGGCTGCGCGGGCTGCCGGCCGGCCAGGCGCGCTCGCGGGCCGCTCAGCTGCTGGACGTGCTGGACCTGGCCGGGGACGGCAAGCGGCTGGTCGCCGACTACTCGACCGGCATGCGCAAGAAGGCCGCACTTGGCTGCGCGCTGATCCACAACCCGCCGGTGTTGTTCCTGGACGAGCCGCTGGAAGGCGTGGACCCGGTGTCCGGGGACGTGATCCGTCGGCTGCTGACCCGGTTCGTGGAGTCCGGCTCGACGGTGCTGTTCTCCAGTCACGTCATGGAACTGGTCGAGCAGGTCTGCGACCACGTATCGATCATCGACAAGGGCAAGATCGTGGTGACCGGCACCATCGACGAGGTTCGCGGCGGCAAGACACTGCAGCGGGCGTTCATCGATCTGGTCGGACCGCGGGCGACCGATCAGGAGGTGCTGTCGTGGCTCGGCTCTTCGTCCAGCTGAAGCTGCGCTTGCTGGTCAACGCGCTGCGCTCGTCCAACTCGGCGAAGATCTCTTTCATCATCAGCTCGGTGTTCGCCGTGCTGCTCGCGATCATCACCTTCCTCGTCCTGGCCGGGTTCCGCGGTATGAGCACGTCGGTGGAGCTCACCTCGGTCATCTTCACGGTGTTCGCGTTCGGCTGGCTGATAGCGCCGATCTTGGTCTTCGGCGTGGATAGCACGCTCGACCCCGCGACGCTCGCACTGTACCCGCTGCGCACGCGGCCGCTCGCGGTCGGCCTGCTGGCGGCGTCGTTTACCGGTTTCTGGCCGCTCGCCAACGTCATCGGCCTGCTCGGCGTGACGGTCGGCCTGGCCAGCGGCGGGCTCGGCGTTACCGTCGCGGTGGTCGCGGTGGTGCTGCAGGTTCTGTTCTGCATCGCCCTGTCCCGGTTCGTGACGACGTCCCTGGCCAACCTGCTTCGCTCGCGCCGGGGCCGGGATCTGGCCGCGTTCTTGATCATCCCGCTGTTCGCGTTGTATGAGTTCTTCACTCAGGTGGTGCCGAAGGCGGTCAGCGAGGGCAAGATCACCTCCGCGAGCTTCACCGGCTTCGACTCGTGGATGCGCTGGCTGCCGCCGGGCCTGGCGGCGCACGCCATCCAGGATGCCTCGGACGGTCGTCCTGGCATCGCGCTCGCCCGCCTGGTGGCTTTGGCCGCGGTCATCGTCGTCTTCGTCTGGCTGTGGGTCCGCTCGCTCGGACGGGCTCTGGTCACCGCCGACACCACTACCCAGTCGTCGCGGGTCCGCGGCATGAGGCTGCCCTTGGCGGGGCTGGGCCTGCGCGGCGCGGTCGCCGCCAGGGTCTGGCTCTACCAGCGCCGCGAGCCGCTGTCGCTCGTCTACTGGGCGCTCGTCGCGGTGATAACGGCCGCGGTCTCGGCGAGTTCCATCTTCGGCCACAAGCACCAGCCCGCGGTCATCCTCGCAAGCGCGATCTTCGGCGCCGCCTTCGTGGGGATTTTCCACGCCAACTCGGCCGCGCAGACCGGACCGGCGTTCGTGCTCGAGGCGACGGCGCTGGGCCGCGGCCGCGACCTGCGCGCCTACTTCTCAGGCCAGAACCTCGTGCTGTGCGTCATCGGGGCTCCGCTGGTCGTCGCGATCTGCTTCGCGCTGGCCGCCGTGGCCGACGACCCCGGGATGGGGGTCGAGGCGGCGCCGGTCGTCCTGGCCGGGCTCGGCGCCGCCCTGGGGTTGGCCAACCTGTTCACCGTGGCGCTGCCCTACCCGATGGTCAAGCGGGTCGGCACTCCTATGCTCGTGGCCGCGCAAGGCTACGCCGCCTACCGGATTGGCAGCGTTTTTGGCACCCTGGCGGGCACCGCCGTGCTGGCCGCGCCGGTGATCGTCGGTGCCGTGCTGGCCGCGAACGGGCCGGAGGCGATCCGGATCGGGGTGCTGCTGCCGTGCGCGGCCGTGTACGGTTTCGCGCTCGCGACCATCGGCGTGCGACTGGCCGCGAAGGTCGCCGAGAACAAGATGCCCGAACTGTGCCAGGCAGCGCTGCGCACGGCGACATGACGGTCGCGGCCGGCCGGCCGGGAGGCCGCGATCAGCCTCCCGGCACCAGCAGGGTCTGCGACATGATGATTCCCGGCTGGAGCTGGCTGGCCAGCAGGGCCGGGTAGTAGTTGTTGGTCAGGTATGGCCGGAGCAGGTTGAGGTAGAACGGGCTTGCCGGGTCGGCGCTGGTCCCGCCTGGCAGGGCCGATACCGCGACGGTTTGCCCGGGAGCGGGATTGGCGACGAAGCGGCGCGCCGGACCGTGGCTGACCATGAACCCGTTCGCGTCGGCTGCGCGGACGGAGTGAATCAACGCGTCCACAGTTTCAAAACCGCCGTCGACGGGGATGCCGGCAAGGCCGGGCAATAGCGCGGGGAACTGCCCGAATGCCGGCGGCACGCTGAACGGCCCGCCCAGTGGATGCGCGAGCACCAGGCGGTGCAGCAGGCCCCACCGGTAGTCGTCCTGGCTGGCGGAGCCGTGGAAGGCGGCACTGAATGACGGGCTGGCGAGCATGGTGAGGGCATCGCGCAGGCTGGCAAGGATCAGGTAGTCACGGCTGGCGACTGGGTCGGTGATGCCGGGCACCGCGAGGAAATCGATGCCGGAAGCGCCGACTCCGTGCGTGGCCGGGAACGTGTCGAGCAGGTGCTTGATGGCGGCGAGCGCGAACTGGTCGCCAATGCCGCCTGCTGGCGTGGGCAGGGCGCCGAGATGGTCGTCGATGATGCTGGTTACCGCGCTGGAACGCCATACCGCGTAAATGGTCGCCGCCACGCTGTCGGCGATCTGAGCCTGTGTCGGCGGCGATCCGGGGGCGCGGCCGGCGTCGTAGCCCTGCGCGATGCCGGTCGGGGTGGTGAAGTCCCACTGCCCGAGCCGCTGTACCGCCTCGGCCACCTGGGGATCAGCGGCCAGTGCCGCGAGTTGCGGCACCGTGCTCGTCTTGGCGTCGGCGAATGCCTGGGTGATGTGCGGCACGAAGTACTCGGCGTCGAGCAGCGCGGTATCGGCCTGCATCGCCTGCATGCCCGCCAGGGAGACCTTGCCCCCGGCCGCCAGCCGCTGCCGCAGCAGCTGCTCGATCCGCCCGGCCCGGAACTGGTCATAGGCGTAGCTCAGGTAGAAGATGCCGCCGCCCGGCCTGGTCCGGCCCAGCGGGTTGTTGCCGAGCGTGAGGCCGGCCGGGTCGTTGTTGGCGCTGACGAACCAGCCGGCCGGCGGGTTGATGATGTGCGGCATCTCCGCCGCCGGGTAGATCTCATAGGGGATCGCCTGCTGCGGCTGGGGGTGCGCGACCGGCAGCCACTCGTTGCCGCCCTGGCCGTTGCGGATGAACCACGGCGGCAGCCCGTTGACGGTTCCGGCCTGCAGGTCCTCGCGGACCGGCATCTCGGCGCTGGTGAAGTAGGCGATGTTGCCATGCGCGTCCGCGTAGGCCCAGTTCTGCGAGCCCACCGCGAAGAAGGGGAGGCCCTGTTCGAATTGGTCCAGGTCACGTGCCTGGTCCCACATCAGGAACGTCTCCAGTTCGAAGGTCGGGCTGAACCCGGTGTACTGGACGCTCAGCGCCGAGCCGGCAGACGACTGGGTGGGCGGGGTGAGCTGCACGATCGGGCCGTTGTCGCGGCGCGGCACGATCAGCGTGGCGGCGGGAACGCCGTCCGCGGCGGTGGCGGTGACGAGCTGGCCGCCCAGGTTGTAGCGGAACGTCTCGGGGACCGGGATGACGTGTTCCGGGGAGCCCTGGTAGACCGTGGACAGGCCGCTGGGCGCGGACGGATCGGTGACCACCTTCTCCAGGAAGGTGTCGGTCACGTCCATGGGGTTGAAGGTCGCGCCCCAGGAGATCCAGCGGTTGTGCCCGAGGGCGACCCCGGGTGCGCCGGCGAAACCTTCGCCTTCGACGTCCATCTCCGGGGATTTGAGCCCGATCGGGTACAGCGTCGAAGGCTCGCCGAGCGCCAGGTGCGGGTCGCTGGCCAGCAGCGGCTGGCCGTTCACGGTCCGGCTGCCGGCCACGGCCCATTCGTTGGAACCCTGCGCGCCGATACCGGCGAGCGCCTGGCTGAACAGCGGGTCGCCGGCGATCTTGGCGAGGTAGCCGCGGGCCAGCCGGGCAGCCTGGGAAAGCTGCCGCAGATCGGGGGAGGTCAGCCGGGATGGCAGCCCGGCGGCCGCCGTGCCGCCAGCGGCCGCCGTCCTGCCAGCGGCCGCCGGGCCGCCGGCGTCCGGGATGGTGGAGGCGTCGCTGAACGGCTGCGAGCGCATCACATCCTGGGTGAACAGGGCGTAGCCTCGCTGCGGTCCGAGCGCGGCGACATAGGCGTCGAGCTGGAGCGTTGGCGCGATGTCGAGGCTGAAGGACTCCTGGAAGGCGATCGCCTTGGCGACCGTCATGGTGTCCACCGGCGTCCACGGCTGGAATGACGTCAGGTGCAGTGCGCCGTATTCGGCGGGGAGCGGGTGGTCAGCCACGTAGGCGTTGACCCCGTCGGTGTAGGCACTCACCGCGGCCCGCAGGTCGGCCGGCGCCGCCGCCCAGCTGCGCTCGGCCGCACGGCGCAGCCCGATGGTGCGCGCCTGCGCGTCGCTGGGCAGGGCGGCCTTGCCCAGCAGTTCGGCAAGGGTGCCGCTGGGCTCGCGGCGGCTGACGTCCATCTGGAACAGCCGGTCGCGGGCATGGACCCAGCCCTGCATGAAGAACAGGTCATGCAGGGAGGCAGCTTCGATATGGGTGACTCCGCTGCGGTCTTGTATCAGCCGGGCCGCCGCCTGCAAGCCAGGCAGCGCAGTGGCGGTCGCGGCCTGGGCCGCAGGTGCCGCTTCCGTGGCCGGCGCCGGGGCAACGGCGAGCAATCCGAGGAATCCGAGGATGCTGAGGGCGCATGCCAGGGGAAGGGATGACTTCGCGTGCATTCGCATAGCAACCACCTAGATCCGGCCTTGCCCGGGGGTGCACCAGGGAATCATGCGGGGCAGCGCCGAGCAGGGGTCGGGCATGGTCGGCTGCGGGGGCAGGGGCAGCAGCGAGAACGACGGATCCTGCTGCGGGTAGACCGCGCCGCCGCACAGCGGATTGCTCGGCGGCAACTGCAAGTAGTTGCAGAAGAGCTGGCCGATCAGCGGCCCGGTGACGCTGCCGCCGGGCCCGGCGGTGGCGCAGTTCCCGTTCGTCTGCTGCAGGCTGGCGGGCCAGGAGGTGACGCCGGCCGGGTCGATGTTGCCGTGCCAGCAGTTCCCCTGTCCCGGTGCGGCGGCCGGGATGCCGACGGCGCTGAAGTCGCTCAGGTCGGCCAGGTCGCCGTTGGTCGGCTGGCCGAAGAAGCCATTGCCAGTGAAGACGTTGCCGGAGAAGACGTTGCCGAAGTCGCTGAAGAAGCACGTCGGGGCGCCGCCGCGCAGCGAGTCGGCGTACGGGTTGTCCCAGATGCCGCCGCCGCTGGTGCAGTCGGCCGGGCCGTTCGCGACGCCGGAGAACCAGATGTCGGCCAGGGCCGCCCAGCCGCCGTTGCGCGCGAACAGGTTGCCGGTGATCGTGTCGTGCCTGCCGCCGAGCACCAGCATGCCGACGCCGACCAGGCCGAGTCCGTTGCCTGGCAGGTCGCGGGTGTTGTTGTCGTGGAAGTAGTTGCCCGTGATCACCCAGCACGACCCGGAGCCCCCCGGGCAGGCGCCGTCCTGCGGCGCGGGCAGGTCGCCGTTGCTTTCGCTGTTGGTGACGATGCCGGTGCCGTTGCGGTCGAACTCGCTGTTACGGATGACCAGGCGGCCGCTGGCGTTGCTGGCCGAGACGCCGAACGCGCTGTTCTCAGCGTGGACGCGGTCCAGGATGGCGTTGCAGTCCGGGCAGGCGCCGACGTAGAAGCCGGAATCGTTCATGTTGCTCGCGTAGGCCCGGTCGATCAGGCCGGGCCCGCTGGCGTGCGAGGCGAAGATCCCGTAGGTCGCCTGGGCGGGGTCGCTTTTCTGGAAGTACGTGGTGGTGGCCGACAGGTACGAGCCGTAGTAGCTGTGCAAATGGACCTGGGCCGTGCCGTATCCGCCGTTCCACCAGATCTGGTTGCCCGAGCCGTCCTGGCCGGAAAGGAAGTTGCAGACCGTCATGTTCTGGATCGTCACCCCGCTGGCCTCGAACACCTCGATGCCGTTGCGCCCCCACGGGCCGGCCGGCCCGGCCGGGCCGCGATCCTGGTCGGCCGGGCTGGCGGAGCACGCCGGCCCGGACCTGGTGCCGTCAACGACGACGCCGCGGCGGCTCAGCCCGAGCAGGTGCAGATCGGGCTTGTCGATGAAGACCCCGGCGCCCGGCGCCCAGTCCGGCGGGTGCGTGGTGTAGTCACCGCGCTCCTTGTAGTCCCCCGGCGCGATGACGATCCAGTCGCCAGGCGAAGCGGCGTCCACCGCCGCCTGGATGGACTGGAAATCCCCCCGCTTACCGTCAAAGGTGCCGACGGTGAGCACCCGGGGTTCCTGGCCGGCCGCCGCGCCGCCCGCGGGCGCCGCGGCGGCGACGCCGCCCGCACCGATGGTCAGCAGGACAAGCGCGGTGGCGGCAGCGGCCGCCGCCCGCCAGTGAGCAGAGAGCCTGCGCATACCGTGAGCCACGATGATCTCCCCTCGCGCAAGTGAAGCGTCCGGCGGATGTCACCATGCCAGGCTCCGGTGTGCTGGCGGTGTGCTGACGATGTCACGGCAGGTCACGGCTGGGGATACCCGCGCCCGGGGCGGCGTTAGGGCTGGTTGAGCCGCCTGAACATCGGCTGCTGCGACTTGTAGAGCTTACGGAACTCGGCGTACAGCACATCATGGACCGGCGTGGCGGACGGGTCGGGCCGGAAGGTGCTGTCCGTCTGGGTGAGAGCAGCAGCGGCCGGGGACTGGCCGATGACGCCCAGGGCCATGCCTGCCAGGATGGCGGCGCCGCGCAGGGGAGTGTGCACCGGGTCGGCGACGCGCTCAACAGTGCGGTTCATGACGTCGGCGTGGATCTGGCACCACAGATCCGACTGGGCGCCACCGCCGAAGACACGGACCGGGTCGAGGCGCCGCTTGACGAAGTGCTCGACGGCCTCGTGGAGCCACCGGTTGTTGTAGGCGACTCCTTCCAGCACTGCCCGCACCATGGCAGCGCGGCCGGCGCCGAGCGAGAGGTTGTGAAATCCCGCGCGGGCGTTACGGTCGTCAATCGGCGACCGCTCGCCCGTCAGCCAGGGGGTGAACAAGATGCCGCCGCAGCCCGGCGGAACGGTGGCAGCCAGCTTGGTCAGCTCGGCGAATCCCGGCCGCGGCGCATGGTCAAGATCATCGTCGGGGGCCAGGACCTGGTCCCGCAGCCACTGCAGGCATGCGCCCGCGGTCTCGTGGTTGTTGACCACGAGGTACTGCCCGGGCAGGACGCCGGGGACGGTGCCGATCCCGTGGCGGGGGTCTGTCTTCTTGAAGCCGACCGGGCAGCTGATCCAGGACGCCGTGCTGATCGCCATGTGGCACTGGAAATCGTCGAGGGTGCCGGCCCCGACGGCGGCCGAATGCAGATCCGGTGTCCCGGCCACGACGGCCACCCGCGCGCCTAGCCCCAGGTCGGAGGCGACGTCGCCGTGGACAGTGCCCATCACCGATCCGGTCGCCCGCAGCGGCGGCAGCTTGGCACCATCGATGCCCGCCATGCGCACCAGGCCGGGGTCGTAGGCAAGCCGGCCTCCGGGCCTGTTGTCGGTGAGCCACGCCGCCGTCATCGAGGCGGGCGAGGCCGCGGCAGTCCCGGTGAAGCACATCGACAAGTAGTCGACCGGCTCAAGGTACCAACGTGCCTGCCGCGCCAGCCCGGGCTGGTCATTGCCGAAGTACAGCATGTGCCCGATCGGGTCATCGCCGCTGGTCGAAGGGGCTCCTCCGGTCCTGCGGACCCAGGTAACCAGGGGCCAGGGAGAGTAGCCGGAGAACGGGCCGCCGAAGCGCTTACGGGAATGACGGCCGCCGCGCTTGTCCATCCACATCAGGCACGGCCCCACCGGTGTGCCGTCCGCCGCGACCGGCACGGTGCTTGCCCACTGCCCCGTTGCGCTTACCGCGACGACCTGGTCCGGGCGGACCGCTCCGCTGGCAAGGGCGGTCCTGGCCGCGTCGCGGATGAGGCACCACCACTGACTGGCATCTTGCTCAGCGCTCCCGTCGGCCGCGTTGCGCGTGCGCAACTCGGCGCTGGTCGCCCAGGCGACCGAGCCGGTCAGTGAGACGAGCCCAACCTTGAGGCAGGTCGTCCCCAGGTCAATCGCGAGCGCGTGCTTGTCCTCGGGCCGGGTGGCGGAGTCAGTCACGGCTGGCCTGCTCGAGCCTGGCGCGAACCCGCAGGCTGTCCGGCAAGCGCAGGTCGTCCAGGTCTTGCAGGGCCTGCGTCCAGGCTCCGGCGGCGGCTGGCAGGTCACCGGCGGCCCGGCAGGCGTCGCCGAAGTTGACCAGCAGGCCGGCCCGCCACCTGCGGGTAACTGGGGTTTTCCACTCGCGCGCGATGACCAGCGCCTGCCGGTAGCAGCTGATCGCCTGGTGATGCTCGCCGATCCGGAAGTGGACGAGACCCAGCACATTCCACGCGATGGCGACGAACCCCGTATCAGGGGCCGCCTCGAGGGCCTGCCGGGCGTAGCCGCGTGCCCGCTCGTAGTTTCCCAGCTGAGCGTGGGATTCGCCGAGGCTGACAAGAGCCCATCCCTGGCCGGGCT
>Ga0306923_10006377_pt1 | contig 11625 bp, 7 predicted proteins | sample sta12Can44000108_FD_203841 | JGI IMG/M metagenome (GOLD analysis project Ga0306923, IMG submission 203841) | Lab enrichment of tropical soil microbial communities from Luquillo Experimental Forest, Puerto Rico - statanox.12C.anox.44.000.108 (v2)... | ecosystem: Environmental > Terrestrial > Soil...
GGGATTGTATTATGACGTGCCCGGTAGTTACGTCCCAACAGTTGAGCCCAACTGCAAGCCGAATTATCAGAGCATCATGAGCTACAACTTCCAGGTAGACCTCCTTGACAATGGTGCCTTGGATTATTCCGAGCAGCAACTGAGTACGCTGAATGAAGACAGTCTGCCCGCGGGGGTAACCACAACCGATGGGTCGGCGCTCGCATATCCGAGTACGAAATGGTATACGCCTACTCAGCCCAGTGGAGTCGGGTCACCGGCAACGCACCATTGTGATGGTACACCGATATCGCCGAACGACCCGAATCCCACCATGTACCATGCCGAGGGCGCTGCTGATCCGATTGCGCCGCCATGGGAGAATGGCTCGGATGCCAATTTCGATGGCACTATCGAGACCACCCTACGCGGCTACAACGATTGGGCGAGCCTTGACCTGCGCCAGATCGGGGCTACCGGCAATGATATTTTTGGCACGGGTTCAAAAACGTTTGGTACCGGCACAAAAACGTTCGGCACGGGGACGAAAACGTTCGGGACCGGCACAAAAACGTTCGGCACGGGGACGAAGACCTTTGGCACCGGCATGAGGAACGGTGAGATTACCCTCACAGCGGCGAATTCGTTTGTCCGGCCTCCCCGCTTGCTGACGGCGGCGCAGACGTTCCCGTCGCATAACATAAACTTAAATTGGAACGCGCCGACCTTCGGGCAAATTGGTTCATACAATATCTACCGCGGAACGAACGGCACCCCGGCTCCGCCGGCGATTGCGAGCGTGCCGGGTAATGCCCTGACCTACACCGACCAGAATGTCACCTGCGGACCCACTTACTCGTATTTCGTGACTGCGGTGCTCGCGAACACCAATCCGCCGCGGGAAAGCGTGCCGTCTAACACTACGGCTGCCATAGCCAGTTGTACGCCGACTTCCACGACTGTGACTTCCTCGGCAGATCCAGCGGTCTTCGGTCAGTCAGTTACCTTTATCGCGACGGTGTCTAACATAGGGACCAACACGGCCACACCAACCGGTTCCGTTCAGTTCTCGATCGATGGCGGAGCATTCGGCGCAGCGGTGCCGCTATCTGGATCGGGAACTTCGGTCACGGCCACAAGCGCCGCAACAGCAACCCTAACCGTCAGCGGTTCGCCACATATCATTCAAGCGGTATACACGAACACCGACGGAGACTTTAGCGGAAGCTCCGGGACTCTGAGCCAGACAGTCAACCCAGCGCCGACCTCTACAACCGTGACTTCTTCTGTGAACCCGTCGGTCTTCGGGCAGTCGATTACGTTTACTGCCACAGTGTCGAACACGGCCGGCGCAGGAGTTAGCACAGCTACCCCAACCGGCTCTGTTCAGTTCTCTGTTGATGGCGCACCATTCGGGGCAGCGGTCGCAATATCTGGAGCGGGGGCTGCGGCCACGACCACAAGCGCCGCAACAGCAACCCTGACCGTCAGCGGTTCGCCACATACTATCAAAGCGGCATACACGAACGCGGACGGAAACTTCAGTGGAAGCTCCGGCAGTCTGGGTCAGACAGTCAACCCAGCGCCGACCTCTACAACCGTGACTTCCTCACTCAACCCGTCGATCTATGGGCAATCGGTAACGTTCACAGCGACAGTGACCAACACCGCTGGAGCAGGGATCAGCACCGTGACACCAACCGGCTCCGTTCAGTTCATGGACGGCGCTTCGCCCCTGGGCACGTCTCAGGCGCTTAGCGGCACTGGCACGGCGACGCTGACAACCAGTGCGCTTGCGGCGGGAACGCATCCGATTACCGCGGTCTATACCAACGTCGACGGTAACTTCAAAGGCAGCACGTCGAGCGTCGTCACTCAGGTCGTAGGAGATTTCTCCATCACGGCTACCCCCAGTACTGAGACCATCCCCTCAGGACACCAGGCGATCTACAGCGTCACAGTAACGCCGATCGGTGTCCTGACTGGTACGATTGCCCTATCTTGCGGTGGGGTGCCAGCCAATTCAACGTGCGTGGTCTCTCCGTCCACAGCTAATCTGCAGGGTGGCTCGGTCAATTCGACGGTGACGCTGTCTCCGAGCAAGAACGTGGATCACGGGACCTTCACGCTGACCTTCAGCGGGACGCTTAATGCTGGCAACCTCACCCTCACCCACAGTACGACTGTGCAACTCAAGATACAATAGAAAGAGAAGTTACGGCATTGAGCAAAGGGCGGGACTTTTAAGGTCCCGCCCTTTTTTCCACTAAAAACGAGAAGGAATCCGGCTTCGAAGAGCATGACAGCGAAGAACTTTGGGTGGAGGCTCTGGGAGGAGAGAGGAGAAGCCACTATTGAGGTAGCGAGATATCCTCTGAAGCCCATAACGGCGCAGACGGTTGCGATTTTCTGGTGTGTCGCTCACTGCCGAAGGCGGCGGCGCATGTCAACCACCAATGGGTCTTCACTGGCCTTACTGCGGATGCCGAGATAGGTACGATACGCTTCCGCAAACCCGGGACTCTTGAGACCCTCTCGCACCCGTCCCTGGTAGTAATAGACGGGTGGAAAATACGCGAACGTGGGAACATCGTCCATGAACATCTCAATGGCTTCGCCCCGCCGTCTCATGCATCGGTCAAACTCTGAATCCGCCTCGACAAATCGCCCTGCTTCAACATAGGCGCGTCCTAACTCAAACCTGCCAATCCAGGTATCGAGCAGTTGGTTGGCGTCAGTGAACATCTTGATGGCCTCGTTCTGGTCTCCGCGCAACAAGGCCAAATCACCACTAATGATTTTTCCATACGCTTGAGATTCCGGTTGGAGCTCAGAACCCAAGCTGCTGGCAATCTGTTGTGCCCTCGCAGTTTCTCCCGCCTCGACTAAACTTCGCCCCACCAGGAGTCGAACCGGTACAGACTGACTCATAGCCAAAGCCCTGGTGGCGGCAGCGACGGCTGGCCCTTTCTGTCCACGCAAGATTTGCAGTTGAGCGAGAGCGCCAAGCTTCTCGGCGGCGTTGTCCGTGTTCTTGGCAGCCAGATCTGCGGCGACTCCCTGCTCAAGGATTCGGACGCCATCTGCGTAACGCCCCTCGTATGATGCGATGTCCGCCAGACCAGAAGCAGCGAGGGACGCACCCTCTGCGTTCATTTCTTGCAGTTTCTGATAGGTTCCAGCAGCTTGAGATATCTGACCCAGCCCCAGTTGCGCTTCGGCGAGAGCCAGGTAGGCCGAAGTGGACGGACTGAGCTCTAACGCCTTCCGAGCCTCGCGTTCGGCGGCGACAAAATCCCCGGCATAAGAACTATAAAATGAAAGAACCGCACGCTGCAGAGCACCTCGTGGGGTAATCTGGACGGCCCGCTGGACCGCCGAAACAGCCTCGGGGATTCTGCGCAAATTCACATAACAAGAGCCCATATTGCCCCATGCAATATTGTCGGCAGGGAAGCGTTTGACGAGCTCGCCGTATTCTTCAATGCATTTTGGGTAATTCGAAGTGGCGTAGTAATAGAGGCCACGCACGCGGTAGCGCTCCCGCTCCGTCATACGGTCCACGTGTTCCATGGCCAGCTTGACATACTTCTCCTGATCCTGTGTCTTCCCAAGATTTCCGTACGCCGAGGCCATTCCCCCATAGGCGCGCGCAAAGTTCGGGTCCAACGCTATAGCATTCGAAAACGACTTCAGGGCTTCTTCCGAATTTCCTGCCCACAACTGTTCCATCGCAATCCCATACTGGTGCACAGCTGCCAAGGATGAGGTGCTGAAGGCTCCCGCTGCCTTCTCGATTTGCACTGATTCCGGCGTGGTATCTCCAAGGGCCTCACGGATCGGGGCGGCAAGCTTTGGCACTGCGAAAAGGAGTTCGTCTTTGTTCGCAGTATTGGCATCGGCATTACCCAGCGTCTTGCCCGTGACAGCATCGATGGCCTTCACCGATAAGGTATAGCCGCTGCCGCTGTTGCTTAGCGAACCGGTCACGATGGCGGCGACACCCTCGTTGACTGCAACCAGTCTGGCGGCATTTTCATCCAGCTTACCAGTCGGATTGGGCAGCTTAGCGGCCGCCTGCCGTGCCGTGCTTCGATTGTAGGCATTGATGAAGCTCGCCCCTTCGAGGGCCACGTTGAACATGGGCTCCAGTGTGTCGTCAAACAGCGGGTCGCCTGTCTTGTTCTGGAAATCCGCCACTAGGACCGAAACCGGTGCTGGTGCGGCTGAGATTTTTGGCCTAAGCAGCTTTTTTCGGAGCAAGAAACCAAAGACGGCAAGAACCAGCACGCTTGTGATCACGCCGATTAAGGGCCATGGAATATCCCGTGCCCACGCCCGAACGTCGGGGAAACGTAGGGTGGAGGCTGCTCCATTTTGCTGCCAGTCCTCAAGGTCGGCGATGAGTTCCGCGGTGTTCTGATACCGTTTCTTACGGTCAGGTTCGATACACCTGGCGACGATGGTGCTGAGATCTCGTGGAATTGAGCTGTCCACGTCGATCATCGGTTTCGCACGCTCCTGCGAGCGCTTGAGCAAGCTGGCAACAGCGCTGTCCGCCGCGTACGGCATCTTGCCGGTCAACATCTCATAGGCAATCAGCCCCGCGGCGTAAATGTCCGACGTGGTGTCCAACTCAAGACCCGTCGCCTGCTCGGGAGACATATACTCCATCGTCCCGACCATCATGCCGGTCTGTGTCATGCCTTCGCCTTGAAGCGTGCGGGCCAGACCGAAGTCCATGATGACAACGCGGCCCGATTGATCGCGCATGATGTTGGCGGGTTTCAGATCCCGGTGAATCACGCCTTCGGAATGGGCCGCATTGAGTCCCGCACATACCTGCTGGAATATCTCAACCGCCTCTTCGGTCGGGAGCTTGCCCTGCCGCGTGAGAATCGTCCGTAAGTCCTCCCCCTCGACGAACTCCATGGTGATGAAATTCACACCATTGGCTTCGTTGAGGTCGTATATGCGAATGATGTTCTTGTGGGTGATCTGTCGCGCCAGTATCAGCTCTTGTTTGAACCGCGCCAGGATTGCGGGTTTCTCAGCCAGGTCGGGACGAATCACCTTAAGTCCGACCGTTCGCCCGACTTTGATATCGTGAGCCTTATAAACGGCCCCCATCCCGCCCATTCCCAGCAGCTTGGTAATCTCATACCGCTCCCCAAGGATGTCTCCTTCTCGGAAGACAGTAGCGCCGATGGAACGGAAGACAGAGCTGGACTCACTGGAGGGACGCGAACCAGACCCCTCGCCTACGGCCCTAGCGTCGGAAGAACTAACCTTGTTTCGACTGGAAGGTTTCCCGCCTGCTGGGTCGGTCGGCGCGCCCGGACGAGTTGCACCGGCAGAGTCAATACCAGGTAATGTGGCACCTTCGGAGTCTACTGCGAACCTCGGGGTTGCGCTCGAGCTGTCGGCGTTTGAAACTGCTGTCGTTTCAGGTGCTCTCCGCGGGGTGCTTTCTTCCTGCCTAGCCATAGATACTCGTTTTTCCCCGATTGCCTAAACCGACTCGCGTCGGAGTGCTGAATTGGATGGTGCCTAGTATACGTTGCAGCGAGGGGTTCCAGACCGTGTTGCTTGACCAGGTTATTCTTTCTTCTCGGCCCTCGCCTGAGCCTTCTGGAACTTTTGTACCCAGTCCACAAGCGTCCACCCAAGGGCAACGGAGCCCATGACGACCAATGCGTATGACAATATGATCAGTTCAATATTACCAGGCATACTTCACGCAATGGTTTTCCCTTGCTGCTGTTCTCGGCGGCGGAGTCCTGCAGACTAATCCAGCTAGGATAACGTGACAACGTTGCAATATGCCTTTGCGATGCTTTGGCAGGTCACCGTGGCACATCTATCTAAAATTGTCCACGTATTTGGAGGGCACTCAATGACCAATTAGTGGTATGCCAAGGCGCACCTTGCTAAGGGTCAAGCTGCGTCCACGACAGGCCACGTAAGCCCCCGAGGCGCCGCACGCCCGGTCGCGACCATCCAAACATAACTCGGCGACGAAGCTGGTGTCGTTGCCGACGGGCAATCTCCAGCTGCGCCAGCGCAAACAAAAAACCTGCGTCGGAAACAGGTGTGCCCCTGAAAACAGGCCACCCCGCCCAAACGCAGGCCTACCCGCTCCGGACAACCCACGTTTACATAAATGTATCCCGATTTCGAGAACAACGTTCACAGAGCATTCTGGCGCGTCGCTTTTGCCTAAAAGGCCGGGCTATTAAGAGCCTGTAACAAAACCCTCCCCCAGATTTGGAGCGTTCCACTTGTCCGATTTGGCCGTCATACGTCAACTGGGGAAAACGTCGCCTTCACGCGAGGAAGTCTCCTGGGCACGGCGTCACTCGTATGAGCCTGTTCGCATTGCGGTGCCCCTACATCGGTATTTGGCTGTTAGTGCAGCTTCGCATACTCGGCTTTGGCTTGCTTGTAGATAGGGGTATCGGAGTCGGCATCCTTCCAGAGCGTCAGGAAATCCTGATACGCCGCTTTGGCTTTCGTAGTGTCCCCCTGTATCACGTAAGCCCGTGCGAGACCGAGGTACGGCAGCGCTCCCGGAGGGTCGATGAGAAGGTATCCGCGATACTTAATGATCTTCTGAAACTCGGCAGCGGCTTCCGCTCCGCGATGCAACAGCAGATAGGCCTGTCCACGCGTGTAAGCAACATCCAGATTCCCAAGTTCCGTCGGCGTCGCGCTCTCCAGGAGCTGGATTGCCAGCGATGGGGTTGTTCTGCTGCACGGCAATGGCGGCTCGAACCAGGGGCAGGTCACGGTTCTTCAGTAGCGTGTCTGTCGGATTCACTCGGGCTAGTTGATCGGCAAGTTTCTCCGCATCGCGCGCGTCTCCCGAACGCGCGTAGGCCAAGGCTAGTCTGCGCAACGGGACTTTGCCTTTTATCTGCGGCGGCACTTCAGCGGCCACGCGCTGAGCTTCGGCAGAATTTCCGCAGTTGGCGTCCTGCTGAGCAGTAAGAGCGGCGTAGAGCGACGCTCTTTCGTCCATACCGATTTGCCGCGAGAGCTGAGTTGCGCGCCGACGATACTCGGCTGCTGCTTTATGCCGCCCGAAGTAAAGCTCAGCCCTGAACTGCAGGGCGAGCAGGGTTCTCTGCAGAGTTGAGCCACTCGGTGCGGCTTCCAAGATACGCTTCATTTCCGAGGGATCGTTGCGCAGGAAGGCCAAGGCGTAATCCCATCGTGCCCACTGGTCGTTCCCCGGGTACCGGCCTCTGCTCTCAGCGAGCACCTTCTCAGCCTCATCCCACTGGCCAAGATCAGTGTACGCATTGATGAGGTTAAAGCTGGCTAGAACGGAGGCATCCTTCTGGTACGCAGGGCGCGATTCCTCCTGCATTTTGTCGAACTGTCCCTTGTATTCGCTGATAACACTCAGGCCAATGTTCGGGATTGGGTCCTTAGGATAGGTACTCTTCCACAGTTCATAGACTTGCGCTGTCTCTTCGGTTTCACCCCTGTCCATGTAGTAATTGCTCTCGATGTACAGGCGCTCACGGTCGGTGACACGTTCGCGTAGCTCATGGGCTTTTGCCGAGTTTTCCAGCGCGGCCTCGCTTTGTACGTTGTTGATGTTCAGGCTCGCAAGCCGCGCATACGCCAAGGCGAAGTACGGATCCAGCTCTATCGCCCGTTGCAGCAGCGTGCCCGCCGCCGGATAGTTCATCAAGTAGAACTGTTTCATGGCGAGGCTGTAATCCTGCAGAGCTTCCAGCGACGGCGTCGTGGCCTGCTCCAGGGGAACGTCGAACTTCTGAATGCTTGCCAGCGACTCTCCGAGCTTGCCACGCAAGAGCGAGCTTTGTTGGCTCAGCGAATTCAGGATGTTTTCCTTCCGCGCGACCTGAGTCTGCTGCTCCACTACCGCCTCTCCGGTTAGGCAGTTAATGGCTTTCAGGCCAAGGACATATTGGCTGCCCAAGGTGGCGATCGAACCGGAGATGAAAACCTTGCTCTGGTTGCGCTCGCATACCTCACGCGCGACTTGATCGTTCAACCGCTCGTCGGGCTGGCGGCCCATCTGCTTCAAGGTGCTGCGCAATTTGTCATCCGAGATGATTTTTAGATACGGCGACTGTTCAAGTTGCACCGCTAGACCCTGGCGCAGGGTTTCATCGAATACGGAATCGCCAGTGGCGTTGGAAAAGTCGGCGAGGACAACTGAGTCTCTCTCAGTGAGAACCGGCGTGCGACGCAGGAAAACCCGTATGGCCCCGACACCGACCGCAACCACAACGATCGCCCACACCGCAATCCATCGCCATGGTTTCGACTCCTTCACCTGGATCTGCACTTTGGCGTGGTGTGCCGCGACAATGCTGACTTCCTGCTCCGGCACCAGGTGCACGCTCTCGGCAAGCCGATAGCCTCGACCAGGAACAGTGAGTATGTACTGGTGGTCCTGGGGGCTCTCGCCCAGCGCCTTGCGGAGCATAAAGATGTTGCGGCTGAGATTGGCCTCCTCTACGAACGTGTCCGGCCATACCGCTTTCATTAGGTCGTCTTTGGTAACGACTTCCTGGCTGTGGCGAATGAGCACCAAAAGGATTTGAAAGGTCTTCGGCTGTAGCGGAATGGATTTCCCGTCGCGCAGCAAGATTTGCTTTTCGGAGTCCACGCGGAAAGGGCCGAACTCATACACCTCCTTGAGTTTCGGGCTTCCGCTCGCGGACATCGGGAGTCTCCCAGCGACGTTGGCGGAGCGGATTTTAACACGAGTCCACAGCCCCAGCGGGGCACGAAGGAGCGAGGACGCAGCTCGCACGAATCGCTGAAAGCTCCATGTTTTCACTCGGTTCCGGGGCCCCGAGAAATAATCAGAAATACTCAGACGGTTCACAAGGACTTTTCATTCCCCTTGCGGGCAAGCTTCGCAACGTTCGCACGCAGGCAGAAGCGATCTCGATGGCGAAGCAGATCACGATCACGATTGAAGCCAATTCTTTACTGGTTCTGCAGGTCAGGAATGCATGCCGCAGGTGGTGTCCGCGGTGTGCGGCTGAAAGCGACACGGTCGCAATAGGAGGCGCAGACGCGCCAGTGACATTGCAGGCCCTTGGGCTGGAATGGCTCAGTTCGGGCGCCGTACATCACTTCGAAATGCCCGAAGGCTCGGAGATGATTTGCCTCAGGTCGCTGTTGAACTGCGCGCGGAAGCTTGGACTCGGCTAATGGCCGAATCTAGCAAGTTACGAAGGAGACAATATGAAAAGCAAACTGCTGCTAACCGTATCTTTACTGGTGCTTGTTGCCTCGTTCGGCCCACGCGCCCAGGCGCAAGCGCCCAAGTCACCTCGATATGTGGTTGTCGACCTCGGCCCCTTAGGTGGGGACGTACAGCCAATCGTTCTACGTGAGCAGCAACGGTGTCGCCAGCGGGGAGGCGAGCCTTGCTGAGGGCAACTGGCACGCCATCCTTTGGCAAGGCCGGTCAAAAAGGGATCTCGGGACGCTCGGGGGGTTGAACAGCTCAGCTTTTGGCTCGCCGAATGCAACCGGCCAAGTCGTTGGTGAGGCCGAAACCTCTCAGTCAGACCCTAACGGTGAAGACTTCTGCGGCTTTTTTGCATCAGGAGCTCCGTTCTCGGGTACAACATGTCTGGGCTTCTTGTGGCAGAACGATTCCATGACCGCGCTCTCAACTCTCGGGGGCTACAACGCAGCCGCTAGTGCGATCAACAACCGAGGCGAAGTGGCCGGCAACGCGGAGACGGCGACAATCGATTCCACCTGCCCACCTTACGATCCGGCGCTGGGCCAATTTCAGGTCTTGCAGGACAAGCCTGCGGTTTGGAAAAACGGCCAAATTGAAGAGCTCCCCACCTACGGCGGCGATCCGGACGGGTTCGCCATAGCCATCAATGACCACGGACAGGTGGCCGGCGCCTCGGGAGTTTGCTCGACCTACAACGTGGTCAACGGTCTCTATCTTTCGCCGGTCCATGCCCTGCTCTGGGATCACGGCAAGGTAACCAATCTTGGCAGCCTGGGGGGCAACTTCGGAAATCAGGCCCATGGAATGAATAACAGGGGCCAGGTGGTGGGCGCCTCAGACTTGGCCGGCGATGCCGTTTTTCACGGCTTTGTCTGGAGCAAAAGCAGTGGAATGCAGGACGTCCCGCCCATTCCAGGGGATACATTCAGTGTCGCGCTGGGCATCAACGACCCGGGCGTGGTAACTGGCGTCTCGATCGACTCGACTTTCACAACCCTGCACGCTTTCGTGGTCGTGGACGGAACGCCGACCGACCTCAACACTCTGATTGCGGCCAACTCTCCCCTGCAGTTGCAGACCGCATGTGGTATCAATTCCCGCGGGGAAATTACGGGTCTGGCCGTACAGAAGAGCAACGGCCAGTATCGCGGTTATCTGGCGATTCCTTTGTCGGGGGCGGGCTCTGGACGCTAGGTCCTGCCTCGGAAAACCACAAGCAGAGAGTGCGGCTCTGCTGCTTTCAAGCAGCAGAGCGCTTCTCCCACTCGACCGGGGGGGCACATAACGAGCACGCTGTATTAGTTTCGAGGCAAAGACCGACTTCTTGGAATTAGACAGCAATCACCATTAAGGACGGGAGAACGCGCTTCACGTCACTTTGACGAAAAGTCGGCATGTCGGACATGTGAATCGTGAGACACTCAAATCTCCACATAGGGCGTTTGAACTAACCCGCTGGCGCGGGGGACGCTACCGCGTACGGCGGATCCGGCATTGTCGGAGTAGGTGACATAGTGTGGGTCACAGAGAAAGGAGATTTCTGTGACCTCACTACGCCAACGGGTGCTGGACGAACTCCAGCGCCGTAACTATTCGCCAGCCACGACTCGCGGCTACATTCTCGCCATAAAACAGTTCGCGGATTATTTCGGAAAATCGCCGGAATGCTTGGGCGGCGACGAGATCCGTCAGTTTGAAACCTACTTACTCCGCGATAAGATGAAAGGAAAGCATTCGAAAACACTTCTCGCGTTTTTGCCGATCAGCCACGGCGAAAGAACCGAGTGGCCAAAAGCGAAGCCGCATCGTTCGCATCGACGGCCTGGATGGGCTGCTGACCTGAGAACTCGTAGGTACGCCCGGTCCGCAGGCCTTGAACTCGAATTGGCGACACCTCGACGTATCGAACCATAACCGAGAGGCTGGGAATAGACGCAGGTGCGAACTGCGCCGCTATCGACCGGCCTCCTTGCGGCGCCTCCGCCTGCGTGGCGCCTGGAGCTGCCTGAGCAGGCGACGGAGAGAATCCTTGTCGCCGGACTGTTTGAGAACCAGTACTACTGAGTATGCTTCGTGAAGGGCTCTTGGGTCTGGTCGTTGCCGGGCTGGTTCGCAGCTCCGCTCGCTTCTGGCCGCAACACATACTCGGACTCTCCTTCTAACAGTTGCGAAGTTGGTTGGATGACAATAGGCTCGTGACCCAGTCGCTCCAGCAGGCATGCCCCGCCAGAGAGAGCCAGCCACGTCACGAACCACTCGACTGGATTTCGCGAAACAAATAATGCCGCCGGGGCCGCGATCCACAAGCTGAGGCAGTGGAAGCAGTCCATCAACTGGCCGGCTAAGCTCTGCCCCAGCAGTTTGCGAAAACGCACAATGATGTCAGCCGGGCCGTCCTC
>Ga0306923_10006380_pt1 | contig 11619 bp, 8 predicted proteins | sample sta12Can44000108_FD_203841 | JGI IMG/M metagenome (GOLD analysis project Ga0306923, IMG submission 203841) | Lab enrichment of tropical soil microbial communities from Luquillo Experimental Forest, Puerto Rico - statanox.12C.anox.44.000.108 (v2)... | ecosystem: Environmental > Terrestrial > Soil...
AATCACCCACTCCGGCACCGCAAAATCTGGATCGTAGCTGAATACTTCAACACAAGTCGCGCGTGATGCGAAGCTTCGAAGGCAGAGAAGCTGGTACGGCCCGAGCGGAGGGCCGTGCCAAAAGCTGCGAAAGATCGGCCGCAGATCGAGTGCCACGGGACTATACTTACTTCTGTGACGAGGTAAGCTGGGCGGACCGAGGCGTTTCGGAACTTAAGCGAACCATTTTACACAGTTCCACAGCAAGCATGGTATCAGGAGGTCCCACATTTCAGCCCTCCCGTTTCAGAAGCACTGAGCCCCCACGATCTTGGAAAGCGCGGTACAGGGCAGGCTTACGGTTCGTCAAATGTGCCTGCATGTCCGCCAACTTGGAAGACTTACAGAAGTCCTTAGGAACGCGTGCTTACCAATTAAGATGCTCCCTGACGTTTCCTACGACGAGTAACACGCGGCAACGGGCTTAGAATGGCGCTGCATTTGGCGCTGCAAGCCATTAGCTGGGCGACCTGAGGACTCCCTTATTACTCCCAGCTCATATTTTGCCGCATCTACACCCGAATTTAAGCAATGAGCGTGCTGCAGTCCAGTTTCCTTTATGTGTCATCGTCAGATGTCTATCTGCAGCCGCATTCCGATGATATTTGCTTTTCCTTAGGCGCATTTGCTTGGAGGCGATACGGCGGCATTCTGTTGACGGCCTTTCCCATCTCGCGCCACGTGGCGCTTCGTCCGGACGCCACACGGCCCTCGGCCGACTGGGTGACAAGAACTAGAATCGCGGAAGATAGAGCATTCGCAGAACAATGCGGACTGCGCACTAAGTTTCTCGATCTTCCAGATTCAGCTTTTCTGGGCCATCACCCTTTCGATTTAAGCCGGGTTGAGGAAAATCTGCAAAGGATCAAATAGCCACTGCTTGGTGCCTTACTCTTTACTCGTCCTCCCAGTAAGCTTTCATCCGCTCGTCCTTGGCTCTTTTGTCCGAGCGGCATTGGCGGGCACGTCGATCATGTCGCGATCAGAATGCTGGTCAATCAACATTATGACCGGATTTCGCGGTACTACTGCATAGGTTTTTATGAGGACCTTCATTACGCATCGTCCGCTGACACGCGTATTGTGGGAATTAACAGTTTATTGCAAGATGCACGGGGCCGGCAACTTCACCGTTATGTGTTCCCTTTTGGTAAAGATATTTCTAGGAAACTTGCACTGATCCAGCTTTACAGGAGTCAGTTTTTGACTAGGCCTTCGTCGATTGAGCGCTTCACTCCGGCAATCGGAACGCCGAGTGCGCCGCACGAAGCGATCTGGAGCCATGAACCCGTGGGGCCGCTAGTCCAATCTTGGCTTGGTCGATTGGGGAGGCGGTGGTGGCGATCGTGGACTACGGTGCAGCGGCGTAGCCTGCCGTAGATCGCCATACCCAATCTTGCCGACTGGCTTCGATATAAGCAGTAGGCCAGTCCGACAGCTTTTGGACCGACGTCAAATGCGCTTTCAGTCTACAGGGACCACGCGGCTCGGGATTATTGTTTGTGTGCTGGACGGCTTGGTCATTTCGTCGATTTATCGGAGCGTCCTGATTCCGAGCGCCGCGCTAAGGGTGCGATAGAAAATCGTTTAGTAGTGCTACAGTCATCATCCAGAGGCGCGAGCCAAGCAGCTAACGCTGGGTCGCTCAATACTATTGAGGAGCGCCGGTTCGTGCGCATTTGCCTAGCAAGAGCTTGCGCTGCCGGCTTAGGATAGCTTCGCTCGCAAGAACTAATAGCAGCGATAGGCTTCCTCCCTCCGCGCGCAAAGACGGCGACCTACTAGTTTTTGTTAATGTCGCCAGTAAGGACCGCCTCGTAGCGTTTAGCGATGGAGCCCCAATTGAACTCGCGCTGCCAAGCTATGCGACCCGCCTCACCAAGCTGCCGCCTCAGGTCAGGGCTGTTTATGAGCTTATACATGTACTTAGCGAGCAACATCGGATCCACCCGCGTGTAACCTCGCGAATCCTGGTCCGCCGGGCACAGGACACCGCCCTCGGTCCAACGCACAATCTCCTCGGCATTGCCAACAGGCACGGTTAAGAACGGCAAGCCAGCAGCTGCAGATTCGAAAAGTACGAGCGGTGAGTAATCATTGTTCGAGGCGAAGACAAACAGGTCTGCATTCAGAAAGGCCTGGACGGTCTCATTGCGTGACAGATATGTCTTCAGCACACGCTTTCCCTGCTGGGTATTAGCAATTGCAACCAAATCGTCGATTGTCGCAGAACGCGGTAGGCTGGGACGCGAATACTGCAATAAGGCGTGAGCGCGCGCGCCGACCTGACGCATTACCAAACATAGTGAAGAGACTAGCGCCGCGAGCGAACCCGTTAGAGCACGGCGCTCCCGCCAGTACATAGACCGGACTATTCGCGCGACAAAGTCTGCGGCCTCCCCACCTCGATAACGGTCCAAGGCACGATCAACAAAACCTGCACGCGCTTGAGGGGAATTCTGTTCAGAGGATTGTGGCGGAGAGGGCGGCGTCTGCGGCCCAGGCAAGTCGCGTCGCGGTAGTGGTTTGGGCCATAGACCGTTGAGCATTAGCGTAACACCGCGCCTACGAGTGCTTATCTGTGCGAATGCCGCAGCAAGCTCGGTACGGCCTTTCATTTCTATCGGGCTCCCAACCGTCAGGATCACGATATCGTCTGGCGGGATCCCAAATCGAGCCCGAAAGGTCGGATCGGGTGGAACAGCAAACTCGAGTTCGCTTGCCCCATTGGGTATAATCGTAACTGCGCTCAACCCATGAGATTTGGCGAAGTCAATGTCACGATATCGCTCGGCGTGGAAGATCAGCCGATCGAACTTGCGCAGAATGGGGGGCAATCGCTCAAAATACCCATGGTACGCGGGTTCATTGAGCCCCCAAAACCCACCGAGTATGAGCACTTTGCGGGCCCTAATCTCGAGCACTTCCCAAGAGCCGTCGAATGTCCATTGCTGGACATTATTGATCATGACCGTATCGGCCGGAAAATTCTTTAGGAACGCCTGATATCGATCAATCTCACCATGCAGTCCCTCCGTCAGATTACCCCAGATATCAAATCCTTCGATCCGGACACCATTCCAGACTTCAAAGTCCCGTTCGGGGAGCCTCGTCGTCGCAACCGTAACCCCGTGTCCGGCACTTACCATCCGCTCGGCGATTTGCCGCATTACCTCTTGAATGCCGCCTCGACTCGGATGATAGAATTTACAACAAAACAAGAAACGCATTTTTTCAGGATCGCTTCATAAACCTTTGGAGTGCCAGGCCAGAAGTTCTGCGGGGTCTTGACCAGGACAAAAGCATTGTTCGTCCTTCGCTAATACTGATATCGTACCTGTCTGCATCGCACACGCCACGCGGGAACTCACATGCCAATCCGCATCGACTATGATGATAATATCGACACTGATTTTATTCTCTACCTGGAGGACAGTTTGCAGCTTGCGGAGGCGACCGGGAACCGGTGATGAAGGTTGCATGCTATGTCCATCCGATCGTTCACACGCTCGGACCGTTTTTTGCGTATTCGCATTTCGACATCCTCGCTGATTTATTGCACAGCCTGCAACGAGATACCGATGCTGATGGTCTCTTGATTGCCGGATCTCATTTTTTTCACCGGGCAGTGGAACAGGGTCGTTCGCTGCACGGATTGCGATCGCTCGCGCTGGATGAAGTTTCGCTGTACCGCAAAATAAGCGGTGTTGGCGTTTTGCCGACCTCGCTCGACGCACTTTCCTGCGTTGCGGGCAATGACAACCACGAGGCGCTACAGCTTCTGGCGAACGAGATCCGGTCAGCCAGCAAAGACTTCATTCCCGACGTGGTGATATCTTTTGGCATTCAAATCTCCTTCCTTCAGGCGATATGGCCAAATGCTTTGCTGTTACACACCGAGGCAAGCCCGTATTCCCGAAATCCCTATCCATGGAGTATATTTTTCGATCACCTTGGAATATTCGGCCGGTCGGTGATCGGTCAGGCCGGTGCGCGTCTGCGAAGGCGCGCCGCGTCTGCGGATATGGCGGCCCTTGCCGGGGCCTTTCAGATCAGAAATCTCAACGCGCTTAAGTCGATCAATCCCCTTCCGATTCCTATAGATCGCTTGCGCAGTCAATACTCGCGCCTTTGCCTGCTGCCGTTGCAAGTTTCGAACCATTACTCTTTCGACCAGCAGGCGAGCTATCGTACCCAGTTTGAGTACCTGATTGACGTACTATCTATGGCACCTGAGCATGTCGGTATTGTCGCAACCGAATACAATGAATGGGGGTCGGTCCTGAAAACTGACGGACCTGGCAAAAACTTGAGTTACCTGCGTCAGTCTTTTCCAAACCTGATTTTTCACAACGCTTCACTCCGATGGAATTCTCCGTCGCAATTTTTGGTGCCTTGCGTCGATGGGGTGTGGAGCGTGTCGTCGAATGTCGGGATCCAAGCCTTGCTGTTCGATCGACTGCTTGGCTGTCCGCCCACCAGTCATCTTGCTAAGCTAGCGGATGCAACAAGCGTGAAGGAGTTCTTTGGCGAACTCGATCGCGACGCACCGCGCAACAACCGCAACTTCGTGGCATGGCAGCTCGAGCGCTATTTGATCCCACAATCCTTTCTATCCGACGGACGCTGGCTGTGCGACTACCTGTCGCGTCGGGTCGATGCCGCCCGGAACGCGAGCGATCCCCTGGACGGCTTCGTACCGATTGCCGAGGTCGATAGTCTTGAGCGGGCCTGGATTAAGAACGCTCCAGTTCCGGTAGCGCGTGAATTCGATCCCCCAATCGAGGATCGATATGAGCAGGCACGATCGCAAATGGAATTGCTGGAAGGAGAGCTTAAGAGGCTCGATGCCCGATGCGCTCAGATGCTTCAATCTACAAGCTGGCGCGTAACGGCGCCGCTTCGCATGGCCGCTACCGTCTTCAGCAAATGCTGGGCGCGCATTTTCATGCTGATGACGTCGTGGACGATAGTTCCACGAATCGGCGTTCGCGGAGTTTGGCTTCGGACGCTGCGACGGCGCTTCGTCCAGGAAAGACAGCCGAGACGCAGGAACCTTCCTTGGGGGCATTGACCCGTACCGTCGGTCGTGGGTTCCAGCTTGCGAAGCCCGCCCCGGCACCTGACCGCAAGCCCCGTTTCAGATAGGATGGAGCCGGTCCGCGATCCGGTGAGGGTGCCATGACAGCAGCCACGCTTGCCACGCCAACGATGGGCGAGAGCCGCAAGGCGGTCATCGCCGGCACCATCGGCAACGTGCTCGAATGGTATGACTTCGGTGTCTACGGTTATTTCGCCACCACCATTTCCCAGCTTTTCTTTCCTGGCGAAGATCCCACGATTTCGCTGCTCAAGGCATTTGCCGTCTTCGGCGTCGGCTTTGTCATGCGGCCGGTCGGCTCGATCCTGTTCGGCATCTACGGCGATCGGTTCGGCAGGCGCCTTGCGCTGAGTGCGGTCATTTTCCTCATGGCGCTTTCGACCGTGGCCATCGGGCTCTTGCCGACCTATGCCCAGGCCGGCGTGATCGCGCCCATCTTGCTGGTGCTGTGCAGGCTGCTGCAGGGGCTGTCCGCCGGCGGCGAATGGGGTGGCTCGACCTCCTACATCGTGGAGTATGCGCCCGAGGGCCGGCGCGGCTTCATCGGCTCCTGGCAGCAGGTCAGCGTCGGCTCGGGATTCCTGCTCGGCTCGCTCAGCGCGGCGCTCTTGAGCTCCACCCTTTCGCCCGCCGCATTCACCGCGTGGGGATGGCGGGTGCCGTTCCTGCTCGGCATCCTGGTCGGCGCGCTGGGCGCCTATCTTCGTTGGGCGCTCGCCGACACCCCCAAGTTCACCGAGATCGAGCGGCACGGCGAAGTGGCACAGGCGCCGCTGAGCGAGGCCTTCACCAAATATTGGCGCGAGGCGCTGACCATCTTCGGCCTCACGCTGCACAACACGGTCGCTTACTACATCCCGATCATCTACATGACGAGCTACATCGTGACGGTCTCGAAGCTGCCGCCGTCCTCGGCGCTGTGGATCGGCACCAGCTGCCTTCTCGTCTTTGTGATCCTGATCCCGATCTGGGGCGCATTGTCCGACCGCATCGGCCGCAAGCCGCTGCTGCTGCTCTCCTCCGGCGGCTATGTTGTCCTCGCCTATCCGCTGTTCATGCTGGCGTCCTCGGGCAGCGCCGCGCTGGCAATGACCGCGCAGCTGTTGATGATCGTGTTCCTGTCGTTCTTTTCCGGTGCCTGTCCCGCCGCCTATTCCGAGATTCTGCCCACACGCGTGCGCTATACCGCCTTGTCCATCGGCTACAACGTCGCGGTTGCGATATTCGGCGGCTTTGCCCCCTTCATCGCGCAATGGCTGATCGGGGTGACCGGCAGCAATCTGGCACCCGCGTTCTATCTCATCGCGGCGGCGGCAATCACCTTCGTGGTCGTGCTGCGGATCCGCGAGACCGCGTTCGAGCCGTTGCGTTGACATGGATCTGCTCAAGCATCTCACCAGCAAGCCGCTGCCGTTCGCGACCCTCCTCGGCGTCAAGCTTGTCAGCGCTGCGCCCGACCGGATCGTTGCCGAGATGACGGTGCGCGAGGATCTGTGCACCAGCCCGGCCGTGCTGCACGGCGGCGCCGTCATGGCGTTTGCCGACACCCTGGGTGCGCTGGGGACGATCGCGAACCTGGCGCAGGGAAGCCGGACCGCGACCATCGAAAGCAAGACCAATTTCATGCGGGCAGCGCCGGTCGGCAGCCGGATCATGGGCGAAGCGACGCCGTTGCATCGCGGGCAGCGGACAATGGTATGGCAGACGCGCATCACCACGGCGGACGGCAAGCTCCTTGCCGTCGTCACCCAGACCCAGCTCGTTTTCGAGCCGGCTGAGAGCGCGTAGCTCTATATGAGGTAGCCGATGCCTGGCCGGATAACAGCGATTGGTGCTCTCCTGAGCGTCATTGCGTTGGCAGGATTGGTTGCATCGCGTACGCAGACGCCCGCCGGTCCGCCCATGGAGCACAGGCATCCCGGCGATCATGAGACAGGACACCAACCGGGCTATCACCGCAGTTTCGATGATGCCGAGCGATGGGCCAAGGAGTTCGATGATCCCGCCCGTGATGCCTGGCAGAAGCCCGACGAGCTCCTGGATGCGCTGCATCTGGAGCGCACCGCGCGCGTCGCCGATCTTGGCGCCGGGACCGGATATTTCAGCGCGCGGATTGCGAAGCGAGTGCCTCACGGCAAGCTGTTTGCCGTGGATGTCGCGCCCGACATGGTGCGTTACCTCGACGAGCGCGCAAAGCGCGAGCACCTCGATGTGGTCGTGCCGGTGCTGGCGAGCGCTGAGAGCCCCAACCTTCCCGAGCCGGTCGATCTTGTCCTGGTGGTCGACACCTATCACCACATCGACGGCCGGGTCGCCTATTTCTCCAGGCTAACCAGGTCGCTGCGGCCGGGCGGACGGCTTGCGATCGTGGACTTCAGGGCGGACTCACCGAACGGCCCGCCGCCTGAGCACCGCATCCGCCCCGAAACGGTGATCGCGGAACTCGGCGCTGCCGGTTATTCGCTCCTGACGACGCATCCGTTCCTGCCGCGGCAATATTTCCTCGTCTTTCAAGGCAAGGTGCCTTGAACGCCGGGTGTCGTTCCTTGCTATCATTGCAGGCGATAGAGCTTCAGCCTGAGCGGAATGGAGGATTTGCCCATGCAGAAAGCCGTGCGCAAGGAAAGGCCCAGCCAGGCGAACGAGCGGCGCGGCTTCGACCTGCGCAGCGTGCTCGACTGGCTGCGCGAGCAGGGCGACCTGATCGAGACCGATAAGCCGGTCGATCCCGATCTCGAGGTCACCGGCCTGCAGAAGCACCTCGACGGCGGCTGCCCGATCCTGTTCAACAACGTCAAGCACAAGCCAAACCATCGCGTGCTGACCAACCTGTTCGGCGACATTAGGGTGATCAACAAGATGTTCGGCTGGAAGAGCGATGCCGAGCGGGTGAAGAAGCTCGCCTACGCGCTCGGTCATCCACTCAAGCCGGTGGAGATCCCGCAGAGCGAGGCGCCCTGCCAGGAGCACGTGATCAAGGCGCCCAGGGACGTCAACGAGCACGTGGTGCCGATCCGGCATACCACCTACGAGCCCGAGCTTACCGTAGGCTCCGGCATCCGCTGCGTGACCGGGCCCGAGTTCGATGGCGGCTCCGACCTCGGCTACAACCGCATGAACTTCCGCTGGGGCAATGTCGGCACCTTCCAGATCTCGCCCGGCTCGCACATGTGGCAGGTGGTCAACAAGTACTACAAGTCCGAGGAGCCGGTTCCGATCACCATGTGCTTCGGCGTGCCGCCGGCCTGCACGCTGCTCGCGGGGGCGGGCTTCGACTACGCGGTGCTGCCCATGGGCTGCGACGAGATCGGCATCGCCGGCGCCGTGCAGGGCGCGCCGATCCGGCTGGTGAAGGCGCGCACGGTCAATGCCATGGCGCTTGCCGACAGCGAGCTCGTGCTCGAAGGCTATGTCAATCCGCGCGACCGGCGCTTCGAGACCAAGGAGTCGGAGGATGCCGGCGTCCAGGGCCGCTTCCACTTCCATCCGGAGTGGGCGGGCTACATGGGAAAGGCGTACAAGGCGCCGACGTTCCACGTTACCGGGATCACCATGCGCGATCCCGCAACCAAGCCGATCATCTTTGCGCTCGGCGTGCACACGCTCGATGATCACAACATCGACACCACCGTGCGCGAGGCGGCGCTCTACGAGCTGTGCGAGCGGCTGCAGCCCGGCATCGTGCAGAACGTGGTGATCCCGTACTGCATGACCGACTGGGGCGGCTGCATCATCCAGGTCAAGAAGCGCCATCAGATCGACGAGGGCTGGCAGCGCAATTTCATGGGCGCGGCGCTTTCCTGCTCGCAGGGCATGCGGCTCGTCATCGCGGTTAGCGAGGACGTCGATCCCTATTCCATGGACGACATCATGTGGTGCCTGACCACGCGTGTGAACCCGCGCACCGACATCCTCAACCCGATCCCCGGCGGGCGCGGCCAGACCTTCATGCCGGCCGAGCGCATGACCGCGGGCGCCAAGCAGTGGACCGCCTCCAATACCAATTTCGAGGGTGGCATGGGCATCGATGCCACGGTGCCGTTCGGCTATGAAAGCGACTTCCTGCGCCCGGTCTACCCGGTCGACAAGGTCAAGCCTGAGGACTTCTTCAGCAGGAAGGATATCGAGAACGCGAAGTCGCGCATGACCGGCTGGGTGCATTCGCTTGCCCGCAGCGGCCGGTGACCGGTGACGTGCCACAAGCGACGGCGGTTGTTGGTGTGCCCTCTCCCCTTGCGGGAGGGGGCTTCTCCGAACTTGCAAACGAACTCGGATGGGTGAGGGTGAGCGATCACCCCTCACCCGATCATCTACGTCGACAATCTGAGCTGCCCTCTCCCACAAGGGGAGAGGGCGCCACAACGGGAACCGCGCTTGCAGTTGGAAGCGCTGCCGTCACATGCTCCTTGCCAACGTCCTGATCATCGATGCCACCGACCGGCTGGGCTGGCTTGCCGGCCGGCTGCTGGCCGATCTCGGCGCCGACGTGATCAAGCTCGAGCGACCCGGCAGCGACCGCGCGAGCTCGCAATGGCGAGCCGCCAACGTCAACAAGCGCATTGTCGAGCTCGACCGGGCGCAGCCGGCTGATCGCGACCACCTCGACACTCTACTGGAAAACGCCGACATCTGCCTGCTGACGCCCGGCGCATCTGAAGCTGCCGCCGATCTCGATCCCGATGCGCTGCGCGCGAGGTATCCGCGGCTCGTCGTGGTTGCGATCAGGCCGTTCGGCCGCCTGGGTGCGCGCAGCGCCTGGAAGGGCAGTGACATCGAGATCATGGCGGCGGGCGGCGCCATGGCGCTCGCCGGCGAGCCTGATGGCATGCCGGTGCGCATCAGCGAGCCGCAGTCGTACGCCTGGGCAGGCGCGCAGGCGGCATGCGGGGCGCTGATTGCGCTCCACAAGCGTGAGGCAACCGGCTGCGGAGACCTCGTCGAGGTATCGGCGCAGGCCTGCATCGTCACCGCGCTCTCGCACGCGCCCGCCTTTGTCGACCTCCTCGGCATCGAACCCACGCGCGCCGGCGCGTTCATGACCGGCCGCTCCATCAAGGGCGCGCGCTATCGCGTGTTCTGGCCCTGCCGGGACGGCTACATCAATTTCATCTTCTACGGCGGCGTGGCCGGGCGGCGCACCAACGAGCAGCTGGTCGCGTGGATGGGTGAGCGCGGCGCGGAGCTTGGCGCGCTCGCCGCCATCGACTGGAAAGCGTGGGATGCGACCCGCGCCGAACAGTGCGAAGTCGACGCCATTGAGGCGCCGGTGATGAAATTCTTCGCCGCCATGACCAAGCGGGAGTTTCTGATCGAGGGCCATCGACGGGGCATGCTCGGGTACCCGGTGTCCACGGTCGCCGACATCGCCAGCGATCCTCAGCTCGACGCGCGCGCGTTCTTCCAGAGCGTTGCAGGCTCCGCCGAGCGCTTCTGCGGCAGCTTTGCCGTCATCGATGGCGTGCGACCGCCGCTGCGGCATTCGCCCGGCGAGATGGTCGCGCCGTCGGTAGGGGCGGGTTTAAAACCCGCCCCTACAAATGCTGCCAAGCGCGCAGGGACATCGTCATGACCGCGGTCGCGCAGGCGCTGGCCGGCCTGAAGGTGCTGGAGTTCGGCGGCTATGCCGCCGGTCCCCATATCGGAAAGGTGCTGGGGAATTTCGGCGCCAGCAGCATCCACGTCGAATCGCGCGAGCGCCCCGACGGCTTTCGCATTCAATATCCGCCATTCAAGGACAACCGCCCCGGCTACAACCGCAGCGGCTGTTTCGCCTTCTTCAACGACTCAAAATACAGTGTCACCGTCGATCTCAAGAAGGGCGCCGGGGTGGAGCTTGCGCAGCGCATGGCGCAGTGGTGCGACCTTGTCATCGAGAACATGCGGCCGGGCATCATGGATCGCCTCGGGCTCGGATTTGCGGCCCTCAGCGCGCGCAACCCGCGCCTGGTGATGCTCTCGACCTGCAACATGGGGCAGACCGGTCCGCGCGCCGACCAGCCGGGCTTCGGCTCCCAGCTCTCGGCGCTGGCGGGTCTTTGTGGCGTGACCGGGGTCGCCGATGGTCCGCCCATGCTGCTCTATGGCCCCTACATCGATTACATCGCTTCACTGCTCGGCGCATCGGCAGCAATGGCCGCCGTTTTTCGGGCGCGCAGAAGTGGAACGGGCGCGCTCATCGACCTGTCGCAATATGAGTGCGGCCTCATGTTCATGGGCGCGGCGCTGCACGACTACTTTGCGACCGGTCGCGTTTCGCAGCGTTGCGGCAACGATGATCCGGTCGCGTGTCCGCACGGCGCCTATCCCTGCGCGCATGGTGAGTGGGTTGCGCTTTCGTGCTGGTCGGACGGCGAGTTCGCTGCACTTGCGAAAGCGATGGGAGCGGGCGCGCTTGCTGCCGACGCACACTTTGCCTCTGTCGCGGCACGGCGGGAAAACAAGCAGAGGATCGACGCTCGCATTGCGGGCTGGACACAAGA
>Ga0306923_10006381_pt1 | contig 11618 bp, 10 predicted proteins | sample sta12Can44000108_FD_203841 | JGI IMG/M metagenome (GOLD analysis project Ga0306923, IMG submission 203841) | Lab enrichment of tropical soil microbial communities from Luquillo Experimental Forest, Puerto Rico - statanox.12C.anox.44.000.108 (v2)... | ecosystem: Environmental > Terrestrial >...
GCGGCGTGCAGACGGCCGGACCGCGCACACGGTGGCCGCACTGCATGGCAACGATGATATAGCTGCATGGCTCCTAGCTCACAGCGCCAAGGATGAACTCTCGTTGCTCGAACACTTTGTGTCGGCCTGTGCACTCGGTGACCGGGCGCGCGCCGGCGAACTCCTGCGGGAGCACCCCAACCTGCGCGGCGAGCTTCAGATCGAGCATCATCTGCTGATGCATGTGCCGGCCGAGCGCGGAGATGCAGCGATCCTTGAGACCATGCTCGCGTGTGGTTTCGATCCGAATGTGAAGGATCACGATGGCGTCACCGCATTGCATCGGGCGGCGATGGCGGGTCGCGCGGAAGCGGTCCGCGTGCTGCTCTCCCACAGTGCATCCGCCCATGCGCTCGACAGCATGTTTTCCGCCACGCCGCTGGTCTGGGCATCCGAAGGATGGAGTCATGACGCTCGTCACGCGGGTGCCGACCATGTCGGCGTAGCGCGGCTGCTCATCGCCGCTGGATCGCCCCTCGAGTGGGTGCCTCCCGAAAAGGCGCCCGATCCCGAGGGCACGCAAGAGCAGCTGAGTGAACTGTGCCGCGCGGCGGCGATGGCGTCCTGATGAGGATCCAATATGCCAAAAAGAGCCGGTGGCATTCGACCTCGCCCGCGCACTGCCGGTACCGAGCGAATCGCCGTACGCGCTGCGCCGGCGCCTACGGTCCGCTTCAAGCTAGCGTTTCCTAACCACCGATCAACTTTCGTGACGGGCACATACACGCCATCCTGGGGCTCCCGAGCGGATCGTCGCCCACGGGAAACTACCCTGAATGCCTTGTGTTCAGCGATTAGGAGCCGCATTTCGCGGCCGACAAGCCACCGGAGCTAGAGGGTGAGATGGCTGACGCCCAAATTTCCGCAAGTAACAGCCCGATGGTTTTGCGGGCTTCGAACGACGCGGCCCCTTGGCGGCACAGCTCCGACATATCAGCATCCTGCGTTTTACGAGCAGAGATGTAGCGGGGACGTCACCTGCTCACGCTGGTCAAAGAGCACAGCAGTGTCAGTCTATGATGATTCAATCTAGCGCCCGAACCGGCACTTTGCTTCGGGATTCGGGATGAGGCTTAAATGAAGAGCGTAGCGATTCTGTTGATGGCCGTTAGCACGCGCTTGTCAGCCCAATGGCTGGACTATCCGGATTCGCGGACGCCACGCACCAAAGACGGCAACCCGAACTTGTCGGCACCGGCACCGCGCGTAAAAGGCAAACCAAATTTATCCGGTGTCTGGCAAGCCGAACGTACGGCGGTGAGCGAGTATATTCGCGCCCTCGGCACCGACCCGTCAAACATCCAGGTCGACCTAGGAGATATTACGAAGTACGTGAGCAACATCTTTTGGGACGTTAAACCAGCCGACCGGCCGCTTCGTCCTGAGGCCGTGGCGATCGTCCACCAGCGTAGGAAAAACCCAACCGGATTTCCGCTGACCAAGCGGCATACCGGCGGTCCTGTTCATTTATACATTTAAGATCATTCAAACACCTCAGGAGATCGTCGTGCTAGCGGAGGACGGCGATCCTCCGCGCCAGATCTATACTGACGGACGCAGTATGCCCAAAGACCCGCAACCATCATGGATGGGGTACTCGGTTGGTCAGTGGCATCGATACGCCGGGCGATTCCGTAGCCGTGCAGGGGCCCCAGCGCATCGAGCGTCTTCAGCACCATCAGATCCAAGGTGCCTTGCAGAACTTCCGAGCGATCCTTTGGCATATACAAAGGAGTATCCTGGCACAACTCCATTGCGATGGCCATAGGTTCGCTGTTCTCCTCGGCTACGGGTTGCTGACAACACAGGGTCAACCACTGCTGCCTCGAGCCGTGGGTGCGGCTGTCGACGTCTTCTTCCTAACAGCGTGCGCCCAGTCGTTAATGCGGTCTCAAAAGAATCTGAAAAAGCTTCCAGCAGTTCGCGCAACAAGGCCATCAGCCTGAACTGAGATTGTGCCCGAGTCGGGTGCAATTGCCCCAATGTGTTCCAGAGTGGCCACTCGGACGCTGAGCCGATCCAGGTTGTTGTGGGCAAACGGCGTTTGCGGAGAAGTGGACTGCTGGGGGGCAAAAAAGCGTCGGCTAGAGGCGCTTCTCCTGTTAACCTCACATATCGCCCACCGACCGCGTAGCAGGACTCGGAGCTGTCGGTAAACGCTACCGCGTTGTCGTCAACATGTCACGGTCTCGCGCGATACATGCGAGTGGCCGTTTGCCGCGTGGGCTGATCAGCGCTTTACTCGAGTGGTAGTCCGCGTCAAGTCTTTACGCCTTCGTTTCAGAACCGCCGGAGAGTTTCCTGAGGGACTGGTGTTCGGCAAAGTTGTGGCATCACGTTTCCAACCCCCCAGAACCAGGGCGGCATGTGCCGACGCGTCGCGAAGGCGATCACTGAATCTGCTGTCCTTCAGTGAGCGTGCCACGACCATGCCGCCTATGCAGAGCGCCGCAATTGCCATGGCGGTCTCTTCGGGCGCCTGCATCGAATGTCTTACGTCACGGCCGAGAACCGTTACCATTGCCCGGAACACATTCTCGAACGCCGCCTTGACCTTTGGATCGCTGCGCGCAACGTCGCTGGGTAGCGCCACCATCGGACATGAATTCTCCACATCGTCAAAATGCTGTTGCGACAGGTAGGCGCGAACGATCTGCGGACCGGCTTCGGGCGACGCAAGGTCGACGTCGACGCCTTCCCATCGGCTCGTCCAATTCGGATCGGTGAAGAAGCATCCCAATGTCTCCGCGTAGAGATCACTCTTGCTTTCGAAGTAAGCGTAGAATGCGCCCCGGGTCAGTCCCGTCTGCCCCATGATGGAATCGATTGAGACACTTTCAAATCCGTTTCGATTAAACAAACGGCGCGCACTTTCGACGATTCGGCTCCGAACCTCCTCGCGATGACCCGTTGGATACGGCATAGTGGGCTCCTAAAATATGATCTTGATCATATTTTTTATTCGTAGTTCAATGCAACCATGAACCTTCAAGACCGGCTGGCGCTGACGACCGATGCGCCGACTCGAAGACAACTGGTCAATGCCGCAGTTGCGCTTGCTGGCTGTGGTGCGGTCCCGATCCGGGTTCGGGCTAGTGCCGAAGACGGCATTTCCCATGCGGCGGAATCTATTCATCAGGAGCCCGTGTTTCAAGCGAGCCGTAAGCGTATCTATGAGGCGCTCACCGATGTCAGACAATTTGACAAAATCGTTCAACTCAGTGGGGCCATGCAGTCGGGCACGGCGCTTGGGAAGAAAACCACCGAAATCAGCCGGCAAGTGGGTGGCGCGTTCGCACTTTTCGGTGGCCATATCACAGGCCGCCATATCGAGCTTGTGCCGGACCACCGAATTGTCCAAGCTTGGCGTGTAGTGGATTGGATTCCAGGCGTCTACTCGATTGTGAAGTTCGAACTCACCGAACAGGGTTCTGATACCAAAATCATTTTTGACCATACAGGATTCCCGGAAGGTAAGGCACAACATCTGGCGGACGGATGGAAAGTAAACTATTGGGAGCCTCTACAGAAATACCTGGCTTCGTGAGGACAAGCGCGGCATCACAGTTGTCGATAAATAAGCCTCTGCCGACGGCGTATGCCCTCCAGATGATGAATCCTCCCCGACTCGGACTTCGGCCCGTCCGAGGGTCCGAACCCGGCGTTCAAAGCGATAGATCCTCCCTTGTCGCCTATCGATTACCTATCGATCTAAGGCGGATTCCCGCCACCGTCCGAGGTGGATCCGGATCCCGCCGGATTGACCGCCGGCACTTGTCGCGGTAGGGACGACCATCGCTGATCGCCCCCCGGCACGGATCCGTACGAGCGCGTCCACGCATACGGCTCTTCGCCCAGCTTCCAGTCTGCTCACTTCAAGTCGCTGTATCGAAAACGCTCCGGCCCCGGCTTTCAGCGCCTTCCCGAAGTTCACGTCTGCCGGAGCGTTTCCGATACAGCCCTAGGACTTCCAGACCGCTTATGCCAAGAAAGCCGATTCGTGGTCTCATCAATGGGGCTAATCGTGCCGCCTTAGCGCATAGCGTATGAGGGCGATGCCTGTAACAAGCGTTCCAGCAATGAACCAGAACCCAGTTGTCCAGTTGATGGCGTCCTCGTCACCCAGCATCCGCACAATGCATTGCAGGCCACGATAACTTCAAATGGAAGCGCAACACCGAATGCCGCGAGACGGCGAATCGGGTCCGACCAGACGAACTGCTTCAGCACTATTCCGTGTTAAGAGTAGCGCGTTGCGGTGAGCGACGCAATTAAATGGCGCGGATCGTAGGCGTGCCGCTTTCGCAAAGCTTCACTCGGTTCATGAGTTCTCTCGAGATGCAGTCCCGAGTCGGCTCGTGCACGGCATGCTACCTCGATCCCGGACACCGCATTGTACAGACCATCGGCGCAATCGAGGGGAGCTTATTGCATTTCCTTTCAGATTCTCAATCCTGCACTCATTGGTACCTCCGGGTGCTGCGGAATGGCGATTACACTGTCTTAGAGTCGGACGATCTCTATTGCTATCAGATTGAGAACTCAGAGTGGATTGAGAATCCTTCTTGTCGTCTCGAACGCATTTATCTGACAGGATTAGATTTTGCCTACTGCGCGCCATCGTTCTCGCACTGTCTGTATCGCTTCTGGATTGAAATGAAATCCGGTACGCATTGCTGGACGACAAGAGTCGCCGCCCGCCCAACGCACTTGAACTCGACTACCTAGGTCATTACGAGTCGAAGTAAGCACTCAAAATCGCGGTTCCTGGATTATATGGCCGAGCCAACATTCGCTTCCGATGAACACCCCGGTCCCTCGCGCCACTACCGTGTGCGGGTTGCGAAGATCACATTGTGAAAGTGCTGGCCGTCGATCCCCGGTGGTGACGCGGACGCAGTGGTGCAGGCAGAGTCGAGAGCGGAGCGCACTTTGCCCTATAATCGATGGCTGCATGCGCAGCATCGGACTTCCCGAACTCCTCGTGATCTTCGGAGTCGTCTTCATGCTCGCTTTGCCAGTCGCCCTGATAGCGCTGATGCTTGTCATGAGTCACCGTAAGAAACGTCTCACGACATCGGTCCGGGCCTGTCCGAACTGCGGTCAACACATTCCGAGCCAGGCGTCATTCTGTTCGCTGTGTGGCAAGCGGGTCGTTTAGCCTGGCTTCCTCGCATTACGGGCTTGCCCGATTTTAGCGAGCGTGGTGGCACCACCCTCCGTCCACGGAAGCGCAACAGCGAGCCCGATGAACATTCGCCTGGGCAGCGTTTGTCTGTCACCCATGATCCGCTGAATCGAGAGCGATCCAAGGTGATTTTGTAGGATCAAAGGCGGATAGACGGGATTATCGTAGACTACGCTCGCAGCCGTCGCACTGACGGTTTTCCAAATTCGTATAGCTCGCATGCAGGCCTGGCGAAGCGCGGCGATGTAGGCGGAGGTGACAGAACTGCCGAGCGCTCCGCTTTGACACACGACGATCAAGCTCGGCTGGGATTTGTCGCCGCCAGCTTGGCCGGGGGGGGGCCACTCACATCGCGCTGCTTCAAACACGCACGTTCTACGGTCGCCCGCCGATCGCGCTCTTACCGGGCGCCCGGTTCCACCCTCACGGCCGGCGGGCCGGGGTGCCAAATAGCCTGCCACCCTGGCTCACCCTGCGACCTAAGCAGCGGCAAATGACGCTTACTGCCCTCGGCCAGGCAACGTTTGGAGGTCGAGTGTACTTTTATTCTGTGCGAAGCGCTGTTACCGGATCGACGGCGATGGCACGGCGCGCCGGCAGCCAGCAGGCGGCGAACGCGACGGCGGCCATAATGATGATCGCGATGGCGTAGGTCATGGGATCGGTTTCGCGAACGCCGTAGAGGATCTGCCCGACAAACCGCCCGCTGGCAAGCGCGAGAGCGATCCCGATCGCGCCACCGACTCCGACCAGCATGGCGGTGTGCGATACGACTACGCGGATCACTTCACCGGGTTCTGCACCGAGGGCCACGCGAATTCCGATCTCGCGTGTGCGCCGGGCCACTGCGTATGCAGTGACCCCGTAGACGCCAGTCGCGGCGAGAACAATCGCGAGCAGTCCGAAAGCACCGAGCACCGTCGCGGCAATCCGGGCCGGAAATAACGCAAGGCCGAGATGGCCAGTCCAGCTTCCCTGAGTCGCGATGGTTATGCTGGAATCCAGATCCATTACTGCGCGACGCAGCATTGCGGTGAGCCGTTCTTCGGGAACCGACGAACGCGCGATCAGGTTGTTGTTCGGGCTGTAATCCTGCTCCATTGGCTCGAATACGGCAAGCATGGGAGATTCGCTCAGGGAGCGATACTTGCCTTCCTCGACCACTCCGATAATTTCGCGCCAGGGGCCATTAGTACCGTGCTCGAAACGTCTTCCGATTGGGTTTTCACCTGGAAGGAGCTGGTGAACGAAAGCTTCGTTCACAATCGCCACGTGGCGACCTTCTTGGCGGTCGTTCTGATCGAATACCCGGCCCGCGATCAGACGCGTGCGTGCGGTTCGGAAATAATCGACAGTGACGCGGTGTCGCGCCGCGAGCGGAACATCGGAGGCCCGCGGAATCGGCTTGCCTTCGATCAAGACGCCGCTGTTGTCCCATTGCAGCGTGAGTGGAAGACTGTCAATTAACGCGGCCGATTCGATTCCCGGCATCGAGCGCACGTTGTCAAGAAGCCGTTTTTGAAACTGTCGCGCTCGCGCCTCGTCATAACCTTGCAACTGGAGGTTGTAACTCACCAGTGCTACGTGGCGCGGATCGAAGCCGAGCGGCACCGTAAGCGCGTTTTGCAAACTGCGAACTACCAGAACCGAGCCAACCAAAAGGACAACCGACATCGCGACCTGAGCCGCGATTAAGACCTCACGGATCTGGAAGCGGCGCAGGCGCTCGGCGACCGATTCGTTTTTGAGTGCCGGAGCGAGCTGTGCACGCGACGATTGCAGCGCGGGTGCGAGTCCGAAGAGTACACCGGTGAAGATCGAAACCGCGGCTGTGAATAACATGACGCGAAGATCGATGTGAAGGGCGGGAATCACCGGGATGTCGATGGGCGGGCGCCAGGCCGCGAAAAGACTCGCGAGCCAGAACGCGAGCAGCAAACCGGCGGCGCCTCCGGCGAGCGAGAGAACAATACTCTCGGCTAAGAGCTGACGGATTAGGTCGCTACGAGAGGCTCCCAGAGCGAGGCGAATTGCGGTATCTTTTCGGCGGTCGGAAGCCCGCGCGATCAGAAGGCTGGCGAGATTGACGCAGGCGATCAGCAGCACGAGTCCGGCGACGGTCATCAGAACAGCGGCAAAGGTGCGGATGGTCCCGCGCAGAAATTCGCCGAACAGGCCCCCAGGCGAGAGGCGAAGCTTCATGCCGGCGTTTTCGTTGGGATGTTCGCGTGCGAGATCGTCGGCAATCGAGTCGAAGACAGCCTCTACTTGCGGCATCGTCACACCTTGCTTCAAGCGACCGACCACGAAGTAATTTAGGTTGTCGCGTACGTCGAGGTCGTTGTTTCCGGGTTCGATCTGCGGCTCCATCGCCATGGGAACGAAAATTTCGGGTGTGTAGATCACCTCGGTTCCGCTGAACTGCGGCGGAGCGATCCCGACGATGGTGTAGTCGAGTCCATTGAGCTTGACGCGGGACCCAACAGCACTCGGATCTCCTCCGAAGCGGCGCTTCCAGAATGCGTCCGTGATTACCGCGATCGGATGGCCGTTGCGGGTGATATCGTCTGAGGAATGCAGGAGCCGTCCGCGTTGAGGCGCGACGCCGAGCAAATCGAAATAGTTTCCGGTCACGAGGTATCCCCAGGCAAGCGAGTTGTCGCCCCCGCCACGGCTAAAGTTGATTGGATCGATCCGGTAGGAAGCGAGCCCGGCTACCACATTTGTGCTACGGTCGCGCGTGTCGCGATAGTTGGGGAACGATTGAACAGGAAACTCGGTCTTGTAAGTTTTTGTGTTTACGGAAAACAACTGGTCGGGGTGGTCGACTGGAAGGCTGCGGAACACAACGGTGTTAACGGCGGTGAAGATGGTCGTGTTCGCCCCGATGCCGAGAGCGAGGGTTACGATTGCAGCCAGCGTGAATCCGAAGCTTGAACGAAGCCGCCGAAAGGCGAGAATGAGATCCTGCTTGAGCCGGTCCATAAGTATAGAGTACGTGTACTGGCCTGGATTGTTCCGGTCGCGATTTCTGCAGCTGGAATTTCAACGAATGGGTCGTCCCCCTAGCGCACTGCCGAATCGGCGCGAGAGAGCCGTCGCCAAATCGCCCGTCGGTCGCGCAGGCGCCCCGGCCGTTCTCGCGCCGTCGTTAGCCGGCCACCGCGCGCTCTCCACTCGCCGCCCGATTCCGCCACCCGCGGCCGTCGAGGGCGCGGGAAACGAACAGGGCTATCACTGCATTTCGACGGATCGGGCGATTCCACGACTAGTGCACCCCGACCCTTTCCAGGTATCCCCACATATCGTTCCCGGCTCGCTGGGAAGGGTCACTTCTGAAACATGTTTTGCTTTCGGCCAGGTGCTCAGGCGACAATGGAGATTCGTCAAGTTTGCGCCGGCGCAAAGGCATCCCACAATTAGCTAGGACTTCCGTTTCACAAAGCGGCGGGAAGGCGAACTCACTCCTGCCACATGGCGATGGGAACTCTACCGCCAGCATCCAACCAACTCGCTTTCCGGGTAGCCCCAAAAACAGCACTCGTCTCCACGCACAGCGCGCTACGTTGCGTGGGATAGCCGCCTCGAATGCTAGTGGCGCCCCGACGCGACGCGGCACTACGGCCGGAGTCTGTAGCTAGGATCCACAGTAAGTGACGCGAACGGACCGCTACGTCACCACTTCAGAGTCGCTGGCCAGGAACTTGTGAGACATCCGCGCAGCCCGGAAGACAGAGTGGCCGGATTTTTCGCTTTTTATGCGCATACAAAACAGGACAAGGCCTTACAATGGAGACATCTATGGTGGGTTTGACTCAAGCAACATTCGGACGGCACCGATTTCCGATCTCGATCAAGGGCATCATTCTCGATGAACAAAGGGTAGTGTTATTGAAGAACGAACGCGACGAATGGGAGCTTCCAGGTGGGAAGTTACAACTCGGCGAAGCACCCGAGGATTGCGTCAGGCGAGAGATTGAGGAAGAACTTGGCCTCGAGGTAGTTGTAGACAAAATCCTCGACACATGGGTATACCATATCCGAGAGCGAGTCGATGTGTTTATTGTGACGTATGGCTGCCGCCCGAAGGCTTCTTCTCAAGTCACACACAGTCTCGAACACAAAGAGGTGCGCTGGTTCGAGTTGTCAGCTATTCGGGGCCTCAGGATGCCCGCAGGATACAAAAACTCGATAATAGCCTGGGCGGATATGATGGGAGTTCATCACTAAACTGCTGGACATGTCGAGCGTCATGCCCGACTGAATGCTTCGCGGACCCTGTCAATCTGTGGAACCCAGGGAGCACGCGGCCCGAACCACGGTATTCATCCCATTCCACGCGAAGACATTTGGAGATGCCCCTCGGACCCCACTTGTCACACGCTGGCTTCAACTTTCCTACCATGTTTCCACCGCCTGTTCCTGCCAGCCTTTCCCACTGTTCTGACCACGGGCTGTCCTCCCGTGGAAACGGCCCGAGGTTGCGCCGGAAGGGGGTATTTGGGGCCACTTTGGGCCCATCACCCGGGGGCCAAAACGTGGCGAAAGTCGGCGCGATGCCAGCAAAACGGGCCGCCAAGGAAGGTGTTGGGATGCCTCAGCGGCCCGCCTAGATGCACGTGTAAGCGTTTGGATGCCCACTCCCCACTCAAAGATGCAAACGGCAAAAGGCAAAAGGCAAAACTAGGCCGCCAAGAAGGTAGGTTGTTTGGATACCGGTTTTTCTCAGCGGCCTGCCTATGTTGTCTTGTTGTCGAAATGATGGACATTCCGAGATGCGAGACTCAATATTTCTTGTGGATTCTGAGCCGGACGGGATGGCGCCGCTTGTGGCCGGGGTGGCGCCTGGGCCGCCAAGGAAACTCCTTGTTCCTCGGCGGCCCGCCAACCTGAAGTCGGCAGGAGCCCCGTGACTGGTCAAATGCGACTCCAGGAGGCCGCGCGCTGCAAAAAATGAATTCAAGAACGACACGGGGACTAATCTGTATAGGCTCTCCGCCATCGGCGACGAAAAAGACCGAGAATCGGCAGAGAACCCAAAGTAGCACCAAAGGCGAATTAGGCCGTCGAGAAAAGGTGCACTAGAGGGGTAGCGGATTTCTCGGCGGCCACCTGCCAGGCCGAAGTGGCACAGGTTGTGACTGGTCAGGGAGCCACTCCAGGGCGCGCGACTCAGTATATGGCGAAGCCCGGCTCACGCGGCCGGGCCTTTTGTTTCTGCGCTGTCACCACTACACCGGGCCTCCCGGGCCGGGCATTAGCCCATCGGAAGACCTGGACTCGGCAATCTCGTTAGACTCCTGCACGTCAGCCTTGGCCTGGCGTTCGGCGAGTTTCACACTGCTGTTGACCGTCTTGGAGTCGAGGTCGGGACGCAAGTTCCGAATGGCACCGCCGAGTGAATCGTGTTTGGTCGTCATGTCTGTTTTGAGCAGGTCGAAGGCGATGTTGAGATTGTGAGAAACGTGAAGGGCGGCGATGAACTGGCCTTGGCTCTTGAATCCTGAGGCGGCCTTTTCCAGTGTCGTTTTCGGGGGCAACAGGGATTGAAGGCGCGAAGAGAGCTTGGAATTGCTGGCCAAGCGGCTCTCGAAGTCAGCCGAGCGGTCCGAATCCTTGTCAGCATCCTTGGTGGAAGCGGTCTCGTCCGCGTGAGATTGGCCATGGGCCGCCACCGACGGTGGTCCGCCATGCCCCCCGGCGCCGCCTCCATGCTGAGCCCAGACTGCGGTCGTCAAAACAGTCGTGGCTGCCAACGCGATGGTCCACAGTGACGAACGTTTCATCTCTTTCCCTCCTCCTGTTGTTTCTTACCTCAGATTGCTAAGCGCGCAAATTCATCTTCGCTAATAAACCCAGCAAGACGAAAGTAGTTTCGACCGCTCGGCCCGGCCGGTTGGAACATTCCCCAAGCCGCGATCGCTGTCCCCATAGAAGCGGTGGACCCCCGCGGTCGCCTTCCGGTTATCCGTGCAAGTTTCATTATTTAATTAACTAAAGTTATAACTAATCAGAATCAGGTTCCCGCCCGCATTTAACACCCGCTGATTTAGCACCTGGTTGTATACTGTCCCTAAATAGGGTGAGTAAAAAAATGGGAACTTTTCAAAAGGGCCGGGTGCCTCGCGCACTCATTAGCGTCATTCGCTCGCTGGAACACGCCGAAGCTACCATCTGGGCGCGAAACATCGACCTTGGAGAGCTGTTGATTCGGGGCGAAAGCAAGCGCGCACAGGAACAGCGGTGCGAGGGCTATTTCGAGAGCGAGCGCAGCTAGGGCGCGTTCGGTGCGGTCCAGGCAAGCGGGAATGGTCCGTCTATCGGGGTTTGGAGTGATGGGGATATGACACAAGGCCTTCGTTGCGCGGTACTGATAACACTGGCTGGCTGG
>Ga0306923_10006384_pt1 | contig 11615 bp, 13 predicted proteins | sample sta12Can44000108_FD_203841 | JGI IMG/M metagenome (GOLD analysis project Ga0306923, IMG submission 203841) | Lab enrichment of tropical soil microbial communities from Luquillo Experimental Forest, Puerto Rico - statanox.12C.anox.44.000.108 (v2)... | ecosystem: Environmental > Terrestrial >...
CACAGCGCGGAAGCGAAGTCGGACCGGTGGATCTGAGAAGGAGTGAGATGGAGCGGTCACACCCCGGGCGAGTGCCGATCTGGGCCCTACAAGCAATGATTCGTTGCTATCAACTCTTGATCTCGCCGCTGCTCCCGCCCTCTTGCCGTTACCTGCCGAGCTGTTCGGATTATGCGGTGGAGGCAATCGCCCGGCACGGTACGCTTGTCGGCCTCGGTCTTGCGCTGCGGAGGCTCGCCCGATGCCACCCGTGGGGCGGCAGCGGATATGATCCAGTGCCGACGGCGCGCGGTTTTGATCGATCTTGTCCTAGCGTCGGCCCCTGATACCCAAATGGAACAGCGCAACCTCCTGATCGCGATCGTCCTCTCGGTCGGGATCCTGATCGCCTTCCAGTTTGTATTCGAGCGCATGCGGCCAACTCAGCCGCCGGGCCCGTCTCCGGGAGCGCCAGTTACCGCGCCCGCTGCACCCTCAACGACGACCCAATCGGCACCGGCCGCGCAGGGCGCAAGTGCGAGCGCGCCGGGCGTCACTCCGGCACAAGCGGCCGAAACACGCGAGACGGCGATTGCCGAGCAGCCGCGCATCAAGATCGATACGCCGCGGCTCCACGGCTCGATCAATCTTTTGGGGGCACGGCTCGACGACCTGACGCTCGCCAATTACCACGAGACGGTCGACCCGAAGAGCTCGGAAGTCGTGCTGCTGTCACCGACCGGCGCACAGAACGCTTATCTGGCTGAATTTGGCTGGGTCGCCGCCAGCCCGGACGTAAAGCTCCCCGGACCGCAGACCCGATGGGCATCATCGGGCGGCCAACTCACCCCGACAACCCCGATCACCCTAACCTGGGATAATGGTCAAGGGCTTGTCTTTGGCCGCACGATTAGCGTCGACAAGAACTATATGTTCACCGTCACGGACTCGGTCCGCAATACCGGCAGCACTCCGGTCAAATTGTCGCCTTACGGACTGGTCAGCCGAACCGGTATTCCTCACGTCGCCGGTTATTACATTCTTCACGAGGGCTTGGCCGGCTACCTGGACGGGCACGTGTTCGGCGGCGGGCTCGTTGATCGCGATACCTACGCAAAGCTGCTGCCAGGGGAGCCTCGTGACTATTCCTCAACGGGCGGCTGGCTCGGTTTCACCGACAAATACTGGCTGACCGCACTCGTCCCACCGCAGCACGAGGTGATCAAGGCCCGGTTCACCCACGCGGCCGATGGCGGGATCGATCGTTATCAAGCCGACTTTCTGGGGCCGGAAGTCACGGTGTCGCCCGAGGGTACTGCCGCATCCTCGGCCCAATTCTTTGCCGGAGCCAAAGAAGTTCATCTTCTCGACGCTTACGAGGCTTCTGGGATCCCTAAATTCGACCTCGCCATCGATTGGGGTATCTATTATTTCTTGACCAAACCAATATTTTTGGTCCTTCAATTCTTCCACGGACTGTTAGGTAATTTCGGCCTCGCCATCCTGCTGCTGACCCTGTGCATCAAGCTGCTCTTCTTTCCGCTCGCCAACAAATCCTACAACGCGATGAGTAAGATGAAGCTCTTGCAGCCCGAGATCCAGAAATTGCGCGAGCGGTTCCCCGACGACAAGGCTCGCCAACAGCAGGAGATGATGGCGCTCTACAAGCGCGTCGGCGCGAACCCGCTAGCCGGCTGCTTGCCGATCGTCATCCAGATCCCGGTCTTCTTTTCGCTCTACAAAGTGCTGTTCGTGACGATTGAGATGCGGCATGCGCCGTTTTTCGGCTGGATACACGATTTGTCTGCGCCGGACCCGACCTCCTTTGCCAACCTCTTTGGGCTCTTGCCTTTCGTTCCCCCAGCGATCCTGATGATCGGTGCTTGGCCGCTGATCATGGGCCTGACGATGTACCTGCAGCAAAAGCTCAATCCGCAGCCGGTCGATCCGGTCCAAGCCCGCATGTTCATGTTCCTCCCAATCGTCTTCACCTACATGTTGGCCTCGTTCCCCGCCGGGCTGGTGATCTATTGGGCATGGAACAATTTGCTCAGCATTGGCCAGCAATGGACAATCATGCACCGGGCGGGCGCTGCCTGACCGCAGCCCATGCGACGACCGAGGTCTCGGCAGAGATATTCCCGCCGCGGATCATCGATCCCGATCTCGTTGAAGTGGGACGACGCTTTTTTTCGCGCGAAGCCCGCTTTGTTGCAGGCGCTTCTACGACGGCGGCCCTTCCCAGCGACAGATTACCCGAGATCGCCTTCGCCGGGCGCTCGAACGTTGGCAAGTCGAGTCTCGTCAATGCCTTGACCGGACGGCGCACGCTCGCGCGAACATCGAACACCCCGGGACGAACACGGCAAATCAACTTCTTTAGTCTCGACTCGCGGTTGATGCTCGTGGATCTGCCGGGTTACGGCTATGCCGAAGCCTCGAAAATCGAGGTGCGGCGTTGGACCGCCCTTCTGCGCAGCTATCTCCAGATGCGCTCGGCGCTGCGAAGGGTCTGTCTGCTGATCGACTCGCGTCACGGCATTAAAGAGATAGACCACCCACTGATGCTCATGCTCGACGATGCGGGGGTTTCTTACCAGATCGTCCTGACCAAGACCGACAAGCTCGGAGCCAACGAGCTGGCGATGATCGCCGAGCAAACCTGCGCCGAAATGACCCCCCACGCGGCGGCACACCCTGAAATCCACCTGACGAGTGCCTTGAAGCGGCAAGGTATTGCGGCGTTGCGTGCAACGCTCACCAGCTTTGCGGTCTCCGCCGTATCGGCTACAACCGTGGCGGCGCCTTTACTGCGACGATAAAATGCGCGCCTCGATCAGCCCACCGGTGAACACACTCTTGTCTTCTATGATCTCCAACCCCGATCCCTTGGTCAAGGCCGCGGTTCTAGCCGAAGCCCTGCCTTATATGCGCCGCTACGCCGGCCGGACTCTTGTCGTCAAATACGGGGGCCATGCAATGGGTGACCCGACAATAGGAGATTCATTCGCCCGCGACGTCGTCCTCCTCAAGCAGGTCGGCATCAACCCGATCATTGTTCACGGCGGCGGGCCGCAAATTGCCCAGATGCTGCAGCGGCTCGGCATCGAAAGCACCATAGTCGACGGATTGCGGGTTACGGATGCGACGACAATGGAAGTGGTCGAGATGGTTTTGGCCGGGACGATCAACAAGCAGATCGTCTCGGCGATCAACGCCGAAGGAGGGTGTGCGGTCGGGCTTTGCGGCAAGGATGGCGGCTTGATCCAGGCGAGGAAAATGATCCTCACGCAGGTCGAGGCCGGTATCAGGACCGAGATCGATCTCGGTTTTGTCGGCGAGCCGGAACGGATCGCTGCCGGCGTGCTCGATGCTTTCAAACAATCCGACATTATCCCGGTCATCGCCCCCATCGGCGTCGGCTCGAGGGGCGAGACCTATAACATCAACGCGGACACCGTCGCGGGCGCCGTCGCGGCCGCCGTCAACGCGACGCGGTTGCTGCTCCTGACCGATGTTGCGGGGGTGCTCGATACGGACAAAAGACTAATCTCGGAGATCACCACGAGGCGTGCCCGGAAGCTAATCGTCGACGGCGTCATCTCGGGCGGCATGATCCCTAAGGTCGAGACCTGCCTTCAGGCGCTCGATGGCGGGGTCGAGGCGGCGGTGATCCTCGACGGGCGGGTGCCGCACGCGATCCTTCTCGAACTGTTTACCGACACCTCTGGTGCGGGAACCTTGATCCGGGCTGGCTAGGCAATCCCGATGCCCGCGAAAAATGGTTGTCAGTTGAGCGAAATCGAGACCTGGATCTTTGATCTCGACAACACGCTTTATCCCGCCTCCTGCCGGCTCTTCGACCAGATCCACGCGCGAATGACGCGCTTTATCGCCGATCGCCTGGATCTGACCCTCGAAGCAGCGCTGACCGTACAAAAGACTTATTTCCGCGAGCACGGGACGACCCTGCGCGGGCTGATGACCGTCGATCGGATCGATCCCGACGACTTTCTCGGCTTTGTGCACGAGGTCGACCTGTCCTGCGTGCCCCAGGATCCCGTCCTCGTCGCGGCGCTATCGGCGCTGCCAGGCCGCAAGATCGTGCATACCAATGGCTCGCGGCGCCACGCCGAGCGGCTGCTCGATCATCTCGGGATCACCATGTCGTTTTGCGGCATCGTCGACATCGCCGTCGCGGATTATGAGCCAAAGCCGGCGCTCGCCGGCTACCATGAGCTGCTGCGGCGGCACCAGGTGGCCCCGGCAACCGCACTGATGATCGAAGACATGGCGAGAAACCTCGTCCCCGCCGCGACGCTCGGGATGACCACGGCCTGGGTCCGCAACCCTGTCGACTGGGCTGCCGCGGGGTCGGGGGGCGACCACATTCACCACGTCGTCGACGATCTTGGCCGCTTTCTGAGCGACATTTGCCATGAAGGGGAACGGAACGTCGCTTGACAACACCGCTGCCATAATCACCTTCGCGCCATGAGTGTCGCCGATACCATCCGCGCAAAATTGATCGAGCGGTTCACCCCGGTCCGGCTCGAGATTAGTGATGAATCCCACCGTCACGCTGGACACGCGGGTGCGCGGCCCGAGGGCGAGACGCATTTCTCCGTTACGATCGTCTCGCCGGCATTTTTTGGTCATAGCCGAGTCGTGCGGCAACGGCTAGTCTATCAGACGCTATCCGCCGAGCTCGCCACACGCGTCCACGCGCTGTCGCTGACCACGCTCGCGCCGGACGAAGACAAGCGCTGAAGGCTGTCAAGCAGCCATAGCGAGGAAATCCCGCAGCTCATCCCGCGGTGCATCCTTCATAACGAATGCCTCGCCGATCCGCCGCGGCAGAATGAGCGTGATCCGGCCGTCGCGCACCTTCTTGTCCTTGCCCATATGCGCGATCAGCCGGTCGGCGGGGATCCCCGCCAACCCGATCGGCGAGAGCCGCGTCGGCAAGCCCATCTCGTCGAGATGACGCCGCACCCGGCCCGACTCCCCCGGCGCGGCGAGACCCATACGCACAGCGAAGTCGAAGGCCAACACCATGCCAAGCCCGACCGCTTCGCCGTGCAACAGCTGCGAGCTGAAACCGGTCTCGGTCTCCAGAGCGTGCCCAAAGGTGTGACCGAAATTCAACAGCGCACGATCGCCGTCCTCGCGCTCGTCGGCGACAACGATGTCGGCCTTCATGGTGCAGCTCGTCATCACCGCGTGGCGCAACGGCGCCGGCGCCAAGTCACAGACTGCACCGCCCTCGGCTTCTAGCCAGGCGAAGAATGCAGCATCGCGTATCAGCCCGTATTTGGCGATTTCCGCATAGCCGGCGAGCAGTTCGCGCCGGGGCAAGGTCGTTAAGGCAGACATGTCGGCGAGGACCAGCCGAGGCTGATAGAAGGCGCCGATCAAATTCTTGCCGGTCCGGGTGTTGATCCCGGTCTTTCCGCCGACCGAGCTGTCGACCTGGGCCAGCAATGTTGTCGGGATCTGTACGAAATCGATCCCGCGCAGCAATGTCGCCGCGGCAAAGCCGGTAACGTCGCCGACGACCCCACCGCCGAGCGCCACCAGCATCGTGCCACGCTCGATCCCGAAGGCCAGGATTTCCTCCGCCAGCCGGCCAAAATGGTCGAGATCCTTGGTCTCCTCGCCCGGCGGCAGCAGGACAGTGTGATGGGCGATCCCGGCTTCGCTGAGGCCGTCCCGCAATCGGGCGAGACAATGCCGGGCAACGGTCTCGTCGGAGACAATCACCACTTGGCGGCCGCGCAGCAGAGGTTGGATCTCGCGGCCGGCGCGCTCGAGCAGCCGCGGCCCGACGAGAATCTCATAGGCGCGATCGCCCAGTTCGACCCGCAGCCTCTCGACTTGATCGGTCATTTTTTGCCTTCCGCTTGCGGCGGCGTTGTCGCAAGCGAGCACGCTGCGAGAGCCGCGATGGCACGCGTCACCGTCAACTCTGGGGAGCCCTCGCCGCTTTCGACGATGAGATTTGCTTCGCCATAGACCGGATAGCGCTGCTCGATCAGCCCGCCAAGGACCGTCCTGGCATCTCCGACTTTCAACAGCGGCCGATTATTGCGGCGTGACACCCGCGATACCAAAACGTCGAGATCCGCGCGCAGCCACAATGAGACACCGCGATGCTCGATCACCGAGCGGGTCGTCTCATCCATGAAAGCGCCGCCGCCGGTGGCCAACACATGGACTGGCTGGGCGAGCAGCCGGGTGATGACCCGGCGTTCGCCGTCACGGAACACTCGCTCTCCGCGATTGGCAAAGATCTCCTCGATGCTCTCGCCGGCGGCCATTTCGATCTCATGATCCGAATCGAAGAACGGTAGGTTGAGCCGGGCTGCGAGCCGACGGCCGATCTTGGATTTCCCCGCCCCCATCAAGCCGACGAGGACGATCGTCCGACGTGGGACGAATCGGCGCGTCGAAGCCGCTCGCCGCTGCGCAACCATCGCGTCAATCTCCACTCGGATATCCTCCGCGCCCGCCGCTCTTTTTTCCCGGTGCGCCGGAAGGGTACTAGCATATCCTGCAGCCCGGTCGTCAATCGACGCACGGCGATCCGACGATCTGCGATGGGAAATAAGAGTTCGGGGCATGGGGAAGATCACTATCGCGTTTGTGCTCGTGATCGCCCTGCTGTTGATCGGCGGCGGGGTTTTCCTCGCACTGTGGAACCCACCGGCACCCTCCGCGCCGGTCGAAAAGGTCCTGCCCGATGCGCGCTTCCCCAAGTGACCGAGCAATGACGGCCGCGCGTACCATCCCCGGCAAGCGGCGAAAGGCGGCAGCACCAGCATCAAAGCATCTCGAAGCATTTTTCGAGATGCTGGCCGCCGAGCGCGGCGCGGCGCCCCTGACCCTCGCCGCCTACCGCGGCGATCTCGTCGATCTCGCCGTATTTCTCGCTGCCCGCGGGATGCCGGTCGAGACGGCCGACGCGGCCGCCCTACACGCCTATCTCGACGCTGCGACGGGAGTGGGACCCCGGACTCTCGCCCGCCGCATTTCGGCCATGCGCCAGTTCTACAAATTTCTCGTGATCGACGGCATTCGACGCGACGATCCGGCAGCCGACCTCGAAACGCCGGGTCTCGGTCGCCCGTTGCCAAAGATCCTTTCGGAGAACGAGGTCGCGGGCCTGATTGCCGCCGCCCGCAACGAGGCCGGGGGCGATGGAGATCGCCTGATCTGCCTCGTCGAACTGCTGTATGCCACCGGGTTGCGGATATCCGAACTGATGACGCTCCCGCTCGCGGCGGCGCTGCGCGACCCGCGGTTTCTTGTGGTAACGGGCAAGGGCGGCAGGGAGCGCGTGGTGCCGCTGAGCGAGCCGAGCCGGGCTGCTCTTGCCGCCTACCTTACGTGTCGCGATCGCTTTCTGACCGGCTCACGACCTTCACGCTGGCTGTTTCCGTCGCGCGGCCGCGCCGGGCATTTGACACGGCAGCGCGCCGGTCAGCTGCTGAAGGAGCTGGCGGCCAAGGCCGGCATCGACCCGGAACGCCTGTCGCCGCATGTGCTGCGCCATGCCTTTGCCAGCCATCTCCTGGATCACGGAGCCGACCTGCGGAGCGTCCAGCAAATGCTGGGACACGCCGACATCGCCACGACGCAGATCTACACGCACGTCCTCAGCGACCGGCTGCGTAAGCTGGTGGAAACGGCACACCCGCTCGCACGCCGCAAATGATGCGGCACTTTCTGGATTTCGAACGGCCGATCGCGGAGCTCGAAGGCAAGATCGAAGAGCTGCGCCACCTCTCGACCACCAGCGAGATCAACATCGCCGACGAGGTCGGCCGCCTCGAAAATTCCGCTAACCGATTGCTGCGCCAGACCTACGCGCGATTGACGCCGTGGCAGAAGGTGCAAGTGGCGCGGCACCCTGAACGGCCGCATTGCCTTGATTACATCGGCGGGCTGATCACCGAGTTCGTGCCGCTCGCCGGCGATCGCGCATTCGCCGAGGATGCGGCGGTCATCGGCGGCATTGGCCGTTTTCGCGGGCGCAGCATCCTGGCGCTCGGCACCGAGAAGGGCGACGACACGCCGGCAAGATTGCGCCACAACTTCGGAATGGCGAGACCCGAAGGCTATCGCAAGGCACGCCGGCTGATGCGCCTTGCCGACCGCTTTGGCCTTCCGGTCCTGACCTTTGTCGACACCAACGGTGCCTTTCCCGGGGTTGACGCCGAGGCCCGCGGTCAAGCCGAGGCGATAGCACGCGCGATCGAAACATGTCTCGACATCAAGGTTCCCTTTGTCGCTTGCGTTATCGGCGAAGGCGGGTCGGGCGGCGCCATCGCGCTCGCCGCCGGCAACACCATCCTGATGCTGGAGCATGCGATCTATTCGGTGATCCCTCCCGAGGGCTGCTCCGCGATCCTGTGGCGGGACGGTGAGCACGCCCAGGAAGCGGCGGAAGCGCTGCGCCTGACCGCCCAGGATCTGCTGCGGCTGGGGGTGGTCGACCAGATCGTTCCCGAGCCGCTCGGCGGCGCCCACCGGTTGCCAAAGGAAGCCGTCGAACAGCTCGGTGCCGCGATCGACGAGGCATTGTGTCCACTGCTTAGCCTCGACGGGACCGCGTTGCGCAGTCAGCGCCGCGAAAAGTTTCTCGCGATGGGGCAGCGGGGGCTCTGAGCACCGACCGAAACGAGCCGACCCCCGGCCTTCGGCAGTCCAGGGCAGCCGACCATTTTTCGGCCACGGCAGGGCAGAAGGAGCTGGGGGGACCGGCGAGCAAAAACAACGTAAATCGCACCCGCACACCCGAAGATTCCTGCTCGCCATACGGAATAACTCGCCAGATCAATAGCTTAAAGCCAAAAACGGAAACCGAAAAACAACCGAATCTTCATAGGGTATCAAGCGAATCTGCACAGCTCTGAGAGGGCAAAAACAACAAAACCGGACGCGATCTTCGGGCGCGCCCTCGGCTCCGGCGTGCCGGATCATTGACCGGGCGTGACCTCTACCCACATCTAGCGCGGCGCCCAAGGGAGTTCCCCGTGACCCGGCGGGTCACCGGCGCTGATGCTCTTCGTGAGGCATTCATGACACCCCAGGAAAAGGACCTGATCACAACCTTGCTCGCGCGCCTGAAAGGCGCCGGCGGTCAGCCCAAGGATCCGGAGGCCGAGGCGCTGATTCGCAAAGCAATGACCGAGCAGCCGGATGCTCCCTACTATCTCGCCCAGACTGTACTGATCCAGGATCTGAGCCTGCACAACGCGCAGCAGCGCATTGAGGATTTGGAGAAGCAGCTCGCCGACGCGCAACAAGCGGCCAAGCCGACGGCGACGAGCTTTCTCGGTGGGCTGTTTGGTTCGCATCAACCGGCTCCCGCCGCCGGCAGCGGGCCGCCCCCTGGCCCATGGACGCGATCGCCCCAGGTGGCTGCCGCTCCGCCGGCGCAGCCCTATAGCCAGGGCGGCTACACGCAGCCGGGCTCCGGGCAGCCGATGCCCGGTGGCGGAGGGTTGATGGGCGGCGGCATCGGCAGTGGCATGGGTGGCGGCGGCGGCTTTCTGCGCTCGGCGGCGGCAACCGCGGCCGGGGTCGCCGGCGGCGCGCTATTGTTCCAGGGCATCTCGTCGCTGTTTGGCAACCATTACGCCGGCGGCCTGATGGGGGCGGGGATGACACCCGGTCTCGGCGAGACCGTCGTCAACAACTACTACGGCAGCGATCCCGGCAGCGATTTCTCGGGCGGCGACCCCGGTGCCGGAAGCGATTATGCGAGTGCCGGTTTCGATCCCGGCGGATCAGGGAGCGACCAGGACTACTCGAGCTCGGATTACAGCTCCGACCAGGATTTCAGCTCGGATCAGGACTTCAGCGGCGGCGACTTCGGCGGGAATGACAACATTTCCTGCTGACGCTCCCAGTTGCTCGGGGTCTGGCCGGACGCGTCAGTAGATCCCGAGATGCTGACGCAGCTCGATGCCGTCGCGCTTCAGCTCGGCGGCGGGCGCGTCAACCACGACCCGGCCGCTATTCAGGATGACGATGTCGTCGGCGACGTCGAACGCCAGTTTGGCATTCTGCTCGACCAGCACGATCGACAGCCCCTGCTCCTTGAGCCGGCGGATCGTCGCCATGACCTCGCCGACGATCTGCGGCGCCAACCCCTCGGAGGGCTCGTCGAGCAGCAAGACCCGCGGGTTCGCCATCAGTGCGCGGGCGATCGCCAGCATCTGCTGCTCGCCGCCGGACAAGGTCCCGGCGAGCTGCTCGCGTCGTTCGTGCAGCCGCGGGAAAGCCTCGAACACCCCCTCGAGGGTCCATGACAGCGCCGGGCCACCCCTCGGCTTGCGGGCCGCCACCGCGAGGTTCTCGCGCACGGTGAGGCTGCGGAAGATGCGGCGCCCCTGCGGCACCAGTGCTACCCCCTGCGCGGCGATCGATTCGGGCGGCCAACCGGCGACTTGGGTGCCGTAGATCGCGACCGTTCCCCGGCGCGGCGGAAGCAGGCCGACGGTCACATTGATGCTCGTCGTCTTGCCCGCGCCGTTGCGCCCGAGCAGACCGAGCAGGCGACCGGCGCCACAGTGGAACGACACGCCGTGCAGCACGTGGCTGTCGCCGTAAAAGGCGTCGACCCCGGCCAGCGCGAGGGCGTCATTCGCCAAGATAGATCTCCCTGGTGCGCGGGTCGGACACGATCCCGGCGCGGGTCCCCTCGACCACGACCCTGCCAAAATGCAGCACCGTGATGCGCTCGGCAAAGTCGAGCGCCACGTCCATGTCGTGCTCGATCATCACGACGGTGACGTCGCGCGGGATCGCCGCCAACAGCTCCTGCACGTCGCGCCGCTCGTCGATCGAGAGCCCGGCAAAGGGCTCGTCGAGCAGCAGGATCCTGGGGCTTTGTGCCAGTGCCATCGCGATCTCGACCCGGCGCCGTTCGCCATAGGCGGTCTGACCGAGCGGCCGGTCGGCAAGATCGCCGAGCCCGACCCGGTCGAGCGCTGCGCGGGCGCCGGCGGCCAGCGCCGCTTGGCGGTCGAGCCTGACGAACGGGTTCCAGCGCAGCGGCGACCGGCCGAGGAGCGACAGCGTGACATTGCGCAGCAATGTCTCTCCCGGGAACAGAGTGATGATCTGGTATGTCCGCGCCAGGCCGAGATGGGCCCGCCGCCGGCTCGCGATATGGGTCAGCTCGAGCCCGAACAGCCGGATCGAGCCGCGGTCCGGGCGCAATTCCCCAGTGATCAGGTTGAACAAGGTGGTTTTGCCGGCGCCGTTGGGGCCGATGATCAGGCGGCGCTCGCCCGGCTCGACCGCGAGGCTCACCGAGGCGGTGACGCGCAGACCGCCAAACGACTTTTCGAGATCGTCGAGCACCAGCGCGGTCATGCGCCGCTCTGCTGGCGCGCCCCGCGGCCCGGCGCGCCGTCGCGCGGGTAGAATCGGCCGGCAGCCCACCCCCATAGCCGCACCGAGCCCGGCACCAATCCTTCCGGCATGAAGATGACGATCACGACAAAGATGGCACCCAGGACGAGGTTCCAACGCGCGATATAGGCGCTCGCCACATTCTTCATGATGACGACGAGCGCCGCCCCGGCAACCGGTCCGAGTGATGTCGCGGTGCCGCCGGCGAT
>Ga0306923_10006386_pt1 | contig 11612 bp, 17 predicted proteins | sample sta12Can44000108_FD_203841 | JGI IMG/M metagenome (GOLD analysis project Ga0306923, IMG submission 203841) | Lab enrichment of tropical soil microbial communities from Luquillo Experimental Forest, Puerto Rico - statanox.12C.anox.44.000.108 (v2)... | ecosystem: Environmental > Terrestrial >...
TCCGTGCAGAGGAGGGAACATTCCATCCTGCGAGGACAGCAAGCAAGCTCTGAATGACCCGATTGGGATTGCTTGGCGAGAATGGATACCTAGATTTGACCGAGCTAAGAGCGGCCGTGATCACCAAGAGCCGGTGCGGATAAGTGCTCATTTTCTTCAACCGGCTCACGAACACCGAGCGGTCAACCGTGAACGAATGCACCAGATCGGCGAGGTCCTTGCGTTCCACCACGCAGATGTCCTCCAGACCGGAAACGGAATAATCGCCGAGACGCAACGCCCGCCGTTCTACGCCGGCAAACCACCCCTCGAATCGCGCGAAGTCGAACGGATTCTGTTCGCGCGTGTCGACCACCACCGTCGCTCGTGGGGTTCGCAGCTGGGTGCCACCTCGCTCGGCCAGGACCGGAATCGCAGGATGCGTCACCGGAGCCGACGCCGTGTGCCACGCGAGCGGCGATTTGATCAGATTGGTGGTTCGCCTTTTCATTTCCTTACGCTAAGTTCATGCCGCCACCTGTGCCCAGTCATACTCGTGGTGAAGTCCGCCAAGAACAGGTCGAGCTACAACCTTGCCGCTGCTCGCAACCGTCGCCAAGCAACCGTTCTTCCTGAGCCGCCGTGCCCGACCTCGGTCAGGAATGCCCGGCCCGAGGCTGCGGTGAGGACGTCCGGAGTTGTAATGCCGAACCCATTCCTGCAGCAGTCGCCGCAGGTGTTGCTCGTTGAGCGGAATCATAAAATCAAGGCACTCTCGGCGCACGGTCCCCACCAGCCGCTCGCAGAATGCGTTGGCTTGCGGCGATTGCGGCGGAGTTCGCAGCACACGAACCCCGAATCCCCTTGCCAGTTCCTCATCGACTTCTTCTGAAAAGACCGCATCGCGATCGTGGATCACAAAGCGCCAAGTGTTCTCCCCCGGCAACGCCTCGCGGAATTGCTGCAGAGTCCATTGGGCCGTGGGATGTGCGGTTACATCGCACTGCAATATCCGTCGTGATCCCACTTCCAAGATCAACAACACGTAAAGGAACTGGAAGCGGGCCGTAATCGCGACCATGAAATCGCAAGCAACAGCCGCACGGGCGTGATTGCGTACAAAGGTTGCCCAACGCTGGGAAGAGACTCGAATCCCGTGACCATCGCTCGACGGCCAGGGCCAGTATTTTCGCACGGTGCGAGGTGACACGAAAATGCCCAACTTCAGCGAGAGCTCGTCCGCAACTCGTGCCTGGCCCCACGTCGGGTTCTCGCGTGCCATCCGCACAATCAACTCTCGAATTTCCGCTGGCAGCGGCGGTCTGCCGGGACGAGATTTCCAGCGCCAAAACAGCCGAAAGCCTTTGCGATGCCAGCCGATTAGAGTCTCAGGCTTGACGATCATCAGGGCGTTCTTCCAGTCGAATAACCGAGACCACATCACCAGACTCAATCGAGCTGGATCGGTCAGCGGCTGCGGTCGGACTTGGTGCTCTCGGTAGAAGGCCAGCTGTTTGCGGAGGAAAAGATTCTCGGCCTGCAAAGCAGCGCGAGCTCGCAGCGATGATCTGAAGAACGAGAGCTGATCGGAAATGAGTGAAAAAGAAAAGCAGGACACGCAAGAGGAAAACTTTTCGGAAATGATTGTGCCGCTGTGGAGTTTTCCGCAATCACTGGTGCTTGTATGCGTAGATTCAGCCCCGGATTCTTCCAAGAACCGTTTCCAATATTAATCAAGCCAGGACCGAACGAAAGATCCAGGTGACCTAGGCGATGACCAGTTTTAGGGGCAGGAGCATGAGGTTCTTGACGAACCACAGGTATAATCGCGGCATGGTGGACTATGTGATCCATATTTCGGAAGGGGAGGCCGCTAGCGACTTCGCCGGGCTGTTGGCTCGCGTGCGCGCTGGCGCGCAAGTCGTGATCGAAAGCGGCAAGCTGCCTGTGGCGGTGATTCATGCACCCGCGCCTCCACGCCGATCCATCTCTGAATGCATCGCGCTACTCCCCGAGGACTCGACCGCGGTCATGGATGCTGACTTCGCTAAGGATGTCCAAGCAGCTATCGAGAGCCACCGCGAACCGCTTGAACCGCCCGCATGGGACTAATCCTCGATTCGAGTGTGCTGATCACGGCCGAGCGACAGGGGCAGAATGCGCGGCAGATGCTCACGGTCATCTCCCGCACAACCGGAAATACCGATGTCGCTCTCTCGGTTGTCACTCTGATAGAACTGGCTCATGGTGCCGCCCGTGCCGATACGGCAGAACGAAGAGTGAAGCGGCAGCAGTTCATTCAAGAACTGCTGACGGCCCTACCCATCCATCCTGTCACGGTTTCGGTTGCGCTTCGCGTCGGACAGATCGACGGCGAGAACCAGGCCAAAGGCGTTCGCCTGCCGCTCGCCGATCTGTTGATCGGGGTTACGGCCTTGGAACTTGAGTACAGTGTGGCCACTGGCAATCTCCGCCACTTCCAATTGATCCCCGGCCTTTCGGTGATGAAGCTCTAGCACTCGGTTTCTACTTGAACATCAATCCACGATCGATCTTAGGCCGACTCCGTGACAGATACTGCAGATGACCACCTTGGCGGTACATCCAGCGGCTTTCGCAGGCTTAAAGCTCCGTTGCACTCGGTCGACACCAATCGAGATGCAGTCGATGAGAGAGAACGATTTCGAGTGTTTTGCGAGCACGGGAGTGAAATCTCCTGCGCACGCCATGTTCGAGCGCGCGATACCCGCGTCAACGGGAGACGCAAGCTCTCGTTGCGGGGGGGTGAGCAATCCGCTGGTACCGCAAGCTAACTCGCCAATTAACTCGCGGCGGGTTGCGACCCACTAGTGGGATGCTAGGGGCCCATTCGGAGAGAAAGACTTATATCTACCTCATTTCAGAGGAGAACCGCTCGGAAGATTTGCCTGCTCGGCCCGGCTACTTTGTAGGGAGTCAATTTCGCAAACTGTTGAAAACACTCGTGACGCACGGGACCTCAAGAACTCAGTTGTACCGAGTGTACCGAGAATGGCTGAAAAAACGGAAGCAGAAAAGCCAGCGTAAACGATTGAGAGAACGACAGCAAGATTGGTCGGGGAGAGAGGATTTGAACCTCCGACCCCCTGGTCCCGAACTATTAGAGTCAAAATTCCAAATGCTTCATTTGGTGTCGCTTAGAAACCAGCGCACCGTTCTTTCTCTGCTTCAGTTGTACCGAAGTTGTACCGAACTCGTCTTAACCTTTGAGGTCCGACGCAGCCCTTCAAAATGTCTACGCACTGGAAATGCAGCCAGAGAAACCACTCGAAGAAGAAATTGACAAGGCGCTGAACCGCCAGACTTCAGAAGATGACACGCATCCGAGCCCTGTAGACCCGTTCCGGCTGTATGCCCCCATTAATCCGATTGCCGAATACAAGCTCGCTACTTGCTATACGCATCTTGGATACAGCTCGAAAGCGAGAGGCATTTCGCGAGAGTTGAAAAACTCCGGGAGCAGGCGGATCCTGATGTCCGAAATACCATCGCTGCGCGCTAATGCCAGTTCGCCCAAAGAACAACTGTCTCAGAAGGAGCGATCCGGGGACGAGAAGCGAGCGTGTCGTGGCCAGACCTCTTCAAGGTCCGCTTGGAGAGGATTGAGTAGCCAGGTTGATCGGAGTTCGAACATATTCTTGTATTACGACATGTAATACGATACAGTTGAATCAGGGTAACTTTATGGCATCTCCCCTGACATTGAGACTCGAGAAGAAGACTCGACAACGCATCGCCCGCATAGCAAGCCGGAGGCGAATTTCTAGTTCAGAAGTGATTCGGGAAGCTATCGAGGCATGGGTCGAACGACAGGAACCCATCGCCGCGCCTTATAGAGCAATGGCTGATTTGATTGGGGTTGTGAACGGTCGAAAGCCAGGGCGTTCAGCGGAAACAGGTCGGCGCTTTAGGGAAGTCCTAAAGAGTCGGCGGAGACGCCCGTGATTCTGGTGGATGCTGGGCCTCTCGTTGCCTTGGTCGATGCGGATGATCAATTCCACAAAAAATGTGTTGCCGCATTGAAGGTACTGCGGGAGCCACTGGTCACAGTTTGGCCTCCAGTCACGGAAGCGATGTACTTGCTAAGTGACTTGCCCAAAGCCCAAGACGCTCTCTGGGAGATGGTAGCGCGAGGGGTGCTGCAGCTGCTGCCACTAGACCTCGCTGACGTTTCTCGAATACGCGAGCTGATGGGCAAGTACGCCGACCGTCCGATGGATCTTGCTGATGCGGCACTCGTTAGGGTTGCCGAACGTGAAGGGATCCGAAAAATCTTTACGGTGGACCGTGAAGATTTTAGTGTCTACCGTCTTCACGGACGAGTACTGCCTAATATCATCCCGTGAACAGCGTCAAAGCAAACAGCAAAGCAGTCCAATAACAGACTTAACGGAATGATGCTTGTACTCTTCACGGTGCGTACCAAATCACCGACTGTCCACCATACGGGCATAAGAACTGACTATAGGCATACGCCTGTCCCGTGCAGTCGCCATTAGGGAAGTACACGTTGCCCATCACATTCGGATAGCCCGGAATTTCTATGCAACTGTTGGTGCCCTGCGTCGGATTCCCACACGCAATCTGCGTGGTCTGGAACTGCAAGAACACAGCCGCGGATGGAATAAACACGCTACCTTGGAAATCTACCGCCGTGCCCAGCAGGTTGTTGGTGGCGTCATAAACGTTGGATGCTCCAGCCGGACCGACTTTCCCCGGAATCCCTTGTGGGCCCGCAGGTCCGACTATCGACATTCCCGGTGCTCCAGGCGCTCCCGGTGCTCCGGGTATTCCGGCAGGCCCTTGCGGCCCAACCGCACCGTACGTCACGTCGAAGCCAATAGAGCCTTGAGTGTTCGTGACTCTGAGTTTGTAGCTTCCCGCCTGCGTATTGCTAGGCAACGTGGCAACTATCTGAATGGCGCTAAACGAAACTAGCGCCACCGGAGCGTTGTTGAACAGCACAGCGGGAGCGACAGTGGGAGTTTTGGGAGATGGTTAAGGTTGTGGGTTTACTTTCGCCACTTAGCGAAAGCGCGAAGAACTCTCACTGAGCAGGAGCTATCTTCAGTGGCATTGCAACCGGAATTGAGAACGGCAAAGTCCCTTGGAATGGAGCAATGGTCACAGGAGACCAACCCTGAATGTTCCATCCCGTTGGCGACGTGCTGCAAGTCGCACCAGTAATCACAGCCTTACCAGCAGAATCGACATTTACGGTGTGCTGCAACGTACCGTAGACCATTGTCAACCCGACTAGATCGCCAGTGACCTGCATCGTGTACAGACCCGGCGTTCCTGCGACTGGCGCGTGCCAACGCACCGTTTGCGCAGAATACGGACCAAGGCCCAGCGTGTAGTAATATGCCTGCCCGGTGCAATCGCTATTCGCGTAGAACAGCGAGCCATTCGCAAAGGCGAAGGGATAGCCGACAACTCTCCCGCAAACATTGAGCGGCTGGCCATTCGGATCAGTGAGCGGCTGGCCATTAAGGTCGGTTGAGATTCCGCATAGGCTATAGCTATCAGGGAACCACACGAACGTATCCGCAGACGGAACATAAATCGTTCCGTTGAAATCGACAGCCGTGCCCAACGTCACGATAGAATACTGAGCTCCCTGCTGCACAGAACTGTAGACTTTGAAGGCTCCAGCCGGACCCGTTGCCCCTCGAATTCCCTGCGGTCCAGGCGGTCCAACGATTGACATGCCCGGTGCTCCGGGCGCTCCCGCTGGTCCCGGCACTCCCGGTATCCCTTGCGGACCGGCCGCGCCATAGGTCACGTCCAGTTCAGCAGAACCTTGACTGTTCGTGACTCTTAGCTTGTAGCTTCCCGGCTGCAAATTGCTGGGCAACGTGGCCACGATCTGCGTCTGGTTAAAAGAAACCAGCGTCAACGCAGCGCCATTGAATAGCACTGTCGGCGAAATAGATCGGGCTTGAAGGTTTTAGGCCGCTGATGGTGATTTGATTGAGCCCATAGTTGATTGTGCTGTTGTTCAGCACGGGCGCAGCAAACAACAAGGAACTCGATAAAAGCACGATGAGTGTGGCAAGAACTACTTTGCTTTTCACTCGGTTTTCTCTCCTAAGTTTCGTAGTGGCAGTTTGGAGGAGGGCTGCCCAAGCATTGAGAGGGCGATCAGCTAATAATTACTGCTGAACCAGCAGAATCACATACGGCGTTGTCGATCCAGTGTCGGTGGTGATGCCGAAAAGGAAAAACTTGCCACCGTTTTGCGTGAGCATGGCCACAAAGGGCGTGTGCGTCAGACCGGTATTGGTATCGGAGACGGTTCCCTGGAGGAATCCGTTCGCGTTTACACCGCTGAGGTTGATGGTGAGATTGCTGCCGTGGGCGGAGAAAGGGTCAGAATCCTGGTTCACAAATGCGCCGCCAGAGATCGAAGTGCTTGACCCCGGACCGAAGCCCACGAAGGTGGTAATGGGTACTGAGTTCCGCGTGAACAGGGCCCCGATGTATTGCGCGCTCATAGCTGCGTTGAGGGTGGTGGTGTCGGTGGCGAAACTCTGGCTGCCAAGGGCTGCTCCCTGGCCCGGCCCGAGGTCGATCACATAGAGGCCATTTGCGGCGGGCGTCACCGTGACCGTGACTGGCCCATTCCCAGTGGGAACATTGGGAATGGAAATCAAATTTCCACCACAGGTGCCTGACGGCAAGGCACCAGACCGAGCGGTGCGTAGTGTGCCATCGAGCAGGTAGGAATTGATAGATAGGTTGTAGTTGGAGCCAGCCTGAGAGGCGGTCACTGACGCGTACGATTCACTCTGGGTTGCGTCGTACGTCGACTTTCCGAGATTGATCAGCTGCACATTGGCTGTTCCACTCAAAGTTGGGCACGGACTCTGAGAAACCAGGCCAACAGGCTTGTCGGTTGGACCGCCCAGAGCCAACATGGCGGCCACATTGGGGACCTCGACCGCGTATCCGACTGATCCGACGGGCAAATTTGGGTCGTTGCTCGTCGTAATGGATGTGCGCAAGAAGCCATTGGGCAAGGCGGTGGTAGTTCCAGCGTAGCTCAAGCCGGCAGTCTGATTTTGCGCAATAAACGTATTGCCCGTGTCGTCGAGCGTAAACAACCAGACGTCGCCCGGACTTTGCGCGCCCACGTAGTTGTTACCAGCCATGGGGTTGATAGTAAAGGTGCTGGAGTCGGTGGATCCCGAGCTTACCTGGGATGTTGCAGTGATCGTAACCGACGGATTTGCCGGCACGGTCAACGGCGCAGTGTAGACAACGCTGAAGGGCTGCTGGTTGGAAAGGGTTCCGGCACCGTTCAGAGTCCAATTGACTCCCAGACCGGATTTGTGATCGTGGGTGATATCAGCGGTGAAGGTGACGCTGGTTCCAGCGGCGACCGCGGATGGCTTGGGGCTGAGGGTTACAACGGTTTTAGGCTGAAGGTTACAGCCGGTTAGAAGCAAGGATGCCAAAGAGCAAAGGACACACCACCGCAACATCTTCTGCAAGGAAATTCCTCCCTGGGTTCGTTGAATTGTTCGTGAAATTGCCAACAGGAGCGCACTGCGACTGGGGAGCCCGCCGTGTCCTGCTGTAGTTCGTTTGCTGTAGAAACAAACTTAGCAATAGCGACGAGGCGGATTCAATCCCACAAAAGTGCCAAAGGACCAGAAATCGCAACAAGGTCTATTACGAACAATCTCTTCTGGGATCGACGTATCGCCATCTTTCGGTGCTGGATTAACGATCTCGCGCACCCGAGATTTCACCGGAATCTCCGCGTCCACATGGCCACCGGCCAGCACGGCTGTCACGAAAATGAAGTCGTCGCGACCTGTAGTCGTGCCTACCTTAGTGCCATTGATGCTTCGCTGGGAAGCAATAGAATTTTGGTTGAGTCTCTCCCGACTTCTCCATTCAAGACTTGAAAGGAATACGATGCGCTACGTTTGCGCCTGCCTACTGTTGTGCTCCGCACTTTTCGCTGCCGCCCAAGAAGGCGTGCCAAAGGCTGAGGTTTTCGGCGGTTATTCGTACTTGCACATTGACACGCAAGGAATCACCGGCTCGACACTCGATGCGGCCTGCAACAATATTTTTGGTCCCGGAACATGTCCACCGGGTAGCTTTGGGGTGCACCCTAGCGCGAACGGTTGGAATGCATCGGCTCGCCGAGTGCTCCCTTTAAGCGTCCGCGCAAGGAACATGTTGCGAGCCCGCTGGGAGGCCACAGGACGCCCTGACGAGGGCTGGCTGTGGTCCGCTCCCACACGCAGTGGGCACTTCGAGAAATCCACGCTAAAAAAGCAGCACAAGAAAGCGTTGAGACTCAGCAAAGTTCGCCCTTTTGTTCTTTACAGTCTGTGTCATACGTTCTTGACGAGACTAGGGGAATCGGGCTGCGATGCATGGACGCTGGCACGCGGGACATAGTTCCGTTGCTATGTCTGCGCGGTACGTTCATCCAAGCGAGGACGCAGTTCTGGCAGTGGAGTGAACCCCAAAAATGAGACAGTAGATAAAGACACACTTTGCAGGAAAGGAACTGCGAGTGGCAAAGAGACGGTATTCGGAGCACTTCCGGCAAGTGGCAGTGGAGCGAATGAAAGGCTGCGAAAGCATCGTGGCTCTGACCAAAGAGTTGGGGGTGTCACGGCGGCAGCTGTATCGGTGGCGGGATGAAATGGATCCAGGGGAACCTGAGGTGGGAAAACCACCCGGGCAAAAATCGCGCGTATCCACGCTTCGCAAAGAGGTGAATCATTTAAAGCGAGTTCTGGCGGAGAAAACGCTGGAGGTGGATTTTTTCAAAAGTGCCTTGCAAAAAGTCGAGGCTCGACGCCAGGCGAGCAGCAAGTCTGGCGAGAAGGCATCTACGATCAAATTCGGGAAGTGATGCCGTTGCAAGGTGGCCTGAGCATCGAGCGCATGTGTCAACTGGCGGAGGTGAGCCGGGCAGGCTTGTACCGGTGGTTGCAGGAACCGCAGCCGGAGGAGGAAGAGATGGAAGTGCGATCCGCGATTCAGCAGATCGCGCTGGAACATCGGCGGCGTTATGGTTATCGGCGTATTTCTGCGGAACTGCGACGTCGAGGTATGGTGGTGAATCACAAGCGAGTGGCGCGGATTATGCGGGAGGATAACTGGCTGGGGGTGCAACCGCGACAGTTCGTGGTGACGACGAAGTCAGATCACAAGCTGGAGGTCTATCTGAACCTAGCCCGGCGCCTGAAGTTAACTGGGATCGATCAACTGTGGGTCGCCGACATCACGTACATTCGGCTGAAAACCGAGTTTGTCTACTTAGCGGTGATCCTTGACGGATTTTCTCGCAAGGTGGTGGGTTGGTCGCTGGAGCGCGATCTATCCAGTCGTTTGGCGACGGCGGCATTGGAGCAGGCAATCGCGACACGAACACCAGCGGCCGGGCTAGTTCATCACTCCGATCGTGGCGTGCAATACGCCAGCGCGGAATACGTGGCGGTCCTAGAAAAGCATGGCATGATTCCGAGCATGAGCCGCCCGGCCAATCCCTACGACAATGCAAGCTGCGAAAGCTTTATGAAAACTTTGAAACGGGAGGAGATTTACGCAAACCAGTACAACGACTTAGTACATTTGCGTTCCCACATCGAAGAATTTATCGACCAATACTACAACCGGCAACGATTGCACTCTGCCTTGGGCTACCGTTCTCCAGAAGAATTTGAACAGCAAATCAAGTCTTGCGACACATTGGTACAATCGCTGAGCGCGACCGTTGAATTTTTCTCGGCGGTTAAAACAGCTTCTACAGGGATGCTGGGGAAGGGGACTCAGGAGCCGTCCCCTTCCCCAGACCCTAACCCCGGCTAGATAGTGAACGACCCAAACTTAATCAAACGGCACGTGTGTCATCAAAAACTGTCTCACCTTGTGGGTTCACCCCAGCAGCTCTGGACCGACTGAGTGGGCACAATTTTGGGCACAGTGAAGTGGGGTGAACCCCTCCGTTGAGACAATTTGCGATTGGCACACTCGCCGTTGATTGTCTTTGGTTGTAGCCAGGGATGGGGTCTGGGGAAGGGGACGGCGTGAGTCCCCTTCCCCAGCCAGCCCCGTAGAAGCTTTCCTCATGCTTGAAAAAACCTCATGCTGGCACTTCGGGACTCGGCCACGGAGTTTGCAGGCTCAGCCTTTCGTTCAAATTCTTCCGGAGAGCAGTAGCCCAGAGCCGAGTGCAAGCGCTGCCGATTGTAATACTGCTCGATGAATTCTTCGATGTTCGGACCCAAATGCTTTAAGTCGTCATACTGGTTCGCGTAGATTTCTTCCCGCTTCAAAGTCTTGATGAAGCTTTCGCAACTGGCGTTGTTATAGGGGTTCGCGGGCCGACTCATGCTCGGAATCATTCCGTGCTTCTCGAGGATGGCGGTGTATTCTTCACATGCGTATTGCACTCCTCGATCGGAGTGATGGATCAAGCCTGGTGGTGGCTGTCGTTGGCCGATGGCTTGTTCCAACGCCGTGATCGGCAAGGGCTAGCCAAGGTTCGATCCAACGTCCAGCCCACCACCTTGCGAGAAAAGCCGTCGAGAATCAACGCCAGATAGACGAATTCGACTTTCAGCCGAATATAGGTGACCACAGGTCCAGAATCGACGTTCTGAAATAGCACTGAGCACTTAGGCGGGAACCACCCGCCTTGCTAGACGACAAATTTCTCCTGCCGTGTGATTTCATCCTCTTGCGTGGCCTTCAGCACGTCCCTGATCGCTCGACCGGATTGCGAAGCGGCCAGGTTTGAATCTTCACGTGGGAAGGCATAGCGTGGAACCGAGGGGGTGGCCCATGGTTTACGTGATTGCTGAGCCTTGCATCGGGACCAAGGACACCACCTGCGTCGATGCCTGCCCGGTAGATTGCATTCACCCAAAAAAAAGACCAGCTACAACGACGATCGCCCGGGCTTCGATGAGGTTCCCCAGCTTTACATCGACCCGGTGGAGCGTATCGACTGCAGCGCCTGTGTGCCCGTCTGGTCCAGTGTCCGCCATTTTCACCGTGGACGACCTGCCTGAAAAATGGAAGCACTACACGGAACTCAACGCAAGCTATGTGGAGGGCGGCAAATTCAGGCCGGACGAGTTCGCGAAACACGCCGGCAAATGATCACGCCGCACGCTAGTCTCCGTTGGAACCATGAGCGAGCGCGAAGTAACTGCGGGTCTGTCTGTTTCATGCTCGGGAAGATTCCACGTTCAGGGGCAACAGGCGCTCCATGGGCTTCTCCTCTGGAAATCTTTTGTGAATACGCAAGGCGGCATTGCCGTCAGGGCATCGGACAGGAGGCCGGTCCGCCTGATCTGGTACGACGATTCCAGTCAAGCTCATTGTGCGCGCACTAATGTCCTCCGGCTTCTTCGAGAGGATAAAGTCGACATTCTGTTTGGGCCGTATTCCAGCGGACTGACCATGTCTGTCGCGGAGATTGCGGAAGAATACAGGAAGATCCTCTGGAACTATGGCGGCTCTTCCGATGACATATTCCGGCGTGGTCGGCGGTACTTGGTGGGCATCGCGAGCCCGGCAAGTGACTACCTGAGAGCGTTTCCGCGATGGCTGGC
>Ga0306923_10006392_pt1 | contig 11607 bp, 7 predicted proteins | sample sta12Can44000108_FD_203841 | JGI IMG/M metagenome (GOLD analysis project Ga0306923, IMG submission 203841) | Lab enrichment of tropical soil microbial communities from Luquillo Experimental Forest, Puerto Rico - statanox.12C.anox.44.000.108 (v2)... | ecosystem: Environmental > Terrestrial > Soil...
CTTGCTGCGACCGCCACGCCGACGGCAGCAATCGGCTCGCGCTGATTTACGTCGATGAGGACGGCGAGGCGCAGCGTACCTCCTTCGACGAGATCGCGGAGATGTCGCGCCGTTTCGCCAACGTGCTGAAGGCGGATGGCCTGGCGCGCGGCGACCGCGTCGCGCTGTTCCTGTCGCAATCGCTCGAATTGCCGGTGGCACATCTCGCCGCGTTCCGATCCGGGCTGGTATCGATCCCGCTGTTTGCGCTGTTCGGCGAGGACGCCCTCGCATTTCGTCTTTCCAATTCCGCCGCGAAAGCGATCGTGACCGATGCGGCCGGTTGGGAGAAGCTGAAGAAAATCCGCGATCGCTTATCCGGTCTTCAAAACATCTATCTGATCGGTGATGCTCCCGCCGGCGCCAAATCGTTCTGGTCGGAAATTGCGGCGGCATCGGCAGAATTTGCCACCGTCGACACAGCGGCCGATGACCCCGCGATGATCATTTACACCTCGGGCACCACGGGAAATCCGAAAGGCGCCCTGCATGCCCACCGCGTGTTGCTCGGTCACCTCCCCAATGTCGAGATGGCGCATGATTTCTTCCCCAAACCCGGCGACGTGATGTGGACGCCGGCCGACTGGGCCTGGATCGGCGGCTTGTTCGACGCGCTGTTTCCTGCCTGGTATCACGGCGTGCCGGTGGTCGGGCATCGCGCCAAGAAATTCGAGCCGCACGCCGCCATGCAGCTGATGGCCGATCACGCCGTGCGCAACGTGTTTCTGCCGCCGACCGCGCTGAAACTGATGCGGCAGGCCGGGGTCAAGCATCCGGACGTGAAGCTGCGCAGCATCTTCACCGGCGGAGAGACGCTTGGGGTCGAACTTCTGGACTGGGTGCGCGCGACCTTCGGCATCGAGGCCCATGAGGTATTCGGCCAGACCGAGTGCAACCTCGTGGTCGGCAACAACGCAAATCTGTTTCCGATCCGGCCGGGCTCGATGGGCAGGGCGACGCCGGGATTCGACGTGCGGATCATCGATGAGGAGGGAAACGAATTGCCGAAGGGAGAGCGGGGCATCATCGGCGTGCGCCAGCCCAATCCCGTCACCATGATCGAATACTGGAAAAATCCGGAAGCGACGGCCAAAAAATTTGCCGGCGATTTCCTGCTCACCGGGGATCTCGGCCGCCAGGACGAAGACGGTTATTTCTGGTACGTCAGCCGCGAGGATGACGTGATCACCAGCGCCGGCTATCGCATCGGGCCGTCCGAGATCGAGGACACGTTACTCAAACATCCCGCGGTGGCAATGTCGGCGGTCGTCGGCATTCCCGATCCCGTCCGCACCGAATCGATCAAGGCATGGATCGTGTTGCGCCCGGGCTTTGCGGCAAGCGAGCATCTCGCTCGCGAGATTCAGGATTTTGTGAAAGTGCAACTCGCCGCGCACGAATATCCGCGCTTCGTGCAGTTCACCGACGCTCTGCCGATGACCGCAACTGGCAAGGTGCTGCGGCGCGAGTTGCGGGCGAGGGGGTAGGTGCAGCCACGCGAGAACGCGGTTGCGAATGCGCGCTACTGTGCCGAGGACAGGTGGACGATCTGGCGCCCGCCATTCATCGCCTTGAGATTGTTGACGTAGTTCTCAGGGCGCTGCCAGCGGGGAGGGGTTTTCAAGCCCATGAATTCCGCGATATTGCCGATAAACCCGGTACAATTCGACGTTTCGGCGTTCCAGACCGGTGAGCTCGCCTGCAGCTTCTTGATGTAGGCAAACACCCTCCTGGCGTCCGGCTCATTCAGGTAAACGCGGTAATGGGCGGTCAAGTACTGCGGGTCGAGGTCGCCATAGCTGGCCCCGGTCTCGGACGGCACATAGGTCACATGGCCAAGTATATAGGCCAGGGTATCTCCCGCTGGAGTCAGGCCCGCGACTTCGACCCGTCTCTCGCCGATTTTTCCATACCAGACGAAAGCGTGTCCCCAGCTCGCCGCCGTTCTGGCCCTGAAATCCACGTAGTAAGGCCCTTTTGCCGAACCGCTGCGGGCGTCGATTTCCTGCGCGGAAGCCGGTTCGATTTTGCACGCAAGCAAAAGGGCGAGCGTCAAGCCCGCCAGCAGGCGTGGCGCTAGTGGAGTGGATTTGACATTTGCACCCCACCAGGCCGCGAGTCGGTCAGCGAATGTCAAATCCCTAACTCCACTAGAAACTTATGCTTTCTAGTGGTCCTTTGATTCTAACATTCGCAAAATTGCCTGCTGAGAAGGGATGCGAATGTTAGAATCGGACCACTAGCCTTGTCAGTCCGTTTGCCACGTTCGCCGCCCTTTGACTGCTGGACGATTAAAGGTCGGCTTCAGCAGACCTGGGTTCAGTATTTCGAAATGACCGGTGCCGGAGCCTTGCCAATCGGGCCTTTCCCGATCGGGCCCTTGCCGATGGGCATTTTGCCGATGGGAGCCGGCTGATAAACGGGCTGTGGGCGGGGGAGGTCGGCGGCGCCGGCGACGGTCACCATGGCGAGCGTTGCACCCGCTACAATCAGAAATTTTCTCACGGTACTTCTCCTTCAGAAGAAAAAAGCGACGAGTTGCCAGGCGTTGTCTCCCCAGACAGCGCATGGAGGGTGAACCTTGGAATGAGTCTGGAGTGCGGCAAAAAGGTCGAGCTCGTGGAATGGGTTCGTAGTGCGGTAAATATGGCACACGGAGGAAGGTCGAAACCTGTTGGACTCCTTGCCCATCCATCTCGAAGGCGATGCCAGGCAAGATCGACGACCGGCTTGCGCGAGTCCGCCCGCTCGGGGGCAGACCGGCATCACGATGAAGCCAGGGGACAACCAGCTTGGGCTGCCCTCGCCGCCGAATCGCCCACGGTCCTTGTGATGGCGGATGGAGCAATTGCGGGCCGCACCAAAGCGCGATGGCTTGAGGCTTAATCGTAACGTCGGTGTGCGCGATTCACCTCTCGCAAAAAGAGAGGGAGCTCAGCTCCGCGCCGTTACAGTTCAACCTCGTCCCATCGTGATCCGGGAGAGCCGGATGCGCCGGGCGATCTCTCTCATCAAGCCGCTGCCCGGTTCTTGATCGCTCCGATCAGCGCGGTGAGTATCGCGCCACCGGCGCCGCCCGCAACCACGTGCGAGATGATCCCTGAAGCCGACAGGTCTCCGGACTGCGCGGCTGCAATCACCCCCGGCATCAACAGCGTTACGATCTGGCCCAGAACTCCACCACCCACGAGCCCGCTTACGAGATTTCCAACCGTGCCGAGATCGAAATTCGGGGATGCTTTGCCCGCACCCAAACCGCCCAGTGCACCGGCAACGAGGTTAATCAGAATCTGTTCCATAATTGACCTCCCTGGTGAAATACGTTGATGCGCGGTCGCTCTCAGCGCCGTTTGAGCCTCACTGCCGGCGGCCGCGATTGTTCGAGCAAGCTTTCAAAGACCGCGGCCACCGTTTCCCGCTTCAGGCGCGCTGGCGGCCTGCAAAAAGACCGTAGACGAAGAGCAGGATGACCGCTCCGACGATGGCTCCCATGAAGCCCGCGCTCTCTCCGGCCTTATACCAGCCGACCGCCTGGCCGAGGTAGGTGGCGACGAAAGCTCCGACAATTCCGAGAATGGTCGTGAGAATGAAGCCCGAAGGCTCATTGCTGCCGGGCATTATGAACTTCGCGATCACTCCGACGATGAACCCGATGATGATTGTCCACAGAATGCTCATGCTAACGTTCCTCCGAGGCAAATATTTCAATCGAACGTATCTGCAGGCGTGGATTGGAAACACGACAGCACGGCCCGACTTGGCGAGTCGGACGGTTATCCCTCCAACGCCTGGAAAGTCCGCGGTCAATGTAGAATTGTCCGGCTCGGCAACAGCTTGATCTATGTCAATGATCCGAAAAGCTTGCACTGAAAGCTGTTGGAGCGCGCACGTCTTGATCGTGCCGGCACATCTGCGATGTCGCCCATTGCCACCCAGGCGCATCTACGCGACCGGGCCTGAAATACCGACTTTCGGTCGAACGCTGCCATTTCGCCGTAGCGATTAAGGTGCAATATAGGCACCGAACCGAGCGGCACCGGTTTCCCGGATCGGAGGCGATCATGTTCAATCCCACGCAAATTGTGATCCAGGCGTTCGTCGAGCAGCTTCGAGATATGTACCGCCAGAGCTATGGGGTGCTCGAACCAGCCTATCCGGACATCATCAGCTTCGTCGGGCGCCTGGCGCTCGAGAACATCGCCGACAGCGATGCTGCCTATCACGACATGAACCACACCATCATGGTGACCCTCGTCGGCCAGGAGATTTTGCGCGGGAAACACACGCGCGAGGGCGGCGTCACCCCGCGCGATTGGCTGCACTTCACGATTTCGCTCCTGTGTCACGACATCGGCTATGTGCGCGGCGTATGTCGGGGCGATCGCGACGGGCATTACGTCTGTAACGAAAAAGGCGATGTCGTGTCGATACCGGCAGGAGCTACCGACGCTTCGCTGACCCCCTATCACGTCACGCGATCGAAGCTCTTCGTCCGCGAGCGCTTCGGCAAGACCAGCCTGACCCACATCGATACGCGGGAGATCGAGGCCAACATCGAGCACACGCGCTTTCCGGTGCCAGAGGACGAGCAGCATACCTCGACGGCGGATTATCCGGGCCTGCTTCGCGCTGCGGACCTGATCGGCCAGTTGGCGGACATCGATTATTTGCGCAAGACCTCGGCGTTGTTCGCCGAATTTTCCGAAACCGGCGCCAGCAAGAAGCTCGGCTATCAGTCGCCCGATGATTTGCGCGCGGCGTATCCGGCCTTCTTCTGGAAGGCCGTTCGCCCCTATATCGGCGACGCGCTGCGCTATTTGCGGGTCACGCAGGAAGGCAAGCAGTGGATCGCCAGCCTCTATGCGCACGTGTTCTCGGAAGAGCACCGCGGCGCATTCGGCAAGCACTGAGGCGGCTGGCACGCCTGCAAAGCACCGCCTTTGCTATTTGTCGTTGAGTTGCTGCGGGCGCGTTTGGCGGCTTTGAGGGGTAGGCGGCGTTGGTTCTGACCCGAACGGACTGCCCGGCATAGCAGTAAACTCATGATTTGGCTAAGATCAGGCCTCGTCGTGACCCAGCCGAGGGGTGCGAAATGCAGCGACGTGGTGGAAGCGAGCGACCCGTGAAGGGTCGGCGCGCGATCAAGCCAAAGGCTCGCGCGATTGCGGCACCATCCATCGCCGACCTGCAAAACCAGGTAGGCATTCTCACCCGCGAGCTGCAGGAAGCGCGGGAGCAGCAGAGCGCAACGTCCGACGTGCTGCAGGTCATCAGCCGCTCGGCCTTCGACCTGCGGGCGGTTTTGCAGACACTCGTCGAGTCCGCGGCCAGGCTGTGCGAGGCGGATATGGCGAATATCTGGCGGCCCGACGGCACCGCGTTCCGTCTTGCCGCAAGCTTCGGCATTCCCGGCAAAGCCAAGGAGAAGGTGGAAAATGTAAAATATCTCGAGAGCGTCGAGATCAAGCCGGGCAGGGGATCGATGGTCGGTCGAGTTTTGCTGGAGAAGCGATCGGTCCAAATCCCTGACATTCAAGCCGATCCCGAATACAAGCTGAGCGGAATCATACGCATCGGAAACTATCGGACGGCGCTCGGCGTGCCACTGCTTCGCGAGGGTATTCCGATTGGCGTTATTTTCCTCTCGCGCTGCAGAGTTGAGCCTTTTACCGACAAACATATCGAGTTGATCACTACCTTCGCCGACCAGGCGGTCATCGCGATTGAAAACGGCCGGCTGTTCGACGAGGTGCAGGCGCGCACGCACGAACTGGCAGAATCCCTGCAGCAGCAGACTGCGACCGCCGATGTGCTCAAGGTGATCAGCCGCTCGGCATTTGATCTTAAAACCGTACTCGATGCGTTACTCGCGTCCGCTTGCCGGCTGTGCGAGGCGGACCTTGGAACGATACGGTACCGCGAAGGTAGCGATTATCGGCTTGCTGCGACGTTCGGCTTTGAACCCGAATGGAAGGATCATTTTTCGCGTTACTCCACCAAGCCCGATCGCGGCTCCATTTTTGGGCGAACGATTGTCGACGGCTGCACGGTTCATATTCCCGACGTGCTTGCCGATCCTGACTTCCAGCGTCAGAGCGCGCAAAATCTTCTGGGCTTCAGGGCCGCGCTCGGCGTGCCGCTCGTTCGGGACGGGCAAACCTTCGGCGTCATCAGCCTGCTCCGCTTCGAGGTGGGCTCGTTCAACGAGAAGCAAATCGAGCTCGTCAAGACCTTCGCCGACCAGGCGGTGATTGCTATCGAGAACGTGCGGCTCATCACGGAAACGCGCGAAGCACTCGAGCGGCAGACCGCGACCGCCGAGGTGTTGCAGGTCATCAATTCATCGCCAGGCGACCTCGCACCGGTGTTCGACGCGATCCTGGAGAAGGCGCACAGCCTTTGCGGGGTCAGCCACGGGAGCCTGCAGCTCTATGACGGCGAGAAGTTCCGCGCGGTTGCGGTGCACGGGATATCAGAAGCGTTCGCCAATCGACTGCGTCAGGGCTTCGTCCCGGGTCCGAATCACCCAAGCCAGCCGTTGCTGATAGGTGCGCGCTTCGCCCAGGTCCCCGACTGCGCCGGGGCCGACGATCCGATAGTCCGCGCCGCGTTCGAACTTGGCGGTATCCGCACCGTGCTGTTCATTCCGTTGCGCAAGGACGGCAGCCTGCTCGGCCAGATCGCCGCAGCCCGACGGGACATTAGTCCCTTTACCGAGAAAGAGATTGCGCTACTGGAGAATTTCGCCGCTCAGGCGGTGATCGCGATGGAGAATGCACGGCTCCTGACCGAGCAGCGCGAAGCGCTGGAGCGACAAACCGCGACCGCGGAAGTGCTGCAGGCCATCAATTCATCGCCAGGCGACCTCGCGCCAGTATTCGAGATGATTCTCGAAAAAGCGCACAGCCTTTGCGCGGTCGCGCTCGGCACCTTGCTGCTTTATGACGGCGGGAAGTTCCGTGCGGTTGCGGTGCGCGGATTTCCGGAGACGTTTGCAGCTCACCTGCGCCAGGGCTTTGTCCCGGGTCCGAACCTGCCGCACAGTCGCCTGCTGGAGGGCGCGCGTTTTGCCCAAGTCATGGATTGGGCCGAAATCGACGATCCGCTGGCCCGTGCCTCGCTCGAGGCTGGTGTCCGGACCAGTTTGTTCATCCCTTTGCGCAGGGAGGGTGCGCTGCTCGGCTACATCGCTGCTTCCCGAGCGGAGGTGAGGCCCTTCACCGAGAAAGAGGTCGCGCTTCTGGAAAGCTTCGCTGCCCAGGCAGTCATTGCGATGGAGAACGCCCGGCTCCTGGGTGAGTTGCACGAGCGCACGGCCGACCTTGCACGCTCGGTGGATGAGCTCACCGCGACCAGCGACGTGCTCAAGATCATCAGCCGTTCCACTGTCGATCTGGAGACGGTGCTGGACACACTGGTCGAAACCGCCGCGCGGCTCTGCCGTGCCGACCAGGCACGAATGTACCGACGTCAGGGTGACCACTATCACTCGGTTGCCTCGCATGGTTTCTTGCCCGAAAGCGAGGAATGGATTTCGCGCAATCCGTTGCCCAACGCCGGCCGCGGCACCGCGATCGCTCGGGCAGCGGCCGGGCGATGCACTGTTCACATCGCCGACGTGCTGGCGGATCCCGAATACACCTGGCAAGAGGGGCAGCGTGTCGCCGGGTTCCGCACCGTATTGGCAGTGCCCTTGCTTCGGGGAGAGACGCTGACCGGTTTGTTCAGCCTTCTCCGCACACGTGTCGCCCCGTTCACGGAGAAGGAGATCGAACTGATTTCGACGTTCGCGGATCAGGCGGCAATCGCGATCGAGAATGCCAGGCTGTTCGAGGAATTGCGCGACCGCCAGGCCGAACTCGCGCGCTCGGTGGATGAACTCACCGCGACCGGCGACGTGCTCAAGATTATCAGCCGCTCCACCGTCGATCTCACGACCGTGCTAGATACGCTGGTGGAGACTGTGGCGCGCCTCTGCCGCGCCGACCAAGCGGTCATGTTTCGCCTGCGAGACGACATATATGAGCCGGTCGCGACTCGTGGGCTTTCAGAGCAGGCTAAGGCATACTTCACCAGTCATCCGCCCACACCAGGTCGCGGAACGACAGCCGGCCGGGTGGAGCTGGAGCTTCGCCCCGTCCATATTCCCGATGTATTGCAGGACGCTGAATACACCTACACGGAAGTCCAGAAGGTCGCCGGTTTCAGGACCGTGCTGGGCGTACCGCTTCTGCGCAAGAAGACTCTGGTTGGCATTTTCAGTCTTAACCGCATCCGAGTCGATCCGTTCACGGACAAGGAGATCGAACTGGTTTCGACGTTCGCGGACCAAGCGGCAATCGCGATCGAGAATGCACGGCTGTTCGAGGAGTTGCGTGACCGCCAGGCCGAGCTTCGCGTTACCTTCGACAACATGGGCGATGGTGTCGTGATGTTCGACAGCGGGCTGCGGCTCACCGCGTGGAACCGCAATTTCCAGGAGATACTCGATCTGCCAGAGAGCTTCCTCGCCCAGCGGCCGAGCTATATCGAGTATTTCCACTATCTTGCCGAGCGCGGCGAGTACTCGGCCGACCTCGAAGCCGAATTGGGCCGGCGCCTCCATGAAACCGATCGAGAGCAGCGGATCGAGCGCACGCGACCCGATGGCCGCGTCATCGAAGTGCGCCGCAATCCGGTGCCGGGCGGTGGCTTCGTGCTGATCTTTGCCGACGTCACGGAGCGCAAGCGGGCCGAGGAGGCAATCAGTGCGGCGCGCGATGCGGCCGAAAAGGCGTTGCGCGAGTTGCAGACGGCGCAGGCAAGCCTGGTTCATGCGCAGAAGATGGCAGCGCTCGGGCAGGTGACGGCCGGGATCGCGCACGAGATCAAGAATCCGCTCAATTTCGTCAACAACTTCGCCGGCCTATCGGTCGAGCTGCTGGACGAACTGAAGCAGGCATCTGCGCAGGCGGTTGGCGAGCTGGACGGCGGGAAGCGTGCCGAGATTCTCGACATAATCAGGATGCTTACCGGCAACCTTCAAAAGATCGCCGAACATGGTCGTCGCGCCGACGGTATCGTCCGGGCAATGCTTCAGCATTCGCGCGGCAGCAGCGGCGACTGGCAAGTCACCGATTTGAACGCGCTCGTCGAGGAGAGTTTGAGTCTCGCCTATCACGGCGCCCGGGCGCAGGACCAGAACTTCGATGTCGCTTTGGAGCGCGACTTCGACAGCGATCTCGCGCCGCTTGACGTCGTGCCGCAGGAGATTACTCGCGTGCTCCTCAACCTCATAGGCAATGGCTTCTATGCAGCCAACCAACGCAGCCGCGAGGGCAACGGCGCATTCCGCCCTGCGCTGACGGTCACGACCCGCGACTTCGGCGAAGGCGTCGAGCTCCGGGTGCGTGACAACGGCATCGGCATTCCGCCGGAGGATTACGAGAAACTGTTCCAGCCATTCTTCACGACCAAGCCGACCGGCGAGGGTACGGGGCTTGGGCTATCGATAAGCTACGAGATCATAACCCAACAGCACGGCGGTACTATTGCAGTCGACAGCAGGGTCGGTGACTTCACCGAGTTCACGGTGCGACTGCCGCGACGCCGTGTCCGAAGCTGAAGCAAGGACCAGACCTGAACCGACGCATTGCTGTAAAAAAATTACTCGATTACCTCGTCGGCGCGGGAAATCACCGTCGTCGACAGTTCGAGCCCGAGCTCCTTCGCGGTCTTCAGGTTGAGGATGACTTCGTATTTATTAGGTGCCTGAACCGGCAGATCGGCGGGTTTCTCACCCTTCAGGATACGATCGACGTAGCCGGCGGCGCGTCGAGTGGATGCGATCGTGTCGGAGCCGTAAGAGATAAGGCCGCCATGATAGACAAATGAACGGTTGGCATAGACCGCGGGTAGCCGATGCCTGGCTGCCAATCCGAGAATGAGTTCGCGATGCCCGTTCACCGTCGCGCCAAACGTTGCGATCAGGCCTCCATTTGTTGAGCGCGCCAGTTTCTCTATTCCGTTCTCGATCTCGCCGGCGTTGCGAGTGCCGATCGGAATGACATCAGCACCCAGAGAAGTGGCCACCGACTCAATCACCGCAAACTGCCCGATTCCCGAGGGAACGGTTGCGTCCCGAATGACACCGACGCGGACGATCGCCGGGGAAACCTGCTTGAGCAGTTCAAGCCACTTGCCGGCCGTGCTGTAATCGAATTGCATGAAACCGGTGACGTTGCCGCCGGGATGGGAGAGGCTCTCGACGAAGCCGCTGCCCACGGGATCGACGGCCGTCGTGAACACGACAGGTATTTTGCTGGTGGCCTGGAGCACGGGCGGGGTGGTCGTGCCTCCGCCCGAAACAATAACGTCGGGATTTTCCGCAAGTATCTCAGCAACGCCCTTGCGGAGATCGGCGGCGTTGGGCTTGACGCGATGAACCGAGAGTCTCAGGTTTTGACCGTCGGTCCAGCCGAGCACGCGTAAGGCTTCCGTCAACGCTGAAGCACGTTTCTCATACTCCGGATCGTCTTCGGTAGCCTCGCCAATAAGCAGCGCGACACGGCGCAATTGGCCCGGCTGTTGAGCGTGCACGGCCCATGGCATGACCGCCGCCGCACCGAGCGCTGCAATGAGTTCTCGCCGTCTCATGGTTGCCCCCTGCTCGGCACCATCTTAAACGCGCCAACTTTGCAGCGGTAGAGCGAAAGGTCGCACCAGGGGGCCTTGGCTGCGGGCTGATCGCTCTCGCGAGGCGATAATTTTTCCAATATACAGTCTCCGGAAGGGTAGTATCCTTGCAAGTCGCCACCGTGATGCGGACGCGTGAACCAACAACATAGCCGAAAGAATGGCGGGAGCGTCAACCGGCGTCGGCTTCGGTGAGCCAGATCAAATGCGGAGGGCGCCATGAAACGTTCGTGGCTCGTTATGCTCGCTGCGATCTCTTGCGCGACGGTCTCGATGGCCGGCTTGAGCAACTCCGTCGCGGGCGGCGGTGATGTCGACCTCACCCATTGGTCACCTCCCGATATTGCCACGGTCGCGGACGATCCGTTCGGTGCGCTTGTGAAATACGGGTTCGCGCTTTTCACGGATACGGCCAATGAGATCGGGCCAACCGTGTCAGATCCGGCGAGACGCCTCGCAGGCAATAATCTTGCATGTCAAAACTGCCATCTGCGCGGCGGGACTCAAGCTTATGCCATGCCGCTGATCGGCGTTTGGGGGCAGTTTCCGCAGTACCGCGCGCGGGAAGGTGCGGTCGACACACTCGAGGATCGCATCAACGGTTGCATGGAGCGCAGCATGAACGGCCGGGCGCTGGCACTCGACAGCCGCGAGATGAGAGCGTTTTCCTCTTATATGCGCTGGCTGTCGACCGGAGTGCCGGACGGTGCGAAGCTCATCGGCGCCGGCACGTTGAGGATCAAGGAGCCGGCGCGCGCCGCCGATCTCGGTCACGGTGCCGAGATTTTTTCAAACGTATGCGCGGGATGCCATGGCCCGGATGGACTGGGGCAACACGCCCCGGCCGGCGCGGGATATCAGTTTCCGCCGCTCTGGGGTGCCGACAGCTACAAT
>Ga0306923_10006394_pt1 | contig 11606 bp, 8 predicted proteins | sample sta12Can44000108_FD_203841 | JGI IMG/M metagenome (GOLD analysis project Ga0306923, IMG submission 203841) | Lab enrichment of tropical soil microbial communities from Luquillo Experimental Forest, Puerto Rico - statanox.12C.anox.44.000.108 (v2)... | ecosystem: Environmental > Terrestrial > Soil...
AGGGCCGGCGACATGAGAAGCACATACCCCAGGCACATCATCGAGCCCCCGACGATCAGGGCGCGACGATGACCGAGCAGCCGATCCGCCACCCATCCGCCGACGACCGGCAATGCGTACATGAGTCCGCTGTAGACGCCCAGCAGCGTCAGTGCCGGAGTGCGCTCCCAGCCAAATCCCCCGGCGCTGCGGTCGGCCGAGAGAAACAGCGCGAGCAGTGACAGCAGCGAATAGAAGCCGAAGCGCTCGCATAACTCCAGCGCGATGGCAAGCTGTGCGCCGAGTGGCAACTCCCAGGGGAGAGCGCTCACCTCGCGGCGGCGGGGAACGGTGTCGGTAGACATAGTGGCTGCGCGCCCACGAACACAGCCCATCATAGAGAGTCCGCCGGCATTGCACAGCATGCCACTCGACGCCAAACCCATGATGGCGGACCACGCCCGTACGCACACGGCCCCTGGCTCGGATCGTGCCTCGATCTTCGCGCCGGGCGGCAGCCGCCTGATGCGCCAGGGTGCGGAAGTTGCAAAAACCAGCGTTGCGGGAGAGATTTGGCCGACCGTTCGCGTGCGCTCATGATGGCACCGTGCGTCGCCGACGCACGACCGGAACAAACATGCAAACGAGAGGAGACCGGAGTGGCATTCGATGATCCCCTTTCCCGCCGGCGCTTCCTTGGCGGTGTAGCAGCGTCTGCGGCCTCCGGGTGGGTGCGCGCCGGAGGCGGAGCTGCCGCGTCGGCCCCCGGGCCAAAAGCAACCGATGAGCTGACCCGCCTGAGTGCCGTCGAAGCGGTCGCACTGATCAGCCGGGGCGAGATCTCCGCGGTCGAGTATGCGCGCGCACTGCTGGAGCAGTGTGAGGCAGGCGCGAGCCTCAACGCCTTCATTACGCTGCGCCCCGAGCAGGTGCTCGCGGCCGCGAGCGAATGTGACCGCAGGCGTCAGGCCGGTGAGCGGCTCGGACCGCTGCATGGCCTCCCCATCCCGGTAAAAGACAGCGTGAACACGCGCGATCTGCCGACGACCGCCGGCACCCCGGCGCTGCGACACTTTCAGCCCCGCGAGGATGCGCCGCTCGTGGGCGCGCTACGCAAGGCGGGGGCGATCGTGCTCGGCAAGACGAATCTGCACGAGCTGTCGTACGGATACACCAGCAACAATCACGCCTATGGCGCGATACACAATCCCTACGATCCGAGCCGCGTCCCGGGCGGCAGTTCCGGCGGCACCGGCGCCGCCATCGCAGCGCGCATGGCGCCGCTCGGCGTCGCCGAGGACACGGAAGGTTCCATCCGCGTGCCTGCGGCGCTGTGTGGCATCGCGGGCTTCCGCCCGACCACCGGCCGCTACCCGACCCATGGCTGCGTGCCGATCTCTCCGCTCTTCGATCAGGTGGGTCCGCACGCGCGCTCAGTCGCCGACCTGCTGCTGTTCGATGGCGCCGTGACGGGCAGCCCCACATCGGCGCCTGCGCCGGTGTCCTTGAGCAAGGTGCGCCTCGGCGTCATCCGCCCGTTCTGGTTCTCCGGTCTCGACAGTGAGGTCGAGGAGGTCACGACGGCAGCGCTCGATAAGCTCCGCCGCGCGGGAGCGGAGCTCGTCGAAGGCGATCTCCCGCAGCTGCCGCACTTCATCGAGCTGATCACCGATCCGGTGCAGAACCACGACGTCATGCCCTCTCTCACGCGGTATCTCGCCGAGTATCACACCGGGATCAGCTTCGAGGAGCTGCTGGCGCAAGCGAGTCCCGACGTGCAGCGAATGATCAGGCCCGCCATCACGCCGGGGACCCATGACTTCGTGCCCGACGCGCAGTACGAGGAGATCGTGAGAGTGCACCTGCCGGGGTTGCGGACGATGTACCAGGAGTACTTCGCACGCAGTGGTGTCGCCGCGATCGTCTTTCCCGCCACCATCCTGCCGGCGCCCAGGATCGGCGAAGAGGACATGGAGGTCGAGGTGCGGGGTCGCCGGATGCCGCTCGATGAGGCGATGGCTCGCAACATCGCGCCGGGAAGCACCGCGGGGCTTCCTGGCCTGGTGCTCCCGGCAGGCCTTACTCCATCGGGGCTTCCGGTCGCACTGGAGTTCGATGGGCCCGCGGGCTCCGACCGCTCAGTGCTCGCGCTCGGGCTGGCAGTCGAGGCGGTCCTCGGCAAACTGCCGCCGCCACGCGCACTCTCTCGCGTCAGTCTTCAGCCGAAGGCTGCACGAACTGAGGCGGAGCGCCCCTGAACGCATGCGCCGCTTGATGCAAGGCGGCAGCGCTCGCCGCTCATCAGGCCATGCGAGACAGATTGGGAATGCCCCAGCGCGGTGATCGAGGCGTTTGACCGTGCTGACAGCTGTCGATCGCGCAGTCGCCGGCGCAAAATGAAGCGCCGAAGTTTTCCCGACGGCGTCTTCGGCAGACGGTCGAGGTAGTGGATGCGCCGCGGATAGGCCGCGCGGCAAAGCGAACCTTCATGATGCAGCGCACAAAGCCCGGGGGTTGCGTGGCTCCTTGCGTGCTCACTCTGAGACGAGCTCTCCCGGTGCGAGCCTCGAATTCAGCAAGCGTCCAGCGGCCGCTTTTCCGCCATAGTTGCGGGATTCGTCCGTCGACGGCTCCTCTACTCAGCCAGACCTCCGGTGTCTCGCCCCGATGAGGCAGCAATGGCCGGAAAAATCGATAAGATCATTCTCACCAACACCGCGGCCCTGAAGGCCAAGTACGGGAAATCCGGCGCTCACTCCATTTCCGTCGAGATTGAAAGATTAATCTCCTCGGACCGTGCCCGCGGTTTAACCACGCGTCTGGTTGCGATCGACGACGTCCGTTCAATGCGGGAGTTTTCCGCACATCCTGTAACCCAGGCCACCGATGCGCGGCAGAACAAGCAAGCCGTCGACGATCTGTATGCAGCCCTCGCTCCGGACTACATCCTATTGCTCGGCTCCATAGATGTTATTCCGAGTCAACGCCTGCACAATCCGGTCTACACGTCGCCGACCGGAGAGGATACCGATCGCAACGCCGCAGGCGATCTCCCTTATGCCTGTGAGGCAGCATACAGTCCCGAGGTGACGGATTTCGTAGGAGCCACGCGAGTAGTCGGCCGCCTCCCCGACATTGCGGGCGCGGGCGAGCCGTCCTACCTGCTACGGCTACTCAAGACGGCGGCCGACGCTCGCGCGATGAGTATCGACGCTTACAGGCGTCGTTTCGCTGTTACGGCGCAAATATGGGAGGCCTCAACCAGACTGTCGATGCGGAAGATTTTTGGCGACTCGACCGGTGTATTACAGGTTCCTCCGCGTTCGTCAAATTGGCCGCGCAAGCTCGTCAGTGCGCGTGTCCACTTCATCAATTGCCACGGTGCCAGTCTGGCCTCTGAGTTCTTTGGACAGCCTGCCAATGACAAACCACTGTATCCCGTGGCACTCAAAGCATCCCAGATGGACGGGAAAATCGCGCGCGGCACCATCGCGTCGGTTGAGTGTTGTTACGGCGCGCAATTGGACCGCATCTCGCCGTCGCATGCGCGCCTCGGGATCTGTGAGACTTATTTGACAAACAGCGCTTGGGGGTTCGTTGGCAGTACCACTATTGCCTATGGCGATTCCGCGGGAAATGGTCAGGCCGATCTCGTATGCCAGTACTTCATGGAGAATGTTCTGGCTGGTGCATCGCTGGGACGGGCATTCCTTGAGGCACGACAGAAGTTCGTCAGTACTGCATCGCCGCTTCATCCACTGGATCTGAAAACTCTCGCGCAATTCAATCTGTACGGGGACCCGTCCATTGTCGCGGTCAGACCCCGTGTACCCAAAGGCACACTGAGTCGCACGCCGGACGTGAAGTCGGTACAGTCAGAGCGCAGCGCGCGTCACGACCGCAGACGCACATTGTTCAGGACCGGTTTTGCGCTCTCGGAACGCGAACCGATAACGCGCAGAATCGCGACGACAGAAGCAGCTTCCATCAGGCGAGCACTGCATGCGAGGGCACGCTCCTTCAATCTCAGGCCGAGGAAGATGCTTTCTTTCGCTATTCGCTATCGCAGCACGTCGAGGGCTACGCCACAAGGACTTGTCTCAAAATCCCTTCGGAAGGCCTATCACATTCTTTTCTGCAGGTCTCGTACTGCCACGGGTCGCGAAGGGTCGCGTCGTCGGTTGGGCATTCCAAACATCGTGGTGTTGATCGGCAAGGAGGTGAATGGAGCGCTCGTGTCTTTTGCAAAAATTGACAGCCGTTAGCCTGTGCATAAAGGAACAAGCCAATGCGCGCAAACTTCGATCCCGGCTATATCCGTGACCCCTTTCTGACGTTGTGTGATCAGGCTCCGGATGCAGTAACGTACCCGTACACTGCCTTCCGAACCGAGTGGGGCCCGGTCTTTCATCGCGGCCGGCTTGACGGTTCGGCACGAGTCCTGGGTATCGGGCAAGACCCGGCCGAGCACGAAACCATAACCCGTCGCATTCTGGTGGGTACTGCGGGCCATCGCGCCCAGGGATTTCTCGCAAAGCTCGGCGTCAACCGCAGCTACGTGTTGGTGAATGCGTTTCTGTTCAGCGTCTACGGTCAGAGCGGCGGCAACCAACACATCAAAGATCCGAAAATCACGCAATACCGCAATCAATGGATTGAGGCGCTAATTTCGACGGCGAACATCGAGGCGGTAGTGGCGTTCGGCGGACTGGCAGATCAAGCATGGCAGGCGTTTGTGGCCATCCCAGCTAACGCGGCCTCCAAGAAGCTGCCCTATCAACATGTCCCGCATCCAACCTCTCCGGAAGGCGCGGGTGGAACGCCCGCACAGATCAAAGCAGCGACCCAAACGATGCTAGCGAATTGGAATCAGGCGATCCAGGCTTTGCGGCAGGCAATCAAGCACCCAGATGTCACGGGAGCATTTGTGCCGTACGGAGTAGACTTTCTTCCCCAGGAACTGCCGTCGATTCCAGCCTTCGACTTACCCGCGGGCACCCCAACATGGATGCAAGGCACCAGCGGTTGGGCAACGCGAGCAGGCACAACCGCAGCTCTGAAGCGGCGCACAATCACGGTCGAGGTGCCGGCCGGGGTAATTTCATGAAGTTTAGTTTATTGGGTCGCGTCGTAACGATGGACGACAAGTTCACGGTCTTCCCGAATGGCGCCATCTATGTCGATGGCAATACCATCGTGGCCGTTGGCGCTCAAAGCACTTCACCCCCGCCCGGCTTCACCGCCGCGAAGTCGGTCAATACCGGCGGCACGATCTTTCCCGGACTCATCGAACTGCATAACCATCTCAGCTACGATTCACTACGGATGTGGGCCGTCCCGCAAAAGTTCACCAATCGCGGCCAGTGGCAAAACAATTCCGACTACGCGATGAATGTGTCTCGTCCGATGGGCGAGATTGCCCAATCCAGTGATCCGCGCCTCCTGGCAGCCGTCGCGCGATATGCGGAAACGAAGTGCCTGCTGGGTGGTGTCACGGCGAGCCAGGGCATTTCGCTCAAGGGCAACAATGTCAACACTTATTACCGCTCTGCAATGCGAGTGGTTGATGATCCGGGCGATGCGCAATTTCCGCGGGCCGCTACCCACATACCGGATGTCGACGCTTCGGGGTGGGCACAATTCAATGCAGAACTCCTGAGGCTCAAGAACTCCTCGCTTCTTCTGCATTTGAGTGAGGGCCTTGACCAGGAGGCCCGCGCTGCTTTCCTCGCCCTAAAACACGGCAATCAATGGGCGATCAGCCCAGCGTTAGCGGGCATCCATTGCGCAGCGCTCGAGCCCAAAGACTTCGCCATCATGAAGTCCAAGGGGGCTTCGGTCGTCTGGTCGCCCTTGAGTAATCTTTTGCTTTACGGAGGCACGACGGATATCAAGGCCGCGCGGTCGGCGGGCCTCGATATCGCACTTGGATCAGACTGGTCCCCTTCCGGTAGCAAGAATCTGCTTAACGAGCTCAAGGTTGCCAAGATCGCGAACAGCGTTTTCGCGCTCGGTCTCGCCGAGAAAGACATCATTGCGATGGTGACGAGCACGGCCGCCCGCATCATCAAATGGAACGCGCTCGTCGGGTCGATCGCCGCGAGCAAGCGCGCGGATTTCACCGTGATCGGACCACAGTCTGCCGCCGACCCCTACTCGGGCCTCATCGAGTCTCGCGAGACTGATCTGCTCTTGTTGATGGTGGACGGGCGGGCCGTGCTTGGAACGCCTGACCTCATGTCCTCACTGGGTCAACGTGGCGAGTCCATCAAGGTCGGCACCTCAACACGCATCATCAACTATGGAACCGGTGACCCGCGTGTACCAACGCTGACGTTTGCCGAGGCGGAGGCAGCCATGAAGGATGCGCTGTCGCGCTTGCCGACGTTGCTGAAGGACGAAAAGGCCGGGATGGGTGTTTCCCAGCTGAAGCTTGCTGCCGGGCCCAAACCGGAATTAAGTCTGGCTTTAGATGAGGAGCATCTGACGGGATACGTGCAGCGTGTGAGGCTCCCGTACCATGGCCAGGCTACCGGGCCAGACGCCGTTTTCAATCCAGCTGCGCTGGCTGCGGCTCCTCTCAAACCCTTGTCAATTGATCCGCCGTCGGTCGCCAACGATCCCGGCTACGGCGCAAGGCTGCAAGCTCAAGTGAATATTCCCGCCGCCGTCAAGCGGCACCTCAAGGTTTACTACCCCTGATACTGCTGTATCGGGCAAATTTGCATCGGATTGCAATTCTCAGTGTCCGTGCGGTGCGCACCGGATCGGCGCTTGCACGCCATCTGCGGGCCGAGCGCGACGCTCGAGGCTGTGGAGAAGCGCATGCAGCGCTCGAGGTGCGGAAAGAAGGCTGCCAAGGCGCTGGCGGCTGCCAAGCCCAAGGGTTACAGCACGTGACACCGGGAACGACTTCGCCCCAAGGTTGGCAGAAACTGTGGGTTCTCTGTCTTTTCTGCAATGAGCGGCGGGACTAGCCTCATCCTGAAACCGCCAGGTCTTTCAGGAGATCCCGCCATGATCCGCTCGATGTTCGCCGTGCTCGCGCTCGCCTCGGCAGTCGTGGCTCACGCTGACCGCCTGCAGCCACCCGAGGGCCGCAAGATCCGCGTCGCCGTCGTTCTCACCGAGGGGGCCGTCGTGATCGATTACGCCGGCCCTTGGGAAGTCTTCGAGAACGTCCACGCCGGCGGCGGCGATATGGACCAGCAAATGCCGTTTGAGCTCTACACGGTGGGTAAGGACCGCAAGCCGATCCACACCAGCGGCGGCCTGAAGCCGGGCATGACCATCGTCCCGGACTATGGCTTTGCCGACGCGCCGGCGCCCGACATCGTGGTCGTCGGTGCGCAGTCGGGCGATGCGCAGCTCGGCCCCTGGTTGCGCAAGGCGCATTCGCAGCACGCGCTCATCATGTCTGTGTGTACCGGCGCTTTCCGCGTGGCGCAGGCGGGACTCCTCGACGGCAAGCCCGCGACGACTCATCACGCGTCGCTCGAGCGCCTGGCCAACCAGTATCCGCGCATCTCTGTGCGAAGCTCCGTGCGCTACGTCGAGTCCGACCCGCTCATCCTGACCGCCGGCGGGTTGAGCTCCGGCATCGACTCGGCGCTGCACGTTGTGGAGCTCTACTACGGAGCAGAGGTCGCGCAGGCCACGGCGGATTACATGGAGTACCAGGGGCAGGGCTGGAAGACGAACCGGGGAGCCGGCGAGTCTGTCGTGGTGCCGCCGACCATCCCGCTCGCCGACCGCGCTCATGAGACGTTCTGGCGAGGCACGTTCCTCCCGGAGTATCCGAAACCTGAGCCGCGGATGCCGGTGGTGCTGCATCTCGCGCGGGTCGGGGCGCAATACCGGGCGACGATCGACGCGCCGGGGGAAGGGATGGTCGGCGAGCCGCTCCATGCCGTGCGCCTCGATCACGGGAGCCTCCACTTCATCATCCCCATGGACGGCCGTCCGGTCGAATTCACCGGCACCCTGAGCGCCGATAAAATCTCAGGCAATCTGACCACCCATGAGGGCTCGACTAGTCCCTTGACGTTAGATAAAACCACACCACCGCCGCAAAGCGAGTTCGTGACCCGATGACTGCCGGCACTCCGCCGCTCAGGCGACGTCCCCATCACGTGGTGATGGTGGCTTATCCCGACGTGCAGATCCTCGATGTCACGGGACCGCTCGAGGTATTCAGCCGTGCCTCCCGCTGGATGCAGGACCAGGGGATCCGCCGCGATCTCGCTTACCGCGTCGAGGTCGTGGCACCGCGCGCCGGTGCTTTCCCGACTTCCTCGGGTGTGCGGCTCGTGGCCGAGCGCTCCTATCGCGAGGTCACACGTGCGGACACCCTGCTGGTCGCCGGCGGCCGCGGGCACATCGCCGCCCGCCAACACGCAGAATTCCTCGCGTGGCTGACCCGCATGGCCGCTCGCGTCCCGCGATTCGGCTCGGTGTGCACCGGAGCGCTGATACTCGCCGCCTGCGGGCTCCTCGAGGGGCGCCGGGCGACCACGCATTGGGCGTATCTGGAAGAGCTGCACCAATTGATCGGCAACGGTGTCTGCCACGACGCCATCTACACCCGTGACGGCAACCTTTACACCTCCGCCGGCGTCACCGCCGGCATCGACATGGCACTCGCCATGATCGAGGCAGATCACGGGAACGCCGTGGCGCTTGCGGTCGCCCGCGAGCTCGTGATGTTTCTCAAGCGTCCCGGAGGCCAGTCGCAGTTCAGTGACCATCTCGCGGCGCAATTCAGCGAGGACGCGGGGCTGCGCGAGTTGCAGCTGTGGATGCTCGAGCACCTGGATCAGGATCTCTCGGTGCCGCGCCTTGCGGCAAGGCTCGCGCAGAGCGAGCGCAGCTTCGCCCGGCACTTTGCCGACGGAGTCGGAATGGCACCCGGTCACTACGTACGGCATCTGCGCTTGAATGCCGCGCGGCGCCAACTCGAGCAGACGAATCTCCCCCTCGCGCAGATCGCCCGGCGCTGCGGACTCGGCACGCCCGAGACGCTCCGCCGCAGCTTCATCGCCGCGTTGGGAGTGGCCCCCGGCGCCTATCGCGAGCGCTTTCGCGGCGCCTCTGCGTCCGAAACGACAGCGAACTCTCGTGCACGCTCACCGTCGCGTTCTGCCCTCGGCTTGCGGGGCAGATTCGGCCGCGCTCGCCTGGCGGAGGCCAACCTGCGCAGATGATGCCGGGCGGCGCCGCGCCCACATTATCCTCAGCCACCGATCGGTGAAGGCCGCGGCTGAGCCCTGTCTGCGCAAGCGCGAATGTCCTCGCACCCGCCAGCGGCCATGGACCGGCTCGATCATGCGGCGGCTGCAAACTCGCTGCGGGAGCTCTTGGGGCCTGCATCAGGCTTGCACAAAGAAGCGGGTGCGCAGGAGAGCCGCGGCATCGCGCGCGTCAACGGATTGAAATGGTTGTGCGGCCGAGAACTCGTACGACCGGCCGGTCATCGAACCCTGCACCAGGATGCGCGATCGTTCGAGATACCGAAGTTGAACCGAAGTGCCCGAGGCACGTGACGTCGGCGGTTGACGAAGAGTAGCCGACGGCGGTTGGGGCGAAGAGGCACGCGCAGGCCGGGTCGCTGGCACCGACGTGGCCGCCGGCGGCGACGCCACCGAATACATCGGCGTGGTGTGCGAAGGCCTGCTAGTTGCGGATGGTGGTGAGCTGTATCCGGTCCTCACGGTCCTCGGTTCGCTCGACACCTGTTCGCGTCTCTGTCCGCAGCATCCCATCGTCAAATCCTCCTTGCGAGTTCTCTGGCAGGCGTTCGATCATTACCGGCTCCGGAGTCAGGCGCTCGAGCAGACACGCGCCGCCCGACGCTGCCAGCCACGATATGAACCACTCGACCGGCCTGTCGCTCACGAACAGCGCGAACGATGCTGCCACCCAAAGGCTCGCGCATTGGAAGCAGTCCATGGCGCGGCCAATTACGCTGCCACCGAGACGGCGTCGGATGCGCACGATGATGTCAGCTGGACCGTCCTCGCGTGAAAGCAAGTGGGTGACTCGCCAGGTCGCGAGGACGGCCAACACCAGTCGGATCCAGACTCCGCATTCGTTCAATTGCACTACACGATGTCGTTGATGATATTCAGCGCATAGAGGATCGGGCCAGTCGTGTGATTCGATCCGCTGTCGCCGACGTGGGTTGTATCCGAGACGTACATGACCACGACGTAGGCACAGCGGTCGCCGCGAGCCAGCTTGGGCGAATGCGGAGGCAGCGGTCCGGGTCCGCCGTCGAGCGCGGCCACGATGTCCCAGTCTGCCAGGGTGCCGACGGCGCCGAGCAACGGTCCAGGCCAGATGTTCGGCACGCGCGTCGTCGATCCGGCGACGATGGTTCCGGTCGCCAGGGGGTCGCCGTTCTTCTCGAACGAGATGCTGTAGCTGCCAAAGTTGTCGTTGGGCCGCTGCTGCGCCACGGTGACGTCGATGGGCGGGTCCCATGCCTGACCGAGGATCTCGGCAGTGGTTCCGACGAAGTCCTTCAGGTGCAGATCGCCGCAACCGCTGATGCCACCGATCGACTTGATCAGGCCGATCGGGACCTGGTTGTCGATCCAGACCGTCACCTGATCGACGGCGGCCACAGTGCCCGGGAACGTCCGCGGCGTCACGAGCGAGTCGCGCACCTCGAGGTGGAGGACAAAGCGGCCGTTCAGTGGGGCACTGTTCCAGAACGGCGAGGCCAGTACCTTGGGTTCGGTGTAGTTGAATCCCATGAACGAACAGCTCAGCGCGCCCCAGGCCGCGACCAGATCGCCGTTGAGAATGATGTTCGGCGTCATCACCGGAAAGCACCCCGACTGCCAGGGGTGACCCGGAATGTCGTCGTACACGACTGCGCCGGTCGGCAGAAGCTGGGTACCGCCCGCGGCGCTCGGAAAAGTCGGCACCGGCACGAGCGGATTCAGCGTGAATGAACTCATGAGGAACTGCGTCATGATTCGGTCGCAGCCGATGGTGTATGCACTGCCGTCGGCACTGAACGCCCCGCCGATGGACACCTCCGGCACGGCCGGGTTCGGATCGCTGACGGACTTGATCAGCTTGATGAAGCTGCCCGGATTGAAGGGATCCTCGGCCACCAGATCCGTCACCTTGGCCACCGCCGAGATCTCGACCGCCGTCGTCTTTACCTTGAAGGTCTCGCTGCACGACACTTTGCCGCCGCCGGCATCGAACACTTCGAGATAGACGGTGAACTCGGTTTCGCCCGGCGGGAGCAGCGTCGCATCGAGATAGCCGAGCGTGCCGCTTCCGACCTGCACGTTGGAGCTCGTTTGACCGGGCGGCCTCTGGCAATCGGGATACACGACGGCGTCGTTGACGGGCGCGCCGCCGCCCCAGCTGTAGGTCAGCGTGTAATGATGGAAGGATGTGCCCGACGCGGTGCCGTCGATTTCGATGGCCACGAGAGGCGCGCAGGCCGCGATGAAGGCCGCTGCGGCGCACGTGTTTGGGCCGGGGTTGGTGATGTCGCAGATCAGCGGGCGGAAACAGTCGCCAATGCACCGTCGATACTCGAGCAGGCAGCACCACAGGTCATGGACGCTGCGGGCATGCGCGAGACAGCAGCCGAAGCGAATCGA
>Ga0306923_10006395_pt1 | contig 11606 bp, 9 predicted proteins | sample sta12Can44000108_FD_203841 | JGI IMG/M metagenome (GOLD analysis project Ga0306923, IMG submission 203841) | Lab enrichment of tropical soil microbial communities from Luquillo Experimental Forest, Puerto Rico - statanox.12C.anox.44.000.108 (v2)... | ecosystem: Environmental > Terrestrial > Soil...
GGGCATCGAGGTCATCCTCGATGTCGTCTTCAATCATACCGATGAAGGTAACCGTCACGGGCCGACGTTCGGCTTTCGAGGCATCGATAATCGCAGTTATTACTTCCTTGTTCCATCTGCGCGGCAGTATTACATGGACTACTCAGGCTGTGGCAATACGCTCAATTGTAACCATCCCATCGTCCAGAAGTTCATTGTCGATTGCCTGCGATATTGGGTAAAGGAAGCACATGTGGACGGCTTCCGATTTGACGAGGGTTCTATCCTTTCCCGCGGTGAAGACGGCGCCCCATTGGTACATCCGCCCCTGGTTTGGCAGGTGGAACTCGACGAAGACTTGATGGATACGAAACTGATTGCCGAAGCCTGGGATGCGGCAGGTCTATATCAGATCGGCCATTTCCCCGGTGATCGCTGGGGCGAATGGAACGGTCGGTTTCGCGACACCATGCGCCGCTTTGTGAAGGGAGACAGTGGAATCATCGGTCAAGTTGCCGATGCTATCGGCGGCAGCGCTTCACTTTATGAGGCGCGAGGCGGCAACCCCACGAACAGCATCAACTTCATTAATTGCCACGATGGCTTCACACTAAACGATTTAGTTTCCTACAACTTCAAACACAATGAAGCAAACGGCGAAGGCAATAATGACGGCATCAACGACAATCTGAGTTGGAATTGCGGCGTGGAGGGTGACACTTCAGATCCCGCAATCAACAGACTCCGCGAACAACAAATCCGTAATTTCGCAACCCTTCTCATGCTCTCACGCGGAGTTCCTATGTTTGTCGCAGGCGACGAATCGCGGAACACTCAGTTCGGTAATAACAATGCGTACTGTCAGGACAACGAAGTAGGATGGTTCGACTGGAGCAAGCTGGAGAAGCACTCAGATTTGCACCGTTTCTGGAAACAAATTATCGCATTTCGAAAGAGGCACCCCGCTCTGCGAAAGGACTCATTCTTTTCTGGGAAAGTCAACCAACGCGGACTGAAGGATGTCGCCTGGCATGGCACCATGCTCAACTGCCCCGGTTGGCATGATAGTCAGGCCCGGGCCCTTGGATTTACACTGGCCGGATTTGAAAATGACCCGGATATTCACGTGATGATGAACATGTATTGGGAACCTCTCGATATGGCGGTTCCGATGATTCCTGGCCGCCAGTGGACCAGAGCGGTAGACACCTCCCTGCCGAGCCCGTCGGACATTGCAGATCCCGGCGCAGAGATAACATTCGCAGGTCCATCGTACCGTGTAAATGGACGCAGTATCGTAGTCCTAGTGAATAAACTGGCCCGCAAGTCCTAAAAACCTTGAGAAAGGAGACCGATTTGTTGTACATGATTTTGTACATAGGAGGCGGGCCTACAGCGGGTTGTGCGGTTCTTGCGTTCGTATGTTTGCAATAAGTTACGTAGAATGAGTAGACGCGTATCGTTCGATTCCCGCCGCCGGCACCACTCATTTTCCTGCGTTTTTAACGGATTTTTTAGGGTTTCTCCTGATCGGGATCCTCTGCTAGCCCCAGAAGCGAAGGCGCCGAAATCTAGTGTCAAGCACACCATCTGACAGTGGGCTTCACCGAGAATTCTCAGGTAGCAGCGCCTCACTGCGGCAGCCCCACCTTACCATCGCCGCCCGGCTTGAACCCGTGGTACGAGAATGATGGCTTCGTGGGTGTTCTGTAGACTCCTATTTGGGATAGCGGCCCGAATGCCGCAGAACTACCTTCCACCCGTCCTGATGCTTAGTCCAAACGTCCGTAACGAAGTAGTTCCCGTCAATATCTCCGCCATCGGGAAACACCACGTGCCAACTCCCTTTCAGGGATACAACGGCGGAATCGCCATACGCCCGGACTCTAGTCACTTCCGTCTGGGAAGAGATGATCCGCATGGCGGCGAGAGTCCGAAGCCATTCGGCCCGTTCAGTGATGCTGGGGCCTTTCTCCAACACGTTAACCAGCACATAGTCATCCGCCATGAACTTGGTTACAGCGGCCATGTCCTGCTTGCCTATAGCCGCGTTCCAATCTTTTTCCGCCTGCCTGATGCTCGCTTCCTCTGACGTTTGGGCTAGGGCGATCCCCAACATCAGCAGCGCCGTAACTCCTGCAATCATAGTTCTGTACACCGATCCCTCCTTTCGTTTTTACCTAGAATTCGACGGCTCCGCAGCATGGACATCAATGCGCCAAAGCAAACCCCGGTAGTAATCCGTTAGCCAGATTGAACCGAATCCGATGCGAACGGAGTCTCCACCCTTGCCGACCCACTGGCGCGGTACATCGTTCGACTTCGCATCGATCTGAGTAAGCGGCACATCGAATACAGTTGCCCAGACTGAATCCGCACCGTAGCAGATGTCTCCACCAAGACCCGGAATTCCAGCCTTGATCGTTGCCGTCACCTTCTTTGTAGAGGTATCGACCCGGCTCACGGTTCCGTCGCCTTGATTGAGGGTCCACACAGAACCCCCGCCAGAGGTTAGAAACCGGGGCGTCGAGCCGACTGGAATCGAGGCAAGTACCCCGCCTGTCGAAGCGTCAATCGGCACGAGAACATTGCTCTCGACCCCGGTGAGCCAGACAATCCCGTCGCTAAAGAGCGGGTTGTAAGAACCCGCTGGGATCGTGATCCTCTGTCGCGCGGAATTTGTGGACGGGTCGATCCGAGTGAGGGTGCCCTTCTTGTCCGTCACCATCCAGATGCTATCGCCACTGGCGGTGATTCCTCCCTCCCGACCCGCTGGTGCGATTGGGAGAACGGCACTGATCTTGTTTGTATGGGCATCGACTCGAACCAGTGCGGGCTTCTTACCGCAGACCGGTGCCCAAATGCTCCCGAACCCAAACTCCAGACCTGAGCACGCTTCGCCGGACAGCCTGACACTCGCAACAACCTTGTTGGTCGCAGGATCGATGCGCCTTAACGAGTACGGCTTTGTGGTTGTTATCCACACAGCGTCTTCGGTCAGGAGCACCCAGTCTGCTGTTCCGCCAACCTTGAACGTGGCTGAAGGCTTCAACGATGCAAGAGGAACCTGAACTTCCTTCACCCCCGGCTTTGGAGTGTCCCACTGCGGGCTTGCAGTCTGAGCGGTCACGGTTCCGCAGGAAGCTACTAACAAGAGGAGGAGTTTCGCTTTCGCCATGATGATGCCCCTGAGCAATGAGCGGAAGTCTATGCGAGAGTAGAGACCGTGCGCAATCTGGACGCTTGCTACGCGGCGTTCGATGTCAAGCCAGGCGAAAAACTGTACCTCGCCCCTCGACCGCGTCCGAATTTGGTGAGATTCCCCGGCTATTCCAAAATTCTACCGGAGGCTGCCAAGTCGCTGAAAGGGACTATAGGAATCGTTCTAGTGAGACAGGGTGCTTCCGTTCAGCGCAATGCGCAAAAACCCACTCGCGAAATAAATCTTGCAAGTCGCTGATTCCGGGCCCTCGGTCTCGATTCTGTTTGGGTGATATGCTGATGTCCGTATGGCTTATTATCTGGTTCGTGCAAAACCAAAAGCGGAACGGCTCGGCGAATTGCAAGAGCGGCTACAAAAAGATTCATTTGTCGGGCTGCGCCCGTTCGGCAATGCTCTGACGCATTCGTTGAAAGAAGCTCGTACCCAGCCGGACGGGATTGCGATATGGGAGGAAGAGGATTACTGCTCTCCGCCGCTGGCAGAAGAGCGCGCCGCCGTGCTTGATAAGTATTTCGATGAGATCAGTGTCGAGCAGGTGGACGCTGGCGAGGGATGGAAGCGGATCGAGGCACTGCCGAGACTCAACAGCAATCGTTAGTCTAAGCCGGGATTGATCTATGCCACGAATCGTCATCATTGGAGGGAGCGGTCATGTCGGGAGCTACCTCCTGCCCGCACTCGTCAAGCGTGGACACGAAGTTGTGAACGTAAGCCGGGGCACGGCGTCACCGTATCAGGCGCATTCCGCATGGAATGCTGTCGAACAAGTTGTTGTAGACCGAAAGGCCGAAGAAGCGAAGGGCAAATTCGGCTCGCGGATTGCTCACCTTAACGCAGACATTGTCATCGACATGATCTCGTTCGAGCTTGAAAGAACGCAGCAACTCGTCGAGGAGTTGCGCGGAAAGATCGAGCACTATCTGTTCTGTAGCACGATTTGGGTATATGGACATGCAACCTCAGTTCCGTCGAAAGAAACCGACCCTACAAACGCCATCGACACATACGGGATCAACAAGGCAAAGATCGAGGCTTGGCTCTTGCAGCAAGCTAGAAGAGACGGCTTTCCTGCGACGTGCTTCCGACCCGGCCACATCGTTGGCGAGGGCTGGGTGCCGATCAATCCTCAAGCCAATGCGAATCCCAATGTTTTCTCGTTGATCGCCCGAGGTGACGAACTCGTTCTGCCTAATCTGGGCTTGGAGATGCTGCACCACGTTCATGCCGATGATGTCGCTCAATGGATCATCTGCGCCATACAAAACAGAGCGGCATCTATCGGCGAAGTCTTCAACACTGTTTCCGAGCAAGCCCTGACTCTGCGTGGCTATGCCGATGCCATGTACCTCTGGTTCAACCAGGAACCTCGCCTTTCCTTTGTGCCGTTCGATCAGTGGAAGCTCAGCTTAGAGAAGAGCGATGCAGAATCCTCGTGGGGACATATTATGCGTAGCTCCTGCGTCTCCATCGAGAAGAGCCGCCAGCGTCTTGGATACAGCCCCCGATTTTCCAGTCTGGAAGCGATACAACAATCCGTTACGGCGCTTATTGCCTCCGGGCGGATCACCTTACCGAAGAATGTAATTGCAAAGAGCAATTAGATCGCGTTCAAGTCGTCGATCTCGATCCAGTTCCGAATACGTTCGTTGCCGCATCTGTTCTGTAGCCTTGGGACCCGGCGATCACCTCGCCTCGCTCACGCATATCGCTTTGGAGGCACAATGCGGGAAATTGCAGAGTTCATCGCAGTTGTGACTCGCCATAATTCGCAGAACGCCAACGGGACCGGACATCTATATAAGGATGAACTCGCTTTGGCGCGAGTGCTCGAGCCGCAGGAAGAAGGAACATCGAATCAATTGGGCGCGTCTATCGTGGCACGCTGACGAGGCGGCACTAAGGAGTTCAGAGGTGTAACAACGTTACCTTGCGTTGAAAACCCGCCGGATGGAATTTTTGCGCACCTCAACTCATAATACTTGGCAGGGTTCCGAAGACCCCGTCGAGAGAGCTCCCGCAAGCCCCTCATTCCTTGCAGGCGAGGGCACTGGGCAAACCATGACGATGCATCCTGAAGATGCGCGGCTTTCCACCGCCAAGCCGCTGGACGTAACGCTGTACACGCGACCGGGCTGTCACCTCTGCGAAGAGGCGAAGGCTGCCATCGAACCCCTGCTCAGGGAATTTGGCGCCAACTTGCGCGAGGTGAATATTGATGAGGACGAAATTTTAAAGGAACGCTATGGATTAGATATCCCCGTTCTGTTTGTCGGGCCGCACAAGTCGGCGAAGTATCGCGTGAGCCCACTGCAATTGCGCAGACAGCTCCAGAGAGCGAAGGAAGGGCTTTAGCGCGGCAAAGACGGTTCATTCTGTTGAAAAATTCAGGGCCGATTTTTCTGGAGTGTGGTGAGTCCGCGCCGAATTTGTAATTGGAAAATAATGGAAATGGCAGATGTGCTCCGCAATAATTGCGTAAGCCGCCTGAATTTCATCCAATTAACGCGGCGTTGCGGTATCTTGCTGATTTTAAAGCCCGCCAGAGTTTTGACGAAGGACAGGCGTTTTCCTGTCGGATAAGCCTTCTATGCCTTCTATCAGTAGGGTTGACTGGTGTGTAAAAAGTGTGTATTCTAAGTCGTGTCCAGCCGTGAGGTCATTCAGCGCTTGAGGGAGGATGGCTGGTACGAGGTTGCTCATGTTGGCAGCCACAAGCAATTCAAGCATCCTACGAAACCCGGGCGGGTCACGGTGCCATACCCAAGCAGGGATATACCAATCGGCACGCTGCGCAGCATCGAAAGGCAAGCAGGCATCAGGTTGAGGTGAATGTGAAGAGCTACATCGCATATTTGCACAAAGACCGTGGGACCGATTACGGCGTGAGCTTCCCGGATTTCCCGGGGTGCATAACCGCGGGCAGAACACTAGAGGAAGCATATCGCAAAGCTCCGGAGGCCTTGAGCCTGCACGTTGCGGGGATGATCGAAGACGGCGAAAAGCTTCCCACACCATCGACGATCGAGGACGTTGCCCATGACCCAGATGCCAAGGGTGCTTTGGCTATTCTTGTCCCCGCGCGCACAGAACGTACTGTTCGGATTAACATTACGGCTCGCGAGAGTCAGATCGAGAGGATCGATGTTCTCGCTCGAAAGGCGGGCCTGAAACGCTCGGCGTACTTAGTGCAGGCCGCATTCAAGGCAGGAAAGGTCACACGCGCAAAGTCGGCACGCCGTCAGCATGTGAAGCACTCCGGGCGGGGCTAGTCACACCAGCTCTACGCCTTGTCGAAACCGATATCGATTCACAATCTCTTCTTCGTAAGTCCGCAACTCCCGCGCCTCACCCTTGTCGACGCAGAACACGTACCAGCCACTGCCGTGCTTCATGCCGCACTCGGCCGCCTGCATCCGTGGTCAGTGAGTTCTCCGCACGATGCCCGGAGCACGACTTTTCATAAGCATAACTACTTCTAGCGATTAACTCTGCCCGCGAGCACGGCACTCAATGGCAGCGGAGCACACGGCTCCCCTAACGTACTTCGACCTTAGAGGCACTTCGGTAGATGGTGTTCGTACGGCGACCAAGATGTCCGGTTACCGGGCAGGAACTCGCCGATTGAGTTGCTCAAGCCAATTGATAATCACGTTCAGCTGAGCGGGGGGAGAGTTAGGCTCATCGGCTTGAATCATAATGAAATGAGCGCCGTCTGGAGCGACGTCGTACTCAATTCCATAGACATTCACGAAGTTTCCCTCGAACATGACTTGTGGCTTTTGTGCGGCAAACTCCGGCGAGATTTGTACTCGCGCAGACATCCACTTCGTCCCATTACGAAAGAAGAGCTCGCGACCACTTTTTGCCCAACGAGGTTCCTCCCCGCCATCAATTGATACCTGGAATTTGCCGCCAGGACCTGGATAAGGTCTCACATAGACTTCGGAGCGGCCAGACTCGTTTGAGGTGTAAGCGATCCAACGTGCATCCGGCGAAAAGACCGCGCCCCAATTATCGAAATTAGTCTGGAGGAATAGACGCGGCGTTCGTTTGCCTTCCAATGGCACCGTCCAAATTTCGTCTACCCCCGCGGTTTTTGTTTGCGTAAAAGCGAGCACATTTCCGACGGCTGACCAGGATTGGGGTCCACCGGGCGTGGTGAGCAGCGGTTCCTCGGCGCTGCTTCCGTCCGCCGGCCTTCTAAAAAACATCGTCTTTCCGCCGTGTGTCAAAGAGAACACTAGAAACTTGCTATCAGGACTCCAAATTGCTCCGGAATCGACTCCATCGGTGGTGAAGCGAGTCTGGGCGGCGCGGCTTATGTCGTAGATCCAAACATCGTCCGTCGCTCCACCAATGAGAACGGCGATCTGCCGGCCATCGGGAGACAGATTTAATACACCGTAGGCTTGCGCGGGAAGGGGAAAGGGAGTTGCAAATCCCTTGCGATCCACCATGACCAGCTTACCAATCCATCCGGCGCCACCGGGAAGATAGACTAGGGTACCCTCCTCAGAGACGGTGAATTGCGCGGCCCCCCAGGCTTCGGTCTTGACACCGTCCACGAGTGTAACAGCGCTCCCCGTCACTTTGCGGCTACGAGGATCGAAGGGCACAGCCATAAGAGTCTTACCGCGGGTGAAAAGGAGGTGTCCGGAACCTAAGTAGTGCGGACTGGTGCCGCCATCGAGGACGCTTTCCGTTTTGCCCGTTTCCAGTGAGACAGCAACGATGCGAGCGAAATCCCAATTTGCGCTCTGATACATGGAAACGAGAACCCACTTCCCATCCGGCAAAATGTCGGGCGAAAAAAAACCCTGCCCGCGGTCCATGCCCTGAACCGTTCGAGGCCGGCCTCCTGTGGCCAACACCTGAACTAACGTACTCCCTTCGACATCGGAGAAAACAATTTGGTCATTGCGGCCCCAACTTCCCCCATGAGGAATTCTGGTTTCGCAAAGCACGACCGGATCGCCACCGCGGAGCGATATTTTCTTTAGTCTGTCATTTGCGAAAAAGCCCACCCACTGGCCATCGGAAGAAAAGAAAGGCCCGTACGCCCCTTGCGTTCCCGGAAGAGGGTTAGCGTCGGACTGGTCCAAAGGGCGCACATAAAGTTGCGAAGTGCTCCCTAAATCGGCTGCGTAAACGAGCGTGGTTCCGTCGGGAGAAATGGCAAAAGAGGTCCGCCCAATGTCCAGAGGCGCAAGGCGAGCGAGAGCCACCGGAGCATTGGCTGGAAGCTGCAAAATAACCTGTTTCGGCAGCAGCGCAGGCGTTTTGTGCATTAAGCCGAAAGCCCCAAAGAGGGTTGCGGCGCCAAATCCTAACGCGGCAAGCGTCCACGCCAACCATTCGCGGCGAGTTGCTTTGTACGAAGTGTGAACGAGAGCGCCAGATTGCGAGCTTCCCTCCGCCAGCCAGATGAGCTCGCTCGTCAAGTCACTGGCACTTTGCCAGCGAAGATCGGGGTCCTTGGCCAAGCATTTCTTAATTAGGCGTTCCAAGGAAAGTGGAGTTAAAGGCTTGAGTTCGCTGAGCGGAACCGGTTCCTTTTCCAAAATGGCGGAAGCAACGCTGAGCTGGGACTTTCCCCCGAAAGCTCGTTGGCCGGTGAGCATTTCGTAAAGAACTGCGCCAAGCGAAAAAATATCGCTCCGGCAATCGAGCTCTTTGCCCTCTACTTGCTCCGGCGACATATATTGAAACGTGCCGACGATCATGCCTTCTTGTGTGACAGGAGACTGTGCCGGGGACGCCATCGTTAGTGTCGCCAGCGTCGCCGGCGCCACCGGACGCGCCAAGCCAAAATCCAGCAGCTTAGCGCCCGAACCAGTCAGCATGATGTTCCCGGGCTTAAGGTCGCGGTGCACAATTCCCGCGCGATGCGCCTTATCCAACGCGTCTGCGATTTGCGCGCCGTACTTCAGGACCTGCTCCAGCGGCGACGGCCCCTTCTCCAGCCTCTTCGCCAGCGTCTCTCCCTCCACACATTCCATCACCAGGTAGTCCACGCCATCCTGACTACCCACATCGTGCAGCACGCATATGTTCGGATGATTCAATCCGGAAATAGTCTTGGCTTCCCGCTCGAACCGCTGCTTCCTCGTCGCATCCGCCGACATCTCCTTAGGCAGAATCTTCACCGCGACTTCCCGCCCCAGCCGCGTATCCTTCGCCCGGTACACTTCTCCCATCCCGCCAGCACCGAGCGTCGACACAATCTCATAAGGTCCAAGCTTTGTACCTGGAGCGAGAGACATAAAGTGCAGGGATTATAACAATAGAAGTCTCGACGAGGAATCTTCCCGGAAGTGGACCCGACCTGACGGAATGGCGATAAACGGTCAGGAATGCTGTTGAAGTTTGGCCTTCATCAATGCCGCGAAACCGGATAGCGGCGAGCAGGACGGAAGGCGCTTCGATTTCGTTGTACATGATTTTGTACATCGGAATGGGGCATAGGGCGGTTCTTGCGTTTTGAGCGTCCCTGCTTTTTCAATAAGTTGCGTGTTATCAGTAGTGGTGTATCGTTCGATTCCCCCCGCCGGCACCATTCCGTCCCCGGAATCCATATCCTAGTCGCAGGCTGCGGGTGCCTTATGCGCGACTTTGTGCAAATCGCGAATGCGGTGGGCGCCACCTCGAAAAAGCTCGAGAAACTGCGCCTGGTCAGCGAATTTCTGAAATCGCTCGGTGTTGCTGACGCGGCGATCGCGGCCCGGTTTTTGTCAGGACGGGCATTCGCGGCGCATGACGAACGCACGCTCGGAGTCGGAGGAACAAACCTCTTCCGTGTGATCGCAAAAGCGGCCGGCCAGCCAGGCCACAACCTTGGAACTGCATATCGAAAGCACGGCGACTTGGGTGATATGGCCGAAGAACTTCTCCGTAACACAAACGCTCGAGGAGATTTGGCGCTGCCGGATGTCGCCCGGCTTTTTGAGGACTTGGCATCCGCGCGTGGACCATCGCAAAAAGCCGAACTGCTTGCGGTTGCGTTCGGCCGCGCGAGCCCGGGCGACGTGAAATACATCGCGAAGATTATTACCGGTGATTTGCGGATCGGGTCAAAAGAGAGCCTTGTCGAGGAAGCCATTGCGAAAGCATTCGAGCGGCCGCTGGCGGAAGTGCGTCGCGCCAACATGCTTACCGGTGATATCGGGGAAACCTTGGCCTTAGCGGCCGAAAATAACCTGGCCGGCGCCACGGTGCGGCTGTTTCACCCCATGGGATTCATGCTCGCGGCTCCGGTCGAGACGCCCGAAGACCTGTTCAGCGAAGAACTGACCGAGAGCGAGACACCATCGCTGCTGGTGGAAGAAAAGTACGACGGGATCCGGGCCCAGATTCACAAGGATCGCGGTGGCAAGGTGCGGATCTTTTCGCGAACGCTCGACGAAGTCACCGAGTTTCCGGAACTCGTGAAGCCGATCGCCGATTTGCCCGGGGAATTGATCCTTGACGGCGAAATCCTGGGCTGGCGCGACATTCGGCCCTTGCCGTTCACGGAATTGCAAAAGCGGCTGGGACGCAAACGCCTGGACCTGTTCATGCAAACCGACATCCCGGTCAAGTTTGTGGCGTTCGACTTGCTGTACCAAGACGGCGAGCTGCTGATTGACGAGCCTTTAATAAAGCGCAAAGCACGACTGGATGTGCTCTGCGCGAAACCTATGGATGTGGTGCGCGTCGCGGCACACGTCAGATGTCAAACCGCAGCCGCCGTGCAATCGGCATTTCGCGATTCGCTGCGGGCCGGGCATGAAGGGATTGTGACCAAGGTTGAGAATTCTCCTTACACCCCAGGCCGTCGAGGGGGTTTCTGGTTCAAACTGAAGGAACCGTTCGCGACCCTGGACGTCGTCGTAACCGCCGTCGAGTATGGTCACGGGAAGAGGCACAAGGTGCTTTCCGACTATACGTTCGCGGTACGCGACGGGGAGAAGCTCCTGAATATCGGCAAGGCTTATTCGGGGCTCACGGATGCCGAGATCGGGGAATACACCGAGTTTTTCCTGCGCCACACGATCGAGGATCACGGGCATCGGCGGACGGTCGAGCCGGTGATCGTGCTCGAGGTGGCGTTCAACAATATCCAAAAGTCTGCGCGTCACGACAGCGGATACGCGCTGCGCTTTCCGCGAATCGTCCGCATTCGGAGAGACAAGTCCGTAACCGAGATTGACACCCTGGATACGGTGGCCAAATTGTTCGCCCGCCAGGCAGCTCCATCGCAGGAAACGGAACCGGCGGGCTCCTCCTCGCATCCGCGTCGCGCCGATTGACAGGAAACGTCGCTTTCGGTCAGCATTCCCAAAACGTGCCTTCATCTTCGAAAGACAATTCCGATGCTTCGGTGGTCGTGCTGGTGAATCCCGCCGCCGGAGGGGGCCGCGCCGGA
>Ga0306923_10006399_pt1 | contig 11605 bp, 8 predicted proteins | sample sta12Can44000108_FD_203841 | JGI IMG/M metagenome (GOLD analysis project Ga0306923, IMG submission 203841) | Lab enrichment of tropical soil microbial communities from Luquillo Experimental Forest, Puerto Rico - statanox.12C.anox.44.000.108 (v2)... | ecosystem: Environmental > Terrestrial > Soil...
CGGCAGCAGCCCGTCCCGGGACTTGGCGGCCAGGGTGTGGTAGGTCACGATCGTCGGAACGTAGAAGGCCTCGTACTGCTTGAACAACGGGATGCTGCTGGAATCCATCAGGTTCCCGTGCTCGATGCTGCGCACTCCGCATTCCAGGCCGCGGTTGATCGCCCTGGAGGTGTACGCGTGACCCGCGACGTAGATGTTGGCGGCCGTGGCCTCCTCCACGATCGCGCGCAGTTCCTCTAGGGAGAACTGGGTGGAGTCCACCCGGTCGCTGGGCGAGTCGACCGCCCCGCTGAGGTACACCTTGATGTGGTGCGCGCCGCGGCGGACCTCCTCTCGGACGGCCCGGCGGACCTCGGGTATCCCGTCACAGATGACCCCGATCGCCGGGGAGTAGTAGTTGTCGTCGTAGACCCGGCGGCTGGGCGTCCTCCAGTCACCCGCTCCGCCGGTCTGGGAAAGCTGCTTCCCCCCGAAGCGGATGCGCGGCCCGGTGAAGTAGCCCTCCTCCACCGCCCTGGCCAGCCCGAAGTCGCCGCCCCCGACGTCGCGGATGGTGGTGAAGCCGCGCGCCAGCATGCCTTCCAGCGCGCGGCCGGCCCGGGCCGCCACGTAGCTGGGCGGCCACTCGGCCATCGCGAACAGGTCCATGTCGACGACCGCCGGATGCGTGTGCGCGTCGATCAGGCCCGGCATGACCGTGCGGCCGGCGACATCGAAGACCACGGCATCATCCGGGCCGGTCAGGCCGTGGCCGACGTCGGCGATCCGGCTGCCGCTGATCACCACCGATTGCCCCTCGGCCAGCTCCCCCCGCTCAGGATCGAGGACCGACGCGTTCCGCAGGATCGTTACTCCCATGACGTTGACCTTTCCCCGGGCTCGTGCCCGTTGGCCGCAGCGGCTGTACCGTCCCAGCAGGGCGCCTGTGGTCCTACCCGGAACGGCATCCGCGGCTCACGCAGCCCGCCACGGCTTCGGTCGGCACTCGGGACGTGACCAGCACCACAGGTAACAGTACGATCATGCCGATCGCTTTATCGCTGCACCGCGGGCCCTGACCGGCGCCCGCGTGCTAAGGAGAGACCATGGTCTTGGCTTCGAATTCTTACCCGGCACTGGGCGTTTTCTGGTCGATCTTCTACTTCTTCCTGTGGATCATCTGGATCTGGATTCTGATCTGGATCTTCATCGACATCTTCCGCAGCCATGACCTGTCCGGCTGGGCCAAGGCGCTGTGGGTCCTGTTCGTGCTGTTCATCCCGCTGCTCGGCGTCCTGGTCTACCTGATCGTCCGGGGCGGCTCCATGCACGAGCGGGCCGTGCGGCAGGCGCAACAGCAGGACCAGGCCGCCCGCGCCTACATCCGCCAGGCCGCCGGCCCGGAGAGCACAGCGGACCAGCTGGCCAAGCTGGCCGACCTGCGCCAGAAGGGCGTCATCACCCAGGAGGAGTTCGACCGCGAGAAGGCCAAGATCCTCGCCTGAGCGGACGGGTTCCTACGGTCAGCCCGGCGGCGTGCTGACCCGGGCGGCGGCCGCCTGCGCGGTGGCCACCGCACGGGCGGCGCGCCGGGACAGGTCGCCGGGCAGGCGGCCCAGGGCCACGTTGATGTCCACCAGGGCGGCGGCACTGCGCGCCGACGCCTCGGCCAGGTGCGCCGCGGCCAGGGTGTCGCCGCGCAGGTTGGGGTTGCCTCCGGCAACGCCCGCGGCCAGTTCGGCCACCCGCGCGGCGATCTCGGCTACTTCCAGCGGCACCGCGGCCGCATCGTATAGGGCGGCCGCAATCCGCTCGCGCCGCTCGCTGCCGTCCCCCTCCCGGGGCAGCTGGTAGGCGTCGAGCACCGCGCCGTAGGCGGCCGCGTCCTGGTCGACAAGCCCGGCCGCCCGGTCGCGCAGCTGGTCCGCCTGCTGGGCGGTGTCCGCGGCGGCCGGGAGCTGCGCCTCGGAGAACCGGGCCGCCATGGCGACCAGCCCTGCGGCCAGCGCGCCGGTCACGGCGGCCGCGCCGCCCCCGCCGGGGGCAGGCACCCGGGCGGCCAGCCGTTCCAGGAAGGCCCGCACCGGCAGGTCGAGGAACGAGCCCGCCGACGGGTTCAGGACAGCCCTGCGATCTGTCCATCGGCGTCGAGGTCGATGCGGGCCGCGGCCGGGCTGGTGCCGAGCCCTGGCATGGTCCGTATGTCGCCGCAGATCGGGTAGACGAACCCGGCCCCGGCCGAGGCGCGCACCTCGCGGACCGGCAGGGTCCACCCGGTCGGAGCGCCCTTCAGCGCCGGGTCAGACGAGATGGACAGGTGCGTCTTGGCGATGCACACCGGCAGCCGCCCGAACCCGGCCCGCTCGTAGGTGTCGAGCTGCTTGGCGGCCTGCGGGGAGTACTCGACCCCGGCCGCGCCGTAGACCTGCGTAGCCACGGTCTCGATCTTCTCGCGCAGGCTGGCCGAGTCCGGGTAGAGCATCCGGAACTGCGACGGCTCGTCGGCCGCCGCCGCCACGGCGGTGGCCAGCTCGGCGGCGCCGCGGCCGCCGTCGGCGAAGTGCGTGCCCACCGCCGCCCGGGCGCCCAGCTCCGCGGCGATGTCCCGGATGACCTGGTGCTCGCTGGCGTGGTCGGTGGGGAAGGCGTTGATGGCCACCACCGCGGGAATCCCGTGCAACCGGATGTTGGCGACCTGCTTGCGCAGGTTGGCGGCCCCGGCCACCACGTCGTCGGGGTTCTCGCTGAGCAGGGCCTCGGGCAGCGGCCGCCCGGCGACCACCTTGTACTTCCCCGAGTGCGCCTTGAGCGCCCGGACCGTGGCCACGACCACCGCGGCGTCCGGGACCAGCCCGGAGGTGCGGCACTTGATGTTGAAGAACCGCTCCGCCCCCATGTCGGCCCCGAAGCCCGCCTCGGTGACCAGGTAGTCACCCGCGTGGATGCCGATCAGGTCGGCGATGACCGACGAGTTGCCGGTGGCGATGTTCCCGAACGGCCCGGCGTGCACCAGCACGGGGGTGTTCTCCAGCGTCTGTAGCAGGTTCGGCTTGACCGCGTCGCGCAGCATGACGGCCATGGACCCGGCCGCGCTCAGCTGCTCGGCGGTGACCGGCGTCCCGTCCTTGGTGTAGCCGATCACGATCCGGCCCAGCCGCTCCCGCATGTCCGCCAGCGACCTGCCCAGGGCCAGGGTGGCCATGACCTCGGAGGCGGCCGTGATGTCGAACCCGGTCTGCCGCGGCACACCGTCCCCGCGCCCGCCCAGCCCGACGATGATGTTGCGCAGAGCCCGGTCGTTCACGTCGAGGACCCGGCGCCAGGTGATGTTGTGGAGATCGATGCCGAGCACGTTGCCCTGGTACAAGTGGTTGTCGATCATCGCGGCCAGCAGATTGTGGGCCGCGGTCACCGCGTGCATGTCCCCGGTCAGGTGCAGGTTGAGCACCTCCATGGGCACGACCTGGCTGTACCCGCCGCCCGCCGCCCCGCCCTTGATCCCGAACGTTGGCCCCATCGAAGGCTGCCGGATCGTCACGGTGGCCCGCTTGCCGATATGCCGGAAGCCCTGCCCCAGCCCGACCGTGGTGGTGGTCTTGCCCTCGCCCAGCGGTGTCGGGGTGATCGCCGAGACCACGACGTACTTCGCGGCCGGCCGGTCGGCCAGTTCCTCGATCGCCGCCAGCTTGACCTTCATCACCTCCTCGCCGTACGGCTCCAGCAGGTGCAGGGGGATCCCCATCTCGGCGGCCACGTCCTCCAGTGGCTTGAGCGCCGCGCCCCGGGCTATCTCTAGGTCGCTCGGGAAAGCCATGACACCTCCGGCAGGTTGGCCGAGCCCGGATCAGCCACTGCCTGGCGTCCCGGCTCGTCGTTGAGCCCGTAACTAAGGCCTTGTTCAGTCTCTAACTAAACCACCAGTCAGCGCACTGGGTGCAAACACAACGCCACTTCCGGCACTCTGTGATCAGGGACCAAGCCATAACGGCCGGTAGGCACCCGCCCCGGATCTGCATCGTGACCTGCGCGGTAGCCCAAGGTGTCACAGGCGCTATCACGGGCCGGCCCTAGGCTCCCCGGACATGAGCGACGAAACCCCGACAATCCGCCGTACCGGCATGGCGCACAAGTGCGCCCTTGCTTCCCTGCTCCGATCGGACAAGCCGGGTACCGCTGGGCCGGTGGCCGGCGAGAAGGCCGCAGCCGCCGGGCCCGCGGGACTGCTCGGACCCGGCCTGCTCCGCGCTGACCGGACAGACACCTCGGCGCGAGCCGCGTGCATCGCCGCCGCTGACGAGACTGCCTGGCGCCGTGCCCTGCACGCGGTGGAGTTGTGCCAGCGGGTCGCCGAGCTCGCCGCCCGGCGATGACCATGCCGCACCCAGCCTGCCGGCGCTGATCCTGACCGCGCCCCGGGCCCTGTCTGCGCCGGGAAGCCGCCGGGCGCGTGCCAGAATCGCGTGCATGGCGATCCGTTCGGCTGGAGGTCAGGCCCGGTGACTGTGCGCTTGGTCCGGTGTGCCCGGCTCTACGCTGGCGTGCCGTACGCTTACGCTTCGATCGGGACTCTGCCCGCGCTCGTCTTCACCGCGGGTGCGTGCCCGCTCGATCCCGACGGGAACGTCATCGGGCCGGGAGACGTTCCGGCTCAGGCCCGCCAGGCCGTGTCGAATCTGGCCGAGGCCCTGGCGGCGGCCGGGTCCGGCCTGTCCCGTGTGCTGAAGACGACGATCTACGTCGCGTCCAGCCAGCGAGAAGACCTGGTCGCGGCCTGGGATGTGATCAGCTCCGCCTTCGGCGAGCATGACGTCCCGAGCACGCTGCTAGGGGTCACGGTCTTGGGCTATCCCGGCCAGCTGGTCGAGATCGAGGCCGTGGCCATCGCCGATCCGTAGCAGATCGCATCCCGGCTGCCTGCTGGCCGACGGCCCGGAATCCGGCGCGGCCCGCTGTCGGCGGTTACGGCTACCGTGGGTGGGCAGAGCCGACCGGCGTCAGCAAGGGGAGACCATGACCACACTCGAGAACCGGCCGAACACCGCGCTGCTCGTCGTCGACGTGCAGAACGGCGCCGTCACGGGGGCACACGACCGCGACGCGGTCGTCGCGAACATCGACAGCCTGGTCGAGAAGGCGCGGCAGGAACGGGTCCCCGTCGTCTGGGTCCAGCACTCCGACGAGGAGCTGGTCAGGGGGAGCGACGAATGGCGGATCGTGCCCGAGCTGGCCCCGGACGACGCCGAGCCGCTCGTGGAGAAGAACTACGGCGACTCCTTCGAGGACACCACGCTGGAGACCGTGCTATCGGGCCTCGGGGTCGGGCGGCTCGTCGTGGTCGGCGCGCAGACCGATGCGTGCATCCGCTCGACGCTGCACGGCGCGTTCGTCAGGGGATACGACACCACGCTGGTCAGCGACGCCCACACGACCGAGGACCAGACGGCGTGGGGGGCGCCGCCGCCGGACCAGGTCATCGCGCACACCAACCTGTACTGGTCCGACCAGACAGCGCCGGGGCGGACGGCCGGGACCGTCGAGGCCAAGGACGTTGACTTCGGCTGACTCCGGGTGGGGATCCGGGCGTCGCCGGCTGACCGGACCGCGCGTCCGGCCGAGGCGCAAGTGACCCGTGGGGCTATCGAACGTGTTATCGTACTATGATGGCTACCTGGGGAGACTCGGCCAATCAATACCCAGCAGAGCCGGTGCCGGAGCGGATTCCCACTGGCATAATGATCACGAGCACCCGGCATGAACCGCGGTATCGGCGGATCGAGGTGATGTGCACCGATCGCGCCTGGCGGCCAGCAGAGATCCTGGCGTGGGCTAGATGCCCGGCCGGATGGGCAGCCTTGATCAGGTGGCCGGACGCCTCCGAGGACTGGCGGCTCTACAGCGAGGAGCTCATCCGCCCCCTGGGCTGAGCGAAGTGCTGGCTGATGAGTCCGGCTCGTGGCTACCAGTTGCGCACGATGTCCCCGATGGCGGGATCGGCCTGGTCGAGCAGGCGCACCAGCTCCTCGTCGCTGAGATCCTCACCATCGGCGCGAGCGGCCCGTGACAGGAAGGCGTCCGACAAGCGGCGTGCCGCGCCTGCCCCGGCGCTATCGTGCACCCGCGCGGCGGCGACCGAAAGCCGGCACTGGTACCAGCCGTAGTTCCACGGGTCCATGTTCCCGGCGTAATAGGTGTCGAAGTCGGCCAGCATGCGGTACCCGGTGCCGGGTGGCTCGATGGCGGCGATCGCGGCGGGAAAAGTGATCAGCGCGGGAAGCTGCCCGGGTTCTTCGGCGGCCACATAGCCATGCATGGCCAGGTTGCATTCAAGCTCGTCCAGCCATCTCCGCGGCAGGCGCAGCGGGCCATCGTTGACGAACGCGTGCGCTAGTTCATGCACCGGGAGCAGGCCGAAGAACGGGGTGAGGTCGATCCCGCCGTCCCCCGTACCGTAAACAGCGGACAGGCCCGGGAGGCGGTCGGGCGCGCCCGCCTTGATTAGCTCGAGGGATTCTTCCCAGAACCTGTTGCTGGTCCCGGCTATGAGCAGGTTGCCCTGCTCGTAGTTGGGCATCCCGTAGACCAGACCCGGCGACCGGGAATCCCAGTCCTCCGGGCCGAGCACCAGCAGCGCGAAGCGGGGCTCGTAGCTGAAGAGCGCGGACAGGTACCGGGAAGCCGCCGCTGTCCGCGCCGCCAGCCTGCTGACCGTGCCGGCGTCCAGACCGCGGGAGGCAAGGACCGGGTAGTCCCAGCCCGGGTGGGACTCCAGCCCCGCGTGCGGGCCGGTGCTGACTGCCCCGGACATCTCGGCCATCGCCATGCCCCCGTCACCGATGATCGCCCGCCCAGGCCGTGAGCCCGCCATCGATGGTAGCCATAACGCGCAGGAAGCCGCGGGACCGATGCTGAATCACCCCGTGGTCGCCCCGGAGGCCTGGTATCGCGCTTGTATTCCCTGCCGCATGGCTCGACAATGACCACTAGGGTGCTGGTTGTCCGCTGACACATTGGGGGAGGCGGACGATGCGGGTGCGGATCCTCGGGCCGTTCCATCTCGAGGACGGCGGTCGACGGATCATGATCGGCGGCGTCCGTCAGCGTGCTGTGCTCGCTGACCTGCTGCTGCACGCCAACGAGGTCGTGCCGAGCGAGCAACTCCTGGTCGATCTGTGGGGCGAGGACGTCCCGCCCAGCGCGGCGAACGCCCTTCAGGCAGCGATCTCACGGCTGCGAAGGCTGCTGCCATCCGGCCGCCTGATCACCACGGCTCCCGGCTACATGCTGCGAATCTTTCCGGCCGAACTCGACGTCGCTCAGTTCGAGCAGCTCATCTTCGAGGGCCGGGACGCGCTCGGCGCGGGCGACGCCGCCGAGGCCGGGCAACTGCTCGACCAGGCGATGACGCTCTGGCGCGGGCCGCCGCTGGCCGATTTCCGCTACGAACCCTTCGCGCAGGCCGAGATCGCCAGGCTGGAAGAGCTTCAGCTGGCTTGCCTGGAAGAACGGAACGAGGCGCACCTGGCGCTGGGCTCGGCCACCGCGCTCACGGCTGAGCTGGGCCGGATGGTCGCTGACCATCCCCTCCGCGAGCGCCTTCGCGCCCAGCTCATGCTCGCCCTCTACCGTAGCGGCCGGCAGACCGAGGCCCTTGAGACCTACCGGGAGTTCCGGAACGCGCTCAGTGAAGAGCTGGGGCTGGAACCGTCGTCGGCACTTCGGGAGCTCGAAGCGGCGATCCTGCGTCATGACCCGGTTCTCGCGCCCGGCTCGGCCGCGGCCAGGACGCTGCTGGCGCGCAGGCCGGTGACGGTGCTCTGCGTCGCATTGCAGCTGATGCCTAGCCCAGGTGCGGCGCTGGACCCCGAGACGCACGGCGCCGTGACCGAGCACATGGTTGCGGGCCTGACGGCCGTGCTCGAGCGGCACGGCGGAAAGCTGGCCGCCAGCGACAGCGAGCACCTGATGGGCGTCTTCGGGGTCGCTACCCTGCACGAGGACGACGCCCTCCGGGCGGTGCGGGCCAGCCTGGAAGCGCGAGAGGCGCTCACCGCGGAGGCGGGCACGCTGCCGCGCCATTACCGCGCCAACCTCCTATACCGCTTCGGCCTGGCGACGGGTGAGGCCCTGGTCGGGGGCTCTGGCCCGCTCGGGTTCGCGGGGGACGTGGGCGCCCAGGCGGTAATGCTCGCAGAGGCCGCCGGGCCCGGCCAGATCCTCATCAGCCGCCAGACTCGGCAGCTGGCCGCCGGAGCCATCGAGACCGACGGCATCGGTCCCGACCGGTTCCTCTTGCGGTCCGCGCACGCCGGCCTGCGTCCTTTGGCCGTCCGTCTCGATGCGCCGTTGGCGAACCGCGACGAAGAGATGCGGCGCCTGGCGGCGGCGTACACCCGGGCCGCCCGTGAGCGGGTGACCATGACCGTCACCGTGATTGGCGAGGCCGGCCTCGGGAAGACGCGGCTGGTCCAGGAGTTCGCCGGGGGGCTCGGCGGTGATGCGCACGTTCTTACCGGCCGGTGTCTGCACTACGGCGAGGGCATCACGTTCTGGCCGTTACAGGAGGTGGTTCGCCAAGCGGGCAGCGGGGACGACTCACCGGAACGCATCAAGGCCCTGATGGCCGGCGAGGCGGACGCGGCCGCCGTCGCGGAGCAGCTTCACCGCGCTCTCGGCCCCGGCAGCCAGGGCAGGACGGCCGCCGCAGAGATCTTCTGGGCCGCCCGGCGCTTCCTGGAAACCCTGGCGCGCCACCGGCCCGTGCTGGCCGTGTTCGAGGACTTGCACTGGGCCGAACCGACCTTCCTCGACCTGGTGGAATCGCTCGCCCTTCAGCCGGGGGAATCGCCGATCACCCTGGTCTGCATCGGCCGCCCGGAACTGCTCGACCAGCGTCCAGCGTGGGCGGCCGAGGCCGACCGGTCGGTCTGCATCCAGCTCGCGCCGCTTGACGAGACCCCGACCGCAGCGCTGCTGGACTCACTGTCAGCGGGTCAGCGCATTCCACCGTCCACCCGGGCACGGCTGATCGACACCGCGGCCGGCAATCCCCTCTACCTGGAGCAACTGGCAGTCTCCCTCAGCGAGCAGAGCAGCAGCGATACCCGGCCGGCGCTACCGCCCACGATCCAGGCTCTGCTGTCGGCGCGGCTCCAGCGCTTGGGGCCGGGGGCCAGCAGCGTACTGGTCCGGGCCGCCATCGTCGGCCGGGACTTCGGTGAACGGGAGATCCGGGCCCTGCTCCCGGTCGAGGCGCGCGGGCCACTCAGCCGCAATCTCCAGACCCTCGTCGCCAAGGGCCTGGTGCAACGCGGGCCGCCCGGCGCAGGCCCCGACGAGGAGTACAGCTTCCGGCACATCCTTATCCAGGAGGCGGCTTACCGCTCGATCCCGAAGTCCCTTCGAGCCCAGTTGCACCACCGCTACGCCGAGGGGCTCGAGGCCATCGTCTCCGAGCCTTTCCCCGCGCGCTCGGAGATCCTCGGCTATCACCTCGAACAGTCGGTCCGCTATCACACCGAGCTAGGGTCCCTCGATCTGGAGTCCGCCGCGCTGTCGCTCCGGGCGGCCGCGTACCTCGAGACGGCCGGGGTCGCTGCGCATGACCGCGGCGACGACGTAGCGGCAGTGAACCTGCTGGACCGCGCGACCGCGCTGCTTCCGGCCGATGACCCCGCCCTCGGGCGGCTCTATACCAGCCTGGGCACCGCACTCACCGAAGCCGGGCAGTTCGAGAAGGCAGAGGCCGCGCTCTACCACGCCGAGCGCATCACCGCGGCCAACGGCGACGAACGCCAGCACGCCCACGCGCGGGTCGAGACCCTCCTGCTGCATCTCAAGACGAAACCGAACGAGGCGGCAATTGACATCGCCCGGGCGCTTCCCGAATTGCACCACCAGTTCGCGGCAAGCCAGGACGATCTGGGAATCTGCAATACCTTGAAGCTAGAGGCCGCGCTGCACTGGGATCACTCCAGATCGGGCGCCGCCGAATACGCCTGGCTGCGTGCCGCCGACTACGCCCGCAAGGTGAACGACCGGAGGGAACTCGCCGATATCGCCGGCTGGCTCGCCGCGGCCGCGCTGTGGGGACCGACACCCGCGCCGGAAGGGATACAACGATGCCAAGACTACCTCGACGAGATCGGGAACCACCCGATCGGAAGGGCCGGGATCCTCCTGAACCTGGCCGTTCTCTATGCGATGCAGGACGACTTCGCGGCGGCGCAGGCCACGATCAACATCGGGAAATCCAGCCTGGAAACGCTCGGCCCCACGATGGCGGCAATCACCCAGCCCGCTGCCTTCATTGCGATGCTAGCCGGCGATCCAGCGACCGCCGAGAGATATCTTCGGCTCGAATACGACTCCTTTTATCAGATGGGCGAACGACGCTTCCTGGCCACCACCGCGGCGTATTTGGCGAGAGCCATCGCGGCGCAAGGGCCGAGCCGGTACGACGAGGCCATCCGACTGATCGCCGTGATCCGGGAAGCCCCCGAAGAGGACCTAAACACCCGGGCCATCGGCCAGGGACTGTACGCAAGGATCCTGGCCGACCAGGGCCGCCATCGTGAAGCCGAGGAACTCGCGCGCTCGGCGGCAGGCCTGGCCGCGCAGACCGACTTTCTGAGCGACCACGCCGACACATTGCTCGAGCTCTCGCACGTCCTCGCCGCGGCCGGCCAGGTCTCCGAAGCACATTCCGTCGCTACCCAGGCGTTCGTGCTCTACCAGCGCAAGGGCAACTTGCCTGGCGCCCGGCAGTCGCTCCGATATCTTACCGAATCCGCAGCTACCTGAAAGGATGCTTTTCATGTCCCATCCATGGGTCTACAGCGTCAAGCTCACGGGCGGCACAATAACACTTCGTGTCGAGGTCACCGACATCCAGACTGCGGAAGGAGCTATCGAAATAACTGGGGAGGCAACTCAGGTCAGCGGCGCTTTCGCCCCCATTTCTTACATCGCCGACATGGCCGCGGCCGTCAAGGGCGATCCAACCGATCCAGACCAAAACGGCAAGCTATACATGGATGTGGGCGCCGTCCCGACCCCAGATCACCCGTTCATGCCCGACGACGATGTCACTGTTTTCGTACGGGTGTCAAAGCCGTGGGTCACGGTGCTGGGACCAGGCACTGACGACGGGCAAAGCGTGGCCTCGGGCCTGATATGGGCTAAATACAAAAAAGATGCACAAATTAGCGTCCCAGCGAATGGTGCTCCTACGATAACTACTATTCCCATGCCTCCACCTCCACCTCCACCGTCCCCTCGATGGACCTACAGCGTCCAGCTCACGGACGGCAAAATGACACTTAGTGTCGAGATTACCGACTTCGAGACCACGGAAGGAGCTATCGAAGTAACTGGAGAGGTAACTCAGGTCAGCGGCGCCTTCGCCCCCATCTCTTACATTGCCGACAGAGCCAACGCCACCGAAGGCGACCCAAGCGATCCAGACCTAAGCGGCAAGCTATTCGTGAATGTGGACGCCGTCCCGGCCCCAGATCACCCATTCACACCCGGCGACGATGTCACTGTTTTCGTGCGGCCAGCAAAGGCGTGGGTCACCGTGCTGGGAGCAGGCACGGACAAGCCGGGTCCAGCGACCCCGGGCCCGGTA
>Ga0306923_10006405_pt1 | contig 11600 bp, 10 predicted proteins | sample sta12Can44000108_FD_203841 | JGI IMG/M metagenome (GOLD analysis project Ga0306923, IMG submission 203841) | Lab enrichment of tropical soil microbial communities from Luquillo Experimental Forest, Puerto Rico - statanox.12C.anox.44.000.108 (v2)... | ecosystem: Environmental > Terrestrial >...
GTTCGCGGCGACGAGCCGCAGCATCAGGCTGCGCGGCAGCACCCGAGGCATGAATGTAACAAGCTTGTTGCCGAGCCCAGGTACCACGAGACGCTTCCCACCCATCAACCCGCGGTATCCAGCTCGAGCCACTCGCTCCGCGCTAACTGTGAGAAGACGCGGCAGTTTGCGTCCTATGCCGGCGCGTGCCTGAAACTCGGTCGGGACCGGGCCCGGCGCCAACACCGTGACGCGCACGCCGCGCGGCTTGAGTTCACGGTGCAGCGCTTCGCTAAACGAGAGCACATAGGCTTTGGTCGCGTAGTAGACCGCCATATTGGGGCCCGACATGAAGCCCGCGACCGATGCGACGTTGAGAATGCCGCCACGATGGCGCGTCAGGCTGTCGATCCAGCGCAGCGACATGTCCGTGAGCGTGCGCACGTTGAGATCGATCATGGCGAGTTGTTCGCCGCGGTCGAGCGCGGCTGCGGCGCCGGCGAGGCCGAACCCCGCATTGTTGATGAGGACGGCGGGTTCGAGCCCGCGCGCGATCAGCTCGTGCGAAATGCGGGCGGGCGCGTCGCTGCGGCCAAGGTCGACGGAGAGCACCAGCGGGCGCTTGCGGTTCGCGGCGGCGATCTCGTCTGCGAGCGCCGCAAGCTCCGGCTCGCGGCGCGCCACCAGCGCGAGTTCGTGGCCGCGCTCGGCAAACACATGCGCCAGTGCCCTGCCGATACCGGAGGAGGCGCCGGTGAGCACTGTCACAGGTCGGTAAAGGGGCATGGCGACGGCATACGGCGGCAGCTTCGGAAACGCCAGCGTCCGGGCCACTCGAAAGAGCGCGCGGCCGGCTTTTCTTTCCCGGGATTTAAGGCTTTATTGCGCGCCGGGAGAACCGTGGCGCGAGGGGACCATGCTCAGTACGCCGATCATCCAGAAGCTCATGTGTGTTGCGTTGGTCACGAGCGTCGTATTCCCGCTCGGACGCATGGTCTATCCGTACGTCGCCCATGACATCGGCGACCTGTCGTTCGGGGCGATCCAGGCGATCTTCACTGCCACGTTGGGCATGGGCATCTACGCGGTTTTTTTCGTGTAGAGCTCCCCTACCGCCGCAGGCACGCCTTCTCGAACTCGGCTACGTGGGGCCCGGCGTCCTTGAGCGGGATTGCCGTCTGCTTGCCGGCGATGTCGACCGTGAGCGATGGACCCGTCTTGAGCAGCGCGATCAGCTTGGGGTCGACAGGGACCGAAATCTCGATGTTGACGGTCCCGTCCATTTCGTTGGCGACGGTCTGGCCGGCATAGTCGACGACCGCCGTCCCGTTCCCGATCTTAAGATGGGTGGCCTGCCCGGGCACGAGGCTCGCCGAACCGATGAACTCGTTGATGCGCATGCTTCGCTTGCCGGGGTCGCAGGAAATCACCAGGACCGCGTCATCGGAATCCGGCGTGCCGTATTGCAGGACCGCGGTGTCCGAATCGAAATTGAACATCCAGCTGCGCGCGTCTTGCGCGCCGGCGGGCACGGCAAGGGCGATGGCGAGCGAGCCGATGACCGCCTTAAGGTTCATCTCCTGACTCCCGGTTTTCTCCCTAGCCCGGCAAAATGATCGAGTTGTGGCGATCAGCCGCCTGCCCTGAGCCCGGCGCAAACCGGCCTTGCGCCGGCCGTGGCCGATGCGCTTTGATCCCGCAATACTAGCGGAAGGTCGCAATGGACGTCGCGCGTACGATTTCGGTGCTGGAAGGTCTCGTCGGCTTCGATACGACGAGCCGCAACTCGAACCTCGCGCTGATCGGTTGGGTCGAGGCTTATCTCGACCGTCTCGGGGTCGGCCACGCGCGCGTGCCCGACGAGACCGGCACCAAAGCCAACCTGATCGCCACGATCGGGAATGCCGGAGTGCCCGGCTACATCTTGTCGGGTCACACCGATGTCGTTCCGGTCGATGGCCAGAGCTGGTCGAGCGATCCGTTCCAGCTCGCGAAACGTGATGGACGTCTCTACGGCCGCGGCACCACCGACATGAAAGGGTTCGTCGCCTGCTGCCTCGCCGCGGTTCCCGACATGCTCGCGCGCAAGCTCAAGCAGCCGATCCATCTCGCGTTCTCGTATGACGAGGAAGTCGGCTGCATCGGCGTGCGCGGCATCATCGCGCGCCTGCACGACTGGCCGGTCAAGCCCGTGGCCTGCTTCGTCGGCGAGCCGACCTGCATGCAAGTGGTGATCGGCCATAAGGCCAAGCGGTCGGTCGTTGCAACAGTGCGCGGGCACACGGTGCATTCCTCGCTCGCCCCGCTCGGCGTCAACGCGGTGGAATATGCGGCGCGCGTCATCGGCAAGATCTGCGACATCGCCGAGCGCCTGGAGCATGAGGGTGCACGCGATCCGCTCTACGACGTGCCCCATTCCACCGCCCATACCGGGCTCGTGCACGGCGGCTCGGCGCTCAACATCGTCCCTGACCACTGCACCTTCGAGTACGAATTTCGCACGATCGCGGCGGATGATCCGAGCGCGCTGGCGGATGAGGTCGCGAACTACGCGCACGACGTGCTCGAGCCGCAGATGAAGGCGGTTGCGCCGAATGCCGGCATTACGCTGCGCGACCGCTCTAGCTTCCCCGGCCTCGATACCGCGCAGAACTCCGACATCGTGGGCCTCAGCATGGCCTTCTCGGGCCGCAACGATCTCGCCAAGGTCGCCTTCGGCACCGAGGCGGGCGGCTATTCGGCGAACGGGATTCCGTCCGTAGTGATCGGCCCGGGATCGATCGACCAGGCGCACAAGGCCGACGAGTTCATCGCGGTTTCCGAACTCGAGAAATGCGGCGTGTTCATCGACCGCCTGATCGATCATTGCAGCGCGTGATCCGATTTTTGGAAAGATCATGCGCCGACTAAAAACAGCCTAGGCGCAATTTTATGACTTCGCGGCGGCGCGCCGACCGGCTCCTGGTCGAGCGCGGGTTGTTCGACAGCCGCGCCAAGGCGCAGGCGGCGATCGCGGCAGGACTCGTCACCGCCGATGGCGTGCCGGTGCGCAAGCCTTCTGATGAGGTCCAGGTGGAGGCGATGCTCCGTGCCGAGGCGGCGCATCCCTGGGTCTCGCGCGGCGGCGTCAAGCTTACGGCGGCGCTCGATCACTTCGGCTTCGATCCCGCGGGCCACGTCTGCCTCGACGTGGGCGCGTCGACCGGCGGCTTCACGCAAGTCCTGCTCACACGCGGCGCGCGCCGCGTCTACGCGGTCGATGTGGGGCGTGGACAGTTCCACGCGAGTTTGCGCGACGATCCGCGCGTGATGCCTTTTGAGGAGACTGACATTCGCGGTCTCGATCCCGGTCGCCTCGCGGAGCCGCCGGACTTTCTGGCGGTCGACGTGAGTTTTATTTCGCTCAAGTTGGCGCTGCCGCCGTCGCTCGCGTTGTTGCGGACGCCGGCGCGCTTGATCGCCCTCATCAAGCCGCAGTTCGAGTCCGGCCGGAGGCACCTCAAGAAAGGGATCGTGCGCGACCCGCAGGTGCATGCGGCCATATGCGAGGACATCACTGCCTTCGTGACCGCGCTTGGCTGGACCGTCGCGGGCGTCATCCCGTCGCCGATTGCGGGCGGCGACGGCAATCGCGAATTCCTGGTCGGGGCTGCGCGTGATTGAGCGTCTCGTGATCGACCGGCTCGGCCACCGCGGCGACGGCATCGTCGACACGTCCGACGGCCCACTTTACGTCCCCTATGTGCTGCCGGGCGAGGCCGTCGAGGTCGAACGCGTTTCAGGTCACCCGGATCGCCGCCACACCGTCCGAGTCGAGGTCGAAAGCCCGCAGCGCATCGAGCCGATTTGTCCCCATTTCGGCGTCTGCGGCGGTTGCTCGCTCCAGCATTGGGACGCCGCGCATTACCGCGCCTGGAAACGTGACCTCGTGGTTGCGGCCTTGGGACAGGCCGGGCTCGACGCGTCCGTGGACGATCTTATCGATGCTCATGGCGCAGGCCGCCGGCGCGCGGTGTTTCACGCGCGGCGCAGCCACGACGTCCTGCAGGTCGGCTTCGCGGCCTACCGTGCCCGTCACGTGGTGCCGATCGACCGCTGCCCGATCCTGGCGCCCGAGCTTGCGGGCGCGATCCAAGCCGCATGGGCGCTCGCGGAGGCGCTGTGGCCGCAACGCAAGCCGCTCGACATTCAGGTCACTGCGAGCGAGCAGGGGCTCGATGTCGACGTACGCGGGTCCGGTCCCTTGTCGCCGGCAGTCGCGGCGCGACTTGCACCGCTGGCGAGCGCGCATCGCCTTGCGCGGCTCACGCGTCACGGCGAACTGATCGTGCAACATGCGCACCCGACCTTGCGCATCGGCCGCGCCCACGTGGCGTTACCGCCCGGCGCCTTCCTGCAGGCGACCGCCGAAGGCGAGGCCGTGCTCGCGCGGCTCGTTATCGAGCACATCGGCGACGCCGGCAGCGTCGCCGACCTGTTCGCCGGCAGCGGCCCGTTTGCGCTACGGCTTGCCGAACGGGCGCGCGTTCACGCGGTGGATAATGATGCCGCGGCGGTCGCGGCTCTGCGCCAAGCCGCTGCTGCACCTGGGCTCAAGCCCATCGAGGCAGAGGCGCGCGATCTCTTTCGTCGTCCGCTCATAACCTCGGAACTCGCGCGCTTTGATGCGGTCGTGTTCGATCCGCCCCGCCAGGGTGCCCAGGCGCAGGCGCGGGTGCTTGCCGAATCCAAGGTGCCGGTGGTGGTCGCGGTCTCCTGCAATCCCGCGACCTTCGCGCGCGACGCTCGTCTCCTGGTCGACGGCGGCTATCGGCTCGTTGCTGTCATGCCGGTCGATCAGTTCCGCTACTCTGCCCACGTGGAAATCGTCGCGCGGTTTGCGCGGTGATTTGTCAGATACCGTTTCACCGATAATCCAGGCCGTTGCCCCACCGCTGCTGCCACATGCGCTCGCCGATCGTGCAGGAGATGCGCGGCGCCTGCGCGGCCGCCGGCACGATGCGTGCGACCGGCGAGCGGCCTGCGACTTCGAGCACCAGCTTGGTGCGCACGGCGTCCTTGAATTTCTCGCGCTCTTTGATCGGCACCACAAACGCGCCCGGTCCGCCGATGACGCAATCCTCGTAGTAAATATCGAGATCCTCGATATCGATCGAGCCGGGCTGCGGTTTCTTGAGCATGATCGGCAGGCCGTTGACGGTGATGCCGTTGGCGACAACAGCCTCGCGGGTGGGGACGATGAGCGGCCCCTCGTTGTTGGTACCGTCGCCGGAGACATCGATCACCCGGCGGATGCCGCGATGTCCGCTGCTCTCGAACAAGCGCGAACCAAACAGAAGCGCGCCCGCAATGGAGGTGCGGTAGGCGCGACGGTAGGACGCTCGGCTGATTTCCTCGGCGACCGCGCGGGCGGTGACGGGCCCATCGACCAGCTGCCACGGCAGCAGAATTTTCTGATCATTGGCGTTCGCCCATTCGAAATAGGTGAGGGCGATCCGGCCGTGGATGCCGACCTTGAGCGCATTGAGAAATTCCGGCGAGGTCAGCGCGGAGACGTAACCCTCGCGCTGGAGCGCCTGCTCGTCCGGGTCCATGGAATAGGACACGTCGACGGCAAGGATCAGCTCCACGTCGACATCGTCGGCATCGGCCCGTTGGAGCGCCCACTCGGCCGCCGCTTCCGAGAAGGCCGGCGCATCGCACGCGCGTGCGGCGAAAGTCGCGAGGACGCCGCACAGGGCGAGCACCGCCAAGCTGGTCCGCCGCGACATTCGATCCTCCGCCAGCAGCCCCAAGGTGGGCCGCAAGAGACGCGGAGACAAGTCCGGCGCGCGTCGAACACTCTGCCCACGTGCCGCCCCAATCACGATCTAGCCTGTCTTTAACCAGACATAGCCCAACTGGCGGCTATGGTGGTTTGTGCTGTGCGTGGGGACGCGCAGTGCCAGGGCGGGATGGGGGACTGGACCGTGGGGGATGTTTCCGCGCGCGAGGTCGTTGATCGGCGCATGATGGCCCGTTGCATCGAGCTGTCGCGCATGGGCGCGGCGGCGGGCGAGCGACCATTCGGCAGCGTGGTGGCCCGAGGGGCGGAGATTCTGGGCGAATCGGCAAACTGCACGGAGCGCGACGGCGATGTCTCGCGTCACGCGGAAATCGTCGCGATTGCCCAGGCACGGAAAATCCTCGGCGGCGCCAGGCTCGCGGCGTGCACGCTTTATTCGAACGTCGAGCCGTGCCCGATGTGCGCCTTCTGCCTCCGTGAGGCCGGGATAGGGCGAGTCGTTTTTGCACTCCGATCGCCCGTCATGGGCGGCCTCTCGCGCTGGAATGTCATGCGCGACGACACGCTCTCGGACGGCATCCCGTTCGTATTCGGGGCGGTTCCCGAGGTGGTGAGCGGCGTTCTCGCCGAAGAGGCAGGCGAAGCCTGGCGTGAGTGGAACCCAATCGCTTGGCACGTGATCAAGCTGCGGGGGTTCATGGTCGCGCCGCCTCCGGCCGAGGCTCGAGTCGTTCCCGGGCATCGGCCCCGCCCGTTGCGCCACCTCATGCGCAGCCTGTTCCGGCCGGCCCAATCGGCCTGAAGTGCGCCGCGACTGATCGCCTCGGCGGACCCGCGACCTCTATCCCCAAAAGCGCGTGACTGACGTTCGGGTCCCGCACGGATTAACCACCGTCCCTCAAGTACTTAGACCTTGGTATAGCCGTGGGCCCCATGGGGTGGTTCCGGACGCCGATGTGTGCTCAAATGGGAATTCAACCATGCGGCCCGGCAGCGTAAGCCGCGCCAATTCTTCTGCCGCGGAACCCCCTCCGCGAACGGGACGTTGCGGGTCGGGGACCATCTAAGACATATAACGCCACCAACGGTCGGGAACGTCACGGTAAAGGTCATGTCGTTGCAAAATCGGCTTATCGACAGCGTCAACGCCCCGGAGGATTTGCGCCAGCTTCCGGAAAGCGACCTGCGCCAGCTTGCGGACGAAGTCCGCGAGGAGACAATCAGCGCGGTTTCGGTGACGGGCGGCCATCTGGGCGCAGGTCTTGGTGTGGTCGAGCTCACGGTCGCGCTCCACTATGTCTTCGACACCCCGCACGATCGGCTCATTTGGGACGTCGGACACCAAGCCTATCCGCACAAGATCCTCACCGGGCGGCGCGACCGCATGCGCACGATTCGCCAGGGCGGCGGGCTATCCGGTTTCACCAAGCGGGCAGAAAGCGAATACGACCCGTTCGGCGCCGCGCACGCTTCCACGTCAATATCGGCGGGGCTTGGCATGGCGGTTGCGCGCGACCTTGCCGGCAAGACCAATAACGTCATTGCCGTGATCGGCGACGGTGCCATGTCGGCCGGCATGGCGTACGAGGCGTTGAACAACGCCGGCGCGCGGCGCGAGCGCCTGATCGTGATCCTCAACGACAACGACATGTCGATCGCCCCGCCGGTGGGCGCCATGTCGGCCTACCTGGCGCGGCTCACATCGGGCGATACCTATCGCTCGCTGCGAGAAATGGGCAAGCAGTTGGCGCGCTATCTCCCGCCGTCCATTTATGAAAAGGCGCACCGGGCGGAGGAATTTGCGCGTGGGCTGCTGACCGGCGGCACCTTGTTTGAAGAATTGGGCTTCTTTTACGTCGGCCCGATCGACGGCCATAACCTCGATCACCTGCTGCCGGTGCTCAAGAACGTTCGCGATACGCAGAACGGCCCGATCCTGGTGCATGTCATCACCCAGAAGGGCAAAGGGTATCCGCCGGCGGAAGGCTCCGCCGACAAATATCACGGCGTGGTCCCGTTCGACGTCGTCACCGGCAAGCAGGCCAAGGGTAAGAGCAACGCGCCGGCCTACACGAAAGTGTTCGCCGATAGCCTGGTGAAGGAGGCGCACAAGGACGACCGGATCGTCGCCATCAACGCCGCCATGCCGTCAGGCACCGGCCTCGACATTTTCGAGCGCGCATTCCCTGACCGGACATTCGACGTCGGCATCGCCGAACAGCACGCCGTCACCTTCGCGGCGGGTCTCGCGACCGAGGGCTATAAGCCGTTCGCGGCGATCTATTCGACCTTCCTGCAGCGCGCCTATGACCAGGTCGTGCACGACGTCGCGATCCAGAAGCTGCCGGTGCGGTTTGCGATGGATCGTGCCGGGCTCGTCGGCGCCGACGGCCCGACCCACGCCGGTTCGTTCGACATCAACTATCTCGGCTGTCTGCCCGGCTTCGTCATCATGGCGGCGGGCGACGAGGCCGAATTGGTGCACATGGTGGCGACGGCGGCGGCCTACGACGAGGGGCCGATCGCGTTTCGCTATCCCCGTGGGGAGGGCGTGGGCGTCGAAATGCCAGAGGTCGGCGTACCGCTCGAGATCGGCAAGGGCCGCATCGTGCGCGAGGGCACCAAGGTTGCCCTGCTCTCGCTGGGAACGCGGCTTGCGGAATGCGTCAAGGCGGCCGAGACGCTCAACGCTGCCGGACTCTCGACTACCGTCGCTGACGCCCGTTTTGCCAAGCCCCTCGACGAGGACCTCATCCTTCGTCTGGCGCGCGAGCACGAAGTTCTCGTCACCGTCGAGGAGGGCTCGGTCGGCGGCTTTGGGGCATTCGTGCTGCACCTTTTGGCGGAGCGGGGAGCGCTTGACGCCGGCCTCAAGGTCCGCACGATGACCTTGCCTGACCTGTTCCTCGATCAGGACAAGCCCGACCGCATGTACGCCCAGGCCGGCCTGCAGGCGGCCGATATTGCCGTGAAGGCGATGGCGGCGCTCGGCATTACCGAGCTCGACGCTATCGGGCGGCTCGCCAGCGGCACCGGGAGCCGGTGACCACGGCATGCGCGTGATTCTGGCCCAACCTCGCGGCTTTTGCGCCGGCGTCGTGCGCGCGATCGAAATCGTCGAGCGCGCCCTCGAGAAGAACGGCGCACCGGTCTATGTACGCCACGAGATCGTGCATAACAAATACGTGGTGGAGAGCCTGAAGGCGAAGGGCGCAAGGTTCGTCGAGAATATCGATGACGTTCCGCCCGGAGCGCTGACCGTGTTCAGCGCTCACGGCGTGTCCAAGGCCGTGGAGCAGGAGGCGGCTGCACGCAATCTGCCGGTGCTGGACGCGACCTGCCCGCTTGTGACCAAGGTGCACAATCAGGGCAAGCGCTATGTCGCGCAGGGTCGCACGCTGATCCTGATCGGCCACGCCGGCCATCCGGAAGTCGAAGGCACCATGGGCCAGATTTCCGAACCGGTGATCCTGGTGCAGAACGAGGCCGACGTCGAAACGATCGACCTGCCGGACGATGCGCCGGTTGCTTACGTTACGCAGACGACGTTGAGCGTCGACGACACGCGGTCGATCATCGCGGCGTTGCAGCGTCGCTTCCCCGATCTCGTCGGTCCGGACACGCGCGACATTTGCTACGCTACCCAGAACCGCCAAGCAGCGGTACGCGAGCTGAGCGAGCACGTCGACGTGCTGCTCGTGGTCGGCGCGCAGAACAGCTCGAACTCCAATCGCCTGCGTGAGATTGGCGAGGAGGCGGGCATCCCGAGCTACCTGATCGCCAACGGTACCGAGCTGTTGCCCGATTATGTGCGCGGCGCCAAGGCGGTCGGCATCACCGCCGGCGCTTCGGCGCCGGACGTGCTGGTCGAGGACGTAATCGAAGCTCTGCGCCGGCTTGGGCCGGTCGAGGTCACGACCATGCCGGGCCGCGAAGAAAAGATTCAGTTCCGGCTGCCGGCCGAGCTGGCATAAACGGCGTGCGCCATAACAACAACACGAGAGCTGCAGGAGACTGGAGTTGGGAATCCCGTTAAGACAAAAAATCGCTGTCGGCGCCTATGTGGTGCGCCAGACGCTCGCCGGACGCAAACGCTATCCGCTGGTGCTGATGCTCGAGCCGTTATTCCGGTGCAACTTGGCTTGCGCGGGCTGCGGCAAGATCGACTATCCGGATAAGATCCTCAACCAGCGGCTTTCGGTCGACGAGTGCCTCGAGGCGGTGGATTCGTGCGGCGCGCCGGTTGTGTCGATTGCCGGCGGCGAGCCGCTGCTGCACCGCGAGCTGCCGCAGGTCGTCAAGGGTATCATCGCGCGCGGCAAATACGTCTACCTGTGCACCAACGCGCTGCTGATGGAAAAGAAGCTCGACCAATACCAGCCGGACCCGCATTTCGTCTGGTCGGTGCATCTCGACGGCGACCGCGAGGATCACGACCGTTCGGTCTGCCAGGAAGGCGTGTTCGACCGCGTGGTCGCTGCGATCAAGGCCGCCAAGGCGCGCGGCTTCCGCGTCAACATCAATTGCACCCTGTTCAACACCGCCGATCCGCAGCGCACCGCCACGTTCTTCGATCACGTGCGCGAGATTGGCGTCGATGCCATCACGGTGTCGCCCGGCTACGCCTATGAGCGTGCGCCGGACCAGCAGCATTTCCTCTCGCGGGAAACGACCAAGCGGCTGTTCCGCGACATTTTCCGCCGTGGGCGCGGCGGACGTGCTTGGTCGTTCAGTCAGTCGAGCTTGTTCCTCGATTTCCTCGCCGGCAATCAGGAATACCGCTGCACCCCCTGGGGCAACCCCACCCGCACGGTGTTTGGTTGGCAGCGCCCCTGCTACCTGGTGGGCGAAGGCTACGTGCGGACGTTCCGCGAGCTGATGGAAGAGACCGATTGGGATTCATACGGCACCGGCAACTACGAGAAGTGCGCTAACTGCATGGTTCACTGCGGCTACGAGGCGACCGCGGTGAAGGACGCGATTGCCAATCCGCTCAAGGCGCTCAAGGTCGCACTGCGCGGCGTGCGCACCGACGGGCCGATGGCGCCGGAAATCCCGCTCGATAAGCAGCGCCCGGCCGAGTACGTGTTCTCGCGCCACGTCGAGCGCAAGCTCGCGGAAATCACCGAATTGGAAGCGCGCGCGAAGCGGGCGTCGGCGGCGTAAGTATCGCCTATTGCCTGATCAGTTCCGCGGCACGGTTTCCTGACCGAATCGCGCCTTCGATCGTCCCCGGCAGGCCGGTTGCGGTCCAGTCGCCCGCAAGGACCATGTTGGCGTAGCGCATCGCCGCGCCTGGACGCTTGCGTTCCTCGCTGGGCAGGGCGGCAAACGTCGCCCGGCGCTCCTTGATGAGCTGCCACCGAGGCATGGCCGCGGAAATGCCGGCGACGGTGGCGACCTCCTGCCAAATTGTTCGCGCAAGTTCCTCGCGCGGCGCATCAAGCAGCCGGTCGGCGCCGCTGATGGTGACCGAGAGTAGGTCTGGGAAAGCGAAGATCCACTCCACCGTGCCGCTTACGACCCCGATCATCGGCGGCATGCCGGCGGGTGGCGGAATGGCGAAATGCGCGTTGACGATGGCGCGAAACTCAGACGGCGCGACAAGGTCCGGCACGAGGCCGGCGGCGATCCACGGAGGCACCGCCAGGACGACGGCATCGCCATCCTCGAGGCGCTCCATCTGCTCGCCGAAATCGAGGCTCTCGACGCGCTGGGCGGCAAGTCCGAGCGCGCGCAGTCGCGCGCCGTAACGGATTACGCCGCCCTTGGCCTCAACGAAGCGCAGCGCCGGTTCGATGAATGCGCCGGTGAGGCCGTCGCGCGCGATGAGCGG
>Ga0306923_10006407_pt1 | contig 11598 bp, 19 predicted proteins | sample sta12Can44000108_FD_203841 | JGI IMG/M metagenome (GOLD analysis project Ga0306923, IMG submission 203841) | Lab enrichment of tropical soil microbial communities from Luquillo Experimental Forest, Puerto Rico - statanox.12C.anox.44.000.108 (v2)... | ecosystem: Environmental > Terrestrial >...
CTTCGTCCAGTTCGGTCATGGGGAGATCTCTTCCACAAGTGCAACATTCAAAAGCTGATGCGAGATCTTGAGTCAAAACGGTACAGAGTGGCTCTCATTCTGCAACCCAATCAGTGCCGGTCCAAAAGAAATCAAGGAGGCTGTAGAGATGAAGAAAGGGACGCGAATTGCTTTTTCCGCCCTGGTCGGTTTCATTGTGGTTACGCTCGTAGCAGCTGTTTGGCCGCTCCCTGCAACCACGACTCACTCTGCCCAACAGTCTGCGACAAATGAGCAGGCGCCTGCCCAAACGCAGTCTGTTTCCGGGAAGATCGCTTCGGTGGAGAAGGACTCCTTCACTCTCACTGTAGGGTCTACCATTTCTAACCAGAGCCAACAACTCCAACAAACTGCTCCAAAAACCATGAAGTTCGTCATTGATAAGAACACGACTGTGGACGGCAAGCTGCAAGTGGGCGCTAGCGCAGACGTCACTTACCGCGAAGACAGCGGCAAGAACTTTGCAATAAGCGTCCATGTTGCACCGTAGTTTGCCGGAATTTGCCTTACGGGAAACTTGGGCCCTTTAGGGAAACCTCTGAAAGGCTCAGGGATTAATTTCGACGCCACCTACGGTCCGAGATTTCAAAATTTCAGTAGGTGCACTGCCACCGGGGCTGTTCAACATCTTAGATTCCACTACTCGCTAACGTCGAGATCCGCCGTCGAAAAAAGAGGGATTTAAAGAAGCTGTCAGGTCGTAAGACTTTCCATGATCACTAACCCTGGTGATGAGAAGTTCGTAACGAAATCCCTCGGGGTGGTTTCTGCTCCGAAGTAATGCAAGTAAGCCCCGGACTTCCGAATGGGAATGGACAATAATTTCATTCCCTGAAACAACCGAAGAAACGACGGTGCCGTGAAATTCGGAACCGTCATGGTCCACGTTAGAATCGACGCTGTCGAGCAGTCTGACGCGTATAAGCGTGCCCTTAGGCAACGCGTCAGTTTCGTTCCTATCTTCTGGATTGAGACGAGTCTGCAAATGAAAAGTTAACACGGACCCTGCAGCAATATGCATGGGTTCAATGGCAGCCCTTTGCCCACGAACCTGACCAGCAAGCACACCAATGAAGCAAAAAACCACGACGGCATAACGATGCATGGGCTGGGACCTTCCTTTTTCAAGAAATTAAGCTCTCGCCGAAATTCTAGGTTTGCGAGATAACGAAATCAATTCGAAAGCAGGATCTCGGCTACGCATAAGTCAACGGAAGCCGCACTGATCACCTGACCAGGCAAAAAAAGCTCTTGGAAATTCACACAATGTGGAAGGTAGAAGGTCACCCTGAGCCGTTTTCTTCCTTACTAACCGACAAACCACCCCCGGTTGGAGTTCGCTCGGACAGTGCCCGGCGGGCCTTCAGTGGAATTCTTGTGATTGGCGGTTCGGCAATTGGCACCGTGTACGCGCTCTTCAGTATCGGCGATCATTTTGGAGCGCCAGAACGGCAACGCGAATCGGGCCACACTGGCCGTGGCGCGGGAGCTGGTCGCCTATCTGATTGTGGTTGACCGTGCACAGCGGAATCTTCTAGTGGTCGAGAACGAAATACGCACCGCCGCGTAGACACTGGTGGAAGGGAGAGATTCTTCAGCAAACCGCCTGCCAGGTCTTGCCGTTAAGCCGACTGGGCGAAGGAGCGAAAGCTCCCGCTGCTCTCGTTGATTTATTTTGAGACTGGCAGGAGTACACAAACTCAATCTTCTGTGGAGACCCTTTGAGGGCTGAGACCGCAAAGGGATGTCTGGTTCTACCCCGAGTAGGAACCACGGCCGAGAGGCCACGAGGCGAGCTGCGGAACTCAAAAGAATTTGTACCCGCGCTCCTCCCGCGTCGGGAGAGTTTTTGCCCTCTCGACAAAGGCTTATCTTGGTAAGTTCTATAAGAGGTGAAGTCAAGAAAGACACTTCTCCAACGGCTGGAGTTTTTCTTGCTTCGCAGCCCACTTGATTGAGCAGGGATCTGTTCTGGCCTGCCGTTCTATGGTCTCGGTTGCTGTGCACTGTGGCACAGCGGTTTGGGTTTTCTCTACCAGCGGTTTTCATCGCTTGTTTGCAACGAAGCCAATCGGTACAGCAGTGCCAATTGGTACAGCAAGTCGAGGCTAACCACCTTAATTTGAAGCGAATTGGTGCCCGGGGTGGGAGTCGAACCCACATGAGGAAAATCCCCGGAGGATTTTAAGTCCTCAGCGTCTGCCATTCCGCCACCCGGGCATCCTGCAGAAAACTCTAACGTTAGTTCACCATCTTGCTCTCACCAGTTGGCTCCGGTGCTACTGGGGTGCTATCCACGTTGAATTTTGCTTCCATTCTCCGCACAGCATCGAGGGTGAAATCCGGTGCGAGATGCGAATACCTCATAGCCATATGTAGCGCCTTGTCCCTGAGCAATTCTGCCACTGTTCGAGGATCGGCGCCAGCCATCGTCGCACGTGAGGCAAACGTATGTCTTAGACAATGCCACGTAAACCCGACTATCCCCGCCGCCCGGAGACAGTCCTCAAACCAATCTGTTGCCCCGGCTGACCCGCCGGAAACGTAGCTGCTCTCCAGTGTTCGTTCGCGGAGTGTTATTAGGGCCGAAAGAGCCGCATCATTCAACCGCACGTGACTCGTTCGTCCGCCCTTATCACGCGGCACCGTTAGGGTGCGATGTTCGAAATCCACATCCTGCCATAGGGCGCCATATTGCTCACAGTGGCGCATTCCCGTGTGGAGTGCCAACTCAAATTCGGGCAGCCGCTGAGGAAACGTCTCGAGAATTACAGCACGAACCTCTTTTCCTCCTCGACGGCTAGGATGCGGGTACGCTCGTTGTGTTCAACCTTATGTGGAACGAGTCGGGCTGGATTCTCTTTCGCTTTGCCATTGCGCATAGCGAGACGGTACGTCAGTGAAAGCAACGCACGGTATCGATTCCACGTTGCTGCAGTCCGGAACTCGCCCTGAAAGCGCCGCTCGATTTCCTGGGGTGTCATGGACTCGAGCGGAGCATTCCCAAACCAGTCGAGGAGTTTCTTCATCCGGCTGTGGTCCATCCTATTGCTCGGGCATCCGTAGCAATCTCGCGGAAGATGACAGGCGCACATCTCAGATTCTCCGGCAGCTTCTTCCCCTGCAGGGCCTCATTCTTGCGCTTGGTGAGGAGTTTGTCTGCGGCCCCCCAGGGACCCGCCTTCTCGCCCCGGTAACGTCCCTGCGCGTCAACATAGCGAATCCACCAAATACCGGAACCGGGCACCTTCTCGAATATTCCCCTGTCGGGCTTCCCTGCCCTTGCTCGGCGGGTATTGGTATTAGTTTTCACTTTTACTACAGCAGCGGCCTCAGTTTCCATCGGGCTTTCCTTTCTTCGGCGGTCGCCCACCTAGCCTTCCGTTCCGCCGTGATGTGCGAGCTTTGCGGGGCGACCGCGCAGACCCACGACAGGCAGGGCAAAAACAAACGAGCGGAACTCCGTGAATTTTGCATTTGGGCCGCACCGCCATCCTCAGAGATTAACCTAACGTGCTAGGTTGTGCAAGTATCTTCGACTGGGAATCGTCGCGTGGTGTCCCAGTCTGCCGGATGGTAGACTGCCTCCGACGCGGCAGGCTGTGGCCGATCACCGCAGCCGATGGGGACGATTCCCTTACCGTCCCCGCCGCCTCGCTGAAGGGAGCGAGCATGGACAACTTCTCCGTCCGCGATTCAGCCCTCATGTGGCTGGCCGCTCAGAGCCCGGCCTTTGCGGAGGAACACACGCGATTGGCCCCGGCGGTGCGGAAGGTCCGGGTAAAGTATCAGCGCGAAATTCTGAGCCTACCCGACGTCAAGAAAGGCCTAGAGAAACTGCGGGCCAGCGGCATCAAGCCGGAGCGCGTGCTGATGCGTTTGTCCGCGTTAGTTCAACTCGATAGGGACGCTACCTGGAAAAACCGCACGAAGGAAATCCAGAGCGCCCTGGCGAAACTCGCCAGAAACCTACGGCATAGCGCTGAAGAAGTCCGACTTACGGACCTTCCTGCGCCGTGACCAGCGGAGTGTCAGTCCGGCTCGCCGCGCTGCGTCTCACCCAGAATCGAGCGGGCAATGACGGGCCAAGCGCAGGCCGGGGATGCCCGCCGAAATGGCCATGCGATTACGCTGGAAAATATTCTCCCCAAGTCGCACGGAGTGCGGGGCGATGGAAACGGTGGAACCGCTCTGCCCAGCCCACCCGAACAAGAAGCCTTCGTTGTCAATCCACCAGCGCAAAAGGAAACTCCTTTGAAGCTCTGAAATCATCATGTGTTGGTCAGCCCGCCTCTGCTGGCTTTTTCGATGCGTACGACCAGCCGCGTCCTGAAATCGTAGAAGGGCTCATTCGTGAAGGTCAGCTTGTGGCGCTTGCAGGGGGTTATGGAATGTGCAAGTCTCCGCTACTAACTGACCTGAGCGTGCGTGTGATTCGCAACCAGGTTTGGTGCGGTCGCCAGGTTAGCCAGCGGCCCGTCATCGCGTTTGACTTCGAGACACCCGCAACGACGTATCGCCGAAACGTGAAGAACGCTGCGAAACGCCTCGGTGTCTCGGTACCAAATGTGCCGGATGAGTTGGACGTGTATCTTGAACACGACGACCCGAAGGCACCAGCAACGAGGAAACTATTCGCAGCACTCGAGGGCGTCATACAGTCGCGCATTGCATTGATTGAAAGGGCGCTGTCCGGCAAGCCCAACGCGCTCGTGCTCATTGACCCTTTAGAACTCATGTTCCGCGTGGACACGCTCAAGAAATCACCAGTGCTGCGTCTCTACGAAGAATTGCGAAGACTTCTAGCGAAGTACCCGCATGCGGCCATCATTATGACTTTCAATCTGCGCAAAAAGGACAAGCGGGCGTGGCAGTCCAGCCTGCTCCTCGACCCGCGCGGCTGGCTTGAGGACGTGTGTGGCACGCTCGATATTCTCAACCGTTCGGATGTGCGCCTGGGTGTGGACGCCGCCGCCCACGATGAGGATGTGCGGGTCATCAGCGGTATCCGACGCGGGGAGGAGATGCAGCCCATGTTGATTCGCAGTGTAGACGCAAACGGGAGGTTCGCATGAGCACCGATCGCGCGGGGAGCGTCGAGTTGGCGGGATTCGAGTTGTGTCCGCCGGACAAGTCGAGTCTGGAGGTTGTCCTGACGTGGAAACAGTCCGAGTATTGGAAGAAACTACCACCTACATTTCGCTTCGAGGATGTTGCTGACAAGGTTGTGCCACGCGCCAGTCTCCAACGGCTGCTTAAGCGAACTCAGTCCCTGGGGTGGGTCGAGCAGGACGGCGAGGGCACCTGGAAGAAGATGGGGGATCAGTGAAACCTGCACGGAAAATGACGCTAACTCTTTCTCCATCATCGCAAACTAGGTTTCAGTCGTTTTTGAAACCCGGTTGGAACTTGGAACCGCCACGAGGTTTCAGTTTCGGTTCGGTTTCAGTCTCGAACCCTCAAGCGAACCCGACGCCCGCAAGGTGCTGGCCGCCTATGAGTCGGTCCCGGCATCGTACAGGCGACTCCTACCGGCCGAGGCATTCTGCCAAGCTGCTGGTGTGTCACCGAAAAGAGTTCTCGAGATGATTGCGATTGTGCTTGTACAAAACGGTGGGCGCTTGACCAGCGTTCGCGCGGCAGTAGCGCAAGAGCGCGTGCTGAGCAAAACCGTCGACAGAGCGCTTCGCGATGAGGGGTGGCGGGAGCGCCTGATGATTCACAAAGCCACAGGAGTCGTGCCGACCTGGGGCTGGAAGGAATTCCGCTAATTCGTGCTCCAAAAGCCGCCGTTTGTCACGTTTCACCCGAAATCCCATGACAACGCTCTCGCTGGTCACCGCGTTCCGAAAAAGGCCTCCCTCGTCCCATCCTCCGCCATGTCTCTTGTTTATAAAAGTGTTAAGTATACTGAATGGAACTAAATATCCAACGAATTATCCCGTCAGCTGCCATCACCCCAAGTCCGGATGTATCGCTATTCTCCTGCCATTTCCGCATGAAGCCGCCACTGGCAGACATCGCCGGACCGCTTGATCGCTGTGCCTTCCGAGAGTAGTCTCCGCACGTGGATTCCACGAATCGGAGGCAGCCTGATGGACCAGGAATACAGCATGGTTGGATTTGTCGTGATCGTGATCCTCTACGCGGTGATCGGGTGCATGGCGGCGGCGGGAACGATCTTCACCGCCCGGAAAATCTTCACTCCCAAGGCTGAGCAAGTGTTCTATGCGATGTTCCTCATGATGATAGCCTCGTTCTACCTGGCGTTCGTAGCTTACTTCGGAGCGACGATGGCGTGGAGGGTGGAAACGGCCGTAGTCGTGGCGTTTGTCGCAGTAGGTATCCTGGGCACGCGCCTGCCCTTCGTCCTAATCGTCGGTTATTCCCTGCACGGGCTGTGGGATCTGCTGCACGAACTTCAGGCGCATGGAGCCTACTCAACGTTCAAGCCAGGCCAGCTGACTGCGATCCCGCTCGCCTACGGGGTCTTTTGTGCAGCGTTCGACTTCTGCATGGCGGCATATTTCTATGCGCGACGCGCCGAGTGGATTGCGGCGTGGAAGGCAGTGCCATAATCGACTTGCAGATGTTTGCGGCATTGCTGTCGAAGGTGTACGGCAGCTTTCATCAACAGCTCCCAGCGCTTGGCAGTGACATCGAACCCCGCATGCGGGACGATTTGCGAGTCGGTGAGTCTACTTGCCACCTTTTCGCAGGGTCAAGGTCATAGGGGGTATGCGTCTACTACCGCGAAAAAGGGACCACCCCTGCCCCCTCAAAATTTCAGTATAAGCAGCTCTGTCCGGGGCGCTCAATTCGATGAGGGGATAGCGGATATGGACATGAAAAAGGGACCACCCCCCTGGTCGTACAGCAATTCAGAAGAAGTTGGAAGAGATCAACCTGCTTTCTGGCAAGATACTCGCCCAGGCGTTTGAGGATTGAGATGGCTCGGCAGAAGAACGACGGTCAACGTCAGCTATACGGGCTTTCAATCGCCGCGAAGCGATATGCTCTCTATACAACGAAATGCGGACAAGTGTATTGCCGTCATCGCGAGTGTGTCACTATTGTCGACCCTAAAGCACACGGTCTTATCTTCGTTGCGCCGAGTGAGGAGCGCGAGAAAGGGCTGCCCAAATGGTGGTGGGAACTGTGGCGCTTTCTATTGATGCTCGAATTCAAGGAAATTATTGAACCGAATTGCGGATTTCTGCTGATTGGCGGACGCGCCATAGACTCGAAGACTGCCGCCGATGTCGACGGTCAGCCGTCATGGATCACATTGCCTGCGATGATGCCAGCCCGTTTGGATTCGTCCTGCATCCTCGAACGCGCGACAAGCTGAAGCTCACGCTGCTGACTCCGTTCAGCAAAAACCGCGTCACATGGCCGCACTCAAAGTGCATCAACACGCACGACGGAAAAAGCTATCGCCTGGACGAACTCGCACACGCGGATCTCATCACGCTTGGCGATATCTTGTGCGGCTATGTTCAGCATCCTGAAATTAAATCTCTTGGTCCAAACGGAGAAAAATGCAAGGCCCATACAAGGGGATTGTTGCGGCGAATGGACATCAATGGCGGGCTCCACTATTGCATTGGAAAAGAGGTTTCGCGGTTTGAACAGGGCAAAGACGATTTCATCGAAAACATCGACGATGTGTGCATTCATTACGATGGCGGACGAGTGACAGCTAAAGAAAGTCTAGTGACGGAGATTAGCGAGCGTGGATTGCGGAAAACAACTAAAGAGACTGGGCTTGATCGCAAAACGATTCGAGCGATTCTGAACGGGAAGAAGGTGAAAGCCTCAACGTTCGCGAAGGTGGTGATCGTGCTACGGCAAGGAGGGGTAAGGCCGCTGATTTCCAAGTAAGTGGAATTTCAGCGCTCACGAGGATAGGAACCTCTATCGAGCGCAGCGCCTTCCAACAGTTGAGCGAGAACCCAATCGACGCGACAGGCTGCGCAATTTTCCTTCGTGGCCGTAAATTCAGCTACGAAAGATGAGAACATATGTGGCTAGTAATGCATTGGCGGTGGCATGCGCAACCACTGCATCTCCTATTCTTCCACGTCGAACCACCGCGAACCCGAAGAGAATCCCTGCGACGCTACCGGCAAGCCAGTTTCCGCCGTGCAGAAGGCCGAAAGTTACCGACGAGGCTAAGAGTGCAAACCACGAAAAAGACTGGAAAGAAACACAGTTGAAATTCGCCGAAATGAAACGACGCATGAGATATCCACGGAATGCAAGCTCTTCTGCCAGCGGTACAGTGATGACCGCGGCGAGGACTCGGAAAGTGATCCAAATCCCCTTGGCGAGCCTGGGAGCTTGCAAGGTGGTTGGAACTCTAGGATCGACGCCTGGGTTTAAGTTTAGCAAGTGATCCATGCCTATCCAGGTCAGGAAGACAATCGTCCCGATTGCTGGAGCGAGCCAGTCGCATCTCCAAGTCAGGCCCACGTAACTTCGTCGGCAAACCGAAAGCATTCCAGCGGCAGCGAAAAATCGCAGGGGATATAGCCACTCGAAGCTGCCCGAAAAAGCTTTGGCGACGATACCGGCGGTTAGGAGGGCTAGAAATGGCAGCAAAAACGCACCCGTAGGGGTTTCCGTTACTCTAGCAAGCGCTTGCCGTTCTTGTGGTCTGCTCGTAAACCACGAGACCTGTTGTATAGCGCAACAGAAAGCCACTGCGACGGCGTCAAACGCCATCCAGCCCACTTGCGAGTGAAACCCACTCAATGCGATTTGCTGTGCACCGGCATTCCCAATCAAGATCAAGGCCGCGATGCGCATGGCGTTCAGTACAAATATGAGTCCGACGCCAAAGGGAATCAGAATGAGAGATTGCGGGAAGCGGCACTCGCGCCTGAACAGCAGGAGCCAGAGTACGCCAAACGCCAGAATCAGTCCGACGCCCTCGAGACCGGAGCAACCGGGCGCAATGTTCACAGAGAAGCGCTGCGTGCCAAGCATCATTTTCTCTGGGTTTGCGACGATGCCGGAAACGAAGAGACTCAGGAACCTCCTGGTGAGCTCAAAGGTCAAATAACTAGCAGGAGTTGCTGCCTTCCATAGCCACCGGCCACCCATATTCCCTACGACGCAGGCCGAAAGTGCAGCGATCAGCGCATAAGCCCACAGATAACCAGTGGCACGGACCAAACCAGCCCAAATCGCCCGGGGTAAGAATGCAAGTCCGCCAAGGATAATCGCTGAAATCCCGGCAGCAAACCAGCTCGTACCGAGTAGATCTGCTCGTCCGGACCTACCGTCTACAAAGATAAGAGACGATAACCCCGCAAAGGCTGCCATCGCGAGGAAATGGACAGCAAGAAGACGCCACCTGATGGGGGTCTGCTCAACTTTACTGGAGATCCTTTCGATCTCAGCTTTATGCTTTAACCACGCGAAGGTTCCGAAGATTGCAGCGAATCCCAGAATAAACCTGAGGACCCACGCTCCCCAATCACCGACGATACCTAGGAATCCAGTGCTTTGAGAGAGGGAGGCAGTGTCCAACCAGAGGGATAAAACGGTCAATTCTGCAACGAAAAGGAGGACAAGAAGAAGAACTCGCTGAAAGAAGCTCGGCGACCACCGGCAAATTCGCGGAACCGAAGGTTGACCCTGACCACGAACGAGCCCCGCAGGGACAGAATCCATATCAGAATAAAACCCTCACACGAGGCTAGTTGTTGCGTCGTCGTGCGCGTATCACCAGCACGGCACCGGCAAGGAGAGCCAATGCGGACAAGCCACTCGATGGATCGATTTCAGGAACTGCGGTGGCCCAGGAAACAGTAGTTGATCCGAGAATTAGCAACATCAAACCGAAGACTAACTCTACCGATATCCCTAAAAACTTGCGCATACAAGCTCCTCGGAATTTTCTCGTCTTATGCAACCACGGTGTTCGTGGAAGTGCAGCTGCTATAGTTGGACCGATAGAGCTTATTTTTCAAGTACCCAAATGGATTAGTCCCCATATTTGCTTAGTCTATCTCGGGGTCGCTGCCCGCACGTGCGAGGGCACACCGCTCGGAGAGGGGTGGTCCCTTTTTTCCGGCATATCCGCTATCCCCTCAATTCGATGAGGGGTATGTGTATATGGTGGTGAAAAAGGGACCACCCCCCTCTACGCCCACACCTCCTGGACCGCTCCGAACACGGAACCCGTAGAACGCCGCCCCACCGGTCAAGCCGCGCCCGTAGCATGAAATCACTATGCCCTCGCAGCGCGCAGCTTGACATACTCACGCGGAAGCTGCTCGCGGCGGAGGAGGAAGGGTCGCAAAAAGCCAGCCATCGAAGTGGAAGGGGCGGCTGAGCTGTAATCACGGATTGTCCTTGTAATACTCGGCGGCAAGTGCTGTCAGGTATTGGTTAATTTGATCGCGAACCCGCGCAGCGTGGCGGACTTTGCCGCCGATCAAAAGGCAACCTCTGTTCCAAACCGGCGCAAGTAAGTAATTTAAGTAGTTCGGGTCAGTCATAATATTGCCCTTGTCTTCTTCAAGAATTGCAACAGGTCTTCTTAAGGACAAGCTAACAAAACTTGCGATGCCCGTCGTGGTCTCCAGGGACGTGATTTCGAGATAGACACCCGACAGCGACGCCCTCTGAGATGAGGACTCGATTTTTAGTTTTGGAATGTCGCGTTTTAGGGCGACGACGATTTGGTCTGTTAGAGATTCTTTGGTTAGACCGACATCCTCTGTCTCCTTGTCAGGGCTCTCGATCACAATGCACGCGGCATGTAGACCTTTGAGTTTTTGGGCTTTCGTCGATTCAGGTGCAGCAAAAACGCAGAGTAGAACGCACGCGAGGACGGGGATTTTCACTTGAGGGCCTCCAGAGGCCGAGCGTAACACGGAAGAGTTTGCTGAGGGCATACGTACTCGATCTGAGCAGCGGAAATACGCAATCCTTTTTGCAGCGACGATCAGCCGCGCCCGGACAGTGAACAGACAATGCTTTTGAGAGCCAGACAGACGGACGGAAGAGAACCGCCCACCCGTTACTCGCGTCCTTGGTTTCGTTGACTTACCTCAGTTCGCCACATAATATGACCGCACCATGGCGGACTCCGACGCGCTCATCGGACAGACCATTTCTCACTACCGGATCCTCGAAAAGCTTGGCGGCGGAGGCATGGGCGTTGTGTACAAGGCCGAAGACACCCGCCTGCACCGCAACGTGGCGCTGAAATTCCTGCCGGACAACGTGGCGAAGGACCCGCACACGCTGGCCCGGTTTCAGAGAGAGGCGCAGGCCGCCTCGGCCCCGCCAATTTCCCCTATTTCCCTGTCTGTATTCAGCCTGTCTTGCAGCCTCATCCAAACGTTGTTGTTGGTTGTTGCTCTGACGCTGGCCTCCGCGGGCGCGGCGAAGACCGATAAATGAGAGCCGAGCTTTCTTTCATCGCGTTTGAGGAGGAGAGGTAGAAATCATGGAAACTCAACTCCGAAGAAGCTGATGGCTTACTCTTGGCGCAGTTCTACTGGCTTCCCTAGCTTGGGCACAGAGTCGTGGCACATCCGA
>Ga0306923_10006409_pt1 | contig 11597 bp, 5 predicted proteins | sample sta12Can44000108_FD_203841 | JGI IMG/M metagenome (GOLD analysis project Ga0306923, IMG submission 203841) | Lab enrichment of tropical soil microbial communities from Luquillo Experimental Forest, Puerto Rico - statanox.12C.anox.44.000.108 (v2)... | ecosystem: Environmental > Terrestrial > Soil...
TCCAGCGCCTTTTCCAGTTCCACTTTCGTGTGCGTGGCGGTCATGATGGTGCGCACGCGGGCCTTGCCTTCCGGGACAGTGGGGAACGCGATACCGGTGCCGAGAACGCCTTCCTTGAAAAGCTCGCGGGAGAATTCCATGGTGCGGGCGCCGTCTCCGATGATGATCGGTGTGATCGGTGTCTCACTCGCTGGCGTGGTCTTGCCGCCAATGTCGTAGCCGAGGGTGGCGAGTTCTTTTTTCCAGAAGCGGGTGTTCTTCCAGAGATTTTCGATGCGCTCAGGTTCGTCTTGCAGAACGTCGAAGGCGGCGATGCAGGTAGCGGCGACGGATGGTGGATGAGAAGTCGAGAACAGGAACGGACGGGCGCGGTGGTAGAGGAAGTCGATAAGGTCGCGCGTGCCACAGACGTATCCGCCGAGGGCACCGATGGCTTTGGAGAGCGTGCCAACCTGGATGTCGACTCGGCCGTGCATGCCGAAGTGGTCGATGGTGCCGCGTCCAGCGCGGCCCAGAACGCCCGAGGCGTGAGCATCGTCGACCATCATGATGGCGCCGTATTTTTCGGCGAGGTCGCAGAGGCCGGGAAGCGGCCCGATGTCGCCGTCCATGGAGAAGACGCCGTCGGTGATGAGGAGCTTGCGGCTTGGCTGGTCTTTGACGCTGGCGAGTTGTTCCTCAGCGTGTGCAAGATCCTTGTGGTTGAAGACGAGGATCTTGGCGCGTGATAGGCGGGCGCCGTCGATGATGGAGGCGTGGTTGAGCTGGTCGGAGACGATGAAGTCGTCTTTGCCAAGCACGGCGGAAACGGTGCCGGCGTTGGCGGCGAACCCGGATTGGAAGACGACGCAGGCTTCGACGTTTTTGAAGCGTGCGATTTTTTCTTCCAGCTCCATGTGGATCTTCATGGTGCCGGCGATGGTGCGCACCGCGCCCGAACCGACGCCGTATTTGCTGGTGGCTTCGAGGGCAGCTTCACGCAGCTTGGGATGCGTGGTGAGGCCGAGATAATTGTTGGACGCGAGGTTGATGACCTTCTTGCCATCGAAGGTGCACTCGGGGGCCTGCTCATCGTCGAGCACGCGCAGGTTGAAGTGGGTGCCCTTGGCCTTGAGTTCGTTGATCTGATCGGTGAGGTAAGAGAGCGGGTTGGTGCGGATGGCAGTGGTCATGAAGGCCTCGCGGGACGACGATAACGAACCAGTTTAATACCCGGCCGCGGGGGATGGGAAACGTGCACCGCGCGGGATGGTGCGGCCGATCGGGAATGGCCGCGGCAGCAATTCGGGCGCAAGGATCGGATGGGCCTCGCTATGCGCGCCGTGCGATTCTGCTGCGAGTCACGGACTGAGGGATGAATCCAGAGGTGCGAGGTCCTCGATGGCACAGGCGTTTCAGGTTGCGGCAATTCCGACCAAGGTGGCGGACCTGGTTCGGTCGACCATGCGGTCGCCGGGGTATGGGCATCCCGCGCACATAGAAATCGCAACTGGGTATGGCCCATGCCGGCATTGCTTGCGCGACTTCAAGGTGGGACAGGAGAGCCGGATTCTGTTCACCTACGATCCTTTTTATGAGCTCAAGCTCCACGCGCTGCCTGGGCCGATCTTCATTCATGCGGAAGCCTGCGCGCGTTTCGAGGACAGCGAAAGATTTCCCCAGGATCTGCGCAGTCATCGGTTGACATTTGCAGGCTACGGCGCACAGCGGTCGTTGTTGTGCGAAAAAGTGGTGGAGAACGGAAAAGTCGAGGCAACAATCGACGAGCTGCTGGCGCTGCCGGAGGTGCAGTTCATCCATGTTCGCGACACCGAGGCGGGCTGCTACGATCTGCGAATCGAGCGCGCGTTGTGAGTTGTAAGCAGCGCAGACGTGGAGAGACTTGGAAGGTATCGCTCAGAAATTCGCGCGGCGACTACGAATACAGCACTTTGCGTTCGCCCTTCACGACACGCCCAACGTTATAGAACTTCTCTCCGACGCGCTCGAGCAGGGTTTGGGTCTTCTTGAACTTGGCGGGGTTGATCACGAGAAGCATGCCGAGACCCATGTTGAAGGTGCGGAGCATTTCATCCTGGGGGACGTTGCCGAGGGCCTGCAGGTGTTCGAAAATGGGCAGTGCGGGCCAACTTCCGAGCTCAATCACGGCGGCGGTACCGCGCGGCAGCACGCGAGGCAGGTTTTCGGTGATGCCGCCACCGGTGATGTGGGCCATGGCGGCGATACAGTCGGCGTCGATCAGCTTCTTCAGGCACGGCCAGTAGCTCTTGTGCGAGCGCATCAGTTCGGTGCCGGCCTTGTTCTTGAGTTCGTTCACATACGTTTCCGGCGAATACTTCCCCACCTCAAAAAGAAGCTTGCGCGCGAGGGAATAGCCATTGGTATGCAGGCCGTTGGAGGGAAGGCCGAGGACGATGTCGCCGATCTGGACGTTCTTGCCGGTGATGATACGTTCTTTTTCAACGACACCGAGGATGAATCCGGCCAGGTCGTACTCTCCTTCGGGATAAAAGCCGGGCATTTCGGCGGTTTCGCCACCGATCAGCGCGCAGCCATTGTGCTTGCACGCTTCGGCGATGCCTTCCACGATCTTTTCCGCGACCTCAGGCTCCAAGGTGCCGGTGGCGAGGTAGTCCATGAAGAACAGCGGGGTGGCGCCTTGCACCACGATGTCGTTGACGCAGTGATTGACCAGGTCGGCGCCGACGGTGTGGTGAATCTTCATCTCGAACGCGACCTTGAGCTTGGTGCCTACCCCATCGACGCTCGAGACCAGCACGGGGTCGAGGTAGGTCTTGGCGATGGAGAACAGCCCGCCAAAGCCGCCGATTTCACTCAACACACCCTTGGTAAAGGTCTTGTGCGCGAGATACTTGATGCGCTGCTTGGTGCGGTTGGCGCGATCGATGTTTACGCCAGCATCAGCGTAAGTGACACTCGCGATCTTTGGGGGTCCCTGGGCCAAGGGTATCTCTATCCGTTTGTCAGAAAAAGTGCGGGAAGCTACCGATCTGATTCTGGAGCAGTGTTAAGCCGGGAAATTGTAGCACGGGCGGATTGGGTGCGAAGCGGAGGCGCGGGGTGTGGCAGCAAGGCCTTTTGAAGACACAAATCCCGCAGTGTGCGCAGCGAGTTTGCACAGCCGGAGCGGCCTAGCGGAGCTAGTGCGAAACGAAGTCGCTGAAGTAGTAAGCCAGAATACCGAACAGGGCCAGGCCAGAGATCCCGTACGCAGTTAGAACCCAGAAATTGCGGCTCGCATGCGTATGAGACGTGGCGGGGGATGGTGAGACGGCAGAAGACGAACTTTCGGGGGCCCGAGATTGCATGCAACCCTCCTGACAGAAGCGCCGCGGCCACAACCTGGGCCGCGTTTGCTTTTCCCCACACCCGCAACAGAGCAGGCTCTTGGTGGGAAAATCTTACTACGGCTCGGGCGCGGCAGTTGTCAAATTTTTGTAGGGTTTCACGGGGAATACAGCAAAGGATTGCAGCTTCGCTCCTTGAGTTTCGCCAATATGCGCAAAAACAAAGCCCCGGCAGCAGCGCGCCGGGGCGGATCAGCTGAAGGCCAAGGTCTACTTCTTGTCTTCCGCTTTCTTGTCTTCCTTCTTCTCCTTCTTTTCCTTCTTCGCCTTCTTTTCCTTCTTCTCTTCCTTCTTGGTGTCGTCCTTCTTCATCGTGTCCTGCGCGAAGGTGGCAGTCGTCAGCGAGAACGCGATCGCAACCGCGAACAGCAGTGTGAGCAGCTTCTTCATTGCGTTGAATCTCCTTGTGGAACTGAGTCCAGTTGTACCTGCAGGACACACTCCTACTCGGGGATGATGATTTTGAGTTGTGTGCCGAGGTCTGGGAGATTTTAGCTGAGACGCCGCCAGAAGCAAGCGGAAAATATCGGGTGCGGTAGTGACCGGTGCATGGCCTTACCCCGCCCTGGGCCTGATTATCCAGTGCTCTCCGTCACATCCGGGGCCCGTTGGCGGGCGTAAACTGGCACGCTATGAGTCCGCTGCGTTTATCGAACAAAGTCAGCAAAGTCAACAAATCGGGCAAGCAGACGCACGATCGCGCGCATGACGTGTTGCGTTCGGAGGAACATCCTCTCGACGCGATGTTCGCTCCGAACAATGTGGCCATCATCGGGGCCACCGATCGCCCGGGCAGCGTTGGTCGTGCCCTGCTGTGGAGCCTGGTGAGCAGTCCGTTTGGTGGGACCGTCTATCCGGTGAGTGACAAGTGGGCAAGTGTGCTGGGGATCAAGGCGTATCGCAGCGTGACGGAATTGCCCGAGGCCGTGGACTTGGCGGTGGTGGTGACCCCGGCGGCGACGGTGCCGGGGATCATCGGCGATTGTGTGGACTTTGGCGTGCGTGCCGCGATCGTGATTTCGGCGGGCTTCAAGGAGCACGGAGAGAAGGGGAAGCAACTGGAGCGGCAGATCCTGGAGCGCATTCGGGGTACGGGGCTGCGGGTGCTGGGGCCGAACTGCCTGGGGGTAATGAATCCGATCACAGGGTTGAATGCGACGTTCGCGTCGAACATCGCGCGGCCGGGGAACGTCGGATTCATCAGCCAGAGCGGGGCGCTGTGCACAGCGATTCTCGATTGGGCACAAAAAGAAATGGTGGGGTTCAGCGCGTTCGTTTCGGTCGGTTCGATGCTCGACGTGGACTGGGGCGACCTGATTGACTATCTCGGCAATGATCCGCGGACGCAAAGCATCGTGATGTACATGGAATCGGTGGGCGATGCGCGGTCGTTTTTGTCGGCGGCGCGCGAAGTGTCGCTGAACAAGCCGATCATCGTGATCAAGGCCGGGCGCACGGACGCGGCGGCAAAGGCGGCGGCTTCCCACACCGGTGCGCTTACCGGCTGTGATGAGGTGCTGGACGCGGCGTTCCGCCGTTGCGGAGTGCTGCGGGTACAGACGATTGCGGACCTGTTTTATATGGCGGAGGTTCTGGCGAAGCAGCCGCGTCCGAAGGGTCCGCGGTTGGCGATCGTGACGAATGCGGGGGGGCCGGGCGTGCTGGCGGCGGACGGACTGCTTTCGAACGGCGGGCAGTTGGCGCAGCTCTCGGAAGAATCGATGAAGGCGATGAATGCGTTCCTACCTCCGCATTGGAGCCACAACAATCCCATCGACATCCTGGGCGATGCGCTGCCGGACAGGTACGCGAAGGTAGTGGATATCGCGGTCAAGGATCCGAACATCGACGGACTGCTCGCCATCACCTGTCCGCAAGGGATGGCGGGACCGACGGCCACTGCCGAAAACCTCAAGGCGTATGCACACTCGACCGGAAAGCCAGTGCTGGCGAGCTGGATGGGCGGCCCGGAGGTCGCAGCTGGAACGGACATACTGAACCAGGCGGGAATTCCGGTGTTTCGCTTCCCCGACACCGCGGCGCGAATGTTCTGCTACATGTGGCGCTACAGCTACGTGTTGCGCGGACTGTATGAGACTCCGGTGCTTCGGGAGGAAGAAGATGGCCCCGACCGAAAGCTGGCGGAGCAGATCATCGAGAGCGTGCGTGAAGCAGGGCGCACACTGCTGACGGAGGTTGAGTCGAAACAATTGCTCGCTGCCTATGGGCTCGCAACCGTGCCGACGGAAGTGGCGCATAGCGAAGACGAGGCCGTGGCGAAGGCGAATGCGATCGGATATCCGGTGGCGGTGAAGCTGCTTTCGGAGACGATCACGCACAAGACCGACGTAGGTGGCGTGCAGCTCAACCTGCGCAACGACGGCGAAGTGCGCGCAGCGTATCGAGCGATTGAGGCGGCGGTGCGGGAGAAGGCGGGACCGGGACATTTTCTTGGCGCCTCGGTACAGCCGATGGTGAAGCTGGATGGATACGAGCTGATTGCCGGCAGCAGCGTCGATTCGCAATTCGGGCCAGTGCTGTTGTTTGGCGCAGGCGGGCAACTGGTGGAAGTTTTTCAGGATCGCGCGCTGGCGCTGCCGCCGCTGAACACGACGCTGGCGCGGCGCATGATGGAGCAGACGAAGGTCCTGGGCGCGCTGGAGGGTGTGCGCGGGCGGAAGGCGGTCGATCTTGCGGCGCTAGAGGAATTTCTGGTGCGTTTCAGTCATCTGGTGGTGGAGCAGCGCTGGATTAAGGAAATCGACATCAACCCGGTGCTGGCTTCGCCCGAGGGAATCGTCGCACTCGACGCGCGCGTCGTGCTGCACGGCCTTGAGGTCCGGAAGGAAGATTTGCCACGGCTGGCGATCCGGCCGTATCCGGTGAAGTACGTGCAACCGGGAACGATGAAGAATGGCGAGGCGATTGTGTTCCGGCCGATCCGGCCCGAAGACGAGCCGCTGCTGGTGCGGCTGCATCATGCGCTTTCGGAGCGGACGGTATACCTGCGCTACTTCCAGCCGCTGAAACTCAGCCAGCGCACGGCGCATGAGCGCCTCACGCGCATCTGCTTTGTCGACTATGACCGCGAGATGGTGCTGGCGGCCGAGCATAAGAAAGAAGACGGGCTGCCGGAAATCATCGCGATCGGACGCCTGAGCAAACTGCGTGGCGGCGGCAACGACGCGGAACTGGCTGTGCTGGTCGACGACCGCTACCAGGGCCAGGGGATGGGGACGGAGCTCTACAAACGGCTGATCGGCGTGGCACGCGATGAGAAGCTGAGCCGCGTTGTCTGCACGATCCTTGCTGAGAACCACGAGATGCGGGCCATCTGCAAGAAGCTGGGGTTCCATATGGAGGCTGATATGGACGATGGGACGGTAAAAGCGGAGTTGGAGGTGTGAAGGGGGAACTAGGAAGGAGTGTGGGACTGGTTACAACCGTAATTTGGGAAACGTTCGTATCCCCTCATAGCATCCAACCGTGTACCGATCATTATTCTCCCTCATTCTCAGCGTACTTGACTGTCACGCTCAGTCGTGGGAACCGCCCACGTTGGAATCTCCTGACAATTGCATCGGTAAAATATTACGAGCGCACCCGCTCCGCTCTCTCTCCACTCCCCTTGCGCGCTCCTTCGACATCGGGTAAAAACCTCCGATGATCGAACCTACGCGATGCTGCATCGTGTTCACCCTTCTGCTCCCCCTTTCGTTTTTCGCGGCGGCACAGTCAGCGGACAACTCAACCCTCTGGCCCACCCATGGTTGGCAGCAAGCCTCTCCCTCCAGTGTCGGGTTGGATGAGAAAGCGCTGAATGCTTTCGACGCTGACATTGCGCATGGCAAATACATGCTGGTCGACAGCTTCCAGGTCTTTCGCTGCGGCAAGGAACTCTTCTCTCGGAAGTACGCGCACGATTACGGAAAGATTTATGGGAAAGAGGCCAAGGAGAAAGGTCCGCTGAATGCGCGTCTGACCGGGCCTTACAACTACTTCGATCCGGGGTGGCACCCGTACTATCACGGCAGCGATCTGCACACCATGCAGTCGGTGAGCAAGACGGTGACGTCTGTGATCTACGGCGTCGCATACACGCGCGGCGATTTCAAGGACGGACTCGACACGCCGGTGCTCAAGTTCTTCGACGTCGCGAAGGTCAAGAACGTCGACGACCGCAAGCGGCGCATGACGCTTAAAGATGTCCTTACCATGTCAACGGGACTGGACTGGAACGAGGAGTTGCCCTACGACGATCCGCGGAATGATGCGAGCGTGATGGAGGCGACCGACGACTGGGTGCAGTACGTGATCGACCGGCCGATGGCGACCGAGCCGGGAAAGCTTTTCAACTACAGCAGCGGCGCGACTGAGTTGCTGGCGTCCATCTTTCAGAAGGAGACCGGGCAGGACATTGATGCCTATGGCGAGAAGTATCTGTTTGCGCCGCTCGGGATTACGCATCACTGGAAGCGGAACTATATCGGCGTAGTCGATACCGAGGGCGGACTGTATCTGAATGGCGACGGGCTGGCGAAGATCGGATACCTGTATCTGCACGACGGGATGTGGGGGGGCAAGCTGATCGTGTCGAAGGATTGGGTGAGAGCGTCGGTCACGCCGCAGATCGATGCCGAAGAGGGATTCAAGTACGGCTACAAGTGGTGGCTGTATCCGCTGAACGGGAAGTTTGTGTGGATGGCGCGGGGGTTTGGCGGGCAGGAGTTGATGGCGTTTCCCGACGAGCATCTGATCGCTGTGTTTACGGGGTGGGAGATTATCAAGGACTCAGCTCGAACCAAGGACTTGGTGAATCGGGTGTGGGCGGCAGCAGGGAAGGCGCAGTGCGGGGGGAAGAATTAAGAGATAAGGAAAGCGCGGTCAGTGAAAATTGAACCGATTCCAGAGTTCTAAGAGAGCATACGCCAACAGGCAAACGGATACTTTCGCCAAGGCTTCGATTTTCGTCCTGCGATCAAGTGGTCCGCTTTCCCTGCACTTACGTGCGGGGCTAACATCTGGCGTCGCGGAAGCGACTTGGGTTCGGAGTCCTGGTGGAAGGGTTTACTGGAGCGAACTCACGGTGATTGCGGTTTCAAGTAAAGGGCTGGATTGCTTCGGCGTACGCAGTGACCCGGATCCTTCCTTTGCTCGCTGCGCTCGCGCGTCGGAGTGACAAGGTAGTGGGGATTCGCGGGCGGAGGCGCCCGCGCTACACGTCGCCTCACCCCTTGCGCCCACCCGCCGTATACGGTACAAACGGCCTAGGAACCAATCTATGCGCCGTTGGGTAGTTCTCGGTGTTCTCCTCACTATTCCCCTTTACTTTCTAGCCGCACAGCAAGGGCAAGCGCCGGCTCCCCCGGCTTCTGGTGCCAATGCCCGTGCGGACGCCAAGGTCCAACAGTCCCCCGAGCAGCAGAAGGCTCCCAAACCGGGACAGGACAAACCGGCCGAGGGCACGCCGATCTTCACGGGCGGGGTCGGGAAGGACTTCTCGCAGGAAGCCTTTGTCATTGAGAAAGTCGTGACGCGCATGCGGTTCGAAAGCGACGGGACGGGCAGTAAGGAGACCGTAGCACGCATTCGGGTGCAGAGCGAGGCCGGGGTGGAGCAGTGGGGACAGGTGGTGATCGGCTACAGCTCGGCGAACGAGAAGGTCGAGATTCCGTACGTGCGCGTGCGGAAGGCGGACGGCAGCGTGGTGACGGCTCCGGCGGATTCGGTGCAGGACCTGACCGCTCCGGTGGCGCGCGAGGCTCCCGTGTACACCGACTACCGTCAGAAGCACATCACCGTGCCGGGACTGCGTCCGGGGGAAGTGTTGGAGTACGACATGGCGACGGTGATCCACACGCCGCTCGCGCCCAAGCAGTTCTGGTCGGAGTACGACTTCGACCACGTGAACATCGTGCTCGATGAGGAACTGGAAGTCGATATCCCCAAAGACCGCAAGATCACGCTGAAGAACAAGCCCGGATACCAGCCGACCATCAGCGAAGAGAACGGGCGCCAGATTTATCGCTGGAAGAGCTCGCACCTGGAGCGCGAAGACGACGACAAGATCAAAGACAAGGACAAGAAGAAAAAGAAGAAGAAAAAGGAAGAGGATGAAGTTCCCGCGGTCCAGCTGACGACGTTTGGGAGTTGGGAAGAAGTAGGGCTCTGGTACAAGAGCCTCGATCGTGATCGGCGCCAGCCCACTCCGGAGATCAAGGCGAAAGCCGAAGAGCTGACCAAGGGGCAGAATGGCGATCTGGATAAGACTGAGGCGCTCTACGACTATGTGGCCAAGAATTTCCGCTACGTGAGCCTTTCCCTGGGGCTGGCGCGGTATCAGCCGCATCCGGCGGGCGACGTGCTGCACAACCAGTACGGCGACTGCAAGGACAAGCACACGCTGCTGGCGTCGCTGCTCGAGGCCGAGGGCCTGCATGCTTCGTCGGTGCTGATCAATTCGAGCCGCAAGCTCGATCCCGATATTCCCTCGCCCTCGCAGTTCGATCACGTGATCACGATGTTGCCCCTGGGGAAGGAAGAGGTATGGATGGATACGACCACTGAGGTCGCTCCCTTCCGCTTGCTGTCTTTCAACATCCGTAAGAAACAAGGGCTGGTGATTCCGGAGCAGGGCACGCCGCACCTGGAGGAGACGCCGGCCGATCCGCCGATGGAAAACACGCAGGTGCAGACCATCGAGGGCAGCATCAACGAGCTGGGGAAGCTGAACGCGAAGGTCAACTACGTAGTTCGCGGCGATACCGAGCTGCTGATGCGGCTCATCTTCCGGCGCGTGCCGAAGGCGAACTGGGAGCACCTGGTCGAGAACATCAACGCGATGGGCGGGATGGATGGGGAGATTACCAACCTGAAGGTCGACGATCCAGCGGCGACGCGGCAGCCCTTCCAGTTCTCGTTTGAAATTGCCAAGTCGAATTTTTTGGACTGGTCGAAGAAGAAGTCAGACATCGATCTGCCGCTTTCGCAGTTCACGCTGGCTGATCCGGATGAAGACGACATCGGAGCGGACGCCGAGCCCATCAAGTTCGGGCCTCCGGGACAATTCACTTATCGCGTAAGGCTGACGCTGCCCAAAAACTTCACCGCGCACGCGCCGCTTCCGTTTTCGATGAAGCGCGACTACGGCGAGTACAAGGCCAGCTACCAGCTCGACGGGCAGGTGTTCAACGCGGAACGCGTCATGACGATGCGCGAGCGGGAACTGCCGGCTTCGCGGACGGGCGATTATCTCGCGTTCCGGCGGGCGGTGCTCTCGGATCTGGGACAGCACCTGTCGCTCGAGAACAGCATGGCGGGCTCACCTGCGCCTCCACTGGACATGAAGGCCGACGACCTGAACGAGGGCGCGCGTTCGGCCATCCAGAACGGAAATCTGCCGCTGGCGATCCAGTTGTTGAAGCGGGCGGTCGAAGTCGATCCCAAGAACAAGTACGCCTGGAACAACCTGGGTCTGGCGTACCTGGGCATGCGCAGCGGCGACGAGGCGGTGGCCGCGTTCAAGAAGGCGTTGGAGGTCAATCCATACGACGAGTTCGCCTACAACAACCTGGGACGCGCCTACTGGCAGGACCGCAAGTATGACGAAGCGGCGGACGCGTTTCACAAGCAGCTCGAGACGAATCCGCTCGATAAGTTCGCGCACGGCAATTTGGGCGCGATGTATGCGGAGTGGCACAAGTACGATCTGGCGGCTCCGGAACTGGAGAAAGCGGCATCGCTGAGTCCCGAAGATGCCGGCCTGCAGGTGAGCCTGGGTGATGCGTACCTGAACCTCGGGCAGGACCAAAAGGCGCTGGAAGCATTTGACCGTGCCACGGAGATTTCGGCAACACCGCTGGTGTGGAACAACATTGCCTACCAGCTTTCCTTGAAGAACTCGCACCTGGAGAAGGCGCGGCAGTATGCGGAGTCGGCGGTGGCGTCGACGGCGGCGGGGTTGCGCAACCTTTCGCTCGATCAACTGAACCAGCGCGACCTCGCCCTGGTACCTTCATTAATTGCGTACTGGGACACGCTCGGCTGGGTGTACTACGCGGAGGGAAATCTGGATAAGGCGGAGAAGTACGTGTCAGCGGCGTGGCTGCTGGGGAACCACGGCGAGGTAGGCGACCACCTGGGGCAGATCTACGAGAAGCGCGGCGACAAGGACAAAGCGATCCGGACTTACGCGATGTCGATGAGCGGCCTGCGTCCGGTGCCCGAGAC
>Ga0306923_10006411_pt1 | contig 11596 bp, 9 predicted proteins | sample sta12Can44000108_FD_203841 | JGI IMG/M metagenome (GOLD analysis project Ga0306923, IMG submission 203841) | Lab enrichment of tropical soil microbial communities from Luquillo Experimental Forest, Puerto Rico - statanox.12C.anox.44.000.108 (v2)... | ecosystem: Environmental > Terrestrial > Soil...
CTGGGGCTGACGCCCATCCCAGCCACCGGCGACCCGCCTCCGGGCAGCTGAGGCGCCGCCGTCTCCCCACAACCGCGTCGGCAGGCGCACTTCGGCACGTAGATCATCCAGTTATGCGCGCTCGGATCGCCACGAGCCTGCGCAGGTGAACCGCCCAGATCGGCAGTCCCGGTGGGACCGTTATTGAACACTCACGTCCTGTGACGGATCTGCCGGTGGTAGCCGGTCTTCTCCTTGCCACGGACAGGCGGATGCGGGACGGGCGTCCGTGGCAGGATCCTCACGGCGAGGCCGGCCACCGTGTACCCGGCGACCGCGGTCACGCCCCCGCCGTGACCCGACGGATGTCCGCCGCGGCCGGCTTGGAGGCAGCCGCCAGATCCAGATGCGGTTCGTCCGCAGGCCCGGGCAGCGAAACGGCAGCCGAGCCCGGCGCAGGCGTCGGCCTGCGCGGCTCCCGGGCTCCTGCCCCGCCGCCGCGGCCGCGGTAGATGAGCAGGCCGTTGACCGGATCCGGGACGGCATCCAGGGCCGCGCGCACGACAGGCAGGCTGCGGAACGCTTCCCACTGCTCTTCGGTATCGAAGAGCACCTCGAACACCACGCCCCACCTGTCCGCGTGCCACGCCCCGTCGCGGACCCCGTTGGTCAGCGCCGCCTCGATGAGCGCTGAGTCATGCTGTTCCTGCCATCGGAAGGCAGAAACCTCACCGTGCAGGACCTCGATCGACCACCACTCGGCCACAATCGCGATGGTACGTCTGAGCTCACGAACCGCAACACCGGTCGGCGGGCAGGCGTGCACGGACTCCACATTCGCCGGCCGGTACGGCAAGCTGGGGAACGGCAATTCCCGTAGCTCAAGGGGCCGGAGGCAGGGACGGATATGGCGCCGGGACGCCGCTCGTTGTACGTGCCACGGGCACTGGTGGCCGTGATCGCGCTCCAGCTGACGGGAGCGGGTGCCGGGGTGGCGGCGGCCCTGGCTGTGGGCACCGCGGGGCCTGCCCGGGCGGCAGGACATGCTGTCGCTGGCGTGGCCGGCCGACAGGACGCCGCGGTGAGGTGGCTGGTGCTGGCGGGCGCGGTAGCGCTGGTGCTGGCCGTGCCGGTTGCGGCCTGGTGGCGCATCGGCGACCGGTACTCCACCTTGTACCCGAGCCCGATCTCCAGCTCCGTCATCCGGCCCTTCCCCGTCAGCCCCGCTGCGGAACGGGCGGCGGGAAGAGGGGCGGTGCTGGCCGCCATCGTCGCGGCGACGTGGCTGACGTGGGCGTCGCTGCGGCACGAATTCGACCTGCGCTGGTGGTCGGTGCTGGGCCCGCTGCTGCTGGCGGGAATCCTGGCCGGCTTCGGCTGGCGGGTGCTGACCGCGCGGATGGACGGGGCCAATATCGGTGCCGGATGCGTGATCTTGTCCGTGGGGCCCGCCGTCGCGGCCCTCCTCGGGTGGGCCGTCACCCGTTCACTCACGCTGCTGTAGTCAGCGCCATACGGCACCGTCGCGATGAGCAGTGCCGCGTCATCATGAACATGACACCAGGTTCTGGTCAGCCAGGCTCACCGATGCCGTACTCACGGTGGGCGACGCATCGCGCTCAGGGCGAATGGTGTCTGACAGGCGTTGACATCAGCCTCGCCGGGGCTTGGATCGAAGTTGCCTGCATCGTCCACCCAGCCGGCGAGGCGGCAGGCTATCCGGGCGTTCATGGTGCTGCTGCCGGCACATGGCTTAGCACCGGCCCAGATCGCGGAAAAGCCGGACTGCCACCCGGCGACCGTGCGGCGGTGGATCAGCCGGTTCAACGCCAAGGGGCCGGCCGGGCTGGCCGACCGGCCCCGCTGCGGGGCGGCCCCGGCTCGGCAGACGCCAGCTGACCAGCCGGATTGCCGCGCTGCTGGACCGGGCCGGACCATGGACCCTGCCGCGGTCCGCCGGTACCTGGGCTGGCCGCAGGTCAGTGCGCGCACCTCGTACCGGCGGGTGCAGCTGGTCGCGATCTGGCGGCGGCCCAGGCTGACCGCCCGCGGCGACCCGGACCATGACCACGTGGCTGCCCAGATCGTGGCCCGGCTGGCCGGGCTGTCCCGCCGGGCGGTGGTGCTGGCCGAGGACGAGACACACCTGAACCTGCTGCCGCACGTGCGGGCCGGCTGGACGCTGCGCACCGCCCGCCCCAAGGTCCCCACTCCGGGCACGAACCAGCAGGTCACCGTCTTCGGGACGCTCGAGGTGACCACCGGCGAATGGGCGTACCGGCCGGGCCGCCGCGCGGCCGGCTTCACCGCGCTGCTGGACCAGCTGCTCCGGGCGTTCCCTGTCGCCCCCGGTGATCGTCGTGACCTGCGCCAGCGACAGGATCCACCACGCCAGATGCTCGATACCGCCGCGCCCTGGACCAGTCCTGGCTGCCGTCCGGTTACGAGCAGAACTTCTGGAATGCTGCTTTAGCGACCGGCTGACGGCCGGCCCTCTTCTGGCCGGTCGCTAGCCGATCGGCCTGGCTGCCGCCTGATCAGCTCCATGTTGCCGCCGTACCGTCGTGCGCCGAGTCCGGTCAGCAACGACAGAGAAGCGACGTTCGCGTCGTCAACCTCGCCGACTACGCTCGCATCCCCCCGGGCGGCGAGCACGGCGAACGCCAGGCCGAGCAGCGCCCTGGCGACCCCGCGCCGCCGGTACCGGGCGAGCGTCGCGATCAGGCCGAGGCGCGGTCCGGCGCGGGTGCGCCAGATCCGCACCAGCCCGGCGTACTGTCCGCTGGCCCTGTCGACCGCGACGAGGTAGGTGGCGCGATCGAAGAACGGGCCGAACGTCTCGGCGCGGAACTGTCCGGCATCCCATCGCCACCCCCCGGAGCCGGGAACGTCCCGCCGGAGCGCGTCATCCAGCAGCCGCAGCCGGGTGATGTCAGCATCGGCGGCGGAAAGGACATCGAGCCCGGCCGGCAGCACGGCCCCGGCCAGCCCGGTCACCACGGGATCGGTCGGGATCCGGTAGTAGCTCTCCCGCCGGTGCACGGCGAATCCGGCCCGCGCGCAGGCCTCCAGCGCGTCATACTCCGCGTCTTCCAGGGTGACGTAGAGGTCACGGCCGAGATCGCGGGCAACAGCATCGGCCAGCGGCGGGTAGGCGTCGGCACGCCAGGTGTCGAAGTACAAGAACCAGCGGTTATCGGGCCGGAGCCGGGCGCTCACCTCGCCCGCTACCAGGTCGCCGTCCAGAGCGCGCCACGTCAGCGCCGGCCGCATCCGGGATACCGCCAGTGCAGCTGCAGCCATGCCTTGTGAAGCTAGCAGTGGCGTGATCCGCGCGCGAGCGATTATGCCTGGGTCGCCACGGCCGGACTAGCGTAGCGGCGGATCGCGGACCGGACGCCAGCATCGCGGGCGCACTCACCGACCGGGACGGCCGGAATGGGGCGGGGAAACGCCGCTGCCAGCGCATAGACGGCAATTCTGACTCGCCATGATCAAGACTGCCCAGTAAGCACGCGGCGATTAGCTGGCTGGCTATCCGGGGTACGGCTGTGCCGATCGGGTCGCGGATGATGGCGGTGGCGGCCGTGTCGTAGGGCGTAGGGTCACGGTTGACGATGACCAGGGCAGCGCCCGCTTCGGCAGCGATCGCGCATAGGGAGGCGGCTGGCTCAACGATCAGGGTGCTGCCGATGGCCAGCATCAGGTCGCAGCTGGCGGCGGCGGCCGCGGCCCGCTCGAACACCCCGGGCTCCAGTGCCTCGCCGAACATGATCGTGGCCGACTTCAAGATCCCGCCGCAGCGGGTGCACGGCGGGTCGTCCTCGCCGGCCCGCACCCTGGTCAGAGCGTCGGTCATGGCGGTCCGGTCGCCGCAGCCGGTGCACACCACGGCGGACATCGTGCCGTGCAGCTCGATCACCCGGCCAGGCGGCGTCCCGGCTCGCTGGTGCAGCCCGTCGATGTTCTGGGTGATCACCTGGGTGCTGATCGTGCTGCGGGCCAGCCGGGCCAGGGCCAGGTGGGCCGGGTTGGGCTCGGCGGCCCAGGCTGGATGGGCCAGCCGGTTCTGCCAGGACCGGCGCCTGAGCTCGGAGTCGGCCATGTAGGCCTGGTAGGTGGACAGCTTCTCCGCCGCCGGGTTCTTCGTCCAGATCCCGGATGGCCCGCGGAAGTCCGGGATGCCGGAGTCGGTGGAGATCCCGGCGCCGGTCAGCACGGTCAGGCGGGTGATCTCGCAGGCCCAGCCGGGCAGGGCCGCCCGTGCTGCCCCGGCGTGCCGGTCTGCAGCCATCTCACCATTCTGGCCGGATGCCGCAAGTGCGGACAAACACGGCCAGACACACGGACAATGAACCTGCGCGCGCCTCACGGAGGGGCTACTGGATATTCGTGCATTGCGGCCGTGTCTGGAACTGCCCGCTCATGCCCCGGACCGGACGTCGACCCGGATCGCCCCTAGCCTGGGCGGCGCATCCGTAACGTTTCCGCGGAAGCGCTTTGTGCAGGATTTCACAAGCCGTCGCCGCCTCGACCGCTTTCGCGAGCCGGATGCCGCTGGTCGCGGTCTGAGGCTGGTCAGGCAGTTACGGGTTCGGCAGCGGCGGTCCCAGGCGCAAGCTGGTGATCTTGCCGTCCTGGAATTGGGCCTGGGCCTGGCCGAACAGATCGGTTCCGGCCTCCTCATCGCGTCTGCGGAGCGTCCAGGTGACCCGCTCCCGCGCGATGAGTTTGTGCGTCAGGTCCATGCGGACACCGGCCGACAGCTGGTCCTGCACGAACTGACGCGCCGGCCCGGAACCCAGCTGGCTGCGGTGCTCCGTGAACGGCGGCGCGGAGATCAGCTCGGGGTCGGCGGCGAAGCTTGCCATCACCGCGGCAACGTCGTTGTCCGTCCAGGCCCGCTCGAAGGCGAGCGCGGCCACGAACTCCCCGGCCTGCTGCTCGCCGTGTGAGATCAGGTTCTGGATGAACAGCGGGTCGCGGTTCAGCTTGGACGCCGTGTGGGCTCGGGGAAGGCTTGACCGGGAGAGCTCTATCACCCGCACCACGACCTGCTTGTATTTTCCTCCCGCGTGCAGCACTCCGGTGTCGAGCAACTGGTCAATCTTCTCGATGAAGGCGAGTTCCTGGTACAGCGACAAGTTGCCGGACAACTCGTTGCGGCGGTCGGCGATCTCGGCGAGCGTGGTCGGCTCGGTGTCCCGCTGCCGTGGATTGATCTGGATCACCCACAGCTCGTCGGGTCCGGCATCAAGAAGCTCGCGGACCGGGGGGTTCTGGGAGAACAGGCCATCCCAGTACGTGCCGTCCTCCAGCCGCACCGCGCGGAACAGGTTCGGGATCGCCGCCGAGGCGAGCACGGTGGCGGCGGTGATCCGGTCGCGGCGGCTGTTAAACGTCCGGAACCGCCCGGACAGCACATCCACCGCCCCGATGAGCAGCACCGGGTGCTGTCCGACGCTGTCCACCTGGATCCGGCCGAAGTCCACCTGACGCCCGAGCATCGCACAGAACTGGTCAGCGCCCAGCACCGAGGCCGGCCAGTGATACGGGCTCACCGCCGGCAGCGCACCGCCCAGGTTCTGCCATGCGCCTGCCCACTGGATCCAGGTGTTGACCAGCATCTCCACCGGGCCGCGGGCGGAGTTATCCGCCCAGAACAGGTCCAGGAGCCGTCCCGCACCAACCGGGTCATCATCGAGCAGGGCGTACCAGGCCAGCAGGGCGCACACCGCCCCGCCGGACGTGCCGCTCAACCCGCACACCTGATACCCGGCGAGTTCCTTCGCGCCCAGCAGCCGCTTCAGCACACCCGCCGTGAAGGCGGTATGGCTCCCGCCGCCCTGACAGGCGATCACAATGCGCCGCTGCTGCCTCCCGCCATCAGTCGCTGCCACGGCCATTCCCTCACCACGATCTCACCAGCCTGCTCCCCGCCCCGTACCCTGCCCGAGATCACCCGGCCAGGAACCTCAGCCGGGTCCGTCGTGCCCGGGCAGATAACGGTGACCGCTCCGGATGCAGGTGGCCTCCGTGTCCGAGCTGAACGCTCGGGCGTGCCGCCTCGGCTATTGGCGTGCGGCCGTGGCAGGCGCCGTTTGCGCCGTAGACCGCGAAATGCGTACCTCGTTCCTTTCCGGCTCGCGGGTCAGCGTGATCTCGTACTCGACGGTGCCCCGTCCGCGACGTACGAGGTGGGCGCCGGCGTTCCGGAGCAGAGCGGCCACGGCCACGTTATTAGCGTCGGCCAGGGCGGTGAAGCGGCGGATTCCTTCCCGGCGGGCGCGGTCGGACAGCCGAGCCAGCAACTCGGTGCCCAGTCCACGGCCTTGCCAGTCATCGACGATGGTGACCGCGATCTCGGCCGCCTGCGGGTCATCGGCATCCCGGACATAGCGGGCGATGCCCACGCCGTGCCCGCCGGCCCGGTCCAGCGCACCGAGCGCCTCATGGTCGTGGTGGTCGACGTCGGTAAAGTAGCGCAACTCCGCCGCCGACAGTTGTTTCTTCACGCCCAGGAACCGCATCTGCCGGGATGCGGCGCTGAGCCGGGCGAAGCCGTCAGCGAGCAGCGGAGCGTCCGTGCTCCGGACCTGCCGTATCAGCACGGCCGACCCGTCACGCAGCACGAGCGGCGTGCCCTCGCGGACATCGATCAGCCGCCGATCGGTGCCCAGCCCGGCAGTCGAGGTCATGGCCGCGCGCGGCCCGGACGGCGCGAACATGCCGGCCCGGCCGCAGGCCTCTGTGCGGCCTTCGGCCTGTGCTGGCCCTGCCGCCAGGGTGATTACCGTGCTGTTTTTCATGCCCGCTTTCCTGTCGTTTTTCCTGGGCCGGGGGATCAGTGCGGGCACGCGCGCCTGGTAAGCGGCGTAGGTCTCGCCCAGACTCTGGATCAGGTCATGTTCTTCGAAGGCGATGCCGGCCAGGATGTAGCCGGTGGCGGTGGCCGCCAACAGCAAGTGCCCCGCCGTCATCGTCGGCGCCGACCAGAACACGACCACGAACCCGGCCATCAGGGGATGCCGGATGCGGCCATACAGGCCGCGCTCGGTGAATGGCGGAGGGCTGTACCGGATGTGCCGCGCGTGCAGCCAGGCCTGCCGCAACCCGAACAGGTCGAAATGGCTGACCAGGAAGGTGGAGCCGACGCCTATCGCCCAACCCGCCGCGTACAGGGCCCACAGCGCGCCGGCGCCCGGTCCCGACAGCCTCCAGACGATCGGCCAGACCGGCCGCCACAGCCAGAACAGCAGCGCCAGCAGCAGACTCGCGGCCAAGACGAAACTCGCCCTTTCGGCAGGTTCGGGCACGATGCGTGTCCAGCGGCGCTTGAACCACGGGCGGGCCATCACGGTGTGCTGAACCGTGAACAGCAGCAGCAGGAGCAGGTCGATGGGCACCGCGACCGGTACGGCGGCGCGCGTCCCCTGGTCGATGCCCTTGGGTACGCCAAGACCCGCGAAGAAGCCTGCCGCGTAGCCGAGCACCGCCAGGAAGAACAGGTAAACCGCTGCCGCGTACGCCAGAATGATCAGTGCGGGAATCCTGGCCAGTTGCGGGCGCTGAACGTCCGCTAGGGACCCGGCCGGCTTGGTAGCGTGCGACATGCTTTGACGCTAAGACCGCGCGGAACGGGGCGGCTATCGGGTGAACTGCCGGCAATTCCGCCCTCTCCCCCGGCCAGGGCGGCTGTCCCCGGCGGGTACGTCGGGCGAACTACCGAGCCGCTCAGCGGCTCAGCCGAGTCCCGCTGGCCGGAGGGGGCCATCGCTGGAACGAGGACGGCATCCGTCGTAACGTCTGGGTTATGCCAGAGCCCGGTGAGAACCCCCGGCCGAGACCAGACCCGGGGGCCTTGTTGTCCAACTGGATCACCTACGACGCGCCGTTCGCGGCGAAGCTGCGGATGGCTGCGTCCAACACCTTCATCAAGCTGCGCAGGCACCAGGCGTGCTGCGGCAACCACGGCCAGCCCGGCTGTTGAATGCCGGCCGACCCGCCCCGTGAGGGCGGACCTGCCGCCGGAGATCATCCGCACCACCACGGGCACGATCACGAAGAACCGGGCTGACGACCCAGCGGTGCGGTAGTTCCATGCTGCCGGACGAAGAGCGCTGATGCCCCGGGACTGCTGATCTGCGGAGATGCGCGACCTCGGAGACTGAAGATCAGTTCGGCCCAGAGCCGAGGCGCAGTATTTACTGGCCCGGGTCCGCCGCGGCGATGAGCTCGAGAATGCGGGCCGGGGGCAGGTGCTGCTCGTAGATCCGCACGCCGAAGGGTGAGAGTGCGTCCTCAATGGCGTTCACTACCGTGGGCGGCGCGACGATCATGCCGCCTTCACCCACGCCACGGAAGTTGACGTCAGCGTCGAGCGGCACGGTCTGGAGGTGCTCGATCTCGATGCGGGGAACGTCACAGGCGGTGGGCATCAGGTAGTCCATGAAGGTGGCCGACTGGAAGCTGCCGTCCTCGCCGTACGCCGAGCGTTCGAGCAGCACCGCGCCGATGCCCTGCGCGACGCCGCCCCGGATCTGGCCCTCGACGACGGCGGGATTGATGAGTGCGCCGCAGTCCTCGGCGGCGACATACCGCTCCACCTTCACGATGCCCGTTTCGACATCGACGTCCACGATCGCGCAGTGAGTGCCGCCGGACCATCCGCCTTCGCCGCCGTCGAACGTGGCCTCGACCTCGAGCCTGGCGTCCACGTCGGCACCGAACTGCCCTGATGCCGCACGCCGCGCGACTTCGCTGACGGCGATCGCGGTGGCAGGGTCACCGCGCACCCAGACATTGCCGTCGGTGATCAGCAGGTCCTGCGCGCTGGCCTCCATGAGATGCGCCGCGAAATCGAGCACCTTGGCCTTGAGCTGCCGGGCGCCGTGGAGCGCCACGCCTCCGGTCATGGTGGCCGACCGGCTGCCGCCGGTCAGTCCGAACGGGACGACGTCGGTATCGCCGACTACGACGCGAACCTGCTCGAACGGCACGCCGAACTCGTCGGCGGCGATCTGGGCCAGGGTCGTCTGGTGGCTCTGGCCGTGCGGCATCTGGCCGGTGAACAGCACGACGATGCCGTCTTCCTCGAGCCGAAGGCGCATGGACTCATTGCCCATGGGGCCGCTGCCCGCCTCCGGCGTGCGCGGGCCCGGGGCGGCCTCGATGAACGTGGCCACACCGATGCCGAGGTAGCGGCCGCGCGCTCGTGCCTCGGCCTGCCGGCGCCGGAACGCGGGAAAGTCCACGAGCTGGGCGATCCGCTCCAGTGACTCCCTCGTGGTGACCCCGACCAGCGGGCGCCCGGTAATCATGCTGGCCGGCGGATCGGTGCGCGGGACGGCGTTGCGCAGCCGGATCTCGACCGGATCGAGGCCGAGATCTTTCGCGATGAGGTCCAGGACGCGTTCCCGCACGAACGTCTCGGACGCCCACGGGCCGCGATAGGCGACGTAGCACGCTTTGTTGGTCGTGACCGCGGTCGACTCGAAACCCAGGGCCGCGAGCTTGTACGGACCCGGGAACATCGCCTCGACGGTGCCCGGAACCATCGCGCCCATGCCCGGGTATGAGCCGGCGTCGATGACCATCTTCACGTCCAGCCCGAGCAGGTCGCCGTCCTGGCTGACCGCGGCCCGGACGTCGAAGCTCTCCTCCCGTGCCTGCCCCGACGCGCTGAGGTTCTCGCCGCGGTCCTCGACCCACTTGACCGGCCGGCCGACGGCACGCGAAGCGGCCGCCACCGCGAGCTCTTCGCGTGACGCGCCGATCTTCAGGCCGAACGACCCGCCGATATCGCCGGCCAGGACACGGATCCTGTCCTGCTCCATGCCGAGGCGCATGCCGACGGCGATCTTGGTGACGTGAACGCTTTGCGTGGCCGCGTACATGGTCAGCACGTCCGGGCCGGCGTCGTAGCTCGCGACGCAGCCGCGTCCCTCCATGGGCACGTTCTGGTGGCGGTGCACGTCGATGTGGAAGTCGGTAACCAGATCGGCGTTGGCGAACGTCGCGGATACGTCGCCGAACTCGCTGCGCGAGTGCGGGCGAGCGATGTTGTCACCCAGATTGGCGAACAGCGGCGGGCTGCCCGGGTCGAGCGCGAAGGCGGCATCGACGACCGGAGGCAGGTCGTCATACTCGACCTCCACCAGCTCGCAGCCGTCCTCGGCGAGGTAACGGCTCTCGGCGATGACGATCGCCACGGGGTCGCCGGCGAAGCGCACCTTGTCGGTCGCCAGCAGGGTGAACTCCGGCATGGGCCCCGCCCATCCCACGAGGGCCATCAGCGCGTCGGGCCCCGGGACCGTTATCGTTTCCATTTCCGCTCCCGTGAACGCCGCGACGACGCCGGGCAGTTCGCGCGCGACCGAAGCATCGACCGAGAGCACGCGAGCGTGAGCCATCGGCGAGCGCACGAACGCCGCGTGCAGCATCCCGGGCAGCTTGATGTCATCGACGTACCGGCCCGCGCCGGTGAGGATGCGCGGGTCCTCCGAACGCTTGATGCTGGCGCCGGTGTAGCGCTCAGCCAGAATTTCTGCCATGGTCTCCCTGCCTCAGCGCTCGCTATTCCGCTTGGCGGCCAGCAGGACGCCGTCGATGATGCTCTGGTAGCCCGTGCACCTGCAGATGTTGCCGGACAGCGCCTCGCGGATCTGCTGCTCGTCAGCGTCAGGGTGATCGCTGAGGAACGCGGTCGCCTGCATGACGAACCCCGGCGTGCAGAAACCGCACTGGAAGCTATGCGAATCCCACATCGCCTGCTGCAGCGTGCCCAGCTCGCCATCACGGGCCAGCCCCTCGACCGTGGTTACCTCGCTGCCCGCGGCCTGGACCGCCAGCATCAGGCACGAGCGCACCGCCCGGCCGTCGACGATGACCGTGCACGCGCCGCAGACCCCGTGCTCGCAGCCGACGTGGGTGCCGGTGAGATTGAGGTCATCCCGCAGGAAGTCCGCCAGCGTCTTGCGCGCCTCGGGCGAACCCGTGCACGTCGCACCGTTGATCCTCAGGGTGATGTCCACCATCAGTCACTGCCTCTCGCGGGCGTTGTCCGCAGCTGCTCGCAGGCCGCGGCGCACCACAGCGGCCGCGACCGTCTTCCGGTAGTCCGACGACCCGTGCAGGTCGGCTGGCGGGTCGAGATCCTCGGTCGCGCGGCGGGCGGCTTCATCGAACAGTTCCGCCGACGGCCTCTCGCCAGCCAGCAGATCCTCTGCGGCGGCGGCCCGGACCGGCACATCGGAAACGCCCGCGAACGCCAGCCGGGCATCGCTGATCACCCCGCCGGAAAGCACCAGCGACGCCGCCAGGCCGACAATGGCGAAGTCACCGTGGCGCCGGGCGACCTCCTGGAAGCTAACCCCCGTGCCCCGCCTTGCGGCCGGGAAGCGTATCTCTACGAGGAGTTCGTCGGGACGGCGTGACGTCGTGAGGAAACCCTCGAACCACTCCGCCGCCGGGATCACCCTCATCCCCGACTGGCCACGCACCACGAACTCGGCGTCGAGCGCCCGGGCGACGGCCGGCAACTCGGCGGCCGGATCGGCATGCGCCAGGCTGCCTCCTATCGTGCCGCGGCTGCGGATCGCCTCATGACCGATCAACG
>Ga0306923_10006414_pt1 | contig 11592 bp, 7 predicted proteins | sample sta12Can44000108_FD_203841 | JGI IMG/M metagenome (GOLD analysis project Ga0306923, IMG submission 203841) | Lab enrichment of tropical soil microbial communities from Luquillo Experimental Forest, Puerto Rico - statanox.12C.anox.44.000.108 (v2)... | ecosystem: Environmental > Terrestrial > Soil...
ACCGGCGCGTCCGCATCGAATCCCCTTTCGGCCGCGTGGCCGTACTGGTGACCGATGGCCATCTTCCCTATCCTTATGGACGGGAGGTGACGGGCTACGAGGTCTCCGATCTCTCTGTGACGGTCGCGAAGGCTGAGAACGCGGGCGCGGCTGTGCTGGTTAAACCCTATATGACCAGCGACCGCGAGGCCGCGATCGTGCAGTTCCCAGGCGGCTATGTTGCCGAGATTCATGCAGTCTCGCGCAAGTGAACCCTTACCGTGCGGCTCGCGGCTTTGGCGCTGTTGGGGTCGATCGCAGTTTCGATCGCTGTGCCGGCGTTTGCCCAAGACGCGGGATCGCTCGCGATGGGTCTGCCCGCCCGTCCGACGATCGGCATGAACCGGTGGCAGGAAGACTGGTCGGTATTGGCTGATCCGAGCCTGCGAGCCGAGCCCTTCGACGATTTGAAATACATTCCGCTGTCTGCGGATGATCCGAAGAGCTATGTGTCGTTCGGTCTCGATCTGCGCGAGCGCTTCGAAACACTCAAGGCGGCTACTTTCGGCGTCGACGGGATCCCCGCTCAGAACTATGTACTGGATCGTCAGTACATTCACGCCGATGTCCGGCCTAACCAGAACTGGCAGATCTTCATACGACGGCCTTCAATGCGGGACTGATCGATCAAGCGTCAGAACCGCGCGTTGAAGGAAGGCTTTGCCGTGGTCGATGCGCGAGGCAACGTCACCCGCATTGACCAGCGCGCGACCGGCGACCTATGGGCCGAGATCGAAAAGCGGTTAGGTGCCGTCAATCGGGACGAGCTTTTGAGCGTGGCCCAGGCCCGCGAGGTGCAAGCCGAGGCGCGCAAGATCGAATTCGCGGAGAGGAAGCAGGCCGAGCGTGAGCGGCCCGCCCTGTCACCGACACCTCCAGAACGACTACGCGCCGGGGAAATTTATAATCACTCCGGCCGACCGGGATCCGCTCGACCTTGCACAAGGCTTCGTTACCTATACGGGGGACCTGGCGGACGGCGAAGTGAAGGCGCGCGTGGGGCGGCAGGAGATGGCCTTCGACCTGCAGCGTTTTGTCTCTATCCGGGATGGTCCCAATGTGCGCCAGGCTTACGATGCGGCTTGGCTCGATTGGGAGAAGGACCCGTGGCGCATCATCAGCTTCTGGAGTGAACCCGTCGTATATGTCCCCCAGGGCGTCTTCAACGACTACTCCAATGGGCATTTCCAATTTGGCGGGTTCAGAATAGAGCGGCGAGACGTCGGACCGGGACACCTCAGTGCCTATTATTCGCGTTACGATCTGGACAATCCGCATTATCTCTTTGCCAGCGGCCCCGAACGGCGCAACATCTTCGATGTGCATTATGCCGGCGACTACGCCGGGTGGGATTGGGACCTCGAGTCGATGGTCCAGACCGGAAGCGTCGGCGCCAAAACGGCCCGTGCCTGGGCGCTGGGAACGATAGGCGGCTTCACATTCGCCAATGCGAACTGGCGCCCACGTCTGGGGCTCCAGGTCGACGCGGCGTCGGGTGACCGGAACCCCAACTCCAATACGCTCGGAACGTTCAATCCGCTTTTTCCGAACGGCTATTACTTCACCTTGGCTGGACTCACCACCTATGCAAATCTGATCCACGTCAAACCCTCGGTGACCGTCAAGCCAACGAGCAACCTGATGTTCATCGCTGCCGTCGCTCCACAGTGGCGCGAGACGACGGCGGATGCAGTCTATGTCATACCCAATATTCCCGTTCCCCACACAGCGGGTTCCGCGGGACTCTGGACTGGCGCTTATGGACAAATTCGCGCCGAATATGCATTCAACAGCCATCTATCGGGCGCCATCGAAGCCGTGTATTTTGGGGTCGGCGGCACCATCCGCCGCGCCGGCGGGCATGACAGCGATTATGTCGGTGTCGAGCTCGATTTCGGATGGTGAGATGAAGACCGACGAGCGCTCGCCCGGCACGCCCGATGTGGAGGGTTCGGCGTGGAGCCCGTTCCGCCACATAGTTTTTACCGTGCTATGGCTGGCGACGGTGCTTTCCAACACCGGCAGCTGGATGCAGAACGCGGCGGCAGGGTGGCTGATGACCAGCCTCCGCCCGGATCCGTTCGAAGTGGCCCTCGTTCAAGCGGCGACGACCTTGCCGATGTTCCTGTTCAGCCTCCGTGCCGGAGCGTTGGCCGACATCATCGACCGCCGCCGCCTTTTAATCGTGGTGCAGATCGCGGCGGTGGCAATCGCAGCCCTGTTCGCGATCTTCGTATGGCTGAACTGGGTGACGCCGAACTGGCTGCTGACGTTCATGTCCCTATCGGGGATCGCGACGGTTCTGGCGATGCCGGCGTGGCAGTCTATTGTGCCGCAGCTTGTACCAAGGGAAGAGCTCCGTTCTGCAGTCGCCCTCAACGGCGTGGGCTTGAATATCAGCCGCGCCATTGGTCCCGCGTTGGCCGGCGTGGCGATTGGCGTACTCGGCATGGCGGCACCCTATTGGATCAATGCCTTGAGCACGTTCGCCGTCATCGCCGCGCTGATCTGGTGGCGCCCTCCCAAGCCGATCGCACAATCCCTGCCCGCGGAGCGCTTCGTCAACGCCATTCGCAGCGGTTTGCGCTATGCTCGCTATAATCCGGATCTGCGCGCAACCTTGATTCGGTCCGCCGGGTTCTTTCCGCTTGCGAGCGTCTATTGGGCGCTTTTGCCGCTTCTGGTGCGAGCACAAATGGGGGGCGGCCCGGAGACCTACGGCATACTCCTCGGCGCAATCGGCGCCGGTGCGGTTATCGGCGCATTCGTATTGCCGGTAGCGGCAAAGCTGGGTGCCGATTGGGTCATGACAGGGGCGACGGTCGGGACGGCACTTGCGCTCGTCTTGTTCGCCATCGCTCGTGAGCCGGCAACCGGCTTGATCGGCTGTGTGTTTGCCGGAATTTCTTGGGTTGCCGCGATCGCCACCTTGAACGTATCGGCCCAATTTGCACTGCCGGGCTGGGTCCGCGGGCGGGGGATGGCGATGTTCGCAACCGTGCAGTTCGCGGGCTTGGCCGTCGGCAGCATCGTCTGGGGACAGGCGGCGCAAGGGATTGGGCTTCCGGCCGTTCACATCATCGCGGCGATCGCGCTGGTCGCCTCGGTCCCGCTGCTGCGGCGCTGGAGGCTTCAGACCGCCGCCGGTCTGGATCTCGCGCCGTCGATGCATTGGCCCGCTCCGTTGCCCTTACACGATATCGAGCCCGACCGAGGTCCGGTTCTCGTCACCGTTGAATACACCGTCGCGGCGGCTAATCGCGCGGCGTTTCTTGCGGCGATCATAAAGCTGGCGAGCGAGCGCCGGCGCGACGGCGCTTTTGATTGGGGCATCTATGAGGACGCCGCGCAGCAGGGAGCCTTCGTCGAGACATTCTGCGTCGATTCCTGGCTCGACCACATGCGACAGCATCAGCGCGTGACCAACGCAGATCGCGTCCTGCAGGATGCAGTGCACCGCTTTGATGCCGAAGGCGACCCCGCCGTCAGGCACCTGATCGCGGCACGACCGAGCGAAGAGGCATGATCGCTTATACGCTTCCGATCGCACGGCTGTGCCTCGCGATCGTGTTTCTGTACAGTGGTGTCGACAAGCTGTGGCACTGGCGTTCGAGCATCGAGGAGATTCGGAGCGACGGACTGCCGTGGCCGGCGACTTTCGCGGCCGCCACCGTCTTTACTGAGCTCGTCGGCGGATTTCTCGCCACGAGGCGATGCAAGCAGCCCACGACTTAAATGGGCCGACTTTCGCCCATGCCATTCTGATGAGCGATGCGCTTATCGCAGCGCTGAGCAAGGCGTAGTGGCGCGCCAGATCGACCGGTCTACTCTAATCTAATTCTTCCAACAGGCTCCCCGCCTCTCGCAGGTCCGCCGTGTTGAAACCTTCGGTGAAGCGGCCGTAAACGGACCCCAGAAGCTCACGCGCCTCCGCCGCTCGATGTTGATCTCTCCACCACCGCGCGAGGCTGGCGGCGGCTCGCAACTCCCAGGACAAGGCTCCTTGCGACCGCGCACAGTCGAGAGCCTCCAGGAAGTGGCGTTCGGCTGCGGCGTCGGTCCCGCCTTCCAATAGCGTCAGTTCGCCTTTGATGCGCAGCAGTTCGGCAACGTACCAGCGTTCGTCGCGGGCTTCGCAACGCGCGAGCGTCTGCTCCACGGTTTCAAGCCCCAGCGTGATCTCACCGGCCTCGCCGAGGCAAGCCGCCAATTCACCGAGCAGAAGCAGGAAAGCGCGGCAGAAATCTCGCCTCCCCGGCCTGGTCGAGCCCGTCGCGCAGCGCCTGTATTCCGGCGCTGAGGTCGCCACGCCTGGCAATCACCAAGCCGTTGAAACATCGGGCCCAAACCTGCCACAGACGTATCGGGTGGCGCTCGGTATGGTCGAGCAGCATCGCGCCGTATCGCTCGGCGACATCGAGAGCGCCGGCCAAGAGCGCGATCGGGCAGGCCCCCTGACCCAGCACACTGCAAAAGGTCAAGGCCTGCCCGATCGCGCGCCCTTCGGCGACATTGTGCTCGACCACGCGCAGCGCCTGATCGGCAAATCCTTGCAGCCACAAGATGCGGGCCTGGAAATAATGCGTCGATACCCGCATATCGAACCGCAAGCGGACGATCTGGGGTTGTTGCGCCAGGGCCGCAAGGTGCGCGAGCGCGCGGTCGATATGCTGGCGAGCGTCATTCTGGTCGCCGAGGTAATGCAGCGTGGTGGCGAGGATCCGATCGGCCATCATCAAATCGATCGCGTCGGTGGAATTAGCCACCAGGCGGGCGAAGCGGCGGGCGAATTCGAGCGCGGCGCGAAACTCCCCGTTATTGAATTGATCGATGCACAAACCCCAGAGCGCGCGCTGCTGGTACCCCCTGTCGCCTAGGCTTTCCGCGAGCTCCAGTGTGGTCGCCCAGGCAGGGCCGGCCTCTCGGGCGCGACCCACGCCGTACATCAGCGACCAGCCAAGCGCCGCGGAGAGCTGCATGCGTGGGCGCGCGGTCAATGCCGCGTCACCATCGCGAACCGCCAACGCCCGCTCAACCCGCTCGCGGCACTCTTCAAATAGCGACAGCTGGATCCATAGCGGCACTACAGCGATGGTCAACGCCACGCCGATCTGCGGGTCGCCATCCGGAGAAAATGCCCAATCGAGACCGGCACGCACATTGTCGAGATGCCGGCTGTAGATGGCCAGCCACTCGGCTTGCGGCCGCGACTCGCTTTCGGCTTCAGCGTGCGCGAACGCAGCACAATAATACTCCGCGTGACGGCGAGCAGCCTCGAGCAGCTCGCCGGCGCTGCGTAGCTTGTCGAAGGCGTAGAGGCGGGTCGTATCCAATAAGCGATATTGCACGGTCTCGTCGCGCAGGTTGGCGGCGACCAGTGATTTGGCGACAAGGCTCGCGATGTGGTCGACGACCAGCGGTTCGGGCAAATATCCGGCCACGGTTGCGGCTGCGTCGAGCGAGAAATCGCCGGCAAACACGGCAAGACGACGCAGCACCGTTTGCTCAGCTTCCGAAAGAAGCTGATAGCTCCAGTCTAGTGTCGCGCCGAGCGTTTGATGCCGCGGCAGGGCCGTCCGTCGGCCGCTCGTCAGAACCCGAAACCGGTCGTCGAGGTGGACCGCCAGTTCCCGCACGCCGAAGACATCGATACGCGCCGCCGCCAGCTCGAGCGCCAGCGGGACGCCGTCAAGCCTGCGGCAAATCTCCAAAATTGCCGCCACTTTGGCGTCATCGAAGATGAAGCCGTCCGCGGCCGCCATGGCGCGCTCGTTGAACAGCCGGACGGCCGAATACCGTAACGCCTCGGCGGCCGATAGACCGACCGAATCCGACGGGAGCTCCAGCGAGGCCAGACGGTGCAACCATTCGCCTTCGGCCCGCAACGGCTCGCGGCTGGTGGCGAGAATGCGTAGTTGTGGTGCCGCCCTCAGAACCGCCTCGGCCAGCGGCGCTACCGCGCCGATGACGTGCTCGCAGCTGTCGAGCACGATCAAGACATGTTTGTCACGCAGCCACGCGGCCAACCCGGATATCGGGTTGGCGCCTGACTGAGAGATCCCCAGCACGGTGCTGACGGTGCTTGGCACCAGGTCGGGATCGGTTAGTGAGGCGAGCCCGACGAACCATACGCCATCTGCATAGTCCGGCGTCACGGCCTCGGCGACCGCCACGGCCACCGTGGTCTTGCCGATCCCGCCCGGACCCACGATGGTCAGAAGACGGCGCTGGGCCAGCTGCGTGGCCAGAGCGGCGACGACGTCGTGCCGGCCGACGATGCGAGTGAGCGGCACGGGCAGATTGCTGGCTGCCGTCCCGCCATCTGGGATGGCAGGCGCGGAGTGCTGATGCTCGCGGGTCACCGGTGCCACAAAGGTGTAACCTCGGCCGGGATTGTTGGCGATGTACCGCCTGCCCGCGCGGCCGTCGCCAAGCGCTTTGCGCAGCGCCGCGATATGGACCCGGAGTGCACCGTCGTCGACGATCGTATCGGGCCACGCGCGGGCGATGAGCCGATCCTTGTGGATCGTCTCGCCGGCGCCTTCGACCAGCGTGATCAAAACATCGAGAGCGCGGCTACCGAGGCGCAGCGGTTTGTCGTCATCGAGCAGCAGTCGCTGCGCGGGGATCAGCCGGAACGCTCCGAAGGCGAAGGTCTCTTCATCCATCGGGAAAATCGCTCCGGGAACGTCTATTGATACAGAACACCCGTGCCTTGGCAACGCGATCGGGATCTATCGGCTCTCGCTCACGAAATCGTGCAGCGCGCGAGACAGGAAGGCTGAAGCCCGCGCAGGCCGGCTAATCGGCCAACGCTAATTGTTCGAGCAGATTCTTCGCATGTTCCAGGTCTGCTGTCGCAAAACCTTCGGTGAAGCGGTCGTAAACCGGCTGGAGAAGTGCCATCGCGTCGGCGGAACGGCCCTGACCGCGCAAAAGCCGGGCGAGGCTCAAGGTGACCCGCAGCTCCCAGGAGAGGGCACCTTGTCGGCGGGCCCAGTCGAGCGCCTGCTGGAAACAAGCCTCGGCTGCGGCGGCCGGTCCGTCTGCGGCTTGTAAGAGGAGAAGCTCGCCTTTGATGCGCAGCGACTCGGGCAACAGCCAGCGCGCTTCTGTCAGCTCCGCTCGCTCGATCGCCTGTTCGGCGGCGATAAGCCCGTCGGCGATCTGGCCGGTGCCGCCCAACCCCGCTGCTAGTTCACTCAGGAACATCACGGAAAGCCAATCAGCCATCGCGCCGCCGAATTCGCCAAACCCGGCTCGCAACAGCCTCAATCCGGGATCGACGTCGCCGCGCCTGATGGCGAGCACCCCCTGAAAGGCGCGGCCCAAGGAGCCCCAGGACGGCAGCGCATGCCTCGTCGAAAGGTCGAGGAGCATTGCGATGTCAACTTCAGGAGCCGCGAGATCCTCAACCCATAGCATGATCGGGCATGCGGCATGGGCCAGCGCGTAACACAGCGACAGCGCGTGATTGGTTTCGCGAGCCTCCTCGACAGCGCTTTTTGCAGTGCGCATCGCCTGATCCGGAAATCCCTGTAGCCAAAGAACCCGCGCAAGTACGGTGCGCGCAGCCACGTGCTGGTCGTACTGAAAGCGAATGTGATCATGGGATTTCTGCTCGGGCGGGATGAAATTGGCGAGCATTTTCTCGGTGTGTCTGCGGGCGCTTGCTTGATCACCTAGTAAATGTTGCAGGCAGCCGATCATCCGATCGCCGATTAACTGATCGTTTTGCTGGCCTTGCTTCGCCGCCAACTTGTGAAACCTCTGTGCATTCTCTAGAGCAACGCGAAATTGACCGATCCCGAGGTGAAAGGAATATAAGTCCCAGAGTGAGCGCAACTGGTACTCGGCATCCGCCTGCTTCTTAGCGATCTCGAGTGCCTTCATCCAGATTACGCCCAGATCGAGGCCGACGCCTTGTCCATAAATGCCGGCAGCCCGCCACCAGGACGACGAGGCGAGCGCAGCGTGGAGCTTCATCTCGCGCCGCGGGTCCCGGTCTTCCTCGGCGCTGAGAACGGCAAGCGCCTGCTCGGTGCGCCCGCGGCACTCGTCGAGCTGCGACAAGTGGATCCATAGCGGCACCGCAGCGGCGGTCAGCGCCACACCGATCGATGCGTCACCCCTCGGCGAAAAGGCCCAGTCGAGCGCGGCGCGTAGATTGTCGATCTGAGCCCCGTAATCGGCCAGCCACTCGGTAGTCGGCCGTCTGTCCCATCGGCTTCCGCCCGCTCGAACGCGTCCTGGTAGTATTCGGCGTGGCGGCGCGCAATTCCCTCGCGCGCTCCGCTTTCGTCGAGCTTTTCGAGCGCGTAGGCCCGCCTCGTGTCGAGCAGCCGATAGCGAGCGATGGCCCCACCGACGTCAGCCACAATGAGCGACTTGGTGACCAAGTTCGCGACACCTGCGACAACATTCGACCTCACGATATCGGCGTTCGCTATGACCGCAATCGCGGCTTCTAAGGTGAAACCGCCTGCGAAGACCGATAGACGCCGCAGCACAGCGCGCTCGGGTTCGGAGCACAATTCGTAACTCCAATCGAGTGTCGCCCGCAGTGTCTGATGCCGCCTCAATGCCGTGCGGCGCCCCTCGATGAGAAGGCTGAAACGGTCGTCGAGCCGAGAAGCGAGTTCTCGTATTCCGAGTGTCGAGGCGCGGGCCGCTGCCAACTCGATGGCGAGCGGGATGCCGTCGAGCCGCCGGCAGATGGCCGAAATCGCCGCAGCAGTCTGCCGGTCAGGCTCGAAAAGCGCGTCCGCCGCTCGAGCCCGCGCGACGAACAGCGCAACTGCGCCATGTCGCACGATGTGCTCCAACGCCTGCCCATCGTGCGTCGGTACGGCGCGCGGCGGCACCCGGTAGAGGTACTCGCTCTCCGCTCTGAGCGGCTCCCTGCTTGTCGCGATCACGCACGCTGCCGGGTTGGCGTGCAACAACGCTTCGACCATTCCTGCTGCGGTCTCGATCACATGCTCGCAATTGTCGATTACGAGCAGGACCTGCTTTGAGCCGAGCGCCGCCGCGATTCTCGCCGGCGAAACTACGCCTGTTACGAGTTCGAGCCCGAGTGCCGCGGCGACGGTGACCGGGACAAGCTGTGGATCGGACAGCGGCGCGAGCTCGGCGATCTGGGGCAACAGCTGCCGCGCGACTTCGAGGCCGAGTCGCGTTTTGCCGATGCCTCCCGTGCCGATCAAGGTGACGAACCGCTGGTCGGCAAAAAGGCTGGTAACCTCCCTGATCTCGACATCCCGCCCGATCAGATCGGATGTCGGCGTCGAGAGGTTCGTTGAGGCGCGCGGCGGACCAGACACCTCCCGGGCAATCGCGAACTCTGCCCGCTCGCTCTGGCCTGCAGAGGGCGCACAGATCTCGTCCGTGCCATCGACGAAATACTCCCGCTCTGGGTCGCCGCTCAGATTTACCAACGGCAGCATTGCGACGGACGACTTGTCGGGGACCGGGAGCGACAACCTTGGGACCGCGTGGGGTGCCTCGGTCGATGGGGCTTTGCCCCCGCCATCGAGCTGGAGACGATAGACGCGGATAGGCCGTTTAAGGTTCTTTACGCTCTGCTCCCCCATGTCCTCGAACGCGTACGTCATCTTGTCGCGGATCTGGTCGCGCACCACCCGCGAGATGCAAATGCCACCTGGTGCCGCAATTGCCTCCAACCTCGCCGCGATATTGACGCCGTCGCCAAAGATATCGTGGGGTTCGACGATCACGTCGCCAATGTTGATGCCAATTCGGATGCTGATGCGCTTATCCCCGGGGGTATCGGCATTGCGGTCGATCATCCCGAGCTGGATCTCGACGGCACATCGGACGGCGTCCACAACGCTCTGAAATTCCGCCAGCATGCCGTCGCTGGTGTTCTTTACGGTGCGCCCGCGATGCTCTTTGATCTTCGGATCGACGAACTCGCGAAGGTGCGCCTTGAGCCGCTGGTGCGTGCCTTCTTCGTCGGCCTCCATGAGACGCGAGTAGCCCGCCACATCAGCAGCGAGAATGGCGGCCAGCCTGCGTTCGGTGCGTTCTGTGGCCAAGCGGCGGTCCCCAACCCGCATAGGCCGAATAAAGTCTCGGCTATTAGGCGCATTCTACCCCCAAAGGGCGAAGGCTCGGTATCCCCTTTTGGTGAGGCGAGCGTCTCCCTCGATTCGGGCTGACGCTTCGTCTCGCAGCGGGACCACCCGGGCGCGGAACAATCCGTAGTGGCAGTGCCGTACGAACCCTTGGACAGACCTGCTGCAGGAGTCTTTTCAGGCCCTCAGCGACCTTGCCCGGTGCCGGCCGAACCCTCCGCAAGTGCGCCAAGAAATGAGGTGTAGCGCAGGATGAAGTGCTTCCGGGTCGGCTGGGGATTAGCGGAGATCATCCAGGAGCGCTTTCGTCGCTTTGAGGTCGGCCGTGTCGAACCCTTCAGTGAATCGATCGTAGACGGGCTGAAGAACCTGGGCGGCACCGGCTAGATTTTTCTCGCTGACCCGCAGGCGTGCCGCGCTAAGAGCGGCACGTAGCTCCCAAAACAAGGCGCCCTGCTCGCGCGCCATCTCGGCCGCTTGAGCAAAGCAATCTGCCGCTGCCTGAACGGCTTGATTCGAGGTTTGCCTCAACAGCACCTCGCCCTTGATGCGCAGCAGTTCGGGGATATACCACTGTTGGTCATCTTTCCCTTCCCCGGCCGCCTCGATCGCCTTGCACACGGCACCGTGTGCCTCGTCAAGTCGTCCAAGTCCCGCGAGCGCAAGGGCGAACGATCCCATAAACTCAGGGTAGGAGAGCCGCCAGCCGGTTTGATTGCAGGTGTCGAAGGCTTCACGAAGGGCGGCCAAGCCCTCCGCGAATTGGTGGCGTTCGACCAACAGCTTGCCGCGCAGGAACTGTCCGACCGTGGTCCAGAACGGCGCGGCCGCGCTCGTTGCCGACTCGATGATGCTGGAGATCGCGGTTTCGGCGGCGGCGAAATCGCCTGTCATCGGGGTGATCCGGCCCATACCGTAAAAGAGCACCCGACACATCGTCAGCTGTTGATCGGAGCCACGTACTTCGCTGAGGCTCGCTTGCGCCTCATAGTAGGCCCTTTCAGGAAAGCCCTGGAGCCAGAGGGCCCGAGCGAGCAGGGCCCGGGCCATCGCGCGGTCGTCCGAATGCCCCCGGATCGGCAGCCGGTCCTCGTTTCGGTACAGAGGAGGAGACTGGATGACGCGCTCAAAGTAGCGCTGCGCTTCCGCCAACCGGCCAGTCCTGAGCAATATCATCCCCATACGCCTATCGGCGAACACGACGCCCGTCGTGTCGCCGATCTGTTGGGCTATTGCCCCGGCACGCTCGGACGCTGCGGCCGCCCTCGCGTATTCGCCACGAAAGCCAGTTACGCTCGCCAGATCCAACAGAACGCGCAATTGGGCGCGCAGATCACCCAAAGCTTCCGCGGATTCAAGCGCCTCGGTGAGCACGGTCTGCGCCTGCTCGGACGGGCCCCGCGTGTGAAGCAAACTGTTCCCGAGGCCAATCTGCAGCCACATCTGTAATCGCGCG
>Ga0306923_10006427_pt1 | contig 11587 bp, 8 predicted proteins | sample sta12Can44000108_FD_203841 | JGI IMG/M metagenome (GOLD analysis project Ga0306923, IMG submission 203841) | Lab enrichment of tropical soil microbial communities from Luquillo Experimental Forest, Puerto Rico - statanox.12C.anox.44.000.108 (v2)... | ecosystem: Environmental > Terrestrial > Soil...
GGCCAATCCCGCGCAGTCGTCCCCGCCGCGCGGCAACCGCGCGGCGCGGCTCAAACTTGTCGTAGCCAGCCAGAGCCAGCGCACGCGTAAAAACCCTCGGGAAATCTCCGCAATCGTAAGTTGGGCCGATTGGTGTCTTGTAGGGCATCTGCGACGGCGGGATGAGATTGCGCCGGCGGATTTCGTCGCGATCGATGCCATGCTCGGCCGCAGCCTTGTCGGCAAGCCGCTCGAGCACGTAGCAGGCCTCCGGCCTGCCGGCACCGCGGTAGGCATCGGTCGGCAGCGTGTTGGTGAATAGGCCGGTGCTTTCCACGAAGATCGCGGGCGTGCGGTAGACGCCGGCAAGCAGGCTCGAATAGATCGCGCTCGGTATCGCCGCGCCGAAGGTCGAGACGTAGGCACCGAGATTGGCGCGGGTGCGCACGTGCAGGGCGAGGAAATGGCCGTGAGTATCGAGCGCGAGCTCGGCCTGCGTGACGTGGTCGCGTCCCTGGTTGTCGGCGAGGAAGCTTTCGGCGCGTGTTGCCGTCCAGCGCACCGGATGACTGAGCCGGCGCGCGGCCCAGACGACGATCGCCTCCTCGGGGTAGAGCTTGCCTTTGTAGCCGAAGCCGCCGCCCACGTCCGGCGCAACCACCCGCAATGCGCTCTCGGCCATGCCGAGTTGCTCGGTCACCAGCCGGCGGATGTGATGGGGTACCTGCGTCGAGCTGTAGAGCGTGAGCTTGTCAGCGCCGCCGGCACCAGCCGCCAGCAGGGCGCGCGGCTCGATCGCCGCTCCGGCGACGCGATTGTTGATCAGTTCCACCGTGACCACCCGATCGGCGGACGCAAGCGCGGCGCGTACGCGCGCCTCATCGCCGCGCGCCCAGCGAAAGCAGACATTGCCGGGGGCCTCGGCGTGGAGCCGCGGCGCGCCGTGCGCCTGCGCCGCGCGCACATCGACCACCGCGGGCAACGGCTCGGCATCGAGCACGACGCGCTCGGCGCCGTCCATGGCCTGCTCGCAGGTCTCGCCGATGACGGCGGCAATCGGCTCGCCGACATGGCGCACCATCCCGCGCGCAAGCGCAAAGCGGGGCGGCTCGGCCATGGGACTTCCATCATGCGATTGAATGATCCAGAGCGCTCGCATCGGCTTGATCCCGTCCGCCGCCATCTGCTCGCCGCTGAGAACGGCAACGACGCCCCGTGCGGCAAGCGCAGCGGATGAATCGATCCCGTGAATGCGGGCATGCGCATGGGGTGAGCGCACGAGAACGCAGTGCAAGGCGCCAGGAGCCGCGATGTCCGCCACGAAGCGTCCGCGGCCAAGCAGGAAGCCGCGATCCTCGACGCGGCGCAGCGGCGCCCCGATGCCTTGATGAGGAGCTATTGCAACTCCTCCCGCACCAGGTCGAGCCGCTCGAAGGCCGACTTGTCTGTGACCATGAACAGGTCGGCATCGCCGTCTTTCGCCTCGTGGCGCGCCCAGGTCCAGTGCGGAATGGTGAAGACATCGTGCTCGGACCAGTCGAAGGTCTCATTCCCGATATGCGAGCGACCCTCGCCGCGCACGACAAGGCAGACAACGTTGTAGGTGGCGCGCTTCATGCGGGTCGATGCACCGGCGCTGAGCCGCGCGGCATAGCAATCGAGCGTCGGCATGACGGCGCCGCCGGTCGAAGGATTGACGTAGCGCACTATGCGCGCTCCGTCGGCGCCAGGAGGCACCACCGCGAGCAGCCGGCGCGTGGCCTCGCCGCTGTAGCGGTATTTCGGCGAGTTGTACGGGCTGGCGGTGGCGCCCTCGGCGACCAGGCCGGCCGCGGTCCACAAGGCCTCCTCGCCCTCGTCCACCTGCCAGAACTGATTGTTGCGGGGATCGCCCGGCTCGAAGAAATGGGCATCCACGGCGCGAATAAGCGGCATGTTGGCGGCGTCGAACCAGATGATGCGCTGCTCGCTCTCGTTAATATGGCCGTGCCAGACCATGGGCGGGGTGAGAATCAGATCGCCGGCCTTCATCTCGCAGCGGCGGCCATTGACAATGGTCACCGCGCCTTCGGCGCGCGTGGCAAAGCGGATGGCCGCCCCGGTATGGCGGTGCGGTCGCGCGCGGTCGCCAGGGTCGAGCACGGTGAAGGCCGCGAGCATCGTGCTGGTCGTTGTCGTTTCGGCGCCGAAGGCCGGATGCGCCAGGATGAGAGCGCGACGCTCGATGTCGTTAATGGACACCTCGTGGACTGAGCGATGCAGGAAGGGCTCGACCTCACGCCAGCGCCAGATGAATGGAGTGTCCGGCGCCTGCGGCTTGATCGGTGTGATGCGCTGATAGCGGTCCCAAAGGGGGTGCAGGTGCTTTGCTTCGAGCTCCGCGACGAATGGGGAGCCCTGCCTGTGCTCAGCGATGGTCGTTGCAGTCACTCAACCCTCCCCGCTGCCTGTCATGTCTTCGGCAGCTTGGCGTCGATATTTGTCGCATCGATGATGACGTGCTTGATGAAGACATGAGGCTCGACCTTGCTGCCCTGCAGGAAGGTGTTGAGCACGTCGACCCCGAGCCGTCCCCATTCCACCGGATTGAGCTCGACCGTCATCGCCAGGTTCTCCTCCTTCACCGCGCGCAGGGCGGGCGGCACCCCGTTCATCCCGGTCACCAGGGTCTTGCCCTTGCGGTTTGCGGCGTTGACCGCCTGCATGACGCCGAGCGCGACATCGTCATTGGCGGTGTAGATGGCGGCGAGATCGGGATTGGCGACCAGCGCATCCTCGGCCTGCTTGACGCCGCGTTCGCGGGTCAGCGGCCCGTCGGCGCGGAACACGATCGAAATCCCGGGATATTTAGCCATCACCTCCGCATAACCATCGCCGAGATTCTTGAACGTGGGCGCTCCGCTCGGCCCCATCAGCAACGCCACTTTGCCTTTGCCGCCGAGCTTGCCGGCGGTCCATTCCGCGATATCGCGTCCGATCTGCTTCTCGTCCATCGCAACATGGATAGTCTGGTTGGGCGACGTCGAGCCGCGTGCGACCGAGACGATGGGAATCTTCGCGGCCGCCGCGGCGTCATAGGCAGCATTCACTCCGATGGCATCGATGGGAGAGATCAGGATGCCCTTGACGCCGCGCGCGATGAGGTCCTGCACGCCATTGATCTGCTTGAGCTTGTCCTCGTTGGCGGAGACCGTCGCCACCTCCCAGCCCAGCTCCTGCGCGCGCGCGCGAATACCGCGCAGCATGGCGATGTAGAAGGGATTGTCGTCCTGCGCGAGCGACACGCCGATGGTGGTCTTCTGCTGGGCGCTTGCCGCCGCGGCAAGCATGAACGATGCGGTGATCGTCAAGAGCGCAGCGAGGCGGAGCCTGGGCATGCGAGCACCTCCTGTTCAGTAACGAGAGCGTAGCCTCTCGGCGGCAGCCGCCGCAATGATGACGGCGCCCACCGCGACCCGCTGCCAGTAGGAATCGACATTGAGCAGATTGAGCGCATTTCCGAGCACTATCATGATGAGGACCCCGATTACGCTCTTGTAGAGCGTGCCCTCCCCGCCTTGCAGTGCCGCACCCCCCAGCACCACGGCGGCGATCGCGGTGAGCTCGTAGAACTCCCCGGCCGTGGGCTGGCCCGATTGCAGGCGCGCGGCGAGCATCACGCCGGCAACCCCGGCCAATGCCCCGCACCAGACATAGGTCGATGCGATCACGCGGCGCACCCGCACCCCGGAAAGATAGGCCGCCTCGCGCCCGCCGCCGGTCGCGTAGACACGCCGGCCATAGGGCGTCGCGTGCAGCACGAACGACAGCAGCGCGAGCAGGAGGGCAGGGATCCAGACCAGGTAGTGGACGCCGAAGAGACGGTCTGACCCGAATGCGACGAACGCACCGGGCAGGCCCGTTTCCCCGCTCACCGGCGCGCCGCCGGTGATCAGGAAGACGATCCCGCGCACCAGCACCATGGTGCCGAGCGTCGTGATGAAGGGATTGACGCTGAGGAAGGCAATGATGAGCCCGTTGGCGACGCCGACCAGCGCTCCGGCGAATACCCCGACAATCACGCCTGCCGCGATGCCGGCGTCCAGCATCACCATGCTCGCGACGCAGCCCGCAAGCGCCGCGGTGGAGCCGACCGAAAGATCAAAGCCCCCGCCCACGATCACGAAGGTCATGCCCATGGCGATGACCGCCATGATGGAGGACTGCACCAGGATGTTGGTGAGATTGAGCGGTGAAAGAAAGCGCTCGGTGAGGAGGGCGGTTGCCGCGCACAACAGGAGGAGCGTCAGCAGCGGTATCTGCCCCGCCAGACTGGAGCGATAGCTCATGGTGCTTAGCCGCCGATCTCGGCGCGCAGCCTGCGCTCATCGAGGCCGGCGGCCCGATCGATGGTGGCGACGATGCGGTCCCGGCGAACGGCAAGAACGGTCCCGCACAAGTGGGCGAGCTCCCCGAGCTCGCTGGATTTGACCAGGGCGGCATTGCCGCGCTCCACGAAATGACGGATCAGCAAATGGATCTGCGCCTTGGCCGCGACGTCGATGCCCTGGGTCGGCTCGTCGAGCAGCAGCACGGCTACGGCGCGCGCCAGCCATTTGGCGAGGATCGCCTTCTGCTGATTGCCGCCGGAAAGCGCGCGCGCCTTGAGCCAAGGCCGCCGCGGACGAATGTCGACGAACTCCATCAGCTCCGCGACCAACCGGTCACCCGCCTTGCGATCAAGCCGGCCGTTGCGCGAGACCACGTCGAGGTTGGGAAGCAGGATGTTGTCGCGAACGGACTGGTCGAGCACCAGGCCGAGCCCGCGCTCGCCCGGAACCATGCCGATGCCCGCCGCAATAGCGTCGCCGGGATGCTTGAAGCGCCGGCTGCGGCGGCGGACCTCGACGACGGTCGGCTCATGGAGGCCGAAGAGGCGGTGCAGCATCCGCTCCGCCCCGCTGCCGAGCAGGCCGGCAAGTCCAATGACTTCGCCGCCGCGCAGCTCGACTGTCGTTGCACCGTCCAGCCGCGCGGCGAGCAGCACGGCGCCGGCGCGAGCCGGCGCCGGCGCTTCGGTGTCTGCGATGCCCCCCGTCATCGCGCCCACCAGATCGCTCACCGAGAAGGCGCCGCGCCGGCTCACCGCGGCGACACGGCCGTCGCGCAGCACCGTGGCGCGGTCAGCGATTGCGATGACCTCATCGAGCCGATGGGTGATATGGATGATGGCGGTGCCCTGCACCTGCATGCGCGCCAGCACGCAAAACAACCGCTCGATCTCGCGCTTCTCCAGCGCGGCGGTCGGCTCGTCAAGGATGAAAACGCGGCACCGCCGGCGCAAGCCCCTTGCGATGGCGACGAGCTGACGCTCGGCGAAGCTCAAGGACGCAACGGGACGCCCCGGATCGGGAGCAAAATCAAGCAGCGCCAGCACCGCGCGCGCCTCTTCGCGCATGCGCGCGCGATCCACCATTGCGATCGGACCGAACCGGCGAACGGGCAGATCGCCGAGCGCAATGTTCTCCGCAATCGACAACGCCGGGACGAGGCGCAGTTCCTGCGGGATGGTCACGATCCCCGCCGCGATGGCATCATGCGGACTGGCGAAATGGGCGAGCCTGCCTGCCACATGAATGCTGCCGCGGTCGGGTCGCAGCGCACCCCCCAGGATGCGGATCAGAGTGGACTTGCCGGCGCCGTTCTCGCCCACCAGCGCATGGATCTCGCCTGGCCGAACGTCGAAGTCGACGCTGTCAAGCGCAAGCGTTGCATCGAAATGCTTGGCTATGCCCTCGGCTCTCAGCGCTGGAAGGCTCATGTGCTGATGAAGCGCCCCGACGGGAAACCTTGAATTTGTTTTGTCAAAATGCTCGTTATGATTGTATCACGGAATAACACAATCATTGCGACATGCACTCAACGCGGCACGAACCGCACCTGCATCTTCTCGTCGGTGAACTTCCCGCGCTCGATGATGACGTCGTTGTCGAGCGCAACCGTGCAGTCGCGCATCGGCACGTCGTAGTGGCCCTTGGTCGTGCGCTTGCCGCCACCCTGGGAGTTCGGGCCGGTCGAGAACAGGAAATTCCCGGCAAAGCAGCGCGCGCCGGCGTGGTGACGCATCGGGTCGGCGCCGCTGAGCGCGATTGCGTCCCAGCGGCCTTGCGGGTTGAGCCCCCAGCCGAGATGGGAGACCGCATGCCCGTCCATGTCATCCGGGCCGGCCCTGTTGCCGTCGAGCCAGTCGCTCATCAGCTTGGCGTCCAGCCCGCCGGTGATGCTGCGGATGAAGCCGTCGCGGATCTCGAGCCGCACTTCGTCCTGCACATAGCGGCAGTAGGGAAGCACCACGATATCGCCCGGCGCCAGCACCACGGTGCCGTTGGCCGACCCTTCGTTCGGGAAGGTGTGCACGTGGCCGGCGCCCCAGTGATCGAACCGGCCCGGCAACTCGGCATAGCCGTACTGCATCATGGTGGGATATTCGCCGAGCTGCACCGTGAGATCGGTGCCGGGCGGACGCGTCACCCGCATGGTTCTCGCGCGTTGAAGCCGCGCGCCGGCATGGATGACGGCATCCTTGAGCCCGGGGGGAGCCATCAGGCTTTCGAGCTCGTCCGGGGCGTCGATGACCATGAGCACCCGCGTGCCGGCATCGCGCGCCTGCTTCAGCCAGCGGGTGAACAGGGGGATATGCAGGCAAATCAGCATGTCGGCGGCTTTGATCGCCTCGAGCGTGCCCTTGCAGCGCCCGACCGTCTCGACGCCGACCTTGGTCCATGACGGCATGGCGTTGACGCACATCTCGTAGGCGTCGGCCCCGAGCTCCTCGGCGGCGGCAAAGGCGGCGCTCACGTAATCGCGCCGCGCGCCGAGATCGCTGAGCAACACGATGGTCTCGCCGCTGCGCACATTGCACAGCTCGAGCTCCTTGCGGAACAGCATGGCGAGCCTGGCGTGATTGAGCGCTTCGTGCATGGGCGTTTTTCTCCAAACAGGCGGGCTGCCGCGAGGGCTTGAACCAATCGGAACGTCGCAGATAAAAGGTGTACCAAATCCACGGGGATGGGTCATCTGCCGGCGCATCTGGCAATCGATCAGGAAGCGTCGGTTTCACGCCAGGCCGGAGACAGGAAGCGGGAGACGAGAACATGAAGCCCACGTCCAGCCGCCGCACATTCTTCGGTACCGCAGCCGGCGCCGCCGCGCTCGCGTGCCTGCCTCGCAGGACAATTGCGCAGGACGCCTATCCCACGCGTCCGGTCCACGTCATCGTCGGGTTCACGCCCGGAACAGCCGCCGACATTACGGCGCGCGTTGTCGCCAACGGGGCGGGCGCGGCTCTCGGCCAGCAGATCGTGATCGAGAACAAGCCGGGCGCGGGCTCGAGCGTCGCCGCCGAGTATGTCGCGCGCGCCGCCAATGACGGCTACACGCTGTTTCTCCCGTCGGCCTCGATCGTCACCCATCAGGTCATGAATCCCGACCGGGCTTTCGATCTGGTCAGAGACTTTGTCCCGATTGCGCTCCTCGCCAGCGGCGCGGTCGTCCTGGTCGTCAATCCCGCCACAAACGTTCACAGCATCGCCGAGCTGATCGCGCTCGCCAGATCGAAGCCGGGCGAAGTGCTCTGCGGTAACGCCGGCGTCGGCAGCATGCCGCACTTTGCGGCGGAGCTGTTTGCGCAGCGCGCCGGGATCAAGCTGCTGGCGGTGCCCTACCCGGTCAGCCCGCAGGCCATCACCGATCTCGTCGCCGGGCGCACCATGATGATGTTCTCGCCTGCTTCCACGGTGATCGGACAGATCGCGTCGGGAAAGCTCAGGGCGCTTGCGACCGCAGCAGAAAAGCGGGCCCCCGCGCTCCCGGACGTGCCGTCGATGAGCGAGGCCGGGATGCCCGATTTCGACGGCAGCCTTTGGTTCGGCCTCTCGGCGCCGGCCGGCACCACGCAGGCAGCGATTGAAAAAATCGCCGGCGCCGCGCGCAACGCGGTGCATTCGCCGGAGGCGGTGGAGACGTTGCGCAAGCAGGGTTTCGATCCGATCGGCGAGGGACCCGACGCATTCGGCCGTTTCGTTCGCAGCGAAGTCGAGCGCTGGTCGGAGGTCGCCCGTGTCGCCGGGATGAAGAGCTGGTCCAGATTTCGGTGAGATCGAGTCACTTGCGCGGTCTCGCAACGCGCGTCACCTCTCCCCGAAGGTTGTCGGGTTCATCTTTCCCTCGCGGAGCGAAAGCGCAGTTCCACGTGCGCCGTCCGCGGCCCACGGTCCATACGACGCGGCAGAGTGATCACCGCCTTGGCTCGCGGTGCGGAGAGAGGCAGTCGAACGATTGGGGGACTCACATTGCTACCATTGTGGCTGAAGCTTCGGGTGAATTCAGCGGTAAAATCCGAAAGGGCGCACGATGCTTCTTATGTCCGTTCATTGAGGGTGAAGCGGACACTGATGTTGCTGTGCGGTAACTGCTGGTTTTGACCCCTAGCGGACGATCGGTGCTCAATTTTGCTGTGCTGCACAACGCGGTTTCGGCTCGCCGTCGATATGGTACGTTAGTCCTTCGATTTGAGGGCGCATGAGGCGGCGGGATTTCATCTCATTGGTAGGCGGGGCGGCGGCGTGGCCGCTCCCGGCACGCGCGCAGCAGCCAATGCCCGTGATCGGATTTCTCAACGGTGCATCGGCTGCTGGCTACGCATTTGAGGCGAACACATTCCGCCAGGGCTTGAAGGAAGGCGGCTATATCGAGGGCCAGAATGTGGCGATCGAATACCGCTGGGCGAACGACCAATATGATCGTCTAGCTGCGTTGGTTGACGACCTCGTGCGTCGCCGAGTGTCAGTCATCGTCGCAAATACCCCTGCCAATCTCGCTGCAAAAGCCGCGACGAGCACGATACCCATTGTCTTCGTTACCGGCGGTGATCCAGTGCAACTTGGACTGGTCGCCAGTCTTAACCAGCCGGGTGGCAACGTCACGGGTATCACCAATTTGTTCGTCGAAATTGCGCCGAAGCGGCTAGAACTGCTGCATGAACTCGTCCCCACCGCGCGGGTGATCGGTCTGCTCGTCAACCAAGCCGGTACCGCCTGGCTCAGCCTCAATTGCGTGCGACCCAGTCGGCTGCCAATGCCCTCGGGTTAGAACTTCAAGTCCTAAACGCCAGCAGCGAACGTGATTTCGATGCGGCCTTTGCAAAGCTGATCGAGTTGCGGGCGGGCGGGCTCGTGATCAGTGCCGATCCCATCTTTTTTAACAGCATGGAACAGTTAGCTAACCTGACCGTTCGCCACTCCGTGCCTGCTGTCTCCCCGGATCGCAAGTTCGCAGCGGCCGGAGGTTTGGCGGGCTACGGGGCAGACAATTCAGAAGCATACCGCTTGGCCGGCATCTACGCCGGTCGGGTTCTCAAGGGCGAGAAGCCTGGGGACCTACCGGTCCAGCAGGCGACTAAAGTCGAGTTATATATCAACCTGAAGACCGCCAAGGCGCTCGGCATTACCGTGCCACTGCCCCTGTCCGGCCGCGCCGACGAGGTTTTTGAATGAGACGACGCGAGTTCATCGCGCTCATCGGCGGCGCAGCGGGATGGCCACTCGCGGCGGTCGCGCAGCAGCCGAAGGTCTGGCGCATCGGGGTTCTCGCACGCTTGCCTCTGATGCATGCCACGTTGAGCGCGTTCCGTGATGGTATGCGCGGGCGCGGCTACGTTGAAGGGCAAAACCTGTCCATCGACGTTCGCTGGCCGCAAGGAACATTCGACCAAGACCCGAGCGTTGTGACTGAGCTTGTTAACAGCAATGTCGATGTCATCGTCGCACAGGGCACGCCGACAGTGATTGCAGTCCGGCGCGCAACATCGACCATACCCATTGTCATGGCAGTAGTCGGGGATCCGGTTGGCTCGGGGTTCATCGCGAGTCTGGCGCGACCGGGAGGCAATATCACTGGCCTCACCAACATCGCAGTCGAACTCAGTGCCAAGCTGATGGAACTGTTTGCCGAACTCGTTCCTGGCATGAAGCGCGTCGGCGTGCTTCGCAATCCCAACAATCCGTTCGGGACCATGGCTCTTCGGGAGACCGAGGACGCTGTTCGTAAATTAAACATGCAGGTTGAGGTCGTCGACGCTCAAACATCCGATGAATTCGACCACGCATTCGCCCAGCTAAGAGCAAAGAGTGTTGATGGCGTAGTGGTGCTCCCAGACGCCACGGAAGTCGAACAAGGCCGGAGGATCGCGGAGCTTGCGCAATCGGCGCGACTGCCGACGGCCTTTCAACGCCGTGAGAATGTCGATGCGGGCGGCCTCTTCTCGTATGGAGTGGACATAAACAACCAGTTCCGCCAAGCGGCCTTCTATGTCGATCGCATCCTCAAGGGTGAGAAGCCCGCCGAGCTTCCGGTGATGCAGCCCACCAAGTTCGAACTCGTCATCAATCTCAAAACGGCGAAGGCGCTCGGCCTCACAGTGCCGCTGATTATGCAAATGACAGCCGACGAGGTCATTGAGTAGGAAGACTGTTTTGCTGCACCTGCTCAGGACCGGTTTTGGCACTACCCGGAAATGCCTGAGAGCCCGGATTATTTCCGCTTACTGACGTGCTGCGGACCCCAAGCAGCCCTCCCCGCTGACTGGTCGCTGCCAATTCGATATGCTTCAATCTGCGCCGTTTCTGGCAGGAACCTGAATGCAAGGCGATCATTTGCAACGCCGCGAGTTCATCATGCTTGTTGGCGGCGCGGCGGCGTGGCCGCTCGCGGCGCGCGCGCAGCAGGCGATGCCGGTAATTGGGTATCTCGACTCTGCCGCCGCCTCGCGCGACCGGATTGCCGCATTTCAACGAGGCTTGAATGAACAAGGCTTTGTCGATGGCCGGAACGTCGCGATCGAATATCGGTGGGCGGACAATCGCTACGATAGACTGCCGGACTTGGCCAACGACCTGATCCGCAATCGGGTCGCCATCATCATCACGTCGACCGCACCGGCAGCACTCGCTGCGAAATCCTTGGATACGACAATTCCAATTGTCTTCGGCACTTCGTTAGATCCGGTCCAAAGCGGCTTGGTCCAAAGCCTCAATCGGCCGGGTGGCAATATCACTGGCTTTGCGGACATGGCATCGGACGTGGCAAGCAAGCAGCTCGGGCTCTTGCACGAGCTGCTTCCGGCGGCTGCACGCTTTGCCCTGCTTGTCAATCCCGCGGCGGCCGCGACCGCCGAGCGCTGGATCACGGAGATAAATTCGGCGGCTTCAGCTATCGGGGTATCTCTCGAAGTAATACGCGCCCGCAATAGTACCGAAATCGACGCCGCCTTTGCCACTCTTGCGCAAAGCCAACAGCGGACCGATGCGCTCGTCGTAGCTAACCAAACCTTGTTCATCATGCGCCGCATCCAGCTCGTGACGCTTACCGCCCGCCACGCGTTTCCCACGATCTATTCGGAGCGCGAGTATGCCGAGGTCGGCGGGCTAATGACTTACGGGTCGAGCTATACCGACCGGCAGCGTCAACTTGGCATCTACACTGGCCGAATTCTCAAAGGCGAGAAGGCCTCCGACCTGCCGGTCCTGCGGGCGAGCAAGTTCGAGTTTGTCGTCAACCTGCAGACCGCCAA
>Ga0306923_10006429_pt1 | contig 11587 bp, 12 predicted proteins | sample sta12Can44000108_FD_203841 | JGI IMG/M metagenome (GOLD analysis project Ga0306923, IMG submission 203841) | Lab enrichment of tropical soil microbial communities from Luquillo Experimental Forest, Puerto Rico - statanox.12C.anox.44.000.108 (v2)... | ecosystem: Environmental > Terrestrial >...
AATTCGGGTAGCGCTCGAGCACACCGGCGCCGATGATCGCGGCGATGATGTTGATCAGATTCATTTGAAAGCCGGCCACACCGGTGAACTGCGCGGCGCGGCGGGTCTGACCGGAAGCCATCTCGCGCGCTCTCGGTGAGGTCGTCGGGAAGGTGTGGAAGTGGAGCGGCAGCTGGACATCGTTGACCGCCTTCCACAGCGGCTCCCAGATCGGGTGCCACATCGGCTCCATGTCCCATGAGCAGGACAGCTCGAGGCCTTTGAGGCCGAGCTTGGCGACGCGGTAGACCTCCGCCGCCGCGGCCTCGACATCGCCATAGGGCAGACAGGCAAGGCCGATCTGGCGGTCCGGATAACGGCTGCAGAACTCTTTGAGCCAGTCATTGTAGATGCGCAGCATCTCATTGGCGGCTTCGGGGTCGCGGACCCTCGAGGCGACGCCGAGTATGCCGAAAATGATTTCCGCATCGACCCCGTCGCGGTCCATGTCCTTGATGCGCTGATCGGGGTCACCCGGGCGCCGCACGCCCCTCTTGCCGTCTTCATAGAGGCCGGTCTCGGCCATCTTGTCGACGCGGTAGTTCTGGCCGGGAACGAATTTCCCGCCGACCGAGCCGATGCCGCCGACGAGCCCCATATTGACCCGGGCCTTGGTGACCCAATACGGCCCGTCCGGACCCTGCTCGACATAGGGCATGCGCTCCTTCAACTCGCGCTTTGCCTCCGAGACGAACAGCTCCGCCGGGAGCCAGGGCAGGTCGAGATGACAATCGGCCGAGATTCTTTGGTATCGCATCAGGTCGTCCTCCGTTTCATCATCGCATTTTAGTCCCCCCGCCGCCGCCAATGCCACCAGTACGGCCCGACCAGGCAAGGGCTCCATCGCCAATTTTTCCCTGCCGACCGGGAAAACTCAGGGAAAAAATCAAATTCGCGGTCGGGATAATCCCGGATCTTACTCGATAAAGTCTCGTTCATCAGTAGCTTAGGAGATCACGCTGCGCACGGGCCGCAACCGGCTGAGGGAGCGAGCAGGGAGCGGGCCGACACCAGCCCCTCGGGCCGCGCCGAGATCGAGGATAATGCTACTATAACAATTATTGCTGGCAATTGCAAGGGCTGTGCGCCGTCAAACCGCAGCCGCGAAACCGACGACCGGGTCCGCTTGATTTGGGACAGCGGCCCGAGTTGAGGGGGTCGACGAGCACCCCGGCGTAGCGGTAGGAGCGCGGGTTTCACCCCGCGCCCGCCGCACAGAACCGTACGTGCGGCTTTATCAAGCCAACCCTGCGCGCCACCGCGCAGCGGCTCGAGCAGCTGCACACACCCGTGGGAGAGGCGGTGCCGCCCGACACCTTGGCCGAGCTGCGGCCTGTGATCGCCCCAGGGCGCCGGCCCGCCGAGCAGATCCGGGAGATCGAGACCGCGCCGGCAACGGCTGGAACAGCAACCCGAGGGTGGCGCCCATCCGATGATCCGATTGCTGGCGCAGGTTCGCGGGTCGGTATCGAGACCGCCGACATGCTCGCCCACAGGCCTTCTCGCGTCACCTGCGCGACCGCCGGGTTCAAATACGATCCCTTTGCACGTGATATGGCCTTTGACCCGGCAGGGCGGCAGCCGTCAAATCGGTTGGTAGGGATGATCACCGACCGCGATATTGCATTCGCGCGGTAGCCGAAGGCAAAAGCCCACCATCCTAGTGCGCGATGTGACGGACTCGGACGTAAAATATTGCTTCGAGGACGAGGAATGGGAACACGTCTTACGGAATACGGTAGACAGCCAGATGCACCGGCTGCCTATCATGGACCACGACAAGAGGCTGGGCGGGATCGTTTGTACCGGTGATTTGGCGACCAAATCGGATGCGACGCCTGCCGGTGAGGCGCTGGGCGGGATTTCTCAGCCCCGTTAGCACATTGACGGAACGGGTGGTAAGCAACACCTGCACTGCGACGCCACTCGCGGCTCCAGCGTTGGCGAAGAGCTCAACGGCTGCAACTTTGTGCCAACTTTAAGAGTACAGGCGGGCATGTCGTAGCAATGCGAGATCGAGAGGTGGTCATTCCGTTCGCGATCCGATAGCTTGAATCCCTTCGGATCATCGGTGCCGCTTCATGAGTCAGATCCAGGGCCGGTGCAGATGAAATCAATCCGGTTGGCAGCGACGGCTGTCGCCGGATATTTCGGTTTCCGGGCGCTCTCGAGGAAGGATCCTGCTCTGTTGCCCCGAGCTCCCCACCAGCGGAACAGATGACTGACGTCACCCCCGCCTCCTGATCAGTATGGTTTGCCGGTCTGGCTGGCCGCGGGCGTAGCCGATTGGGTTTGCCACCGGTCAGCCTTAATCGGGGCCACGACAGGGCAAAAGGGAATCGGCGATGAACCTCTTGATGCTGACCGAAGCGGTAATTCCGATCCGCGTAGGCATGTTCCTGGAAAATAACGTCGCCGGTGCTGGCCTTGATGATTAGCTTCTGCGATGCTGCATGACGCGACGGCGAGCTATGTGCGGTCACCAAGGGTGAGTGACTGCGTTGGAACAGCACGATGCACAGCTTTTTGGAGATGGTGCCGGTCTTGGCGGTCTCCTTTGTTTCCATGCTTCACTGGCCGCAGCTCTTGGCGCTTTTCGGCATAGGGTCGGATCGGCCCGATTGGGGTACTCGCGTCAAAATCGCCTACTGCCGGCTGGCTACACTCCTGTTGTTGGCCCAGTTTGCCTTCGAGTGGCTGCCTTATCTGGAAGAGCTTATCCGGACGATCGGTACGGCGCGCCAGTCCGGGGCTAGAGTCTCAGACAGGTGAATTGCAGTAAAGGTTGCTCCGAACGGCGGAGCAAGCGCTGCGCTACAGCCCTTGATATGGACCAAGACGCGCAGCTTCGATGCAGATGAGCGCCGGAGGAGAGGCGGCGGCTGTGAATCCGCCGCCTCGCCCTCGGTTCTAGGCCGAGAGTTCCTCTTCCAGTTCGCTTAGGGCGACCTCTGCCCGTTCGGGATCGATCCTCCCGCTCTCGACCGCAGTCTTGCCCACTTCGAGCGCGGCAGAAAATTGTTCATTGGCCAAATCGGCATCCGTATACCCGTCAGCCGTCGCTGCAACGAGTTCCCGCACTTTGACGGCAACGGCATTGATACGTTCTTCCGTGACCTGTTCGCAACAAGAGGCAGCGCCCACGACGATGCCAGCCGTTTGAGCGATGTGCTGAGCCTCGGTCATGCGGTCCCTGGCGATCATTTCACACCCCTAACGGCTCGAATTCGGAATACGTTGAGTGAGCTTTTCGCGGACCGTGGGGTCATTTTGCGCGGTGCGGATAATGCTGTTGTATTCATCCACAGAAAGACCCTGATCGGTGACAGCTTTCTCCAAGGCGTCCTTCCGCTCCGCGGCAAGGCGTTGTTTGTCAGCCGGCGGCGCCGCCGCGATTTTGCTTTCGTAGCTCTGCTGGATGGTGGCGACCTGTCCGATGGCCGCGGCCGCGGCATTCAGCTTTTCGTCGGAAATTGGTGCCGATGGCGATGGTGTCTGCAGGGACCGAGTCTGAGGTGATTGCGCCTGGGGACGAGCCTGCGGCGGGTTCATCTGGGCCTCTGCGACCGGGACCAGGAGCAGCACGCCGGCGGTCAGCGCCACGGCCGCAAAGGGTCGCAACAGACGCATCCTTGCAGTCTTGCGTTCGGTGCATCGCATAAGCTTTCTCCGTTTTCCGTTGCCCGGGAGCCGGGCAGGTTACTAGTTCAAAGCTGATGGCCGACTGAGCTTTTAATATTCGGCAGAACGGGCGTTATTCGGTCACGCAAATGACACACCGCCGACCGGTGCGTCGGCGACAGATCCGGTGCCACCAGCGACCCGACAACATCAGAATGTTCGATTTCGGGCGTGGCGCTCGCCGCTCACACCCGCACTCCTTTTCTCGAGTTTTCAATCGGCCGTTTGCGCAGGGAAATGTGCCGATCCGGCAGCTCTTGGCCGGCCCCTTCCGACCCTTTGGAGGCATGCTCCTGTTATAGTCTGCCTGCCTGACGTAGGCAATCGATGCCGGACGTCAAGGCTCTGCTGGCCTATAAAAAAATCAGCGGCTGGGCGCAATCTCGCCCACCACAAATTTTGCCCACATTGAAAAGAGCATGCTGGAGCATTCGCGTGGCAGCAGCGGCGAACTTCGGAGTTTCGATCTCAACGACCCGTTCGAGGAAGCACTGAATCTCGCCTATCACGGTGCCCGCGCCCAGCACGCAAGCTTCAACATTACGCTGGAACGCGATTTCTCCGACGCAATTGCCCCGATCGAACTGGTGCCCAAAGACATACTCGGGTCTGTCTCATCATGTTCGGCAATGGCTTTTACGCTGCGACCAAGCGCCAGAAGGAGGGAAGCGACCCAAAGTACAAGCCGACCCTCAAGATACGACACGGGATCTCGGCCATGCGGTTGAGGTCGTGCGCGCGACAACGGCACTGGTATTCCGGCCGATATCAAGGACATCAGGCTTTTCTCAGCCGTTCTCCGCCACCAAGCCGACCGAAGAGGGAACCAGTCTCGGCCCCTCAATCAACTACGGCATTGTAACCCAAGAGCATGGCGGCGCGATCACCCGCCGATAGCCAGGCTGGAGAATTCACCGAGTGCCGCGCGCTTACGGGGCAACAACAGCAGAGGCGGCATCATTAGTGACAGCATCATGGTTGTGGACCGCCGCCCGATGTTCGGCAGTGGGTCTGTCGCCGGAGGTATTGGATCGATTCGCAGGTGAAATCGAGCGCACGCTAGTCGCGGTCCTCTCCGAGATTCAACGTATTCAGGTATGGGCGGGGCTGCAATTTCTGGTCGAGATCAAACAGCGGTTTTCCCGAGCTGCCCGTCATGATTGTAACCGCTTACTTGAGAACGAGCGACGGCGGCAGGCGGCGGAGTATGGCGCAACAAAGTTTCTTACCAGGCCAGTCGACCTTGAGCTCCTCAAGGCACACCTATGGCATTGCCAGCGCCCCGGATTGAGGAAACTCGTCGCTCGATCGAATGACTGCTTACCCCTACTCGGTAGCTTCTTGGCCCCCGGGGCAAAGGTCTCCTTCGGAGTATGAAGACCAGCTCCCGCAGCCAACGCTGAGCGGCGGCTGTCGGTTTTTGAAGCGGTCCTCTGCGGCCCGAGGATTATGGCGTGCAAACTTTTTGGTGCGCCTAAGCCGCGATCGCGTCTTCGAGGACCATGGCGGCACATTTTTCGCCGATCATGATGGAGGGCGCGTTGGTGTTGCCGCCGGGAACTTGCGGCATGATCGAGGCGTCGGCGACGCGCAGCCGTTCGATCCCGTAGACGCGCAGCCGCGGGTCGACAACCGCGTCGACTTCGCGCCCCATCCGGCAGGTGCCGACCGGGTGCAAATTGGAGACGCCGCGCACGCGGATCTCCTCGATCATCTGCTCGTCGCTCTGGCATTCGGGGCCGGGCAACACCTCCTCGCCGACAAACTGCTTCAGCGCCGGCTGCGCGGCGATCTTGCGGCTGAGCCGCGCGCCGTAGATCAGCGCCTGAAAATCGTAATCGCTGGCCAGGAAGTTGAACTGGATCGCCGGCGGTGCCAGCGGGTCCGGGCTCTTGATCCGCACCCAGCCGCGGCCATCGGGGCGCAAATGCACCGGGCTGAAGGTAAACGCTGAGAACGGGTGCGGCTTGAGACCGGTGCGCAGCCGCTCCATGGCGCTCCAACCCGACATGTTGATCTGCAGATCAGGCTGCTCGAGGCGCGGGTCGCTGCGAACCAGCGCACCGGCATAGATCCCGGCATTCGACAAGTGGCCGGAGCGGCTAACCGCATACTGCACCGCCGCCTTGAGCTTGAGGGCCGGACTCATTGCCATGTCGTTGACAGTGATCTTTTGCGGGCAGCGCCAGACCAGATAGGTGTTGAAGTGATCGTGCAGATTTTTGCCCACGCCGGGCATATCGCGAACCACCGGAACCCCGAACTCGCCCAACAGATCGGCGGGCCCGACCCCGGAAAGCTGCAGCAATTGCGGCGAGCCGTAGACGCCGCCGGAGACAATGACTTCGCCGCGCACTCGCGCGGTCGTATGCCCGTTCGGCGTTCGATATTCGACGCCGACGGCGCGCCCGTTCTCGAAGAAGATGCGGGTGGCGTGCGCGTTGGTCGCGACGGTCAGGTTCTCGCGGCTCCGCGCTGGGCCGAGATATGCCCGCGCCGAGCTCCAGCGCCGGCGGTTGGTGGTGGTCGTCTGGTAATAGCCGACCCCCTCCTGCCGGGCGCCGTTGAAATCGGTATTGGTCGGAATTCCGGCCTCGATCGAGGCGGCGACCATCGCGTCACCGAGCGGCGTGCGCACCGGGTTCGAGACATGCAGCGGCCCGCCGACTCCGTGAAAATCGTCGGCGCCGCGCTCCTGGTCCTCCGCCTTTTTGAAGAAGGGCAGCACCGAATCCCAGTCCCAGCCCTCGCAGCCGCGCTGCCGCCAGCCGTCGTAGTCGGTCGACGTCCCGCGCATGTACACCATGCCGTTGATTGAGCTGGTGCCCCCCAAGACCTTCCCGCGCGGCTGATAGAGGGTGCGATTGTTGAGCTCCTTCTCGGGCTCGCTCTCGAACATCCAGTTGTAGCGCGGGTTGGCGAAGGTCTTGGTGTAGCCGAGCGGGATGTGGATCCACGGGTAGCTGTCGCGCCCGCCGGCTTCGAGCAGCAATACGCGATGGCGGCCGGACTCGCTGAGGCGTCCGGCCACCGCGCAACCGGCCGATCCGGCGCCGGTGACGATGAAGTCGTAAGTGTCTTCTGCTGTCGTCATTTCCATCGTTCCCCAGGATGTCCAGAAACGATAGCCAAGCCGGCTGGCGCCGTGAAGTGTGGGTTAACTACACCGAAACATTGCCGGCATCGGCAGAGCGGGGCATCTACGGGCTCATATGCGGCCGAGCCGGTCAGACCGCCGGCGGGAGGCGCCGCGGACGGCGGTCTTCACCGATCGCCACATAGGTAAAAATCGCCTCGGTTACCTTACGCGTCTCATCGGAAGGCAGGTGCCGCCGCCAGGCCTCGATGCGCACGGTCATCGAGGTGCGCCCCGTGCGGATCAGCTCGCCATAGCAGCTGACCTCGTCGCCGACCAAGACCGGCTCGTGAAACACCATGCCGTCGACGGCCACCGTGGCGCACCGTCCGCGGGCCCGCTGCGCCGCGAGACTGCCGCCAGCCAGATCCATTTGTGCGAGCAGCCATCCGCCGAAGATGTCACCGTTCGGGTTGGCGTCGGCCGGCATGGCAATGACGCGCACGAGCGGGAATGTCCGCGGCGGTTCCGCCTGCGATTCCGCCGCCGCTGCGGCTCGCGATGGGGCGGCCTGTGACATGTGACTGCTTTCGTACCGCGGTACCCGCGGGGAGGATGATAATCGGAATGGCATATACATATAGCACGTTGTTGGTTTGTTTCCGGGCTCCCCGGGTGGAGACGATCATGTTCATTAGCGGCCGGCATGGCTGGTTCCGGCGGGTTGGTGTTGCGGCGGCCGCTCTGGCGACAGCAGCCTTTTTGATCGGAGTGCCTGCGACGCCCAGTTCGGCGCAAGTATATGGTCCCGGCTATTCGTCGGCGCCGTCGCAGGCCTATCCTGGGTATTCGTCCTACGCGGCTCCGTACCAGGCCTATCCCGGGTATTCATATCAGGGGGCCTACCCCTATCCCTACTACCCTTATTACCCATACTACTACCCGTATTGGGCTGGCTGGGGCTGGCCCGGCTGGGGCTGGGGTTGGCCCGGGATTTCAGTCGGCTGGGGCTGGGGTTGGGGTGGCTGGTGGGGAGGTCGCGGATGCTGGAACTGCGGTTTCCACGGCGGCTTCCATGGCGGGTTTGCCCATGCCGGCTTTCATGGTGGGGGCTTTGGCGGTGGCTTCCACGGCGGAGGCGGCGGGCACCGTTAGCTCTTGCGGATGATCGAGCGGGCCGCGCTCTCGGCGCATCTCGACAATATCCTGTCGGATGCCACGATCCCTGAGCTGCCAAACCATTACCGGGGCAAGGTAAGAGACAATTACGACCTGCCGGATGGCCGTCGGATCATCATTGCTACCGACCGGCTGAGCGCCTTTGACCGGATCATCACAGCGATCCCGTTCAAGGGTCAGGTGCTGACCCAAATCGCCCGCTTCTGGTTCAATGCGACAAGCAACATCTGCCCGAACCACGTCATCGAGTATCCCGACCCTAATGTGCTGGTGTGCCGCCGGCTCGACATCATGCCGGTCGAGATCGTCGTGCGCGACTACCTGACCGGGACGACTGGGACCTCGATCTGGCCGATGTATAGCGCCGGGAGGCGCGATATCTACGGCATCCGCTTTCCCGATGGGCTGCGCGAGAACCAGAAGCTGCCTGCCACAATTATCACGCCGACGACCAAGGCGTTGGACGGCGGGCACGACGAGCCGCTGACACAAGAGGAAATCACCGGCCAAGGCCTGCTGACGCACGAACAATGGGCCGCCGTGTCTGGCTTGGCGCTCGGGCTATTCGCTCGCGGGCGAGCGATCGCCGAGCAGCATGGGCTGATCCTGGTCGACACGAAATACGAGTTCGGTTTCGATGCGGCGGGTCGGATCGTCCTCGCCGACGAGATCCATACGCCGGACAGCAGCCGGTACTGGATCGGCGAGAGCTACGAGCGTCGCTTTGCCGCCGGGGAGCCCCCCGAGAGCTTGGACAAGGACTTCGTCCGGCGCTGGGTCAACGCGCGCTGCGACCCCTACCGCGATCCGATCCCGCAGATCCCGCGCGAGATCATCTTCGAGGCTGCAGCCCTCTATATCAGCGTGTTCGAGACCATCACCGGTCAGAGCTTTGTCGTGCCGCAACCCGGCATTCCGGTTTTGCAACGGATCCGCGCCAATCTGGCGTCGTATTTCTGAGGCGCACACGGTGCCTACATCCGCGTGGTACACGTCATCCTCGTGAAGGCGGGGTCTCGGCTCCTCGAATTCCTGTTTTTTGCGGGGACAAAAGACCTTCTGAGATCGCGGATTCATTACCAGTCGGGCACAGAGGGGGTTTTTGGATGCTCGAGACGACAATTGCCGGCTCTTTGCCAAAGCCCGCCTGGCTCGCCAAGCCGCAGATGCTGTGGGCGCCGTGGCAGCTTGCCGGAGAAGAGCTGGCCGAGGCCAAGCGCGATGCGACATTGCTGGCGCTGAAGGAGCAGGAGGACGCGGGGATCGACATCGTGACCGATGGCGAGCAGTCGCGGCAGCACTTTGTGCACGGTTTCCTCGAGCATATCGAGGGGGTCGATTTCGGCCGGCGGGTGACGATGGGCATTCGCAACAACCGCTACGACGCGCTGGTGCCGACCGTGACCGGACCGCTACGCCGCGACGGCAATGTTCATGGGGTCGAGGCCGGGATTGCTCGGGCGCACACAAGGCGGCCGCTGAAGTTCACCTTGCCCGGACCAATGACGATCGTCGACACGATCGCCGATGCCTATTACGGCGATAAAGTCAAGCTGGCCATCGCATTCGCCGGGCTGCTAAACGACGAGGCGCGCGAGCTGGCGGCGATCGGCATCGACGTGATCCAGTTCGACGAGCCTGCCTTCAACGTCTACACCGAAGCGGTGGCGGAATGGGGAATCGCGGCGCTGCATCGCGCCATCGAGGGCCTCACCTGCAAGACCGCAGTTCATATCTGCTACGGCTACGGCATCAAGGCAAACATCGATTGGAAGGCGAGCCTCGGCGGCGAGTGGCGGCAGTATGAGGCGATCTTTCCGGCTCTCACGGCGAGCCGGATCGATCAGGTCTCGGTCGAATGCGCGGGCGCCAAGGTACCGATCGAGCTGCTCAGCCTGCTCGCCGGGAAAGATGTCCTGCTCGGCGCGATCGATGTCGCGAACGAGCGCATCGAGGCGCCGGAGGAGGTCGCCGCGACCATCGAGCGGGCGCTCTCCTTTGTCCCGGCAGAGCGGCTCTTGCCATGCACCAATTGCGGCATGGCGCCGATGGGCCGGGCGCTTGCAATCGGCAAGCTCGCCGCGCTTGCCGCGGGTGCCGCCCTCGTGCGCGGGCACGTCGCCGACAAGCGCCGCTAAAAGGGAACCGTTCTGATAACGGTCATGCGATGCATGAGGCGCCGTTGCGGCAGCGCGTAGTCGCAAATCGCCAAATGCATTGAGCTCGCATTGTCCCACATCAGCAGATCGCCGACCTGCGATTTGTCCCGGTAGAGAAATTCCGGACGGGCACAATGCGTGTCGAGTTCGGCGATCAGATCCGCCGCCTCGTCGCCCGGCATGCTCTCGATGCCCGACGCATGCGCCGGCGGTACGTAAAGCGATTTGCGGCCGGTGCCAAGCCGGCGGCTGAATTCTATGTGCCGCTCGTTTGAGAGATTTTGCCGGCGAAAGACGACAACGGTGGTGTTGATTTCCCGGAGCGTCGCCTCGTCCATGTCCCGCGCAAGATCGCAGGCGATCTCGGCACCGCCGGCAGAGCCACCTTTCGTGACTACCGGCTTCATTGCCTCTCCCGCATCCGCATTGGGTCGGGGCCCCGTGCGGCCAACCCGTGCAGATCTTCACATGTTCTTAAGCCATATCGCGTTCGATGCCGGTCGGATCATTTCAAATCAGAGCGGCCGATGGCGCAGATCCTGTTGGCGGAGCCGGACAGACGAATTCGTGATCTTATCGCTGGGATCCTGAGGGAGTTCGGACACGATGTGACCGCCTGCGAGGATTACATCGACGCGGCGGCCCTGTTGGCAAACGGGCCAATCGATGTCCTGGTGACCGATCTGGTCTTGACCGACGACGCCGGCTCGACATTCACCAGGCGTTGCCTGGCGCGCGGAATCCCGACGATCACGCTCACCGGCCATGAATTTCGCATCGGTCAGGCCCGGCGAGACCGCCCGCCGACGCTCGTCGAAAAGCCGTTCCGACTCGACGATTTGCAAAACGTCGTCGACGCGGTCGCGGTGGCGGCCGGACCAACAAGAGCCGCCGCCTGAGCTGATTGCGGTGTCGGATTAGCCGAGCAGAGCCGCCAGCACGGCGTTGAGGCGCTGCCGGCCGGCAGCGGTCGCGGCAAGACGCTCTCTGTCGATTGTCAGGAAACCGCCGTCCACAAGCGGCGCGAGACGGTCCCCAAAGAGGGCATCGGCGTCGCGGCCCGCGGGGCGCTCGAGCCGCGACCGCGCGACACCCTCGGTGAGCCGCAGCCCCATCATCAGCATCTCCTCGACGGCACTGTCGCGGTCGATAGCGGCGAATTCCTCGCTTCCGGTTCCTGCTGTCTCGACCGCGGCAAGCCAGCGCTCAGGCAACCGGCGCTGCCGCGTCGCATACTTCGCGTCGCCGATCGTCAGCCGGCCATGCGCACCCGGCCCGACACCGACATAATCCTGGTAGCGCCAATAGGCGAGGTTGTGGCGGCATTCCGCTCCCGGCCGCGCATGGTTGGAGATCTCGTAGGCGGGCAAGCCATGGGCGGCGAGGCGGTCCTGCGTCGTCTCGAACAGCGCCGCCGTGTCCTCCTCGGCGGGCATAGAGAGCTCGCCGCGTC
>Ga0306923_10006437_pt1 | contig 11582 bp, 10 predicted proteins | sample sta12Can44000108_FD_203841 | JGI IMG/M metagenome (GOLD analysis project Ga0306923, IMG submission 203841) | Lab enrichment of tropical soil microbial communities from Luquillo Experimental Forest, Puerto Rico - statanox.12C.anox.44.000.108 (v2)... | ecosystem: Environmental > Terrestrial >...
TCACCCAGGATGCCGTTTGTGTTGAGAGGTTTAAGTGAGTTACTTTAGGCCAGAGAAGGCCAGAAAAACCGGCCCGAGGAGCGGCAGCAGCCTCCCAGATTCAACCAGAAATTGTCTCGAAAAAGGGGTCGGGTCAGTGCAGTTGATAGACAACGGCCAGGTGTACGGGAATCAGGGTTCAGTCAACAGCGGAATCGCCACGTTTTTCACCACCAACCTCCCGATCGGCTTGCATAACATGACGGCGCACTATCTGGGTGATGCCAATACCCAGCCCTCGACTTCCCCAATGATCAACCAGGTGGTGCTGGGACAAACGCCGCTCCAGATTACGGCGGCCTCAACGAGCGGCATCATGCATCGGGTGGACTTTAGCGTGGTCGTAAATTAACAGTATAAAAGAAGACGCCTCGCCCGGTTTTTCCCAGAAAACCGTTCCCGGCCCGGGTGCATCTGTGAAGGAATGCATGGACCGTGGCCACGCTGTGGGGGCCGTCGACACGCAGTTCCTGCCTGAAGAGTTTGCTGCACGCAAAACAATTAAGTCGGGTGCCGGAGCCAAAATGAGAACTGTGAAAACGATCGGTGGAGTCATCCTGTACGCGATGCTGGCAATGTTGGCGGGAGGCACTGGCGCTCGGGCGCAAAAGCCGGTGGTTTCACGCGTAACCGCAGAGGTAGACGACACACGGACCGCTCGGATGGAAGGGAACGTCCACCCGCTGGCACGAGCAGAATTTGACCGCGGGGCGGTGGCGGAATCGCAACCGATGACGCGGATGATGCTCCTGCTGCAAAGGAGCCCGGAGCAGGAAACGGCACTGCGGCAGTTGATGGAGGCTCAGCAGGACAAGGGTTCGCCGAATTTTCATGCCTGGCTGACCCCGGAGCAATTCGGGAAGCAGTTCGGACCATCGAACGCGGACGTACAGACGGTGACGGACTGGCTGACGCGACAAGGGTTCCAGGTCAGCAAGGTGGCCGCAGGCCGTACGGTAATCGAGTTCAGCGGCAACGTAGCTCAGGTGCAAACTGCTTTTCACACGCCTATCCATAAATTCGCGATGAATGGCAAAGAGTATTTCGCCAATACCATGGACCCTGCGATTCCGGTAGCGCTTTCGCCCGTAGTCAAAGGCGTAGTGGCACTGCACAATTTCCCAAAAGAAGCTCATGTCCGCAAGGTCGGAACTTTTCAAAAAGATCTGGCGACCGGGCAGCTGAGGCCGGACTTTACGTATACCGACTTGAATGGGACATTCTATGCAGTTGGACCTGCGGATTTTGCCACGATCTACCACATTCCTTCCGGAGCGGACGGAACTGGTCAGAAGATTGCCATTATCGGCCAATCGAACATCAATATTCAGGACGTTTGTGATTTTCGCAGCGTGTTCGGGCTTACCCCGGCCTGCCCTGCCTATACCGCAAACAATTTGACGGTAGTGGTGAATGGCCCAGACCCTGGAGTGCAGCTCGCGAGCGGGGATGAAGGCGAATCCATCCTGGACGTGGAGTGGGCCGGCGCTATTGCACCAAATGCGCAGATCCTTTTTGTCATTTCCCTTTCCACCCAGTCGAATCCAACGCAAGTTTCGGACGGCATTGATCTCTCCGCGGTGTATGCCGTTGACAATAATCTGGCGCCCGTTTTGAGTGAAAGCTACGGGAATTGCGAGGCGGCTCTCGGCACAACAGGGAATGCCTTCTTCTACAGCTTGTGGGAACAGGCGGCCGCGCAAGGAATAACCGTGACGGTATCCTCCGGGGATGCCGGTTCCGCAGGGTGTGATTCCTCGATGGCTTCCAACGCCGCGTCCAACGGAATCGCGATCAGCGGAATCGCTTCGACCCCCTTCAATGTCGCTATGGGCGGAACGGATTTTAATCAAGTCGGAAACCAATCCACTTATTGGACTACCAACGGCACGACGAACGTTTATCCGTCTGCGAAAGGATACATTCCGGAAACACCGTGGGACGATTCAGCCTGCGCAAGTAATTTCCCCGCCGCGTGTACGGCCGTTGATTCGGGGGGATTGGACCTGTCGGCTGCAGGCGGAGGCCCAAGCAATTGCGTTGTCTCAACCACCAACAACAGCGGGGTGGTTACGTGCACCACGAACAACAACGCCTACCCACGTGGCGGCTATCCGAAACCATCGTGGCAAACCTCCGTGACCCCCGCCGATTCTGTTCGCGATATTCCAGATATTTCGTTTTTTTCAAGCATCGGCTCCAAGAGCCGCAGTTTTTATGTGGTTTGCGAGTCCGATTTGAACCCTAATAACGCTCCGTGCGACCTTACGACGAGTCCTACCTCAGGCACTCATAACTTCACTGCGGTGGGTGGAACCTCTGCAGCTACGCCCACTTTTGCGGGAATCATAGCTTTGGTGAATCAATACCAAATTGCGCATGGAGGCGGCGGCCGCCAGGGGAACGCGAATTACATCTTGTATGCTCTCGCGGCAGCCGACGCAAACTACGGGGCCGGCAATTGCACCTCTGCGGGCCCGCCGGCGGCCGGTTGCGTCTTCAACGACGTGATTGGCCAGAGCAACACAAACGGTGTGCCCTGGAACAACTCGGTTGCTTGCACTGCCGGCAGCCCGAATTGCAGCAATTCAGGCGTCCTGGTTTCCAGCATTGCGGCGCAAGACGGGAATCCTGCCTTCCAGGCCGTGAAGGGTTACGACTTGGCAACCGGGCTGGGTTCGGTCCATGTGGGGAACCTGATGACGAAGTGGAGTACTGTAAGTCGAACAGCGACAACGACAGTCTTGACCGGCCCGGGTGGAGGGTCGCCGACGGGAACAACGTTTGCGGCAACGGTGAAAGTGACGTCGACATCCGGAACGCCGACAGGAGATATTTCCTTGATCGCGCTAAAGAGTGACCAGGCGACGGTGCTGGGGACGATCGGGCCTTTTACGTTGTCGAGCGGAACGGCCAGTGTAAGCACAACGCTGCTGCCAATCGGAACCGCATTCGTGGAAGCGACATATGGAGGTGATGTAACCCACGTGGTGAGCACTTCAATGCCACCGACTGCGCTAACCTCTACGGTGGCTGGGGCTGGATACACAAGCAAGACGGCACTAAGTCTTGTGACATTTGATGCGAACAATAATCCGATTCTAAGCATGGGCTCGCAACCGATCGTTTACGGCGCGCCCTATATCCTGCAAATTGCCGTGACGAAATCGGACGGGACGAGCTGCTCCTTTGCAATGCCCAACACCAAACCAGCAATTCCCTGCCCCACAGGGAAGGTAACGCTAACCCAAAACGGGAGTCCGTCACCCGGTTTTCCAAATGGGCAGACGAACCTGAACAACAACGGCATCGTGGAAGACCAGCCCATTTCGCTGTCTGCGACGTTGAGTGGCACGACGCCGGCTGTTTACACCTTGGCGGCGTCCTATGGAGGCGACGCAAATTACTCGGCGAGCAGCGCAAGTACTCCTTTGAAGCTAACTGTTTCAAAGGCGTCGACCCAGGTGCAGGTGGGAAGCAGCCTGAACTCCATCACTTCGGGGCAAACCGTGACGCTCACGGCGACGGTAGGAACGGCCAGCAACGGAGAGGCTCCCTGCGGCATAACCGGCGGCGGAACAGTACAGTTCACCAGTAACGGAACTGCGCTTACCGGAACCGTCTCCTACACTGCGACTAGCGGCGTCGCGAGTTCAACAGGTGCGTCCTGCACAGCAGCATTGACAACGGCCATTTCGGCGTTGTATACCCCGCCTGGCGACCCGAGAGCACCCGGAACACCAGTGATTCCGCTCGTCGTCGCGTTGGTCAGTCTGGCGTTGTTTGCGCTGGGGTGGGTATGGATGCCAGAGCAACGGCGGCGAACCTACGCGTGCGCAGGTTTAATGGCAATTGCACTGCTGGCCGCGGGAATTGCTGGATGCGGTGGCAGCGGCGGCGGAACGGGGGGAGGGAGCACACGAACCATCGTCGCGAACTACAGCGGGGATGCGAACTATTCAGCGAACACGAGTACGCCGATTATCGTGCACTAGCGGGGCAAGCCCACAGTATGGAGACGGAAAGACAACGCGGGGTCATTCTCGCCCGCGAGTCGGCCGTAATGGTGTTCAGTTGGTGGCAGGCGGAAAGAAAATATTCCAAAATTGCGGAGAAGGAGCCGTGAACTCAACAGGAACAAGTGAGCCCTCGGCGTTCATCTGAGGTGGACGCACAACGTGGGCCTCAACCTGCTTCTGGGTTTTCGGGTTTTCAAGGGAAAGTTTGGTGCCCGTGGGCAATCCTTCGGGCAGAACGATCATGGCGCCGCTGGCGCTAACCGTGTGAGTGAATCCGTGTATCGGATTGGCCTTTCCCGGCAGGTGGACCAGAATCGGCATCTTTAGAAGTACACGTTGCGCGCGACGCCGTTCCTCTGCGGTCTGTGGCCGGGCAGTATTCGCGCTGCGCTTTACGTGCGAACCGGGAATGGCTGCGGGTGAAGAGGGCAGATTGTGTTTTTGCGGAGGAGTCACAGTTCTAACCCCCAGAAGTCCATATCCGGCGCAACTAACTCAACGCCGTACTCCCAGCCATCGGGCTGCCGATTCCCTTTCCATACGACGACAGCGGCATTACTGGTGTGCGTGGCAAGATTGGTAAGCGCTAAGCGGTGGTCCAGTTCAAAGGACTCAGAGAGAACGACCATGCAGCCGTAGGGATTGACGACCCGCGTGAAAGCCTCCACGCCTTGTCGTTTTCCCGAATCATCCCACTCCAGGCGAATGGGGACACGGGAATTCATACGGCGTCCGCGGCGTTTGTCACCATATAGTGCGCCTACTTCCCTCAATTCGCGCAACTTAACATTCATCTTGGCCTCTTCATCGTCATGCTAGAGTTAGAAGGAAAAGGGGTCAATGGTACGGAAGCAAGCCTGCGAACGAAAGTGTAGCTGTCCAAACGGACAGGGTTACGGCAAGGAATGAAAAATCTCATCGTCAATGCGGATGACTTGGGCTGGACCGAGGGCATCAACCGCGGAATTGCCGAGGCCCACCGGAAAGGGCTGGTGACGAGCACCTCCCTGCTGGCGAATGGGCGCGCGTTCGAATCCGCCCTGAACGTTCATCGGAGCAATCCGGAGCTTGGGGTTGGGGTGCACCTCAACTTGAGCGATGGTCCCCCAACCGCAAAAGTGGAAGAGGTGCCTGGGCTATTGAACGAATCTGGAAACCTGGAGGGTGGTCCGGAAAGCTTCCTCCTGCGGATCGCCAGCCGGAGTTTGCGTTTCGACGAGGTCGAGCGGGAGTGGGACGCACAGATCGAAAAGGTCCGGGCTGCGGGCATCCAACCGACGCACGTGGACGGACACAAACACGTGCAGATGCTGCCGGGTCTCTTTGAGATCGTGCTGCGGCTGGCAAAAAAGCATGGGATTCGGGCGATTCGCGTCTCGCACGAGGCGTCCACGTTGCGATCCGTTCTTTCCGTTGGAAAAGATCAAAAGACGAGCGTTATTCTGAAACAGGGAGTGCACGCCCGCGGACTGAAATTGCTGGCGCGGGACGCACGGGAAATGGCAGATAGGGCGGGGATTGCAACCGTGGATCATTTTTGCGGGATTGCGCAAACCGGTGTGCTAACGCGCGAGGGGGTAGAAAATTTGTTGGAGAAACTGCCGGCAGGAACAACAGAATTGATGTGCCATCCTGGATATGCGGACGAAGAGTTGAAGAGAACGGCGACGCGGCTGCAAGAATCGCGGCAAGTCGAGCTGGAGATATTGACGGACACGGCGATTCGAAAACTTGTCGCCAGCCGGGGGATTCGCCTGATAAACTACAAACTTGTGGCAGAGGTGGCTTGAGGCCGCCTTCTGCGCGAAGAAGGAATCCAGGGACCCAGGGGAGAGAGCTGGCGAGAGCCCGGCGCGGTGCGCTGAAGAGAACCGTCCGTACAGGCAGGGCAGAATTTCTATGCGAAGTGACGGAACCATCCGATATTCCATCGTAGTCCCGTTCTACAACGAACAGGAAAACATTCCCCAACTGTACATGAAGTTGACGGAGGTATTGGACGCGATCGGCGAGCCATACGAAATGGTGTTTGTGGATGACGGGAGCAAGGATAACTCCTATAAGGTACTCACTGACATTTACGAACACGACCGACGCGTGAATGTGGTGCGGCTGCGGCGGAACTTCGGTCAGACGCCGGCGCTCAAGGCCGGATTTGATTTTGCGCGGGGCGAAGTGGTCATTTCGATGGACGGCGACCTGCAGCACGATCCCGAAGAGATCCCCCGCTTTCTGGAAAAAATCGAAGCGGGCTACGACCTTGTGAGTGGCTGGAGAAGCGACCGGAGGGATCACTGGCTGATGCGCCGGTTGCCGAGCCTCGTCGCCAACTGGATGATGGCGAAACTGTCTGGTATTGAGTTGCATGACTTCGGCACTACGTTCAAGGCCTACCGCCGGGAAATCCTTCAGGAGATTCAGTTGTACGGAGAGTTGCACCGTTTCATTCCGGCGCTGGCGAGTTCGACGGGTGCGAGGATCGCGGAAGTGCCTATCTCCAATCCAGAACGGAAGAACGGGAAGTCAAATTATGGGATTGGGCGAAGCATACGAGTGTTTTTCGATCTGATTATGGTGAAGTTTCTCCTGGATTATCAGACGCGACCGCTGCAGTTTTTCGGCTTGCTGGGGCTGACGGGTACCGGCCTGGGCACGGCCATAGGGACCACCCTGGTCGTAAAAAAATTATTGCTCCAGCAGGACGTGCTGCAGGAGCATGGGCCGCTCTTGCTGCTGGCCATCGTGCTCTTCGTCAGTGGAATCCAGTTTATTTCAATGGGTTTGCTGGGCGAGATCACTTCGCGAACTTATTATGAATCACAGAATAAGGCTATTTATGCGCTGCGCGAAGTGAAGAGTCACCGAAAAGAATTAGGTGATTCCGCCGAGGCGCGGCCCTCAGGAAGTTCCGAGCGGTAAGCTAGTTTCCAAAGACAACGGAATCGCGTGCATATAAGGCGCAATTATGCCAAGGGCCCCAGCCTGTGGTACTGGCCGCGATAGAAGAGCAAAGGCTCGCCTTCGTTGAGATCGACGCTTTCGACCTCGGCTAGAAATACGGTGTGATCTCCGGCCGGATGTTCTGCAATCACATTGCAGACTAAATGGGCTAACGCTCCCTCAAGAAGCGGTACGGCGGTCTCCGTCCACCTAAAATGAATGCCAAGCCGTTTTTCCGCTTCTGATTCTTGTTCCCCTTTTGCGAAGTGCTCCGAAATCACCTGCTGGGAACTGCGGAGAACACTCACGCCAAACCGCCTCTGCGCTTTCAGGAAGGTAAGCAGGCGTGCGTCCTGATCCACGCAGACAAGCACGAGAAAGGGATTCATGGAAACAGACGTAAACGAGTTTGCGGTCATTCCGTGAACCTGGCCAGGCTCGCGTTCGACGGTGATCACGGTAACTCCTGTGGCGAAATTGCCCAGTACGCGCCGGAAGAGTTCAGGATTGAGAGAAGTGGAAGCCATTGCGGACTTCCATGAAGATAGCACAGGGTCGGAAAAAATCGGGAAAGGCGAAGTGGTCGCATTCAGACGAAAGGGGCGTTGCGATGGTCTCGCAACGCTCCCAATAAGTCAGAGCGAAGCCGCACTCAGCGATGCGGCTTGTCTTCTTTGGGTGGCTTCTCCGGCTTGGTGGGTTTCTGCGCGGCCTGAGTGTGCTCAACCTGCTGCTTCTGGTGAAGCTCCTGCTGCTGTTGAGCGTGTTTTTCCTGGAGCTGTTGAAGCTGCTGCTCATGCTGTTTTTGGAGCTGCTGTTGGCGCTCTAGTTCTTGTTGTTGTTTCTCCTGGATCTGTTGCTGCCTGGCCTGTTCTGCGGTGTTCTGTTGGATTTTCTGCTGTTCCGTATTCTGCTTCTGTTGGAGCTTCTGCCATTCCTGATCCTGCTTCTGTTGAAGCTGCTGGACCTGCTGCTGGTGCTTTTGCTCCAGTTGAGGATTCTCGGTAACAACGGGCCGCGAAGTGGGTGGCCGATCGTTAAAGATGCGAGGGTTGTTTGCATTCCCTACCGGATTGGTTTGCGTGCCGCCGGCATTGGGAGGCCGGTTCGCGTTGGTTTGAACCGGCTGCTGAACTGGTTGCTGAACGTTCTGCTGAACCTTTTGTTGGACGGGTTGTTGAACGCTTTGTATCGGGCGATTCCCTGCTCCCTGAACCGTGTTTATTTGGGGTGTTGCGGGAGTAGACGGCGGCGCGATATGCACCGGCAAAACGGTCGCGTGTGTGCTTTCCGTCTGCAACTGCCGCACTTCCGCGATAGAAATGGGGCGGCCCTGATTGGCTTGAATGGCGGTTTGACGCGCGGCGAATGTTGGTGGTGGTGGAGGTGGAGCTGTCTTCGCAACAACCGCACGGCTTTGGAGGCTGGCTGGAGGATGCACGTTTGTGGAAACTCCGGAACCAAGGACGGCTTGTTTCGGAGGCACTACGGCTGGAGCGACCGCGGCGGCGGGTGCCGAGACGATTTCCTTCTGGTTGACCGCAACCATATTTCGGCTCACCGGTTGAGCGGAAGTGAACGCGTGGGGCGAAGTCGCGGTTACGGCACCGGGCACGTTCTGATTCGCATACCTGATGTTGTTGTTCACGTTGACGTTGTTGACGGTGACGTTTTTGTTTACGACCGTGTTGTTGTAGTAGTTGTTGATCACGGTCTGATTCACGTTTGTATTCGAAATGTTGACGTTGTTAACGTAGGTGCGGCTCACTGGATAGGACGGTACGAACACTTCGCGCGGCCCCAGTGGGAACCAGCCAACGTTGACACCGGCAGCGAAGCCGCCACCGAAGGCGATACCCGCCGCGAAATGCGGTCCGCCAACCCAAGCAACAAGAGCGGGAGCATACACCGGCCGAACATAAGCAACGGCGACAACCGGAGGCGGGCAAGGCACCCAACCCCACGCGCCCGTAACATAAACCCACCGTCCATAATGGAACGGAGCGAAACCCCAAGGCGCGTCGTCCACCCAGGTCCAACCCCAGGGGGAAATCCAAGTCCAGTGGCCATAACGATAGGGAGCCCAGCCAACCACTGTCACATGCGGGAACCAAATCGTGCCGTATTCAGGCACGGGGCGCCAACCACCATAGTCATCCAGATCTTCATAACCGATGACGTCATCCGATACGTAGCGCCGGGCTACGGCGTGATCCTCGCGAAGATCGCGTTCATTGCACCAGTGATCGAAATCATCGCTATCGGCCAGGGATTGCATGTCGGCGTTGAGAGAATCGGTTCCTGTGAAATATCCTTGCTCGCCGGCGTGAACGGCATAAGCAGAACCGCCGCCGGTAACCTCCCCTTCGCCATCGCGAACTTTGACAACGGTGGTATCGCCGGCGTCGTTGACATTGATGCGGTACCGACCGGGGCGAAGCACAGAAAAGGCTAGATTGGGAGTATCAATCTCGATGGATTCCTCCTGACCGAGACGCCGCACGCGAAGGATTATTGTCCCTTCTGTGAGGCGGACTTGCATCATGCGGTCGCTGAGGTTCAGGAACGAGAATCCTGTTTCTCCAGAAAGTCGAATGGCGGCGGAACCAACGTGCAGTTCGGCGCGTCCACCCTTGTCGGTCCAGATTTTGTCACCCGTGGTAATGGGCCGATTGACGACGGCCGAAACCCAATCGTCGGTGCCGGCGGGGCTAAAGGACACTTCGCCGTTCGTAAGACTGAGGCGAGCCACGCGTCCCGGCGGATCATCATCGTCGGCTGCCGCAAGCCTGGGTGCAACCATCACAATTGCGAAGACGAGTGAAAGCAAGGACAACCATTGTAGTGCGCGAGTTTTCATGACGCTCTCTTCTCTCCTGAAGCCGGTTCCGCGAATCTGGGCATTAGAAAACCTTTCGTGGGCGGCCGCATTTACGTCGGCGGGTGGTGGGCCGTACTGTGAGTGATGACGCGACTCGCTGGTCTTGCGCCGAAAACCCGTACCATCCGACTCACCATAAGTAACACGAAGATTGGAAGAGAGTTGTACGAGAGTGGGATGCGGACGCGAAAAGTACACGCTGGATAATTGACAGGGGCCGGCCTCGCTGAAATCAATCATCACAGGTCGGGAGGCGATTAGAGCTTAGTGATGACCGTGGGAGGCCCCACCACCGCCACTATGCGAAACTGCGGAGCCACCACCATGGGAGCTACCACCACCGCCGGAACCGTGCGGAGCGGAATAGCCACCCTGAGGAGCGGAATAACTCCGCGGCGCAGGCGCGCTGTAAGAGCGCGGTGCGGAATAGCCACGACTATTATATGACGGCGGATTGTAATAGCGCGGAGCCGAATAGCCTCGATTGTTGTTGTAAGCCGGCGGACTGTAGGAACGCGGAGCGGAGTAACCGCGATTGCCATTGTAAGAAGGCGGCGTGTAGGAGCGGTTGCCACCGATGCCGCTCGGCAGACGATTGCCGGAGTTACGCGGAGCCGTGGGCGAAGGGTTGCTGCCAGCCCCGCCCGAGCGGGCCCAGGGCGGCCGATCGTTGGAATTCATACGAGTAGTGCGCGCTGGGTTCGTGGGACGATTGCTACCGCCGAAACCTTGCGGTGCATGACCCGAATAGGTCGTATTGCCCTGGGCGTTCCAGGAGTGTGGTGTCACACTCGTTCGAGGCGAATTATTGACCGAGGCCGGCGGACGCGAGTTTTGCGGCATCGCTGATGGTGGCCGATTCGAGGCAATCTGCGACTGGCGATTCGCGCTCATTCCTCGCGGCGCGTTCGTCGCGCGAGCTGCGCTTGTCGCCGGAGCGTTGACGGCGTGGCCAGTTCGGAGGTTCGCAGAATCCATCGTGCGGACAGGTAAATGCGAAGCGCTGGCAGCCGGTGCGGTCCGCGCCATGACGCTTCGATTCTGAACGCCTGCCGGAGGTGTCGAGATATGTCCGCGCGAATTCGCCGTACCAAGGTAACTAGCATGCGTCGGTGAAGCATTGACGCCGTTGGTCACGCGCGCGCCACGCAGTGATGCTTCGGTCAGATGATTGGCGCCGCGGTTGACGGGCTGGCCGTTGACAAATGCGTTGTGCGACGTCGCTGTAACAGCGTTCGGGTTGTGCGCATAGCGATAGTTGAAATTGCGGGAGTTGTTGACGTTGATCGTGTTCGCGTTGTGGATATAGGTGTTGTTCATATTCACGTTGCGCCAGTAGTTGGACCCGCAGTGATACCAGGGATGGTATGGCTCGCCCCAACCCAGAGGGAACCAGCCATAACCGCCGCCCCAGCCAAAACCAACTCCGAAACCGAATCCGCCCACGAATCCGACAAAGGCGGGTCCGTAGTAAGAACGAGCGTAGATCGGCCCCGGGCACCAGCCCCAATAACTTCCGAAGTAGTTCCAACGCCCGTAGTGGAACGGAGCAAATCCCCAAGGCGAGTAGTCAACCCACGTCCAACCCCAGGGGCCGACCCAATTCCAATATCCTGAGCTATAGGGCGCCCAACCAGCCGAAACAGAATTCGGAACCCAGACCGAGCCATGGTTGGGCTCCTCGCGCCAGGTCCCATAGTCGT
>Ga0306923_10006438_pt1 | contig 11582 bp, 10 predicted proteins | sample sta12Can44000108_FD_203841 | JGI IMG/M metagenome (GOLD analysis project Ga0306923, IMG submission 203841) | Lab enrichment of tropical soil microbial communities from Luquillo Experimental Forest, Puerto Rico - statanox.12C.anox.44.000.108 (v2)... | ecosystem: Environmental > Terrestrial >...
CTTGAAACTCCGACGAGTCCCACAAGCTTCGCAAGAGCGTCCCAGTGCCTTGGATGCGGAATCCTGTCACCACGCTTAATGAGCGTTGCGTACGGGTGAGAAACATCAATTGCCGTCCGAATGCTTTTGACGGTGAGTGCGGACAATCGCGGTACGATCTCTCGCCGATAAAACTCTTCATCGAGCCATTGGGGCAGATCTTCAGGTTTCCACTTGCGCTGCGCCTCAACCTGTTTCATATGAGTCGCGGCCCTGCGAGCTTCAGCTGTAGGGTTATGGGTCGCGATGCGACCGAGTTTGGCCGTTTCGATCAGACGTCCGCGGTTAATCGCAGGAACACACTTCAAGCAATATATTGAGCCCGCTGTTACCGGTTTCCCACAACGCTGGCAGCGAGTTAGTGGTTTGGGGAATGTCGGAGTGTTTGAGGCGAGGTTTCCAACTTTCGCCAAACTGCGGCGTGCCTGGGTCAGTCTGGTCGCGGGAAAATGGAACTTTGCGCTTTTGGACCTGCCTTGCCAGAAAATCTTGGCTGCTTCCTCTGCATACGGCGCCACTGCTTTTCGCCAAACCATTGCAGTCTCCGCAAGCTCTCCGGCGAACTGCCCCATCAACCGACAATTCCCATTGGCCTGTTCGAAAAACCACTCGCTGCGGAGCGGACCACGCTGTAACCAGTCAAATACGTAGGCGTCGACCAGCGGTCTGATGGGCTCCATAAGATCACAAGCCAAGCTATCGCGATTTGGTGTGTCCTTGTGTAGAACACCTAGACTAGGATCAAGTCCGAGTTCAGATGCCGCCAGACGAGCCTCAGCTTCCAAGACAGCGTAAAGATAATTCAGAACTGCGTTCGGCGGATTCACAGCAAGGCGCGGCGAGCCTGCTAGTGGAGAGACACGCGCGCCGAAGCGCTGCCAGTGTTCAGGCACACGAACGAGATCAGTTCGCGGATATCGCACGGGAAACTCTGACCAGGCTGACCAGTACGCGGAGGCCGCATTTGCCTCGATGCCAAGTAAAGTTTCAAGACGCTCAGCCGACTTAAGAGAGTCTCGGAATTTCGCGATGTCATCCGCGACAACCGAGTCTCGCAGCCTCTCCCTTGCCACTGCTTCTTGGCCAGCGAGCTTCTGCCCAATCAGCCGGACTGCAAGCTGAAGTGCAGTTGGGTTGTTGGCCGCAAGAGCCTGAGCACGTCTCAGGCGTGCGTCAGAAGAACGAACAGGACCGGTCGTTGCTAACACAGAGCCATCACGTTCAAGCATGACAAAAGAGGCGTTTTGATCGGCTAGCCAGCGAAGCGCAGCAAAAGAAACCATCCCATCGGAACCGATTACAACCAGTCGCTTGAGGCCGTGGCCGACACGGGCAAAACGGCCCTTGCGCCGATCAGACCCAATTCCATCTTCCAAGACCAGGTGTCCGCGTTCGACGCGCACAGTCGTACCGTACCCGAACAAGGTTACGACACCGAGATGCGGCGACAGAGATTTGTGCGATTGCAGGACTTGAGGTACGGTCTGCGTAGCTGCCATTGGAGTTCGCTCTCCTTTTGGTGGTCAGGGCTTGTCGTCTGCTCGTAACAGGCGGCGGGCCCGTTTGCTTTTTTCTTCTCTTCGTTGGCGCGTCTCCGACAATAGCTTTACATGTTCCGGTATCGACGCATGTAGTCGCGCCGTTTCGCTTTCCATTCCGGGCTAATTGCGTAGTGCTTCTGTTGACACTTCGTGCTGCAAAACTCCTGGTGTTTAAACTTGGCGTACAGCCACTTATGACAGCGCAAGCATTTCCGCAAACGCATCAGATATCCGGCTCGTGCGAAATCCAAAATCATCCGCAGAGCCGTACCGTCGTTGAATTCAAACAATCTCTTTCGAAATCTTGCTTTGGTTGGCATATTCGGGAGAACTTTCCACACTACTGTCCACGGCCTGGGAGCTCCGATGGAACGTGCCTGAGGTAGGAAGCGGTATTTGCTCAGCTCTCTGTTTATCTGATACGTCTTATCGGTTACCGCTAGTTCTTGTCGGTACTTCTCCGGCGAGATTTTCTTCAGCACAGGGTTGGGCACGGTCCGTCCTGCTTTCGTCACCGTCCATTCAACTTCGCGCTCCTCTTCCGTTTCACTGCAGAAGGCTCTATTCATTTTGTCGAGTTCCAACATCTGCTCCAAAAGTTCGAGAACCGTTCTGTCCGCGCCTTTACCTTGCGCGTAATTCAGATATTGGATCAACCCTCTGATCTCGGCGTCAGAGACCATAACGATCTCAGCGCCCTTCTTTCTTACTTCTAGCGGGTGGTACTCCCCAAACACAGGAGAATGCGATCGCTTTCTCATATCGGCTTTTTCTCAAAACTATAAACTTGTTTTGTGTCGCGTAACATATGGCTATGTGCTTATGGCAATGGCTTATTGTTTATTTACGGCCTCCTGCAGTCAAGCGCAAAATGGTGCTGGTTGTTGCATGGAGGGAAGAGCAAATGGATGCCAAAGTCCTCGCAGTTAACATCCCAGAAGCCGCTCGTCGTCTTGGGCTTTCAATTCGAATGGTTGCGACCCTGATTTCCCGCCGCGAGCTCGCCAGTCGTAAAGTGGGCCGTCGAAGGATCATTCCCGTTGCAGCCTTGGAGGCGTTCATTAGGGGTGACCCACGAGCCCTCCGTGGTGCTCCCACCGAAGCGAAAGGGGAACGCAATAGCACGGGGTGAACTATGCCTTCAAAACGAAGGCCCCGAGCTCGCCGTGCGAGGCGAACCGGGGCCAATCCAACGAAATCTAAACTAACCAAGTTGAGCATATCCCACGCTGGGCGAACAAGCAATCGCCAAGCTGTTACCCGACTTCAACTCACACGCCAGCGTGCGCTAGCCGTGCTTGCACGGATGCGCCGTGGAGAATCGCTCTCACACGCCGCGCGTCTTGAACACACCAGACCACGGACAGTGTTGAAGTTCATTGGAAAGCAACTCAAGCGCAAAGGCTTAGGCCGCTACACAGCCACACGGGGCGACACCCTTACCGCGAACTCAACGTGCTTGGCTTTGATGGCTATGAGCCGGTGGTAGTCCACTCATCGAAGCAAGCACAGGTTGCAGCCGAGCACCTCGTTGCGGTTGGTCGATTTCTTCGGACTGGGGATACCGAATGGCTCGAGCCCTTCATTGGAAGGCGGGTTGGCGGCGTCGAATTGCTAACTGATCCCGACCGCCTCCAGATTCTCGCTGCCGCCGACCTGGTCAAGCTCGATTCGTTATACCGCAACAATCCTGGCGGAGGACGGGAGCATCTACGTTCCAGACGGTTCAGAAAGGAGGTAAAAAATGAATTTGATTAGAAAACCCGAGAACGACAAGGGCAAGACTGACTACCACCCCTGGCTGAAGCCGGAAGTATTCTGCAAGTCGGGCAAGGGCACGGTCAATCTGTTGGGAACGATGCGCGCCAGCAATTCGCAATACGGCAAGGGCATTATTCTCGACGTGCAGGTAAACGGTTCGCCGTTTTCATGGACCGTAAAGTACTCGGGCGGGAACTATTCCAGACTCCATAAGAAGTTCGGGGACTCGGAGAACAATTGGAAGGGCCCCGTCAAGGTCGAGGTCAAGGAGTACTTGGGAAACAAGTACGTCGCGGCCGTCTTATTGTAGACGAACGCGGTGCCGGCTTCGTCTGCAGAGTGCGCCCGACCTGCGTGCTCCGCAGACGATGCTGGAAGCACAGCCGTGAAAAACAAAAAAGAACCTAGATTACCGGCATGGCTGGAGACAGCGAGAAACCATGATTATGAGGCCCTCGCGAAATCAGGCCCGTGCGGCGCGGCGGAAAACCGAGCTGCGCGAAAGGCTCGGCGCCGAACGGCCTGCTTGTATCTACTGTGGCTATGAGGAAGTCGTAGCCCTACGCCGAATCTCCCGCAAGCTTCTGCCGGAGCACCACGTGTTCGGGCGAAATCATGATCCCGATCTGACCGTGTTTGTCTGCCTGAACTGTCACGCGCTCGTGCATGACCGGATGCTACCTGACGCCGAAGTCGATTTAAAACGGGAGTCCGATCCCATTAAGCGAGTCGCAACGATGCTCCGCGCCGAAGCGGTGCACTTTGAGATGCTGGCCAGCAGCAAACGGCGGCAAGCGGCATTGCTAGAAAGAAGGACACCGTGATTCACGATCTTTATTTGCGGGCGCACATCCTTGTCTCCGGCGAAAAGAGCGAGCAGGGAGAGCAACCACAAAAGTGCTCTCGCTCGCCCAAGCTGTGGCCTGATTTCGCCCTGGTCTGGGATACGGAAACAACGCTAGACCTGGAACAGGCGCTTAATTTCGGCGTCTGGCGCTTCTGCCATCTACAGGGCAAAGAGTACGTAGCCGTCCAGGAGGGGATTCTCTATCGCGATGGCCTGGCCCCTAAGGACATCCAGACCATACTCACCTATAAGCAGAAATGTCTCGCGGACCATCTTGTAACCGCTGCAGACCCAGAGTTAATCGTGCTCCCGCGGTCTGCATTTGTGGAGAAAGTGTTCTGGGAAGCTGTCCGCGCTGGCGCACTGATCGTAGGCTTCAATTTGTCGTTTGACATCTCACGCATCGCGGTGCGTCGGACGGCTGCGCATAATGGCGGCTTCTCTTTTGTTCTCAGCCAGCTGAGCGAAAAGCAGGTTGAGAACCAGCATCGTCCCCGCATTCGTATTGCCCCTCTGAATGGGGTGGCCGAACAATTTGAATTAACCGCCGTGCGCCACAAACAAGAGCAGCCCAGGTGGCGGCGCGGGCGTTTCCTGGATTTACACACCCTCGCCTTCGCTCTGACCGACAACAGCTGCGCGCTGGCGGGTGCAATTCAGGCGTTCGGTTGCGAACCGAAAAAGATGGAGCATGAGCCGACCGGACTCATAACCGAAGGTGAAATTGCCTATGCCCGTCAGGATGTGCGCGCCACGCTCGGCTTGCTCAATGCTCTGAAACATGAGTACGACCTACATCCCATTGCCCTCCCACCCGACCGAGCCTACAGCCCTGCGTCCATCGGCAAGGCGTATCTGCGCGCGATGGGAATTGTGGAGCCGATGCGCAAGTTTAACGACATCCCACCCAAAATTCACGGAATCGCAATGGCAGCCTATTACGGTGGACGAGCGGAATGCCACATCCGGCGCTGGCCGGTGCCCGTCGTGCCAGTTGACCTGACAAGCGAGTACCCGAGTGTAGACGCGCTACTCGGTATCTGGAGCGTACTGACGGCAGAACGGCTCACGACAGAGGACGCAACGGAAGACGTGCGTGCATTGCTGGCAAGGATCACCTTGGGCGACTTGTTCCAGCCCGCATTTTGGAAGCAACTCAACTTCTATGCGCGCATCGTGCCCGAGGGCGATACTCTGCCGGTCCGCTCCGTGTATGACAGCAAGTCTGGCACCTGCAATATCGGCCTAAATGAATTGCACTGGAACGTGCCAATGTGGGTTGCCGGGCCTGATCTAATCGCGAGCGTACTACTGAGCGGGCATGTTCCGAACGTCCAGGAGGCTTTCCGCCTCCGTTCGCACGGAAAACAGAGCGGCCTTGCGTACGTTAAACTGCGTGGCGCTATTTCAATTGACCCGAGAAAGGAAGATTTCTTTACTCGCGTTATCGAGTGCCGGAAGCAGAATAAGGGTGACGACCGGCTTCAGCACTTCCTCAAAATTCTTGCGAACAGCACATCCTACGGAACCTATCTGGAATTGAATCCAGTAAAAACTGATCCGAAAAAGCGTCCCCGAATTGAAGTCTATTCTGGCGAGGCGATGTTCAACCAGTCTGCGCCGGACACAATCGAACAACCTGGGAGCTTCTATTTTCCAATCCTTTGGCGCATTAATTACATCTGGCGGTCGTCTGCTTTTGGCAATGATCGAGCGTTGTGTCCGCGATGCCGGTGGAACATATCTGTGTTGTGACACGGACGCGTTAACTATTGTTGCGAGCAAGACTGGCGGAGTAATCCAGATGCCTGACGGCGCTTCACCAATCAAGGCACTTTCTTGGGATGAAGTCGATGGCATTGCTAGGAGATTCGATTCTCTTTCACCGTACAACCGTGGTGTCGTGCCGCATCTGTTGCGCCTAACGGATGAGAACTACGACAAGAACGGTGCTCGACGCCAACTTTTTGGGTTGTCAATTGCCGCCAAGCGCTATGTTCTCTACACAACGGAGTGCGGCCGGCAGTACTGCAATCACTGTGATTGCGCGACGATTGTTGCGCCGAAAGCTCACGGCCTTATTTTTCTTGCACCGAGCGAAGAGCGCGAAAGAGGCTTACCGAAATGGTGGTGGGAAATGTGGGGCTTTCTTTTGGCGCTCGAATTCAAGCAGATTACCGAGCCAGACTTTAATTACCTGGCGGTTGCCGGTCGCGTCGTGGATGTCCGGACCGCCAACGATGTCGAAGGACAGCCGACCTGGATTGCCCTGCCTGCCATGATGAAAATGAGAATCTCAACCCCGCATTATTTGGAACAAATGAAGGGCCAGCCCGTTCGGGTTCGTTTTGCATCCTCGAACGCGCGACAAGCTGAAGCTCACGCTGCTCACGCCGTTCAGCAAAAACCGTACAGGATGGGCGCATTCCGTATGTATCAACACGCGTGACGGAAGGAGCTATCGTTTGGACGAACTCTCACGAGCGGACACTGTCACCTTGGGCGATATTTTGTGCGGCTATAGCCAGCACCCTGAGGCTAAGTCACTCGGGCCGGACGGATGGAAATGCAAAGCTCATACGCGCGGGTTGCTGCACCGGATGACAATCAACGGCGGCCTGCAACATTGCATCGGCAAAGAAGTCTCTCGCTACGAGCAGGGTAAGAACGATTTCATCGAGAACATCGATGACGTATGTATTCACTATGACGGTGGTCGAGCGACGGCGAATGAAGGCGTTATCGCAGAGATTCGCGCCCGTGGGCTGCGCAAGGCAACTAGAGATACGGGACTTGATCGCAAGACGATTCGCGCTTTTCTAAATGGGAAGAAGGTGAAAATCGCTACGCTGGCGAAGATAGTGATTGGTTTGCAGCGAAATTAGGCTTCGTCAATCTGAACTGGGGACTGTTACTTAAGCTTCTGATAAGCGTCCACAAACCAGGCACTTGCCGCAATAGGGCGCGCCAAATTCGCTAAACAACTACTGCAATCTTGCGTACTCTGCCTTGGCTTGCTTCAGGATGGGGATGTCGGGGTCGGCGTCTTTCCAGAGGGCGAAGAAGTCCTGGTAGGCGACCTTGGATTTGGCGGTGTCCTTTTGCAGAGCGTAGGCGCGAGCAAGCTGGAGACGAGCCAAAGAGACATAGATGGTGCCGGGACGGAGGTAGTGGAAGTCTAGAATGCGCTGGAATTCCACCGCGGCGTGTTCCCCTTCGTCCTTTTTCAAGTACGCGAGGCCGCGGGCATAAGCCGTTGTATAAGGAATGTTGGCCGGCCCCGAGCCCATCTCAATCGGTCTCGCCGCACCCAGAATGCGTAGCGCCTCGTCCAGTTTTCCCCTGTGCATCTGGATGATCGCTTCGATTTCCGGACGTTGTTTGGAATTCCAAATAGTATGGGAAGGATATTCTTGCGAAAGGCTCTTGGCCAGGTCCAGCGCGGTTGATTCATCACCGCAATAGGCCGCCACGTCAGCCACTAAATGGCGGTTCCACCCAGTTGCGAAACGCTTCAGCGAAGACTGCGCGGATGCGCGCGCTCCGGCACAGTCTTCGGCTAAAGCAAGGTACAGGGCCTGCTCGGCTTCAACCCAAGCGGCAGATTCGAAGTTGTTGGATTTTTCCGAAATCGATTTCGACTCCGCGGTTGTGACCGCCGATTGTTTCAGTTTTCCGAGACCAGCCTCGAAGGACGCTTTTACTTCGAGCATCCAGTCTGCGTCTGGCTTGCCGCGTGTGACCTCAATCTCATGGTCCATAGCGGCTTGGTCTCCGCGCCCTTTGGCCAGGATATAGAGCGCAAAGTGTGTGCTGACAGAATCGAGCTTCTTACTGACCGCCTGATCCAAGACCGCCTTTGTTTCCTGGTAACGATTCAAGCCGTGGTAAGCGCTGGCAAGATCCTGGTAGGAATAAGGGCTTTCTGGCTCGAGGCGCATCTCTTCCAGTGCCAGGTCCAGAGCCCTTTGAAATTCCCCCAGGTTGCTGTACGCAAGATGGAGATTGTTGATCGGAATCGTGTCGCGGGGATAGAGCTTGTGCCACTGCTCATAGATGGAGACAGATTTTTCAGTGTCACCGATGAGACCATAGTAGTGGCTGGAGATATAAAATCGCTCGAGTTCGCTGGCGCGATCCTGGAGGTCCATGGCCTTTTTTAGCGAAACCTCGCCTTCCTTGATCATGCCGCGGTTGCCCTCCGCGTTACCCAGTTCTGCGTAGGCCATAGCGAAGTTGGGATCAATCTGCACGGCTTTCTGAAAATGAGGAATGGCGCCAGCGTCGTCACTCCGTTCGTGGGTTTCGTAGCCGAGGCTGTACTCCTTGAGCGCATCCAATGAGGGGGTGGTGGCCTGCTCGAGCGGGGTGGCGAACTGCTTGACGGAAGCGAGGGATTCGCCGAGTTTCTGGCGGAGGGCGGATGCGGCGCGATCCATGCCCTTTAACACTTGTTCTTTGCTTTCGACGTCCTGCTGGACCGTCGCCAGTGAATCACCATTAGCGCCGTTGACGGCGTTCAGTTGCAAAACGTAATGGCTGCCTAGGGGCGCGATGGAGCCGGTCATCATGGCTTTGATGCCGGCGCGCTGGCAGATCTCGCGGCCGAGGTCGGCGGTGATGCGCTCGTTCCCAGGCCGGCCCATGTATTGCAGGGTCTGCGCGATCTTGGATTCGGGGACGATGTTAAGGAAGGGCGACTGCTGTAGCTGCGAGGCGAGGGCCTGCTTGAGTGTGCCGTCGAAGACCGGTTCACCAGTAGTGTTGGTGAATTCGGTGAGCAGGATGGAATCTCTCTCAGTGAGCACACTGGTTCGGTGTGTGAACAGGAAGCCTGCTGCGACGGCTGCCACGACGACGGCGGCGATGCCCGCGACCCAAAGCCAGCGTTTGGAGCGCGAATGGGAAACCGCGACCGGTGACGGAGCACCAATTCCGCTTGCGCGAGACGCAGGAACCGCCGCGGCCTGAGCGCTGGAAGTCGCCGCGGGTTGGCTAGTGTCGCTGGGCTCGGCAGCCGCTTTAGCGCCGGATGCAGAGGAGGTGACGACAGGCTGAGAGCCAGACCCGTGTGCCGGTTCTGGTGCGATGGCGACGGAGCCGGTGTTGCGGGCGGAATCGAGTTCGCGCTTGAGGCGCTTGAGATCGCTGCGCAGATCCGCGGCGGACTGGTAGCGCAGCTCGCGGTCTTTTTCGAGCGCTTTGCGGATGATGTGCTCGAGTTCGGGCGGGAGATCGGGATTGAGGCGAACAGGAGGGACTGGAATGCGGCTCATGATGGATTCGAAGATGACGGCAGAGCTTTCGCCGCGGAACGGGAGCTGGCCGGTAGCCATTTCATAGAGGACCACACCGAAAGAAAAGAGGTCGCTGCGCGGGTCGAGCTGTTTGGCGCGGACCTGTTCGGGGGACATATAAGCGACGGTGCCGATGGTGCTGCCGGGACTGGTGAGGTGCTCGGGGTCAATACCCTCGGTAGCCATGGTTTCGATACTGGATGCAGACGCGGTGCCGCCAGCGGTTCGGAGTTTGGCCAAACCGAAATCCAGAATTTTGGCGTGGCCGCGCTTGGTGACAAAGATGTTCGCGGGCTTGATGTCGCGGTGAACGATGCCCTGAGAGTGAGCGGCGTCAAGAGCGTCGGCGACTTCGATGCCAACATCGAGCAGAACTTCCATGTCAAGCGGGCGACCCTTGATGAGATGCTTGAGAGTCTGACCGTCGAGAAATTCCATGGCGATGAACGCTTTTCCATTTTCGTCGCCAATGTCATAGATGGTGCAGATGCAGGCGTGGTTCAGGGCGGAGGCGGCTTGCGCTTCCCGCTGGAAACGTGCCAGCGCCTGCGGATCGTTAGCCACTTCATCGGGAAGGAATTTCAGGGCAACAAAACGGTGCAAGCGCGTGTCTTCGGCTTTGTACACGACACCCATGCCGCCCCCGCCGAGCTTCTCGATAATGCGGTAATGCGAGACGGTCTGGCCGATGAGCGACTGGGACTCGGGCATTTGGCACTCATGGTAGGTTTTGACCTGAGGTAAGTCAACGGCACAGCGCCACGCTGCAAAATCAGATTGCGCGCCAAAATTTACAACGGGCCCAATTAACGTGACGGGCGAAGGAAAAGCGGCAATTTTCACCACCATATATACATACCCTCGTGTAATTGACGGGGTGAACAACAATACCCCCGCAAAGTTGACCCAGGTGCGCCGCTGTGAGGAGTTTCCCGCGTTCCGTTTACAGGCATGCCAGATGCAAACCGGAGCCACGTGTTTTCATCTTTCATCACGTAAGTGACTCCGCCGTTGTAGCAAAGAGAGTAGTGATCACCTATGAGCGTAGCAACCGCCCCTTCCATTCCACACGGCACAGTCGCCGTAGCAGTTGCTGAATCCCAGCGATAGTTCTCCGATGGACCGTGCTTAGCGGTGTTCTTACAAACAGGAACAACTTGGTAGGAAACAAACCCCGGAGGCGTTATAAGCCTCTAACCCTATCCAGTATAGAAACAGCATGACCGGACCAAGCAAAAGGAAAATCACGGCCTCACGGGCTATGTCTCATAAGAGGGAAAAGTACAGCAGGATAAGCAAAAGTCTGTTGTCTGTAATTTACTCAGGGCAGTCGCAAATCCACCAAGGTGCCAACGCGTGTTTCAATACGATTAAACCCTATTTGCAGACCCCACATTTACCGCCGTCCTTTGCACAGTGCTTGCAGTACTTACAGTTTTTACAGGCGTTGCAAGGATCGGCGCCCGTGCAGGTCGATGAGTAAGTCGCGAAGGGAAGAATCGCACTTCCCAAAATAGCCGCTAGTATGAAAACAACAATCGGAGCCCGAAATCGTTTTGCTTTAAACATAGCGATGATCCCCGGTCGATTTCATTGTGTCTCCATATTCATCAGCGCTGCCCTTGCTCATCCTCCGCGAGGAACTGTGAGGTAAGGTCGTGCCGCTTCATGAAGTTCGACATGCGAACTAACTTAGCGATTGCGTATGCCCGGGCCGCTTCCGCGTATCGCATGGCGTTTGGTTTGTCCGTTTGCATGCATTGCCCCAGGTATTTCATTCGAGCGTCCAGTACGTTGGCGGTCAAGTTCTTGTCGCCTGTAATGCCTTGCTGGAATAGAGCGAATTGCCTTTCAGTGTTCACCAGCAAGGCTGGCGTTGGTATACCCCACGCATCCGCGTCAGCTCTGCACTGTTCTGGGGTGGGGGCGTGTTCGATTTGGCTCGCAGCGGCGATGTGCTCGATCTGTCCGGCACCAGGGATAACGAACAGAACCAATAGCGGCAACGCCCATCGTGCTTTCTTCATGGACAACCTCCATGCGAACCAGTCTAGCAAGACGCGAGTGCTCCGAGAGTGTGTCGTGCTCAACTAGGAA
>Ga0306923_10006442_pt1 | contig 11580 bp, 4 predicted proteins | sample sta12Can44000108_FD_203841 | JGI IMG/M metagenome (GOLD analysis project Ga0306923, IMG submission 203841) | Lab enrichment of tropical soil microbial communities from Luquillo Experimental Forest, Puerto Rico - statanox.12C.anox.44.000.108 (v2)... | ecosystem: Environmental > Terrestrial > Soil...
CCGCCACTCATGCCGCGAAGGCCGCGCCCGGCGACTTTGTGGGCTCCGAGACCTGCGCAACCTGTCACGAAGAGACCGCCAAGAAGTTCCCCAACAATCCGCACAGCAAGCTTGCTCTTGAGCACGGCAAATCCGGCGCGACCTGCGAAGGCTGCCATGGTCCGGGCAAAGAGCACGTCGACGGTGGGGGCGACACGAGCAAGATCTTCAATCCCTCCAAGGCTTCCGCTCAGCACGTGGACAAGACCTGCTTGACCTGCCATGCAGGCAAGCATGCCAACTTCGAACGCTCGCGGCACGCCAAGGCCAATGTGAGCTGCGTTTCATGCCACAGCGTCCACGCGAACAAGGAGCCCGAGCATCTGTTGAAGGCTTCCCAGCCAAACCTGTGCTACCAATGTCACGCCGATCAGAAGGCGCAGTTCTCGATGCCTTTCCATCACAAGGTGAACGAAGGCGTTACGAGCTGCTCCGATTGCCACGATCCGCACGGAACCTTCAACCGCACAAACCTGAAGAGCACCGCGGATCAGAATGCGATCTGCACCAAGTGCCACACAGAAACCCGCGGGCCTTTCGTGTTCGAGCACGCTGCTGTGAAGGCCGAGGGTTGCGTGGGATGCCACACTCCTCACGGATCTCAGAACGCCCGTTTGTTGAACATGCCGAATATCGCCACGTTGTGCACGCAGTGTCATAGCCCGGTGGCCAACAGCACGGTTCATGGATTAGATGCGGGTTCAAACAGTGCCACGCCATGCGTGAGCTGCCACACCATGATCCACGGTTCGAACGCCAGCCAGGCATTCATCAGGTGACGGATCCAGGCGCGCTACTCCAGGTTGCGCGGCTGGCCAGATCACCGTTCGCACGTGTGTTCAACAGTTTTGGCAAAGGAGCTTTCACAAGCGAGGCTTTGAGATGAGAGAGATTGAAAAGATTTACTCCTTGGCGACAATCCGGACACTGACCGGAACCGCAGGAGCCGCATTTTTGGCTTTGTGTATGGGTGGCGCTGCCGCCCAGAATCCGGCGCCCGCACCTCAGATGGCGCCGGGCACAGAAATGAGCGTCCCCGATGGCTACACCGCGCACCATAGCGTGGATCTGGGCGGACGCATAACAGACATTACCGGCAGCCCTGCAATGTACAGCACGCTGGTCAACATGCACGAGGGAGCGTTTGTCGGCGCGACGTTCGACATGCACGCGATTCCCGGAAAGAAGCTGCCTGTCGATGGACTGAGGGCAATGGGCACGGGATTCGGCGGCGAGCCCTACACGTTCGGCAAGCTGGACGCCCACAAGGGAAAGATATGGGAGTTCTCAGGACTCTTCCGCCGCGACCGCCAGTACTTCGACTACGACCTGCTGGCCAATCCAAACATTGTTCCCAATACGATTCCTATCGGTCCCAACAAGGCGCCCACAGGAGCGATTCCGTGGGGACCGGTCCTGCAGTCGCCCAAGTTGTACAACACCGTGCGACGGATGAGCGACGCCAATCTCACCCTGCTCCCGCTGTCGAGGTTCACTTATCGCTTCGGGTACTCGCAGAACGTGCTTGAGGGTCCGAGTCTGAGCCCGGCCTACACCATCATGAAGTACGACGCGCTGCTCCAGCAGAATCAGCGCAACAGCACCGACGACTTCATGGGCGCAATCGACTGGAAGCCGATTGAGGGAACCCAGGTGACGTTTGAAGAACAGGTCAGCCACTACAAGGGAGACTCCTACTGGAAGCTGAATCCCAACGGCTACATGGCGCAGGAAGCCGACGGAACGAAAGTCTACCTGGGGAACTGGGATAGCCAGACACCATATGGCATCGGCGCGTGCGCTACCGGCAGCATGGGCAGCGACTTCACCAATTCGACCACCTACACCCTCTTCCATACACCGCAGGTTCCGGGCGGCCTGCCGGTCATCAACCCGGCTTGCTCCGTTGTGACGAGCTATCTGCGCTCGCATCCAACTCGCGTCATCACTCCGACCGAGATCCTTCGCTTCCAGAGCTCGAGCCTGAAGAACCTCACCATGAACGGCGACGTGCGCTACACGCTTGGCAACACGAACATGCCGAACTACTACGAGAACGTACAGGGCCTCGAGACGCTCACGGGGAACGCGGGCGCGATTCGTTCGATCATCTATAACGGCGGTCATGCATCGGGCCATCGCGCGGTGATTTCGGCAGACTACGGCGTCATCTGGCAGGCCACGAAGACAGTCTCCTTGGAAGACCAGGTCAACTACTCCAGTACGCAGCAACCGGGCAACTCCATCATTCCGATTGCTTCGACACTGCAAACCCCCGGGCCGCCGAATCAGACGATCACGTATACCGGTCCACTGACACCCGGCAATGCGCAGGCATTGCCTCACGGCATCAATGGATACCTCACACCGAACTATTTCGGGCAGTCATTCATCACCAACAACGCGACGGTAAGCTGGGATCTCAATCCTCGTACGCGTCTTGCTCTCACGTACCGGTTCAACGACCACAAGATCGGTCAGGGTGTTCCGCACAAAGGAGAGGTCGTAGAGACTGACCCGGTGTCTGGAACGGTTGAGATCGTCGAAAACGGCGGCATTCTCACTGCGGCATTCCGTCCGGTCAACAACTGGGAAATCAATGGTTCTGCAGAGATCGCGTATGCGGACAACGCCTTCACGACGATGACCCCGCGGCAATTCCAGCAGTATCGTCTGCACACCATGTACAGGCCGAAGACGTGGGCGACCATCACGGGCGCTTTCACCGATCGCGAACGGCACAACAACACGAACAACAATGAGGAAGAGATTGCCGCCGGCGAGCTCACCTACTACGGCCCGCTGAAGCACGAAGACTACTTCCGTATCGTCGGTCTGAATGCTGTGTTGAATCCGAACGAACGCTACGGACTTGACCTGAGCTACACCTACACTCATGTGTATTCGGCAACGAACATCTGCTTTGCGTCTGGAGCAACCCCCACACTGCCGGGAACTGCTACGCTGACGCCCAGCGGCACACCCGCTGTTTGCCCGGGCGTCTTTGCCAGAGGCTCGACCACCGTACTCACGGACTTCTTTGCCCGGTCGTTCCAGGATGCGCCGACGCAGTTCGGTTCGGTTGCAGTTTTTGTGTCGCCGGCGGACAAGGTCCACACCACAATCGGTTATCGCATCAGTTCTGTCGATGGCAGCCGATTCTTCAACGATGCACGCGACGTCAACGGCTCAATGGTGTCGACTTACCAGTCGCCCTACGCCAACGTTGCGTACACAATGCACCCTGGGTTGATCTGGAAGGCTGAGTACAACTTCTTCGGATACGGGGAAGGCGGGCCCTCCGGCGCTCCGCTTTGCAGCACGTCTGTGTCGACAACAGCGACGGTGGTTCCGTGCTCGTCTTTCCCGGGTCTAACGGGAGTGACGCTGCCGCCCTCCGGGCTGACCGCGGCACGGAACTTCCACGCCAGCCACGTAATCCTTGGAATTCATTACGAATTCTAAGCAGCTTTAACGCAGAAACTGAGGCGGGCAGCTTGAGCTGTCCGCCTCAGATATTTCTGGCCGTCCTATTCGGCTCTTAGCGTGTCGGCCGGATTGGGAGGGAACTGTTACTCCCTACTTCCCACTCCCTATTCTCTATTCCCTGTTTTTTAAGCTGTGGCTCGCTGCTCGTGGCCGCCTAGTTTGACGCTGACCACTTTGGATACACCCGGCTCCTGCATGGTTACCCCGTAGATCATGTCGGCTGCGTGCATCATGCGCTTGGAGTGCGTGACGAGGAGAAACTGCGTCTCGGTGCTCAGGGAGTGCAGAAGGTCGGCGAGACGACCCACGTTGGTTTCGTCCAGCGCAGCATCGACTTCGTCGAGCACACAGAAGGGGCTTGGCTGGAACTGGAAGATGCCCACCAGGAGTGCGAGTGCGGTGAGGGCCTTCTCGCCGCCCGAAAGCAGGAGAACATTTTGAAGCTTCTTGCCCGGAGGCGAGGCGACAATCTCGAGGCCGCTTTCGGCCTGGTTCTCTGCGTCGGTGAGCCGCAGGAATGCCTGGCCGCCATGGAAGAGTCGCGTGAAGACGTGCCCGAAGTTTTCATTGATCTTTGTGAACGCTTCATCGAACTTGGTTCGCGAGATCTGATCGATTTCCTTGATCGTCTCCTGCGTGTTCTCGATCGACTCGATCAGGTCTTTACGCTGCGTCTCAAGGAATGCATGACGATCAGCCGTTTCCTTGTACTCGTCGAGCGCCATCATGTTGACTGGACCCATCTGCTCGATGCGCTGGCGCAGGGAGCGGCAAGTGTCTTCTTCGGCGGCGAGTTCATCACCGGAGATACGGACAATATCCGCGTCGGCACGCAACACGGCGGCTTCAGCGTTCACCTCGGTGAGGCAGCTGCCTTCGAGGTGCTCAAGGTCTGAGCGCAACTTTGCGGTTTGGCTCGCGCGATTTCCGCGTTCCTCGCGCAACTGGTCAAGAGTGGCTCTGGCCGTCTTGAGTTGTGTCTCCATCGTGGCAAGCTGCTGGCGGAGCGCGGCGGCCTGGGCGGAGACTTCCTCTGCCTGCGCGAGTGCTTCGGCGCGCAACGCCGCCAGTTGCTCTTCACGCTGTGCAAGTTCTGCGCTCTCGCGGATGCGCTGTTCCCGTTCTGCCTCGGCTGCTGCGCGCTGCTGCTCAATTGCCAGGACGCGACGTTCGAGATCGGCGTGCAGGCGATCGATGCGTTGGAAAGCCGCTTCCGCGCCGCGCCGCCTCTCCTCGAGTCCTGCAAGCTCGGCGGTCAGTTTTGCAGCCTCGTGCTGCATGGTTTCGCGTCGCTGCCTCAGAGCGGCCAATTCATTCTGTTCCTGCTCAAGGGCAGCTTCTGCCGTGGCCCGCTCGGCTTCCAGGCGGACAGCTTCTTCGCGCTTCTGTTCGATGGTGGACTGCTTGGCTTCGCGCGCGTCCTTGTTGCGTGCGGCCTGGAGCGTCCATTCCTGCATGCGACGCTCGATGCGTTGCGCTTCGCCTTCCATCTGCTTCAGCGCCGCACCCTGATTCGCAGCATCGTGCTCGGCCTGACGCCTTTCCTCGGTGCGAGCCTCAAGCTGCGCGGTCATTTCCTCAATTTCGCGGGTGAGAGCTGCCGCGTCCATTTCGGCCTGCGCCAGATCCTGCTCGAGGAGGCCGAGCCGATGTTCTGTCTCCCTGAGTTCGCGCTTCAGCACGAGAGGTCCCGCGCTCGCGGGCTTTCCGCCGGTCACTGTTGCGTTGTGGAAGCATTCGCCGTCAGGCGTGAGGAAGTACGCATGACCGTGCTCGCCGGCCATCTTTTGCGCGAGAGCAGCTGTTTCGACAATGTAGCCGTCGCGGAGCTTCGGCAGGATCGTTTCGAGAGAGTGGCCGAACCCATTCAGGAGGCGCACCTGGTTGGTGAGCGGGGTCAGGCCCGCCTCGCTGATTTTATGGCCATTGCCGTTCGATTCGTGCGATCCGCCATTTTCAGGATGAATGAGGAAGGTCGCTCTCCCGTCAACACCCGACTTCAGCACGCGCACGCCTTCTTCGGCGGCGTTCCAGCTCTTTACGACAACGTAATTCAGTTCTTCGCGAAGGAACTCGTCGACGACTCCCTCGTGCTCGCCGCTGACTTCGATGAAGTCGGCCAGCGTTCCAACAGGAGCCATGCCGTTCGCGAGCGCACCCGGCTTCAGCAGGCGGCGTACGGTTTCCGTCGAGTAGCTATGATCTCGAATCAGTGATTCAAGAGAATCGCGACGGCCGATCAACGTGGCGCGTTCGCTGCGCAGTTGGTTGCCGCGGGCGCGCAGTGCGTTTTCTTCACTGCGACGGGACTGGAGCGAGTTGCGCAGCTCAATGATCTGGGCTTCGAGGCTCCTGAGTGATTCCGCGGCCGACTCAAATCGCAGGCGCGCCTGCCCACTCTGCACGCCGAGATTTTCCTGCTCGTTGCGGGCCTGGCTGATCTCTGCCTCGAGCCGCTCGGCTTCGCGCTCAAGCGCCGCAAGGCTTTCTTCGGCCTGCGCGGTGGCATTCCGAGCGTTGCCGGCCAACGTGAGCAGATGCATGGCATGGCGGCGGTGTGCCTCGAGCTGCCGTTCCGCATTGAAGACGAGGTCCGCAGCCGCGCGCGCCTCATGCTGGCGCTCTTCCACTTTCTCGTGAAATGACTTCGCTTCGTTCGCTGCCGTTTCAAGGAAGGTCTTTTGCTGCGCGCGCTCCTCGCTGATTCCGCCAAGCTGCGTACGCGTCTGCTCCAGTTCTCCGGCTGCGGCGGCGAGTCGAGCCTCTAATTCAGTGACACGTTCTGCATTGCTGCGTTGCCGGGCCGAGGCGCGCTCCAACTCGACGGCAGCAGTGTTCGCACGGTTTTGTGCATCCTGCGCCTGGTGGTCCAGCTCGTATCCGCGTTCTGTCAGAGAATGCTGGCTGGTCTCCATGGACTCAATCTCAGCCGCGCCGTTGTGAATCTGTTCCGCAAAGGCGGCGATTTCCTGCTCCAGTCGCGCTTGCTCGGCGTCCATTTGTCCCATGCGGCTTGCGAGCACGACGCGGAGACGACCACGCAGCTCATCGCGGACAGCGGCATATCGTTCGGCTTTCGATGCCTGCCGCTTGAGGCTGTTCATCTGGCGCGTTACTTCTTCAAAGATGTCGTCCACGCGCGCAAGGTTTTGCTTGGCACTTTCAAGGCGCAGCTCCGCCAGGCGCTTCTTTGTCTTGAAGCGCGTAATTCCGGCGGCCTCTTCGATGATGGCGCGGCGATCATGGGGCTTCGAGCTGAGGATCTGTCCGATGCGCTCCTGCCCGATGATGGCGTAGCTCTCCGGCCCGAGTCCGGTACCCATGAAAATGTCCTGAATATCGCGCAACCGGCAGAGTTTCCCGTTCAGCAGGTATTCGCTTTCCCCGGTGCGGAACAGGCGTCGTGTGATGACGATTTCGCCGCGCTGCGGCGTCCTGTTGAACTTCCTGCGGCGGATCTTCAGGACAACCGGCTGCGGACCTTCGGCTGAAGCCTCCGTGGCGGCCGGGACTTCGGCTGGATCGTCTTCTAGGGTTTGGCCGGGCTGTTCTGAGGCAATGATCTCCTCAGCTTCAGCGGCCTTCTGACGGCGAAGCTCATTTTCGTCCCAATCGACTGGACCGTCATGATCGACCTGGACTTCGGGCTCGACGGGAATCGGTCCTTCGTATACCTCGGGATCGACCATGGTGATGGTTACTTCGGCCATTCCAAGAGCTTTGCGATCGCGGGTGCCGGCAAAGATGACGTCCTGCATGTGGGTGCCTCGGAGCGTCTTCGCGCTCTGTTCGCCGAGAACCCAGCTCACTCCATCCAGGATGTTTGACTTGCCGCAGCCGTTCGGTCCAACCACCACGGCGATGCCTGTGCCGGGCACCGTGAGTTCGGTGCGGTCACAAAAGCTCTTAAAGCCGAGGATGTGGATTTTTTTCAGTTTCAGCATGCTCTCTCCGGGTCAGTTGGGGTCACGTACCGTGGCAATTAGAACCCGACCCTGCACCTTTCGCATTGGGCCATTGAGGAGGGAAAAAGACCCTCTTCGATTACAGACTCTAAGGAGCCCAAAAGTCAGGGTCAATCGTACGAGGGGGTTCTTTTGTGGATAAGGGGGTCCCTAATCCATCTTCTTCGGTTATTTTAGGGGATTTTGGGGAGACATCCTATTTTTATCTAGTTTCGGACCAGTTTTCCACACCCTGATTGTCGCAGAAATCATGCTTAGTTGGGGCCAGATCTAACGGCCTTCCGGATTACCTTCTCGATGGCTCGCAGAGCTTGTGGGCGGGGAAACCCGGGACGGCTGGCAAGGCGGATGGTTCGAAACGAACCCTTCGCGAGAGGTCTCAGGACGACCCCTCGCCGTCCGAGAGTCTCGGCAGCGAGGGCCGGGATCAGGGTGGTTCCGTATCCGGCTGCTACGAGATTAACCAGCGTTTCAAGGGTGGCTGCCTGCATTGAGCCTTGCAGCCCTGTTCGCATGTGGCTTGCTCCGTGTTTGGCGCCGCAGGCTGCAAGGGCCTGATTTGCCAGACAATGTCCGTCGGCCAGGACCAGGAGGTCGGTAAGAGCGGCTTCATCGACGGTCTTCGCGTGCGCGCGACGATGATCCGTGGGCAGGGCAGCAAGCAGCGGCTCGTCGAAGAGGACGATCTCAGTGATCTCAGGCGCGTCGGACTCGGTGGCAAGCAGGGCTGCATCAAGCCGGTGATTCCGCAGACCATCTATGAGGGAGCGAGTCTGGTCTTCCCACAGCTCGATGGAAAGTCCGGGGTATGACTGTTTGAGGGGCTTGAGGATTAGGGGCATCAGATAGGGCGCGAGTGTGGGAATGGCGCCAAGTTTGAGAGGTCCAACGAGAGGATCGCGGGACGCCTGCGCAACCGCTTCCATCTGAGCAGCCTCTGCAAGGGCCCGCTGTGCGTGTACAAGAATCTGCCCCCCGACCGAAGTGAGGACGACGCGCTTGTTCGTGCGCTCAAGCAGGGTGACGCCGAGTTCGTCTTCAAGCTTGCGTATCTGACTGCTGAGGGTCGGCTGGCTCACATTGCAGGCGTCGGCAGCGCGGCCAAAGTGCCGATGTTCTGCGATGGCGACGAGATAACGAAGTTCCTGAAGGTTCATGAGGCGATCGATTTCGAGCCTGTTCCAATCATAGAGCACAGTAATCGTCATCGTAGAAACAATCGATTGGATATATCGATGCCGGAGGCATAGGTTTAAGCAGGAAACATGTTGAAGGCTGCCCGGAAGAGCCGGGTGCATTTGTGTTAACCGATCTTTGCTAAACCTGCAACAGCATAGGGAGCAGCCCTGATGGCTCACCGTATGACGGCGTGCCCTGGGGCAACAAATCGTGGCGATCAGAATCCAGCTTTTCGAAGGGCTCGCGAGCGGGCATTGTCACAGCCGCACGCCCGATTCATGCGCTAAGATCATGCGTTCGAATCGGCGATTCCGATTCCCATATTGAGGCAACTCATCCGCTGCAAAAGACGACAGGAGATATCATGTCCAACGAATCAAAGTGCCCGTTTTCGGGTGAAATGCTCAAGCACACATTGACAGGCACAAAGGGCAACCGCGACTGGTGGCCTGAGCAGTTGAATGTGGCAATTCTGCATCAGAACTCCTCGCTCTCCAATCCGATGGAAAAAGAATTCAACTACGCCCAGGAGTTCAAGACACTCGACCTGGATGCCGTAGTGAAAGACCTTCACGTGCTGATGACGGATTCCCAGGACTGGTGGCCGGCCGACTTCGGCCACTATGGGCCGCTCTTCATTCGCATGGCCTGGCACTCTGCCGGCACCTACCGCATCCACGATGGGCGCGGAGGCGGGGGCAGGGGCTCGCAGCGCTTTGCGCCGCTGAACAGTTGGCCCGACAACGTGAACCTGGACAAGGCGCGGCGCCTGCTCTGGCCGATCAAGCAGAAGTACGGCCGCAAGCTCTCGTGGGCGGATCTGATTATCCTGGCCGGCAATGTGGCCCTCGATTCGATGGGCTTCAAGACCTTCGGATTCGGCGGTGGCCGCGCGGACATCTGGGAGCCGGAGGAAGTGGACTGGGGTCCGGAGACCAAATGGCTCGGCACGGACAAGCGCTACTCTGGCGAGCGCGATCTGGCAAACCCGCTTGCGGCCACGACCATGGGCCTGATTTACGTGAATCCGGAAGGCCCGGAAGGCAAGCCCGACCCGGCGGCGGCAGCCAAGGATATTCGCGACACCTTCGGCCGGATGGCAATGAGTGACGAAGAGACGGTGGCGCTGATCGCCGGTGGTCACACCTTCGGCAAGACGCATGGCGCCGGACCTGCCACACATGTGGGCGCCGAACCCGAGGGCGCGCCCATTGAGCAGATGGGCCTCGGCTGGAAGAGCAGCTTTGGCACTGGCAAGGGTGGCGACTCGATCACCAGCGGCATCGAGGTCACCTGGAGCAACACACCGACGAAGTGGAGCAACTACTACTTCGAGAACCTGTTCAAGTACGAGTGGGAACTGACGAAGAGCCCGGCAGGCGCGTACCAGTTCAAGCCGAAGGGTGACGCCGGCTCCGGCACAGTGCCGGATGCGCATGACGCGTCGAAAAAGCATCAGCCAGCGATGCTGGTCACCGACATCACGCTGCGCGTCGATCCCGGGTTCGAAAAGATCTCACGGCGGTTCATGGAACACCCGGACGAATTTGCCGACGCCTTTGCGCGGGCATGGTTCAAGCTGACGCACCGCGACATGGGGCCGATCTCCCGTTACCTTGGGCCGCTGGTGCCGAAGGAAGAGCTGATCTGGCAGGATCCTGTTCCGGCTGTTGATCACAAGCTGGTCGATGACAAGGACATCGAATCGCTGAAGGCCAAGGTTCTCGCTTCCGGCCTGTCGATTTCGCAACTCGTCACGACTGCATGGGCGTCGGCAGCGACGTTCCGCGGCAGCGACAAGCGTGGCGGCGCCAATGGCGCGCGTATCCGGCTTGCGCCGCAGAAGGATTGGGAGGTGGATCAGCCGGCCGAACTGGCCAAGGTGATTTCGAAGCTGGAAGCCATCCAAAAGGATTTCAATGCTTCGCAAAAGGGCGGCAAGAAAATCTCTCTCGCCGACCTGATCGTTCTTGCAGGCTGCGCGGGCGTCGAGGCTGCTGCGAAGAAGGCGGGCCATGACGTGAAGGTTCCTTTTGCGCCGGGCCGCACCGACGCAACGCAGGAGCAGACGGATGTCGAGTCGTTCGCTGTGCTGGAGCCGTTTGCAGACGGATTCCGCAATTACATCCGCAAGGGACTGGAGGAATATGCCGCAAGCCTGCTGGTGGACAAGGCGCAGCTGCTCACACTGACCGCTCCGGAGATGACGGTTCTGATCGGGGGCTTGCGTGCCCTGGGCGCGAACTACGGGCAATCCAAAAACGGTGTCTTCACCAAGCGGCCTGAGACTCTGACGAATGACTTCTTCGTGAACCTGCTCGACATGGGCACGAAGTGGCAAAAGTCCGAGAAGTCTGAAGGCGTGTTGGAGGGGCGCGACCGGAAGACGGGAGCACTCAAGTGGACAGCCACGGTGGTTGACCTTGTCTTCGGATCAAACTCCCAGCTGCGCGCTATTGCAGAGGTGTACGCGAGCGATGATGCACAGAAAGCGTTCGTGAAAGACTTCGTTGCAGTCTGGAACAAGGTCATGAATCTCGATCGCTTCGATCTACTGAGAGAAGGCGATATAGAAACCGTTTCCCCAACAACTCACCCCGTCGCCGAACCAGTAGCCGGCGACTGAAGTGGTTCCACGGTTGGTGTAGCGGTCCTGGACCTTGCGAAGAGATATTCCGTTCGCGGGGAGCGGGACCGCTCGCTACTCCCTGAGCCGTAAGCCGTAAGCCTTCAGCCTTCAGCTCTCAGCTTTCCTTTGTTACCTTCCCGCTGATTCAGGGAATTCTGCTCTGGGTTGTTGTTGCGGCGGGTTCTCTGGCGCATATTCGGGGTGGGTCGATTCGCATTTAGGATTTTGGTGGCCGCACCTCTTGGCCCACAAAAAGCAACCACAGATCTTTCGACTCCG
>Ga0306923_10006443_pt1 | contig 11580 bp, 11 predicted proteins | sample sta12Can44000108_FD_203841 | JGI IMG/M metagenome (GOLD analysis project Ga0306923, IMG submission 203841) | Lab enrichment of tropical soil microbial communities from Luquillo Experimental Forest, Puerto Rico - statanox.12C.anox.44.000.108 (v2)... | ecosystem: Environmental > Terrestrial >...
AGGTAGTCCCACGCAGTGGGACGAAAGAGAAAAGCCACACCTTTAAAGAGGAAAGCCCACACCTTTCAGGTGTACCAAAGGGGCCCGGCAGGGCCGACATATCAAAGCCCAGGGTTTCAACGCTGGGAAAGCTGTTGTTTCGATTCCCCGAGTCGGCTTTCAGCCGACGACACTCTTCCGCGAGGACGTGCGTCCGAGCGCTCGAACCAACCACTCCGCCTATATCACACTCCCACGTGACCCACGTCCTATCTCTCTCCGGAAAAATTGACCTACACTCCTTTGCGAAGGAAGGGGCTGCTGTCTTCCTATGAGTGGGCAGCCGGACTCAAACTCCATCCTCAGAAAGTGCTTCGGCCTGTCATGGGTCTTGCTCGTTGCAGACTTCTCACTTACCTCCCGCTCAGCGCCCCCGTTCGGCCTCCAAGAATCCCCTGTAACTCCTTTAGTAAGACGACTTTGCCTGTAAGTATCAATGTTTGCCCGACTTTGCGCGGAAATCCGCGCATCCTGCTGAAAATGGCGAACTTACGGAGTGGGGGGAGGGGGTGCCTGCACAAATCCGACGCCCATTTCGGGAAGATGAAGTTCGTTCCCCATCTGCCGATACAGCCAAGAGGCGCACTTCAAGTCGCCCCTGGGAGGTTGCATGCTTCGAGCGGTTGTCCTGCTCTGCCTGTCCGCTTCGATCTTTGCCCAGTCCTCGGCGGAAAATGGCCCCGACTTCAGCCGCGCCGCTCGTCCGCGCGGCTGGTTCTACCTGAACGGCATCGGGCATCAGTATCTGCAAGGGACGAACTATACCGTGATCGCGGCAGCGATTCCCGTGCTGAATGGGAGATTTTTCGGCGTGAAGATCCACGTGATTAACCGGGGAACGAACTCAGTGAACGTGTTGCCCGAGGAGATCGCTGCCGACGACTCGGTCGGTGCGAAGCAGTTGGCGCTGTACTCGTCGGCGGAAGTGAATGACAAGCTGCTGCGTCCCACAGGTATGGCTAAGTTTGCCGGAATTGCCTTCGGTGCCCCGGTTTCCGCCTCTGGCGCAGGTGGCGCCCCGACGATGACCGACCTGCTGCGCGAAATAATTCAGGAAGCCGTAGCGGAAAATCCGTGGGCAGCGGAAAACGCTTATCCAACGCTGAAGCCTCGTGGAGCCGCCGTGGCCACAACGCCCAACCCCCAGGCGTGCGACTTGGGCTGCGAGTTGCGCAACCGCGAAATCGGCGACGGAAATGGGCCGCAGCTGGTGCGGCGTTCGCCCAAACCCGAGGTGATCGAGCAAACGGAATTCCTGGCGAACACGGTGCCTCCAGGCGGCGATGCCTGCGGCGTGCTGTATTTCGCGATGCCGAAATTGACCGACAAAGCGCCCATTTCAGCGAACGGGCGGAAGAGTTATCGGGTGACGGTCACGGTGCCTGTGGGTGACGAGAAGTTCCAGTTCGTCTTTCCGCCAGAATAGTGCACCATTAGCCTTTACCGGAATGGGAATTCTGCCCTTAAATTGTGCAGAAAACATTGAAGGGATTTTGCATATGCGCCTATGCTGAGGCCAAAAGGGCAACCGCCTCACAGGAGGGGCAAACATGCCCGGTCCCAAGGCTCAGTGGAAAACAAAAACCTCGTGGCGCGCAAAACTATATAAACCGATGCGACCCAAGCTGGTGCCCATCTCCAATGGAATGGCGAAGCGCTTTGGGCACGGTATGATGCTGATTCCAACCCCACTCGAAGTGGATGCGATGATCAGGAAGATTCCTCGGGGTCAGGTGACGACTCTTCCGGAGATTAGGGCGCGGCTGGCGCGCTGGCATCGGGCGGAAATGACCTGTCCAATGGTCACAGGCATATTCCTGCGCATCGTGGCGGAGGCAGCGGAAGAAGACCGCCGTGCCGGACGAGCGGAGATTACGCCGTATTGGCGCGTCGTCGGACTCGACGGCAGGCTTAACCCGAAGTTCCCCGGCGGCAAAGAAGAGCAGGCGGAACGGTTGCGGGACGAGGGACACAGGATCGAAGCCGGCAGGGTCATGATCGGGAAGCGTGCCGCCTGAGTAATTCAAAACTACTATTTCGTTCCGGACGTCGGCTGGCATACACTTGCGAAACTTCTGATGCGTAAACCCTCCAGAAAAACTATCGTCGTTGTGGCCGTTGTATTGCTGGTGTTGTGGGGCAGCTTTCTCCTCCTGATTAACTGGGCCATGCGGCAGCCGCCGGAAACGTTCGGCCGGGTGATGATGCACGTGCCGATGCCGGGGTTCTTTGTCCTGCCGTTCGAGACGCTGTGGAACCAGGCGCGCGTGGGCACGGTGCAAGTGGGCGATGCGGCTCCGGACTTCCGCCTGCCGACGGTGGATCACAAGGAGCAGGTGGAACTGTCGGAGCTGCGTGGAAAGCCGGTGGTGTTGGTGTTCGGCAGCTATACCTGACCCCCTTTTCGGCGGGAGGTTCCCGCCCTTAACAAGCTGTATGAGCAGTATGGCGCCCAAGTGACGTTCTACGCTGTGTACATCCTGGAGGCGCATCCCACGGACATCTGGACAATGCAGAGCAACGTGAAGGACAACGTGCTGTTTGCCAGTCCGAAGAACGATGCGGAGCGCGAGAACGTCGCGAACGCGTGCGTGCGCAAGCTAGGAATCAAGTTTCCGGCGATCATCGACGGCTTCGACAACACCACCGAGAAGGCCTACACAGGCTGGCCCGACCGGCTCTACCTGATCAGCAGTGACGGCAAGGTGCTCTATAAGAGCAAGCCCGGACCGTTCGGCTTCAAACCCGAGCAACTGGAAGCGGCGATCAAAAAGCTGCCGGAAGTAAGGGCAGAGAAGTGGCCAGTGGCTGGTGGTCAGTGACCAGAGCTTCTTCCTCTGGTCGTAAGTTCCGCTGAAGGCTCACGAGAACTATCGCTCACTCCTATAATCTCACCACGATGGGTGGTAGAAGCGCATTGGAATTCGTCCGAGTTGGTGCACTGATTGTGCTAGCTCTGGGGTCGGCATCGGCATCTGCGCAAGGCTCGCTCCGGATCGCGACGAACTCCTTACCGAAGGGCGTCGCCGGATCCAATTATCAGGCAGCAATCGTAGCGACTGGCGCGGCACAGCCATATACGTGGCAGCTTGTGGAGGGCAAGTTGCCTACCGGCCTCAAACTGAGCGCTTCGCGAGGAACAATCACCGGAGCTCCATCATCGCCCGGCGACTACAAATTCACGGTGGCGATCACTGACTCGGGGGTTCCGGCCCAGCGCCTGGCGAAGACCTACGTCATCACGGTTACGGCGGCGCTGACCATCGAGTGGAAGACCGTGCCAGCCGTTCACGGGCAAGTGCTGGAAGGGTCCGTAATAGTCACGAATCTGGCAGACCAGGATGTTGTGCTGACCGTAATCGTGATGGCGGTGAATCAGATCGGGCGCGCCACAGCGATGGGCTATCAAGAGTTCACAATGAAGGCCGGCGCGGAGCAGGTGATTCCGTTCGGGTCGAGTCCGGGTCCCGGAACTTATATCGTCCACGCCGATGCCGTGGCGGAGGTCGCCCGGACTAATAGCATTTATCGTGCGCGCAAACAGACGGCGCAGCAGTTGGTGATTCAGGCGCCGGAATAGAAAGGCTTCAGGCTTCGGGAGTCAGGCTTCGTCGGGCAGTTAGAATGCTCCAGATGGATTACGCTGGACGACAAAAGCGGTTCCAACAGAGATTAGGGGAAGAGAAACTGGACGGGTTTGTCGTGACCCATGCGGCGAACTTGCGCTATCTGTGCGGATACACGGGTAGTAATGGTTTGCTGCTGTTCCTCGATGGGCGTCGCGTCTTCTTCACCGACGGCCGATACACCGAACAGGCGCACGAAGAGGTAAAGGGCGCACGGATCGTCATCTCGAAGAGGCCGCTGGTCAAGGAAGTTGCGAAGTTACTGGCGAGAACCACGGCGACAACTAATCCCACCCTACCGGCCAAAGGAAGGCCGGTGGGATGGGGCACCCATATCGGCTTTGAGGCTGATCTGACTACGGTGCAGGCCGCACAGCAGATGAAGTTCGAAATGGGCCGCCAGATTCGCTGGAAGGCTACCGCTGGGCTGATCATGCAGCAACGCATGATCAAAGACTCCGAGGAGTTGAAGCTGATTCGGGAAGCGGTGAAACTGGGCGAGAAGGTGTATGAGCAGGCAGCGCAAGCGATTCGGCCGGGCGTGAGTGAGGTCGAGGTGGCCGGCAAACTGGAATTTGCCGCGCGGCAAGCCGGAGCCGACGGAATGTCTTTCGAAACCATCGTGGCGGCAGGGAAGCGGGCGGCCTTGCCCCACGGAAGGGCCTCACAGCAGGCGATACCCAATCGCGGGTTCGTAGTGGTGGATTCGGGTGTTATACTGCGGGGCTATTGTTCCGATATGACCCGGACGGTCTACGTCGGTCGTGCGAGCCGAGTGGAACGCGGGTGGTACAAAGCTGTCCTGGAAGCGCAGTTGGTGGGAATCAGTATGGTCCGGCCGGGAATAAAGGCAGGAGCAGTGGACGAAGCAGCGCGGGCAGTTCTTCGCAAAACAAAGTTGGACCAGTATTTCACGCACTCCACGGGACACGGAGTCGGATTGGAGATCCACGAGCCGCCGCGGATCGGGAACAAACAGGAGGAGCATCTGGCAGCCGGCATGGTTGTGACAATCGAGCCGGGCATCTATTTGCCGGGTAAGGGTGGAATTCGGATTGAAGATCTGGTGGTGGTGACGGAAACTGGTTGCGAAGTGCTGACGGCGGTGAGGAAAGAGTTGATCGAGGTTGACAATTAGCATTTAGCTCTTAGCTTTAGAGCGTTCAGCTGACGCTTCGGGATAGAGGTTTTTCAGGTAAAAGGGTCCTTCGGCTCCACTCTCCGCTACGGCGGATCGCTTCGCTCAGGACGACACTCCTGAAACTCATTACCGAGTTCGATAGACACGGAATGCGATGAACCAAAAAGAAATCAAAGAGCTGATTGAGCTTCTGGTGGAGAAAGATATCGCTGAGTTCTCGATGGAGCGCGGCGACGTAAAGCTGCACATCAAGCGGTCGGACCATGCGCCGCACCTTGTTCAGGTGGCCGCGCCAGCCATGCCGGTGGCTGCAATGCCGGTCACAGCCGTGGCCGCTGCTCCTGCACAGAACCCTGCTCCTCCAGCGCCCGCCGAGACCAAACCAGCACCGCCTGCTGAACAGGAAGCTAACCTCCACATTGTGAAGTCGCCAATTGTAGGGACGTTCTATGAATCGGCCTCGCCCGGGGCGCCACCATTCGTGGCTATCGGGGACACGGTGAAAGAGGGGCAGGTCTTGTGCATCATCGAGGCAATGAAGCTGATGAACGAGATTGAAGCCGATGCCTCGGGCGAAATCGCAAAACGGTTCGTGAGCAATGGCAGCCCGGTGGAGTATGGGATGCCGCTGTTTGGGATACGAAAGAAATAGGTTCTTTTCGCTACAGAGAGACAGAGGCACAGAGAAGCAGATGCACGGACGGGTTAACGGCGGTTTGGCATCGCTGGCCGCGTGGCCTTCTATCGCCGTCGAGTGAATGTAATAACAGCTGGCACTAAAATCTGGGCTGAAGATTCGTTGTCAGTTCTAAGAAAGCACAGGGGCTAAAGCTCAACACTAGATTGAATCGACTACGGCACGACTAAAGTCATGCCCTGATACAAACCATCGGGAATGCGAGTTTTTGGCTTGTCACAGCATTGCAGGCCAGCGCTTCCACCAAGCGAATTCATGTTTAAGAAGATCCTGATTGCGAACCGCGGCGAGATAGCCCTGCGCGTAATTTGCGCTTGCAAAGAGCTGGGCATCAAGGCTGTCGCTATCTACAGCGAGGCCGACCGCAACTCGCTACACGTGCGCTTTGCCGACGAAGCGATATGTATTGGTCCCCCGCGCCTGGCCGAAAGTTACCTGAATATTCCGGCCGTGATCAGCGCTGCCGAGATCGCAAATGTGGATGCCATTCATCCCGGCTATGGCCTGCTGAGCGAGAACGCCAACTTTGCGGAAGTCGTGGGAGAGAGCGGAGTCAAGTTTATTGGACCTCCGCCGGAAGTGACGCGCATGATGGGGGAGAAAGAAAAGGCCCGTGCAGCGATGAAGCGCGTCGGGGTGCCGATATTGCCCGGTTCGGATGGCATCGTGCAGACGGCGGACGAAGCGCTGGAGTGGGCGAAGACGATCGGGTATCCCGTAATTGTCAAGGCTTCGGCTGGTGGTGGCGGACGGGGAATGCGCATTATTCGCAGTCCCGAAGAACTGCCGAACCAGTTCCACGCGGCACAGTCGGAGGCGGCCGGCGCTTTTGGCAACGGCGACCTCTACATGGAGAAATTCATCGAGCGGCCGCGCCATATCGAGTTTCAGGTCCTCGCCGATGAGCATGGCAATGTCATTAGTCTGGGTGAGCGTGAATGCAGTATTCAGAGGCGGCACCAAAAGCTGGTGGAAGAAGCGCCCTCGGTGATGGTGACCCCGGAACTGCGCGCAAAAATCGGCGACATTCTTACCAAGTCGCTGGCCGAAATCGGCTATTGGAATGCCGGCACGATCGAGTTTCTAATGGATGAAGATCGCAGCCTGCACTTTATCGAGATGAATACCCGCATTCAAGTCGAGCATCCGGTTACGGAGATGACGACGGATGTTGACTTGGTCAAGTCCCAGATCCTGATTGCAGCAGGCGGAAAGCTCAGCGAGATTATTACCGATCATCCGGTGTATTTCCGGGGACACGCCATCGAGTGCCGCATAAATGCCGAGCATCCGGAGCGGTTCACGCCATCCGCGGGAAAGATCACGGCATTCAACGTGCCGGGCGGTACCGGAATTCGTGTGGATACCGCGGCGTACGCCGAAGGCGTGATTCCGCCTTACTATGATTCGTTGATTGCCAAGCTATGCGCGCGGGGACGCGACCGTGATGAGGCGATTTCGCGCATGCAGCGGGCGCTGGATATGTTTGTAGTCGAAGGCATCCATACGAGCATTCCGCTGCACAAGCGAATCATGGCAGACGAGGATTTCCGGTCGGGAAATTTCGATACAAAATTCATGGAACGGTTCCTGGCGCAGGGCAATAATAAAGTCGTCGGGAACAAATAGCCGGGTATGGCAAAGCCGCTAACATTACCGAAGCTTTACGCCATCGTGGATGTAACCTGCTTCGCGCCGCAACTGCGGACAACGAATTCGATTGTGGAGTTCGCGCGCGATCTGGGTGAAGGCGGCGTGACCCTGCTGCAATATCGGAACAAAGAGGGCGATACACGAGCGATGGTGAAGCACGCCCGCGAGATCAAGCGCGTGCTCGAAGACAAGGTCAGCCTGATCATGAATGACCGCGCCGATATTTGCGTGGCGATGGGTTACGACGGCGTGCACCTCGGGCAGGATGACCTTTCGCCCGAAGGGGCGCGGTTAGTGGTGGGAGAGAGAATTGTCGGAGTTTCGACGCACAATCGCGAGCAGGTGAAACTGGCGGACGAGAGTCCGGCAGACTACATCGCCATTGGTCCGGTATTCCCGACCACGGGCAAAAAGAATCCGGATGTGGTCGTAGGATTGGATGGCGTGAGGATGGCGCGCAAAGCCACTAAGAAGCCCCTGGTAGCGATTGGCGGGATAACACGTCAGAATGCGAAATCCGTGTTCGAGGCGGGAGCGGATTCGGTCGCGGTGATCTCAGACTTGCTGAGCGCGCCAAAAAGGGCGGCGGAAGAATTTTTGCGGATTCTGGGGTAAGAATCTTCACCACGGAGGCACGGAGGGCGCGGAGAACATCAAAAGCCAATTAGGCCGTGTTCTTAGTGGTGAATTCGTAGCAATTGGCAAAGAATTCGAGATCTTAACTAAAGAGGCTTTTTGAGCACCACAACAACCAAGACAGTTTCCCTCGCAAGCGGCGAAAGCGAATTTGTAAAAGGGCTGGGCCTGACCAGTGCAACCACGCTGGTGATGGGTTCGATGATTGGGTCAGGCATTTTTATCGTCTCGGCCGAAATCGCTCGCGAGACGAGCTCGCCGGCGCTGCTGATTGGAGCGTGGCTGGTAACCGGTTTCCTGACTATCACTGGAGCCCTGGCATACGGCGAACTGGCAGCGATGATGCCGCAGGCAGGCGGGCAGTACGTTTACCTGCGCGAATCGCTGGGCCCGCTGTGGGGATTTCTCTACGGCTGGACGCTGTACCTGGTTATTCAGACGGGGACGATTGCCGCGGTCGGCGTGGCCTGCGGCAAGTTTCTCGGCGTCTTCTTTCCCTCGGTTTCTTCCACCAACTGGATCCTGCATTTGTGGAAGGTGCCGCCGATTCCGATCGGCCCTATGGTGCTCGGCAATATGGACGTCGGCCTGAACACGCAGAACCTGGTGGCGGTGCTGGTGGTTGTGTTTCTGTCAGTGCTGAACATCTTCGGCGTGAAGCTGGGCGCGGCCGTACAGAACGTCTTCACGTTCGCAAAAACGGCGGCGCTGTTGGGATTGGTCTTGCTCGGTCTCTTCATTGGGCGCAATGCCCAGGCGATTGCGGCGAACTTCGGCTCAAACTTCTGGCATAACGCCGGCTTGGGGGCGTTGCATCCGGTGCAGGTGGGCGCAGGCGGGCCAATTGCCCTGGTAGCGACGATCACCATTCTGGCCGTGGCGCAGGTGGGGTCGCTGTTCTCGGCCGATGCGTGGAACAATGTGACGTTTACCGCCGGAGAGGTGAGGAACCCGCAACGGAACCTGCCGCTTTCGCTGGCGATCGGGACGGGCGTGGTCATCTTCCTCTATGTAATGGCCAACGTAGTGTACCTGACGGCGCTGCCGCTCCTGGGAGATCCGAATGGTGCGACGCTGGTGGCGCGAGGAATTCAATTCGCGCGGGAAGATCGTGTAGCGACCGCAGTCATGGAACAGATCTTCGGCTCCAGCGGGGCGCAGATCATGGCGGTGCTGATTCTGATCTCGGGGTTCGGCTGTAATAACGGGCTGATCCTGGCTGGGGCGCGCGTGTACTACGCCATGGCGAAGGACGGGCTTTTCTTCAAGGGGGCGGCGAAGTTGCATCCGAAGTACAAGACGCCGGCGCATTCTCTGATCATGCAGTGCATCTGGACCTGCATCTTGTGTATTTCAGGAAGCTATGGGCAGTTGCTCGATTACATCATCTTTGCCGTGTTGGTGTTCTATATTTTGACGATTGCGGGCCTGTTCATCCTGCGAGTGAAGCGCCCGGATGCTCCTCGACCGTATCGGGCGATTGGGTATCCGGTGCTGCCCGCGATCTACATTTTGATGGCTGTGTTCATTGATATAGTCTTGTTACGCTACAAACCACAGTACACCTGGCCGGGGTTGCTGATCGTGTTGCTGGGGATTCCGGTGTACTACGTGTGGTCGCGGAAGAATCGCGCTGAGGTTGCGGGCTGAAGCCCGCGTAGGAAAGAAGGCGCGATTGCCGGCACGGCTGAAGCCGTGTCCTTTCAAAGCATTGAGCGCGCGCAGGGCTGATCCCAAGGGGGCGAGCAAACCGAATGGCCGATCTGTTTAAGACAAAACCGCTAAAAGCGCTGCTGGCGGAAGCGCATGAACACGGCGAGCATAGCCTGAAGCGCGAACTTGGGCCGGTGTCGCTGATCGCTTTGGGTATCGGGGCGATTATCGGAGCTGGCATCTTTGTGCTTTCGGGACTGGGAGCGCACTATGCCGGCCCCGGGCTGATGTTGTCGTTTGTGCTCTCCGGTTTAGGCTGCGCGTTTGCCGGTCTCTGCTATGCGGAATTTGCGGCCATGATTCCTCTGGCGGGCAGCGCTTACACCTATGCGTACGCCACGCTGGGCGAACTTTTTGCCTGGATCATCGGATGGGACCTGACGCTTGAGTACGCCATGGGCGCCAGCACGGTTTCGTCGGGCTGGTCGAACCATTTCATTGAGTTTCTGCACATGTTCGGCATACGCATGCCGCTCTGGTTGGCCTACGACCACTGGACGGGTCTACGAACGGCAGAGGATACCGTGGCACACCAGATGGTGGCAACGCAGCATCCCGACCTGACGCAGGGTACGCAGGCCTTTATCCAGGCCGTTGACGCGGTCAAGAGCGCGCACTCGCCAGAGTTGGTGCAGCGGGCCCACGATATGTTGGCGGCGCCGCATCTGTTTGGCTACGAGATTGGTGTGAACCTGCCGGCCTTCATCATCGCTTGCGTCATTACGACGATTCTTGTTATCGGCATTAAGGAAAGCGCGCGCTTCAACGCCGCGATCGTTGCCATCAAGGTTACGGTGGTGTTGTTCGTCATTGCCCTGGGTTCGCGTTACATCAGTCATGCGAATTGGGGTACCGATTGGACCTCTTTTGCGCCCATGGGTTTCTCGGGGATTGGGGCCGGCGCTGCGTACATCTTCTTCGCGTACATTGGATTCGATGCCGTATCGACCACCGCGCAGGAAGCCAAGAGGCCGCAGCGCGACTTGCCGATTGGCATCATTGTTTCACTGCTGGTATGCACCGTCCTCTACATTGCAGTGGCCGCGATTCTGACCGGCATGGTGCCGTGGCAGGAAGTGAACATTGAAGCTCCTATCGCCCGCGCCTTCCTCGACCGCGACCTTGGTTGGGCGGCGAATATCATCACCGTCGGCGCGCTGGCTGGACTCACCAGTGTGATGCTGGTGATGCTGCTCGGCCAGACTCGTGTGCTGTATGCCATGGCGAACGACGGACTGCTGCCCCGCAGCTTCTTCGCCGACGTGCATCCGAAGTTCCGTACTCCATACAAAAACACGATCCTGGTGGGACTGCTGGCGGCGATAGTGGGAAGCGTTACACCGATTGACGATATCGGCAAAATGGTGAACATCGGAACGCTGCTGGCCTTCGTGATCGTCTGCATCGCGGTGATGATTTTGCGGCAAAGGAGCCCCCATGCGAAGCGCCCGTTCCGGACGCCCTGGGTGCCGTTCGTGCCGATCATGGGCATCCTGTTCAACGGCTACATGATGTACAAACTGGGCTGGGTGAACTGGGCGCGATTGATCATCTGGCTGATCATCGGATTGGTTGTGTACTTCACCTACGGCCGGCACAATAGCCGTGTCCAGGCGATGGAAGCGGATGCCGATGGGGATGCGGTTCCGGCAGATTGATCTTAGTTGAGAGACAAACGAAAAGCCCTTCCTCGCGGAAGGGCATTTTCGTTGGCCAGAGATCCTCCGAACCACCGGCTACTTGACGTTCACGGTAATTACCTGAGCTCCAGAGACCACGTAATCCACGGCGGCGGAGGCTTCACTGGTTGCTGATTCGCCGATTACCACCATGTCCTGGCTGCTGCGCATGCCGTCCATCACATTGATGACCGACAGCGGCAAGGTAGGCATGACGCTTCCGCTTACCGTCGCCTGCGGATTCGGTTCCAATAACGACACATAGACTTTGGAATTGCTGTGCTCTTTGTTGAGTAAAGCGATGGTCGATCCCAACGGGAGTTTGCCACTCATCGCCGAAGGAACGCGCCGCACCCGATCGAGCGTTTCGCCATCGCTGACCAGAATCCGCAGCGT